>Ga0299914_10000526_pt1 | contig 23096 bp, 24 predicted proteins | sample RVTome_10_FD_201361 | JGI IMG/M metagenome (GOLD analysis project Ga0299914, IMG submission 201361) | Soil microbial communities from uranium-contaminated site in the Upper Colorado River Basin, Wyoming, United States - RVT153D57 (version 2) ...
TCAGTCGTTCGGGTTATTCGGGTGATGCGACTGATCGACGAGGCGCTTGGCGTCGAACGGCTGGCTGCCCGGATCTCTCTTCGGCAGCTTCGCCTTGACCAGCACCTTGTCGCCCTCGGCGACGTCAGCCAGGTCGCGATTCCCGTCGCCGTTGGTGTCGTCGACGACGATGCGAGCGTCGGTCAGGTCAAAGGCGACCGTATCGCCGATGAATCCGCCCTTGCGGACGCGCGAGTTGCCCTTCGCCACATCCACCGAGCTGTTGCCCGCATAGGTGCCCTTGAAGACATAGGCGACGCCGCGGGCCTGTTTGCCTTGCCCGTTGCCTTTGGTGTGGCCGTCCTTATGGTGCGCGACCGCGGCGGCCGGAACGGCCAGGGCGATCACACCCAAGGCGACCATCAGATTCCTGCGCAAAGTGCTCATGCCGGTTTTCACCTTCCTTCCAGGGACCGCGCGCACAAGCAAGCGCTCCCCGCCTGTTTTTCTCTCTCAACCGGTAAAACGAGCGTGCGACGATGATGTCAGGCCACAGTCCGCGGCGCCGGTTTTCCTGGACGTTCGGCCTAAGACGCTCAGGCCGTCGGGCACAGTTCGCCCTACGTCACCGGGTTGCCGTTTGGCTTCACGACCAGCCAGAGGCCGCCGAACTCGGCGACGTCCTGGCAGAGGATGACGCCGGGAGAGTCGTCGACGTAGTAGTAGAGGGGGTGGCCCTTGTAGGTGACCTGGAGCTTGCCGTTCTTGCGCCGGGTCGTGCCGAGCAGCGACGCCTTGGCGGCGCCGCGCGCCTTCGGCTTGCCCTTCGTGATGACCAGCGGCCAAGCCCTGGCGCAAGCGCCGTAGCAGAGGCTCTTCTTCCCTTTCTCCTTGTCGAAGAGATAGAAGGCCTCGTCCTTCTTGTCGGCCAGCACGCGGCCGTAGTCGGAGCTGACGACCTTGACGACCTTGCCGATGCGCGAGCGGTTGGCGACCATCGCGGAACCGCCGCCGGAGGCCTCGCCCTCCATCGCCGCGCCCTCGGACTCCATGGCGTCGCCTTCCTTCTCCATGGCGTCGCCTTCCTTCTTCATGGCGTCGCCGGACTTGCCCGAGTCATCCTTCATCGCGTCGCCCTCGGACTCCATGGCGTCGCCCTCCTTTTCCATGGCGTCGCCCTCGGACTTCATCGCGTCGCCGCCGGACTTCTCCTGCGTCGCCTCGCCCGACGTGGTGGCGCTGCCGTTGCCGTTGTCGTCGTCGTCGCCACAGCCCGCCACACCCAGGGCCGCCACCGCGGCTATCGCCAAGATCGCCAGTCGCGCCACGTCATCTCCTCCTCTTAGTCTTTGGACGTTGGCGCGAGTATCGCCATCGGGTCTTACGAGTCCCTTACGCCTCCGACTGGCCAGTCAACCAGGGGTTCCCGGTTCCATATAGCCTCCCGGGCCGACTTTCACGAATCCAGAAGGAGAGCGCATAGAGATGGGACTTCTCGAAGGAAAAGCGGCGATCGTCACCGGGTCGGCGCGAGGGATCGGTCGTGCAACCGCCGAGCTGTTCACAAGCGAGGGAGCCAAGGTGCTGATCAACGACCTCGACGCCGATGTCGCGCAGCAGACGGCCGGTGAGATCGACGGCGAGACCGCCGTCTACGCGGGTGACCTGACCAAGGAAGGCGCCGCCGACGAGCTCGTCGCCGCCGGGGTCGATGCCTTCGGCGCCGTCGACATCGTCGTCAACAACGCCGGCTACACCTGGGACGGCGTCGCCCACCGCATGACCGATGAGCAGTTCCAGGCGATGCTGGACATCCACACGGTGGTGCCGTTCCGCGTCGCCCGGGCGCTGGCGCCCCACTGGCGCGAGGCCGCCAAGGCGGAAAAGGGCGAGGGCAAGGAGGTCTTCCGCAAGCTGATCAACATCTCCTCCACCTCGGGGACGATGGGCAACGCCGGTCAGGTCAACTACTCGGCGGCGAAGATGGCCGTGGTCGGCATGACCAAAACTCTCGCCAAGGAGTGGGGCCAGTTCAAGATCAACGTCAACGCCGTCGCCTTCGGCTTCGTCGAGACGCGCCTCACCGCGGCCAAGGAAGCCGGCGAGGAGATGACCTCGCCGAGCGGCGAGAAGATCGAGTTGGGCATCCCCGAGCAGATGCGGGCGATGGCCTCGGCGATCATCCCGCTCGGCCGCCCCGCCACCCCGGCGGAGGCCTCCGGCCCGGTCCTCTTCCTTGCCTCGCCGCTCTCCAATTACATCCAGGGGCAGACCCTCAACGTGACCGGCGGCATGTTCGGGGGGATGTACACCTGAGCTCAACGGCGACAGAGGGCAGGTCGGCCGCCCGCTACCTCGACGTAGCGGACAAGGTCTGGCCTGCCCTCCGGCGCTTTATGGGCGTCCACACGTTCCTCTACCGCCACAGCGGCGGGCGGCTGGGGCACACGTTGCCCGGGGTGTCGGGGAAGATGCTGCTGCTCGACCACGTCGGCGCCAAGAGCGGGGCCAAGCGCACCTCTCCCCTGCTCTACATAAAGGACGGCGAGGACCTGGTCATCGTCGCCTCCAAAGGGGGCTTCCCCAAGAACCCGGCCTGGTTCCACAACCTCAAGGCCAACCCGGACACGACAGTGCAGGTCGGTGGCGAGAAGCGGGCGGTCCACGCCCGCGTCGCCAATCCGGTGGAGCGCGAGCGCCTCTGGCCGCTGGTCGTCAAGTCCTATGGGGGCTACGAGGACTATCAAGCCCGCAGCAAGGGACGCGAGATCCCGCTCGTCATCCTCGGGCCGCGTCCGAACTGACGGCCAGAGACATCGTCAGGCCAGGACGCAGGGAGCGTGGCGTGCTCCGCACGCGAGCGACCGAGGACAACCGCCTGACGGCGTCTCTGGCCGTCAGCGGCGTTCTTCGGCGACCGGGGCGCCGGCGTCGGTCGTGATCGCCTCAGGAGGCCAGGGGCCGGCCCAGTTGTCACGGGCGCCGTCGATCGTGATCGTCGTCCCCGAGTAGAAGTCGCCCGCGGGCGAGGCCAGGTAGGCGACCAGCCAGGCCATCTCTTCGGGGCGGCCGGCGCGGCCGATCGGGATCGAGCGCTCGAGGTTGTCGACGACCACTCTGGGGTACTTCGTCAGCAGCGTCTCCGTCGCGAACTGGCCGGCGGCGAGGGCGCAGGTCTTGATCCCGAAGCGCGCCCACTCCACCGCCAGCGTCCGCATCATGTTCTCCACCGCGGCGCGGGCGGCCCCGGAGTGGACCATGCCCGGCATCCCGTTGTGGGGAGAGAGGGTGACGCTCAGCACCTTGCCGCCGCCCTGAGGGATGAACGCCTTGGTCGCCGCCGCGTGGGTCATCAGCCAGGTGCCCTGCACGTTGAGCTCGATCACCGTGCGGAAGCCTCTGGGGGTGATCGACTCCGCCGGGGCGAGGAACTGGCCGCCGGCGTTGTTAACGAGGACGTCAAGGCGCTCATGGCGCTCCAGCACCCCGTCGAAGAAGCCGTCGACGGCCTCCTCGTCGCGGATGTCCATCGCTTCGTGTTCGAAGGAGCCGGCCAGGCCCTCCGCCAGCGCAGTCGTCTCTGCCAGCGGCTCCTCGCGCCGGCCGCAGCCGATCACGGTCGCGCCGAGTCGCGCCAACTCCAGCGCCGTCTCCCGCCCCAAGCCGCTGCCCGCGCCGGAGACGGCGCACACCTGCCCCTCGAGCAAGTCGTCCCGGAAGATGCGTGAGCGAGCGTCCTCGGCCATGTGTCGCGCAGGCTAGTCGACAGCGCGACCAGCATTCACCCCACCCCGCTGGGGTAAATGCTGGTCGCGTGGGGCGAAACCATGCGATTCTTGACCCGCAGCCGGATAATGTGGGCGCGAATGAAGGTCCAGGTGGAGCCGAAGCCGCTGCATGAGCCGCTCGCCGGGGGAACGTCGGGGGCGAGCGTTTCCGTCGAGCCGATCGTCGCCGGTCACACCACCTGGGCGCGGACGACGATGGAGTGGCCGGGCGGGCGCTTCAAGAATCTGCGCGTAGCACTCGCCCGCCTCAACGGCAAGCCGCCGTTCACCGTTCCCTGCCCGGTCTTCCTCCTGCGCCATCCCAGCGCCGGGGCGATCCTCGTCGACACCGGCCTGCACCCCTCGATCGCCACCGACGGCCACGAGAACCTCGGGCGCCTCTACACCCGCATCAGCCGGCCGCAGCTGGCCTCCGGAGAGGACGCGCCGGCCCAGCTTCGTAAGCGCGAGCTGGACCCGGGCGAGATCCCGATCGTGGTGATGACCCACCTGCACTTCGACCACACCTCGGCGATCTCCGAGTTCCCCAACTCGACCTTCGTCGTCAGCGAGACCGAGTGGGAGGCGGCTGCGAGGGGACCGCGTCCCGCCCTTAACGGCTACCGCCGCCCCCACTTCGACTTCGCCTTCGACTACCGCACGGTCGACTTCGACCGCGGCGGGATCGACTCCTACGCGACCTTCGGCCGCGCCTTCGACCTCTTCGGCGACGGCTCGGTCCGGCTCGCCTTCACCCCCGGCCACAGCGCCGGGCACATGTCCGTGATCGCCCGGCTGAAGGAGCGCGACTTCGTGATCGGCGGCGACGCCGTCTACACCGAGGGCCAGCTCGACGGCAGCGCGCCGCCGGCGCCCCAGCCCTTCGACGCCCACAACTACCGGCGCTCGATCCAGGAGCTGAGACTGTTCAAGCGCGGGTTCCCGAATGCGATCGTCACCCCCGGCCACGACCCGGACTTCTACGAGCGCCTCGAACCCCGCTACGAGTAGCTTCCGCTGTTCCTTTTCCTTGTTATTTGGGGAGAAGGAACAGCGGAGCGGTCAGGTCTGCCTCTTGGCGCGGATGACTGCGGCGCGGCCATCCCGCTCCAGCCGCCCATACATCGTCCGCACTCTGTCGAAGACCTGCGTCGCCACCTCGAGCTGGCGCTCGCGGCTCGGGGCCTCCTCGACCGGGAAGGTCAGCGGCTCGCCGAACTGGACGGTGACCTTGGGAAAGCGGAACCGCTTCCAGCGGCGCACGGCGGCGGAGCCGTGGATGGCGACGGGAACCACCGGCACGCCCGACTCCAGCGCAATGCGACCGATCCCGGGTTTGACCTCGCCCAGCTCGCCGCTGCGCGAGCGCCCGCCCTCGGCGTAGACGAGCAGCATCCCGCCCTGCTTGAGGATCGCGTAGACGGTCTTGAACGCCTCTTCGTCGTGATGGCCGCGGCGGATCGGGAAGACCCCGCCATGGGTGTAGATGTAGGTGAGGACCGGCGGGCCGAAGAGCTGGGATTTCGCCATGAAGCGGACCTGGCGGCGCAGGTAGAGCCCGGTGAAGAAATGGTCCATCTGGCTGAAGTGGTTGGGGGCAAGCAGGACCGGCCCCTCCTTCGGCACGTTCTCGACGCCGATCGCTCGTGTCCGGTAAAGAAGGAGCGCCGGCGGGGAGACGATCGCGCGAACCAGCGGGTAGGTCCAGCCGACCCCCTTGCGCGCGCGGTCGTGGAACCGGTCGAAGTACTCCGCGGGGCGGTCGTCCCTGTAGACCTGTGGCTTGATCTCGCTCATGGGTGGGATCGCCGCCGTGGCGGCGATCGGTGTCCCTACCCCCGCCGGACGCGGCGGTTACGCATCGTTGACCTTCAGCGGGCCCAGTCGCGGGAGCGTTCCAGGGCGCGGTGCCAGTCGGCGAGCAGGGACTCGCGCTCGTCCTCGCCCATCGCCGGCTCGTAACGCGCCGCTTCGCGCCACATCTCCCCCACCCGCTCGGGCGTCCAGAGCCCGGTCGCGATCCCGGCCAGGTAGGCGGCGCCCAGCGCCGTCGTCTCCGCGATCTCCGGCACGATCACCGGCGCGCCGAGCACGTCGGCCTGGAACTGCATCAGCCAGCGGTTGGCGACGGCGCCCCCGTCGGCCTTCAACTCCTCCAGGCGCTCGCCCGAGGCGGCCTCCTGAGCGCGCACCGCATCGACCGTCTGGTAGGCGATCGCCTCCAGCGCCGCGCGGGCCAGGTGCTCGCGCCCGCTGCCGCGGGTGAGCCCGACGATCGTCCCCCGCGCGTAGGGGTCCCAGTGGGGGGAGCCGAGCCCGGTCAGAGCGGGAACGAAGTAGACGCCGTCGTTGCCGTCCAGGGAGGCCGCCATCGCCTCCGTCTCCCCGGCCGCGCCGACGATCCCGAGCCCGTCGCGCAGCCACTGCACCGCCGCCCCGGTGACGAAGATCGAAGCCTCCAGCGCGTAGGAAACCGCCGACGGGCCGAAAACGTCGTCTATGTCGACGTTTTCGGCCCGTCGGCCGTCTGGACCCAGACCCCAGGCGATTGTGGTGAGCAAACCCTCGCTGGGCTCCGGGGCGTGGGCGCCCGTGTTGAGGAGGACGAAGCTGCCGGTGCCGTAGGTGTTCTTCGCCATCCCCGCCTGGTGGCAGGCCTGGCCGAAAAGGGCAGCCTGCTGGTCGCCGGCGATCCCCGCCACCGGAATCTCGCCGCCGAACTCGCTCGTCGTGCCGAAGACGTGCGCCGAGGGCAGGGGCTCGGGCAGGCGCGCCGGGTCGACGCCGAGCATCTCGCACAGCTCCCCGTCCCAGGCCAGCTTGCGGATGTCGAAGAGCATCGTCCGCGAGGCGTTGGAGTAGTCGGTGACGTGGCGCCCGGTCAGCTTGAAGGCGAGCCAGGAGTCGATCGTGCCGAAGGCGGCGCGCTCGGCCCCTTCGGCGTTGCGCAGCAGCCACTCGATCTTCGTCCCGGAGAAGTAGGGATCGATGACAAGGCCCGTGCGCTCCCGCACCAGGCCCTCGCGGCCCGCCGTCCGCAACTCGTCGCAGCGCTCGGCCGTGCGACGGTCCTGCCAGACCAGCGCCCTGTGTATGGGGTCACCGCTCGCCGGGTCCCAGGCGACCACTGTCTCGCGCTGGTTCGTGATCCCGATCCCGCCCAGCTCCGCCCCCTGCACGCCGGCGTCGGCAAGCGCCTCCGCCCCGACCCGCCGCGTCACGTCCCAGATCTCACCCGCGTCGTGCTCGACCCACCCTGGCCGGGGAAAGTGCTGCTCGAACTCCGAGTACGCCCGCCCTGCGACCCGCCCCTCCTCGTCGAAGACGAGGCAGGTCGTCCCGGTGGTTCCCTGGTCGATCGCGAGAATCAACGGCGCTCAAGGTATACGCGAGCGAAGTCGCGCAATTGGCGGGCGCGGTGGAGGAAGCCGGCGAGGGTGCGGCCGGTGGCGCGGTGGGAGAGGTCCAGCTCGCATTCGCGCAGGCGATAGCCGGCGCGGACGGCGTCGACGGTCATCCCCACCTCCATGCCGTAGCCACGGGCGAAAGGGAGGGTTGCGCGGAGCACCTCAACGCGCATCGCGCGCTGACCGGAGATCGGCGCGGCCGTCTCGACGCCGCAGAGACGGCGGATCGCCCAGCGGGCGAAGCCAAGGGCGATGCCGAAGCCGCCGCCGACCTTTCTCGAGAAGGCGGCCACGGCGAGGTCGCACTCGCCGGCGCTGACGGCGTCGACCAGCGGCGCCAGCCGGGCGGCGGAGTCGCCGAGGTCGCCATCGCAGAGCAGGACCAGGGCCGGCGCCGGCCCGGTGCTCAGCGCCGCCTCGGCAGCGGCGGTCATGTTGGCGCCCTTGCCGTGCGGTCTGCCGCGGCTGACGACCTGGGCCCCGGCCGCCATCGCGGCCTCGACTGTGCCGTCTGTCGACGCGTCGTCGGCGACCCACAGCGCCGCGTCCGGGAACGCCCTGCGCAGTGCCGTCAGCGTCTCCCCGATCCGATCGACCTCGTTGCGGGCGGCGACGATGACGGCGAGAGAGTCGGACACGGCGGCTATTGTCCCCGCCCATGGCGGACATCGAGGCGCACATCACCGGGAACGTGTGGAGAGTCGAGGTCGCCGTCGGCGACAGCGTCGAGGACGGCGACACCGTCGTCATCCTCGAGTCGATGAAGATGGAGATCCCGGTCGAGGTCGAGGATGACGGCACCGTGAAGGAAATCCGCTGCGAGGAGGGCCAGGCGGTCAGCGAGGGCGACGTCCTCGTGGTCCTGGAGTAGCCCCGTGGAGGAGAGCCTCGCCGGCGGCAAGCTCCTGCTCGACTCGCCCGCCGAGGCGGTCGCCCGGCTGACGATCTCCAACCCCGAGCGGCGCAACGCCCTCGACCACGAGATCCTCGACGCGCTGACGGAGGCGCTGCCGCGCCTGGATCGGGGCATCGAGACCCGCTGCGTGCTGATCACCGGCGCGCCCCCCGTCTTCTCGGCCGGCTACGACATCGCCGCGATTCCCAGCGAGACTTTCGAGCGCGACGCCGAGGCGCTCGTCGCCCACCCCTTCCACGCCGCCCTGGAGAAGATCGCCGACCACCCCTGGCCGACGATCGCCGCGATCAACGGCCACTGCCTCGGCGGCGGACTGGAGCTGGCGCTTACCTGCGACCTGCGGGTCTGTGCGGACGGAGCGAAACTGGGGATGCCGCCGGCCAAGCTGGGGCTGGTCTACGGCCACACCGGCCTGCGCAAGTTCCTCGACACCGTCGGGCTGGCGCGCACCAAGGAGCTATTCCTGACCGGGCGAAACTTCGGGGCCGAACGGGCGGAGGAGATCGGGCTCGTCCATGAGGTCGTTCCCGCCCAACGACTCGAGGCGGTCGCCGTCGAGCTGGCGGCGGAGGTCGCAGGCAACGCGCCGATCTCGATGCGCGGCAACAAGCACGCGATCGACCTGCTCAACGAATGCCCGACGCTGACCGAGCAGCAGGAGCGGGGGCTGATCGCCCTGCGCGAGTCCTGCTTCTCATCTGAGGACTTCCGCGAGGGCATCCGCGCCTTCGCCGAGAAGCGCAAGCCCGAGTGGAGGGGACGGTGAGCGCTGTCGACTTTGTGGTGCCCATAGCAACCACAAAGTCGAATGCGAGGCGCCGATGAGCGCGAAGGCACTGGCGGCGTCGGACCCCGTGATGGCGGCGCTGATCGAACGGATCGGGGAGATCGACCTGGCGACGCGGCTGGCGCGGCGCAGAGAGGAGCGGCCGGCCGACGCCTACGGGGCACTGCTGCGAGCGATCGTCGGCCAGCAGCTCTCGACCAAAGCGGCGCGCACCATCTACCTGCGCGTGCTGGACCTGTTCGGGGGCGCAACGCCGCCGCCGAAGCGGCTGCTGGAGGCGAGTGAGGAGGGGCTGCGCGGCTGCGGCCTCTCCGGCCGCAAGGTCGAGTACGTCCGCGACCTCGCCTCCCACGTCCTCAGCGGCGAGCTGGAGCTGGAGCGGCTGGGCGAGTTGCCCGACGAGAAGGTGATCGAGGAGATCGTCGCCGTGCGCGGGCTCGGCCAGTGGACGGCGGAGATGTTCCTGCTCTTTCACCTGGAGCGGCCCGACGTGCTCTCCGGCGGCGACCTCGGTATCTGCAAGGCGATCGGGATCGAGTACGGCCTCGACGGGATGCCGCCGCCCGCCAAGGTGCTGGAAATCGGCGAGGCCTGGCGCCCGCACCGCAGTCTCGCCTCCCTCTATCTGTGGGAGTCGCTCGCCGCCGTGCCCGGCTGAGGCCGCCGCGCGGATAACCCGTCTTGGCTCAGAATAAGCGCATGCGGCTTCGCTTCTGGCTCGGGTATGCGGCTGTCGCGGCGATCGCCGCGGGGTCGGTTGTGTGGGCACTGGTCCTCCATACCAATGAGAACGACGCCTTCGAGCGGCAGCAGCGAGACCTGACGCTGCGGGCGGCGAACCAGGCCGAGGCGCTGGCGGCGCTCTCCGTCGGCCAGCTCGCCACGGCGGCCGCCTTTTTCCAGACGAAGGACGACATCACCCAGCGAGAGTTCGACATCCTCGCCGACACCCTGCTCGACACCGGCGCCCTGACGGCGGCCGCCTTCGTGGAGGCAGTGCCGAAAGAAGAGCGGGCGGAGTTCGAGCGCCGGCGCGGCCTCCCGATCGTCGAGCGCAGACAGCTGGGGGACTTCCGTGTGGCCGGCGACCGTCCCGTCCACTACCCGCTCTCCTTCGCCGCGACAAAACTGGACGCGGGAGTCGCCACCCCCTACGGCTACGACGTCGGGGGCGACCGGCGACGGGCGCCGGCGATACGCCGGGCCCGCGACGGCGGCCGGCCCGCGGCGACTTACGCGATGCGGCTACCGCTCGGCGGCGTCGGCATCAATGTCTTCCACCCGGTCTATGCCGGGGGCGCCGCCATAGAGACGCGGGCACAGCGGCGGCGAACGCTGATCGGCTTCGCCACCGGCAGCTTCCGGGTGCAAAGCCTGGCTTCGGCCGCGACCGAGGCGTTGCCCGGCGACACGGAGGCGGCGCTGCTCGAACGGGGGGAGCCGGTGGCCGGGGACGCGGTCCCGCGCGAGGGCTCGGCGAGCGCGCCGATCCGCATCGCCGACCGCACCTGGCTGCTGGTCGTGCGTGATCCCAGCCGGCCCGGCATCGGCCTGTCGCTGCTGCTGGCGGGGATCGGCCTCTCCCTGGCGGCGCTGCTGGCCGCGCTGATCTTCGTCTGGAGTCGCAACGAGAGAATGCGCGAGCTTCAGCGCCAGGCCGGCCAGGACGCGCTGACCGGGCTGAAGAACCGCCGCCGCTTCCAAGAGGACCTGAGCACGGAGATGGCGCGCAGCCGCCGCGAGAGGGCCGAGTCGGCGCTGCTGATGATCGACCTCGACAACTTCAAGCGCGTCAACGACACGCTCGGCCATCCGGTCGGCGATCGCCTGATCGCGGAGATCGCCGGGGTGCTGCGCGGGCGCACCCGGGAGACCGACGTGCTGGCGCGGTTGGGCGGGGACGAGTTCGCGGTGGTGCTGCCGCGCTGCGATGTCGCCGAGGCGCGCAGCGTCGCCGAGGCGATCGCGACCGCGGTCCGCGAGCACGTCGCCGAGGACGAGGGGATACCGCCGATCACGGCCAGCATCGGGATCGCGATTTTCGACGGGGCTTCCGCGATCAGCGCCGTGGCGCTCGTGGCCGATGCCGACGCCGCCATGTACACGGCCAAGGACGCGGGTCGCGACGCGGTTCGGGTCTTCGACCCGCACACCATCCGCCCGGCTCCCCACTCCCGCCCGGGCGCGACCGACTCCGCCTAGCCGAGCCGCGACGGTCATCGCTGGGAGCTCAGCGCCCGGCGCAGGCTCAGCACCCTGTCCACGGACCGCTCGAAGGCGGCGCGGGAGAGCCGGCCCGAGCGCAGGCCGCGCAGCAGCGCGCGCTGGGCGCGGGCGCCCTCCCGGCGGTCGGCGAAGAGCAGCAGGTCGACGCCAGCGCTCGCCGCGGCCGACGCCGCCCTGGCCGGTCCGCCGAAAGCGCGCACGGCGACGCTGCCGAGGGCGTCGGTGACGGAAACTCCCTCGAAGCCGAGCCGCCCCCGCAACTCGCCCGTCGCCAGCGAGCGTGCGAACGCCGCCGGTTGCGGCGAGAACGCCGGGTAGATCGCGGTACTCATCATCACGACCTCGCCGCCAGCCGCGGCGAAGGCGCGGAACGGGCGCTCGTCGATCCGGCGCAGCTCCGCCTTCGGGAGGAGGATCCGCTGCACGGCGAAGTCGGTGTTGACCCGCGCCGCCCCGAATCCCGGAAAGTGCTTGGCCGTGGCGGCGACGCCTCCCCACTGGAGCCCGGCGGCGAAGGGGACGGCGGTCGCGGCGACCCGCCCCGGAGTCGAGCCGAAGCCACGGTCCGTGCGAGCAATTGCGCCGCCGGAGCGGGCAACGTCGAGGACCGGCGCCAGGTCGACGTTGACCCCGACGCCGCGCAGGTTGGCGGCGGCGCGACGGCCCTGGCGGCGGCTGAAGGCAGCGCCGCGCTCGCCCATCTCGCGCGCGGAGGCGGTGGGCGCGCCGCCGATCCGCTTCACCAGCCCTCCCTCCTGGTCGATCATCGTCAGCAGGGGATCCCGCAGCCCGGCCGGCCGGGGGATCGCCTGAAGGTCCCGGATCAACCGCCTGCTGGCGGCGCGCCGAGGGAAGTTGCCGGCGAAGAGGATCACCCCGGCGATGCGCCCGCGGCGGATCTTCCGCCTCACCGCCGCCGGGACCGTCGCTCCCTCGAACCCGACCACGATCCGCTGGCCGGCGAGCAGGTCGAGCGGCAGCCGTTCGGCCGGGCTCGGCTCGTCGCGACCGCCGTCGCCCAGCGCCGCGCCGAAGGCGAAGGCTCCCGCCGCCAGTCCTGCCGCGGCGACGGCCGCGAACCGCCGCCGCCTGGTCATCGTCGCAGCCATCGCGGCCGATGTTAGGCGCAATTTGCGCCCCCTTGAGGGGCGGGCCGGTGTCCGGGGGGATGCCTAGCCTTGCAACCGCATGGCCTCCCTCATCTCCTTCGACGAAGCGCTCGCCCTCGGCAAGCTGAGCGACCGCCAGGAGATCTTCGACCTCGTGGAGCGGGCCTGGGCGGTGCGCCGGGAGAACTTTGGCGACTCCACGGACATGTGCTCTCTGGTCAACGCCAAGTCGGGCGGCTGCGCCGAGGACTGCGGCTTCTGCGCTCAGTCGCGCTACGCCGAGGCGGACACGCCGATGCACGCGATGATGGAACCCGAGCAGATCCTCGAGCATGCGAAGGCGGCCGAGGCGGCGGGGGCGCACCGCTTCTGCATGGTCACCCAGGGCCAGGGCCTCTCCAGACGTGACTTCGCGAAGATCCTCGAGGGGGCGAGACTGGTCGCCGAACGGACCAACCTGAAGCGCTGCGCCTCGATCGGCCACATGTCGTCCGAGCGCGCCAAGGCGCTGAGAGAGGCCGGCATCCAGCGCGTCCACCACAACGTCGAGTCGGCTCGCTCGTACTACCCGGAGGTCTCGACCACGGTCCGCTACGAGGGCCGGCTGCGGACGATCGAGGCCGTGAAGGAGGCGGGCCTCGAGACCTGCGTCGGCGGCATCCTCAACCTCGGCGAGTCGCCGCGCCAGCGAGTCGAGATGGCCTTCGAGCTGACCGAGATCGACCCCACCTCGGTGCCGATCAACCTGCTCAACCCACGCGAGGGGACGAAGTTCGGCGACCGCCCGCTGATGGACGCGATCGAGGTCGTCAAGTGGGTGGCGATCTTCCGCCTGATCATCCCCGGGGCGCTGTTCCGCCTCTGCGGCGGCAGGGTCGAGAACCTCGGGGAGCTGCAGCCGCTGGCGGTGAAGGCGGGGCTGAACGGGGTGATGATGGGGAACTTCCTCACCACCCTGGGAGCCGAGCCCGAAGACGACCGGGCGATGTTCGAGGAGCTGGGCTTGAACGTGGCTCGCCAGGAGGACAACGGCTCCAACCCGCGACCGGACAACCGCTCCGGCTGGCTGGACGGAGAGACGCCGGCGACGCCGATCGACGAGTTGGTCGACCACCAGGACGAGGCCAACTTCTGGGACCCCTCGACGCAGCTGCGCGTCGTCAAGAAGAAACAGAAGCCCCCGCCGTACCCACAAGCGGCATGACCGACGTCGCGGAGCGGCTGGAGGAGCTTCGCGACAGGGGGCTCCACCGGCGACTGCGGCTGGTCGGCGGCCCGCAGGGGCCGCGAGTCCTGCTCGACGGGCGCGAGGTGCTGCTGCTCTGCTCCAACGACTACCTGGGGCTGACTCATGACCCTCGGGTGCGAGAGGCGGCCGCCGAGGCGGCGATGACCTGGGGCGCCGGCGCAGGGGCTTCCCGCCTGATCAGCGGCAACATGGCGCCGCACCGGCAGCTGGAGGAAAGGCTGGCGACGTTCAAGGGGTACGAGGCGGCGCTGCTGTTCGGCTCCGGTTACCTCGCCAACACCGGTGTGATCGCCGCGCTGGCGAGTCGCGGCGAGGTCGTCTTCTCCGACGAGCTGAACCACGCCAGCATCGTCGATGGCTGCCGGCTCTCGCGCGCGGAGACCTTCGTCTACCGCCACGGGGACGCCGAGCATCTCGCCTGGGGGCTGCGCGAGGCGGGCGAGCGGGCGGCCCTGATCGTCACCGACGGCGTCTTCTCGATGGACGGCGACGTGGCGCCGCTGGCCGAGCTGGCCGAGCTGGCGCGCCGCCACCGCTGCCGGCTGATGGTCGACGAGGCGCACGCGACCGGGGCGCTCGGGGCGGGCGGTCGCGGCTCGGTCGCCGCCGCCGGCCTGGGCGAGGAAGTCGACGTCGTCGTCGGCACGCTCGGCAAGGCGCTCGGCTCCTACGGCGCCTATGTCTGCGCCGGCCGCGACATCGTTGACTACCTGGTCAACTCCGCTCGCCCTTTCATCTTCTCCACCGCCCCCCCGCCGCCGGTCCTCGCCGCGGCATCGGCGGCCCTGGGAGTGCTCGAATCCGAGCCGCTGCGGGTGGAGCGGCTGCGCGAGAACGCGGCGGCGCTGCGACAGGCGCTGCGGGGCGAAGGGCTCGCGGCGGGCGGCGGCGACAGCCAGATCGTTCCGGTCGCGGTCGGCGATGCGGGCAAAGCGATGGAGCTGTGCGAGCGGGCCCTGGAGCGGGGAGTCTTCGCCCAGGGCATCCGCCCGCCGACCGTTCCCGATGGATCGTCCCGGCTGCGTTTCACGGCGATGGCGACGCACGAGCCGGACGAGCTGCGCCGCGCTGCGAGGCAGGTGGGCGAGGCGGCGCGGGAGATGGGGCTCGTGGGAGAACGGGACAGGCCCCTGGCGAGCGCCGCCGCCTAGTGCATGCGAGGCGTCTTCGTCACCGGGACCGGGACCGAGGTGGGCAAGACGGTCGTCGCGGCGGTCATCGCCCGCACTCTCGCCGCGGGGGGCGAGAGAGTCCACGTCTTCAAGCCGGCGATAACGGGCCTAACCCCCGCCGATGGGCGGGCGGGGAAGGGGGGCGAGGCGGACCATGAGTTGCTGCGGCGCGCCGCCGGGTCGGAGCAGAGCGACGAGGAGATCGCGCCCTACCGCTACGGGCCGCCCGCCTCCCCTCACCTGGCGGCGGAGATGGCGGGTGAGGAGATCGACCCCGAGCGGCTGCTGGAGGCGGCCTGCGCCGCGGCCGGTGACGCCGACGCACTCGTCTGCGAAGGCGTCGGCGGCCTTCTGGTTCCCCTGGTGGGGCGAGTTACTCGCGGTATGCGAGAGGAACTCGCCCCGCAACCTCCCGAGCGTTACCTGGTCCGAGATCTTGCCGTCGACTTGGGGCTTCCCCTGGTAATCGCAGCCTCCCCATCCCTGGGAACGATCAATCACACCCTGCTGACGATCGAGGCCGCTCGCGCGGCGAGACTGGAGGTCGCGGCCGTGGTCTTGACCCCCTGGCCGCGGGATCCGAGCCGTGTCGAAGAGTCCAACCGCGAGACGATCGCCGCCCTGGGCGAGGTCAGAGTCGAGGCCCTGCCGCCCATTGACCTCGACACGCCCGAAACCTGGCCGCGGATTGGCGACTTATTCGGCCTATAGCCGAATAAGTCGCCAGGTCAGCCGGCCGCCTCGCGAGCAGCCAGCTCACCGGCCGGGTTCGCGGCTGCCTCTGTCGCTTCGACTCCCACGTGCTTGCCTTTCGCGCGAATCGCCATCGCGGCGATCGCCGCCCCGCCGAGCGCGACGACGCCGGAGACCGTCATCGCGTGTCCGAGCGCGTCGACGAAGTCGAGCGGGGTGGCGGTTTCAGGGTCGCCGACCGCGCCCTGGAAGATCGCGCCGGTGACGACGACCCCGAGGCTACCTCCGACCATCCGGAAGGTCGAGAGCACGCCGGAGGCGATCCCGGCCTTCTCGACCGGCACCGCGTTCATCGCGGCGCTGGTCATCGGCGACATCGTCAGCGCTATGCCGATCCCGAGCAGGGTGAAGCCGGGCAGCAGCTCGCCGTAGGTCGAGTCGACCGCGATGCCGCTGAAGCTGAAGAGCGAGGCCGCCGGCGATCAGCCAGCGCGGGCCGATGCGATCCGAGAGCCGCCCGGCGACCGGCGCCACGACGACGATCATCAGCGTCGAGGGCAGGAAGCGGACCCCCGCCTCCAGCGCCGAGTAGCCGAGGATGTTCTGCATGTAGAGGGCGAGGAAGAAGAAAACGCCGAGCATCGCGAAGGAGACGATCAGCGCCACCACGACGGCGCCGACGAAGTTGCGATCGGAGAAGAATCGGAACTCGACCATCGGCGCCTTCACCCGCAGCTCGATCGCGACGAAGGCGGCCAGGCCGGCGGCGGCCCCGGCCAGCAGCGCCACCACGCCGGGAGAGCCCCAACCCCAGGCGTTGCCCTCGACCAGGGCCAGGACAAGCGCGGTCAGTCCCCCGGTCAGAGCCGCCACCCCGAGGTAGTCGACCTCGCGCCCGACGGTGGTGTCGCGCGACTCCCGCACCGCGAAGAGGGCGGCGGCGACGGCGCCGATCGCGACCGGGATGTTGAGGTAGAAGATCGCGCGCCAGCTGACGTGCTCGGTGAGGAAGCCGCCCAGCACGGGGCCGACCGCCAGCGCCAGCGCCGAGACGCCGGCCCAGGTTCCCATCGCCTTTCCCCGCTCTTCGGGCGGGAAGGCATCGGTGACGATCGAGAGCGTGGCCGGCATCATCAGCGCCGCGCCGACGCCCTGGACGACGCGGCTGACGACGAGCGAGGTGGTGTCCGTGGCCAGCCCCGCCGTCGCCGAGGAGGCGGCGAAGATGACGACACCGAAGAGGAACATGCGGCGGCGGCCGAAGATGTCGCCAAGGCGCCCGCCGGTCGCCAGCAGCACCGCGAAGGAGAGCGTGTAGCCGTTGACGATCCACTCCAGGGCCGGTAGCGACGCGCCCAGATCACGCTGGATCGAGGGCAGCGCGACGTTCACGACCGTGTTGTCGAGCATGATCATGAACAGCGCGAAGCACATCGCCCCGAGCGTCCACCACTTGCGGTTCTCCTCGGTGATCAGGTGGCGGTAGCGGGTCATCGGGGCTCGGCGACATCGTCGCAGCCCCCCGGCGCCCCGCCTCGCGTCACTCTGTGAGTTTGATCACAGGCCAGCGGCTTCTTCGGCCCGGTAGGGACCGGGCTTGGGGCGCGGCTCGCCGCCGGGGAAGGCGAGGCGCAGAATCGTGCGCTGCACCATCCCGAGTTGCTGCCCGAACGGGCCGCTGTTATACGGCAGCCCATAGCGCTCGCAGATCTCCTTCACCTGCGGGGCGATCTCGGCGTAGCGCGTGCTCGGCAGGTCCGGAAAGAGGTGGTGCTCCACCTGGTAGCCGAGGTTGCCGCTGGCGACGTGAAATAGCGGGCCGCCCTCGATGTTGGCCGATCCCGTGAGCTGGCGCACGTACCAGCCGCCCGGCGACTCGTCCTCGACCTCTCTCTCGCTGAAGGTGTACGTCTGGTCGGGGAAGTGGCCGCAGAAGATGATCGCGTAGGCCCAGACGTTGCGGACAACGTTGGCGGTGGCGTCGGCGGAGGCGGTCGCGCGGTAGGTGCCGGTGCCGCCACGCAGGGCTCCCCGCAGGGCCCCGGCCAAGCCACCCCTGCGCTTGCGCCCGCGCGCCGGCCGGCGCGACTCAATCACAGTGTCGAGCGCCGCCGCCCCGAGGGCGCTGATCAGGGGCCAGGCGACGTAGTCCTTGACGACCTGGCTTTTCGCCTTCTGCCGGATCCCGGCCAGCTCCCGCTTCACCTGGGCCTTCGACTTCTTGCCGGTGCGAATCGCCTCGAAGTCGAGGTCGTGAAGTGCTACTCCCCACTCGAAGAAGCCCGCCAGAAGCAGGTTGTAGAGCGGCTGCAGGAGGTAGACGGGATTCCACTTCTGGTGCGGATCGATCCGCATGATCTCGTAGCCGAGATCCTTGTCTTTGCCGCGGATGTTGGTGAAGGTGTGATGGACGTAGTTGTGGGAGTGCTTCCACGCTTCCGACGTGGATGCCGTGTCCCAGTCCCAGGTCGAGGAGTTGATCTGCGGGTCGTTCATCCAGTCCCACTGGCCGTGCAGGACGTTGTGGCCGATCTCCATGTTCTCGAGGATCTTCGCCATCGAGAGCGCCGCCGTGCCGGCCACCCATGCCGGCCGCCGGCGGGAGAAGACGAGCAACGCGCGGCCGAGGACGGCGAGGCGCCGCTGCATCGCGATCATGCTCTCGATGTAGCGGCGGTCGCGCTCGCCGAGGTCGGCTCTGACCCGGTCGCGGATGGCGTCGAGCTCTCGGGCCAGCTCGTCCAGCTGCTCCGGCGAAAGGTGGGCGACGGGACTCCGTTCTTCAGTCGCGGTGGCGCTCATCTGTCCTCTTCCTGTCGTGGGTTCATAGCTCGATCTCGATCGCGCCCTCGGGCGCGTTGACGCAGGTGCGGACCATCTCGCCGTCGCTGCCGTGAACCTCGCCGGTGCGCAAGTCGCGCACCCGCCCCCGGCGCAGCCTGCCGACGCAGGTGTGGCAGATGCCCATCCGGCAGCCGAAGGGCAGGACGGCGCCGGCTTCCTCGCCGCAGGCCAGAATCGGGGTGCCGCCGGCACACTCGGCCTCTACCCCGCTCTTGGCGAAGCACACGGCGCCGCCCGCGCCTTCGCCCGCGTCGCCGCCGATCACGGGCTGGAAGCGCTCCATGCTGAGCAGCCGCGGGTCCCCCTCCCGCTCCCAATGCGCGCTCATCGCGTCGAGCATCTCGGCTGGGCCGGAGAGGAAGGTGTGGCGGAGGCGCCAGTCGGGACAGATCTCGTCCAGGTGCGCCGGCGCGACCCGGCCCTCGGCACCGGTAAGCCGCAGACGCAGGTCGAACCCGTCGTGGGCGCGGTCGATCTCGGCGAGGCGCTCGGCGAAGATCACCCGGTCCTCGCTGCGGGCGGAGTGGATGTGGACCGCGTCGGCGATCGCGTCGCGCCGGGCGAGGCTGCGCAGCATGCTCATGATCGGGGTGATGCCGCTGCCGGCGCTGATGAAGAGGAGCTTCCGCGGCGGCGGATCGGGAAGCGTGAACGTCCCCTCGACCCCGCCCAAGCGGACGACGTCCCCAGGCCTGGCGCGGCGGACCAAGTAGGGGGACACCTTGCCGGAGTCGACCAGCTTCGGCGTGATCGAGATGCAACCGTCGGCGCGCTCGGGCTCCGAAGTCAGCGAGTAGGCGCGCCAGTGATGAACGCCGTCGACGACGACGCCGATCCGCAGGTACTGGCCGGGGAGATGCCCCGGCCACTCGTAGCCGGGACGGATCAGGACCGTGACGGCGTCGGGCGTCTCGGCGTCAATCCGCTCGATTCGCCCGCGCAGCTCGCGCGTCGACCAGAGCGGGTTGATCAGCTCCAGGTAGTCGTCTGGAAGCAGCGGGCTGAAGAGGGAGCTGATCGCGCGCAGCGCCCGCCGCCTCGCGACCGGGACCTGGGGCGTGGCGCCCCGCTCAGCCATCGGCGTCGGTTCTCGGCGAGGGGTGAACCGCAAGCCGGCGTGAAGATTTCGCCATGAATTGATGTTACATAGTTCGATGTCATATTCAAGGGTGCTTTCGCGCACACATGAAGGCCGCATCTTGCGAGCTTCCGGAGGTCGGGGTCCAGCCGGGAGCCGATCTAAGGTCGCTCTTGACGATGGCGGTGGATCATGAGCAACTTGATCGCGATCACCTCTGGCACCCGTTCACGCAGCAGCGGAGCTGGGCCGAGGAGGGGGCGCCGGTCATCGAGCGCGCCGAGGGATCGCACCTGATCGACCGCGATGGGTGCCGCTATCTCGACGGCGTTTCGTCGCTGTGGTGCAACGTCCACGGCCACCGGCATCCCGGTATCGACCAGGCCCTGCGCGACCAGCTCGGCAGAGTCGCCCACTCGACGATGCTCGGGCTCTCCCACCCCGGCGCCGCCGAGCTGGCCGCGCGCCTGGTCGACCTGGCGCCGCCCGGCCTCAATCGCGTCTTCTACTCGGACTCCGGCTCCACGGCCACGGAGATCGCGCTGAAGATGGCCTTCCAGTACCAGCAACAGCGCGGCGGCCAGCACGTGCGGCGTACCTCTTTCGTCCATTTGCGCGACGCCTACCACGGCGACACGATCGGCTCCGTCTCCGTCGGCGGCATCGACCTCTTCCACTCCACCTACCGGCCGCTGCTGTTCCAGGCTCACGCCGCCGAGCCCGGCGACGCCGCCGATCTCGCCCGCGTCCTCTCCATCCACGAGGAGGAGGTCGCAGCGGTGATCGTCGAGCCTCTGGTCCAGGGCGCCGCCGGGATGCTCGTCCACCCGCCCGGCTACCTGCGCGCGGTGCGCGAGCTGTGCGATCGCTACGGCGTACTGCTGATCTGCGACGAGGTGGCGACCGGCTTCGGCCGCACCGGCACCATGTTCGCCTGCGAGCAGGAGCGGGTCGCGCCCGACTTCCTCTGCCTGGCCAAGGGGCTGACCGGCGGCTACATGCCGCTCGCCGCGACCCTGGCGACCGAGCGCGTCTACGAGGGCTTCCTCGGCGCGCCCGAGGAGCAGCGCACCTTCTTCCACGGCCACACCTACACCGGCAACCCGCTCGCCTGCGCCGCGGCGCTCGCCAACCTCGACGCCTTCGAGTCCGAGCGCACGCTCCTGCGCCTGCAGCCGAAGATCCGCCTGCTCGGCGAGCTGCTCGGCGAGGTGGCGGAGATGTCCCAGGTCGCCGAGGTTCGCGGGCGGGGCTTCATGGTCGGCATCGACCTGGGCGAGCACGACCCGGCGCTGCGCCTCGGCCACCAGGTGACCCTCGAGGCTCGCAAGCGCGGCGCGATCGTCCGCCCGCTCGGCGACACGATCGTCCTCATGCCCCCGCTCTCGATCGCCAAGGGCGACCTGCGCCGCCTGGTTGAGATAGTCACCGACTCGATCGACGCCGCCTGCGCGGCGCCCGAGGAGTCGCCGCAAGCGCCGGTCGCGAGCGTAGTCGACATGCCGCGCGCCGCCTGATCCGGCGCGCAGCGGACTTTCACCCCACCATGGTGTGGTCAAAGTCCGCTGCGCGACACGACAGCCGATACTCGGCTGTGATGGATACGGAATCCGCCCGTAGTAAGGATGTGGATCAAGCACTCGCCGCAGTGGCTGTCGACGCACCCCGGGAGGCGGACATCGCCTTCGACAGCCTCTACCGCTCCAGCCGCGACGATGTCTACGCGTACGTGGCGGGCCTCCTGCGCGACCGAACGGCGGCGGAGGAAGTCACCGCGACAGCCTTCGAGCGCGCCTACCGCAAGCGCTCGCGCTTCGACCGCGGCCGCGGGGAGCCTCGCGCATGGCTGTTCGGGATCGCGCGCAACGCGGCGCTGGACGAGTTGCGTAGGCGCAAGCGCCATGCCGAGCTGGCAACCGACCCACTCGACGGGGAGGGCGCCGCGGTCGCTGACGGCTTCGAGCAAAGCGAGCGGCGCCTCGCCGTCGCGGCGGCACTGGATCGCCTCCAGCCCGCGGAACGGGAGCTGGTCGCGCTGAAGTTCTTCGCCGGCCTCTCCAACGCGGAGATCGGCCGAGTAATCGGAATCACCGAATCGAACGCCGGCACCAAGCTGAACCGAGTCGTCAACAAACTGAGGGAGGCATGCGATGGAATCGAATAGGGACAGCCTCGACCTCTCGGCGACCGTGCGCTCGCTACGCCCCACCCCCGAGCCGGAGTTCGCCGCCCGGCTCGACGCCCGCGCCGCCGACGGCTTCCCGCGGGCCTCGCGCTCGTGGGGGTCGCGGCTGGTCGAGATGGCGGACCGCGTGCGCGCGGTGCCGCCCCGCCGGGTGCTGGCGCCGGCGGGCGCCGTCGCCCTCACCGCGATTGTCGTGGCGACCGCTGTCGTCTCCGTGACCGGAACCGACCCTGGCAATCCATCGGTCAGCCGATTCGGCGCAGCCGCCACCTCGCCGCCGGCAGCCGATCGGCCTGCCGGCGCTGGGGTGCAGCACGGCACCCAAGCGCCCGTCCCCTCGTCAAGCCGTGCCGGTTCCAACTCGTCGAGCTCTGCCGGCAGCACTTTGTCGGAGTTCGAGGCCCGCTCTGGCGCTTCCTGGCTCCCCTCGATCGCCCCTCACCCCTCCGGGCCCTATGCCTCCCGGGCGAACCGTCGCGACATCGAGCGCTCCGCCCAGATCGTCCTCGGCGCCGAGCCCTCCGAGGTGCGCGCCGGCGTTGCCAGAGTCCTCGACGCAGTGCACGCCACCGGCGGCATCGTCCTGCGCTCGTCGATCCAGGACGGCGATGAAGGCGAGGCGGGTGCGAGTTTCGAGCTGCTGATCCCCAGCCCCAGACTCGGCGATGCCCTCGCCACCTTCTCGGCGATCGCCGAGGTCCGCTCCCGACGCGAGTCGACCCAGGACATAACCGCGCCGACGATCGGTGTGGAGGAGCGGCTCGAGGACTCCCGGGCGAGAATCGAGAGCCTGCTCGGCCAGCTCTCCGAAGCGGGAAGCGACGAGGAGCGCGCCGCGGTCGAGGCCCAGCTGCGCGCCGAGCGCCGGCTGGCGGCCGCTCTGCGCTCGCGCCTCACCAGCCTCCGTCGCCGCGCCAATTTCTCCCGGGTCTCCCTGCGGATCGAGACAGGCGCGCCACTCGCCGCAGGAAGAAACAGCAGCGGTTGGGGGGTGAGCGACGCACTTGATGACGCCGGGCGCATCCTCACCATCGCCGCTGGTGTCACGGTTATCGCCCTCGCGATCCTCGGCCCGCTCGCCCTGATCGCCTTTCTCCTCTGGCTGGCGCACCGCACCCTGGCGCGGCGCAGCCGCGAGCGCACCCTCGACTGACGCGCACCCGACTTTGACCACATTGGAGTGTGGTCAAAGTCGGGTGCGTCGGGTGCGGCGCTTAGGGTGGGCCGATGAGCGAGCGCCAGCGCGGACCCGCCGAGCGGCCTAATCTCGGCGAGCCGTCAGTTCCCCGCCCCGCCGCTTCGGTGGTGCTCTTGCGCCGGGGCGGCAAGCACTCGCGGCGGGCGCTGGAGGTGCTGCTGCTTAAGCGGACCGAGCGGGCGAAGTTCATGCCCGGGGTCTGGGTCTTTCCCGGCGGTTCGGTGGATCCCGAAGACGGGGAAGAGGAGGCGGGCTACCGAGCCTGCGCGGTGCGCGAGTTGGCGGAGGAAGCGGCGATCGAGCTGGCCGCGGCCGAGGAGCTGATCCTGTTCAGCCGCTGGATCACGCCAGAGGTCATCTCGCGGCGCTTCGACGCCTGGTTCTTCCTCGCCCTCGCGCCCGCCCACACACCGCCGAGACCCGACGGCGTCGAGACCACCGACGCGGCCTGGTTCGAGCCCCGCGCCGCCCTCGATGCACAGAGTG
>Ga0299914_10000527_pt1 | contig 23038 bp, 21 predicted proteins | sample RVTome_10_FD_201361 | JGI IMG/M metagenome (GOLD analysis project Ga0299914, IMG submission 201361) | Soil microbial communities from uranium-contaminated site in the Upper Colorado River Basin, Wyoming, United States - RVT153D57 (version 2) ...
GCGATGTGATCCGTGCGATGCCGCCCCAGGTAGGGATCGTCGACGCCGGCCAGGCGGATCGTCCCCGCCCTGCCCTCGTGCTCCAAGAGCTCGGTCCGGTTGATCAGCGAGGTCCAGCCCTGGGAGGCGAGCCCGGCCTCGAGGCGGTCGACATCCGCCGGCTTGGCCCCCGAGGGGCCTCGCCCGGCTGTGAGGTAGCGGGTAGGGGCCTTCATCTTGGACTGGTAGTAGTCGTGGGAGCCCAGTACGTAGAAGCGGCCCAGGCGCCCTCTCAGGCCCTCTACGGCCGCCAGGAAGGGCTCGATCCCGCCGTCGTCCTCGATCAGGTCTCCGGTGGCGAGGACCAGGTCCGGGGTGCCGACGGACTCTGGGAGCGCCTCGAGGAAACGGATCAGCCTCCGGTTGCCTCCGGTGAGATGCGTATCCGATAGGTGCAGGATCGCGAGCGGCGGGCAGGCCGGCTTCACCGGAACGGCGCGCCGACCGAGGTGATAGCGATGCCGCTCCACGAACGGGTAGATCGCGCCGATCGCCCCGGCTGCGATCGTCCCCCTCATCAACTTCAAGTTCTCGGCCCCTTAACACTGACGTTCACGAGCCGTCGAGGATACTTGCGCGGTGCGACTGTCCCTCAGATGGAAGATCGTGGGAGGCTTCGGCATCCTCATCGTGCTCGTCGCGGTGCTCGGGTGGCTGACACTCAGCCTGTTCGGGTCACTCCGCAGCGTGCAACGCGAGGTCTTCCGTAAAGCCATCCCCGAACTCGTAGCCGTCGACGAGATCGTCAGGTCGTTCACCGCTCAGTCCGCGGCCGTGCGCGGATACCTCATCTCATCCGAGGGTGAGTTGCTCGACCAGTACCAACGCGAGGTGGGAGTGGCGGACGAATGGGAGACCCGGGCCCTCGATCTCCTCGGCTCCGCGCCCGAGAGCGAAGTGCTCCAGGAGTTGGTCGCCTCGGGCGACGAGTTCCAGAACCTCGTGGATAACCAGGTGGTCCCGCTTGCCGCCGACGGCCAGCGTTCGCAGGCTTTCAGGGTGCTCGGGCAGGAGGGTTCCCCGCTGATCAACAGCATCGAGCGCCTGGGGGAGGAACTGAGGCTCGCCCAGGACGAGGTCGTCGTCGCGGCCGAGCGTGAGGTGCGACGCCGGCAGAACCAGGCCATCGCGATCCTCATCCTCGTGTTCGTCGCGATGCTGGTGGTGGGCCTGGCGCTCGCCATCCTCCTTCCACGACGCTTGGTGCGGAACCTCGAGAAGCTCGTGCACGCGGCGCGCGGGATCGAGCAAGGTGACTTCGATCAGCGTCTCGAGATCAACTCGCACGATGAGGTCGAGGAGCTCGCGACGAGGTTCCTCAAGATGCAGTCCGGGCTCAAGCGACTCCAGCAGCTCGCTCTCCAGGATCGCGAGCTGGAGATCGCCGCCTCTATACAGCGCAACCTGTTGCAGCGCCACGTGCCCGATATCCCGGGCGTGCGGCTGTTCCCGATCCAGCGACAGGCCAACCTCGTAGGCGGCGACTGGTACGACATCGAGATGTCGCAGAGGACCCTGACCGTGGCGGTGGGTGATGCCTCGGGCAAGGGGATCGCGGCGGCTCTGATGGCGACCGTGGCGCTGTCGTCCCTACGGGCCGAGCGAAGCCTCGGCTCGGGCCCGAAGAAGGTCATCGAGAGCGCCAACAAGACCCTTCGCGACGCAACCGATCCCGACTCCTTCACCACGTTGATCTACCTGACGCTGGACCTCAGGACCGGTGAGGTGAGGTGGTTGAACATGGGGCACCCTTCGCCCTTCGTCCATCGTTCGGGTCCCGATGGGACGGCGTCCGGCTATTTCGTCGAGGGACCCCGGAACAAGGCCCTCGGATGGTTCGACGAGCCCGGGCTCGCCGAGACGGTCCTCGGCCTCGAGCCGGGGGATCGGCTCGTTCTGTTCACGGATGGGTTCGTCGAGGCCAAGAGCCCCTCCGGGGAGCTGTTCGGGGAAGAGAGGCTGGCAGAGGTCCTCCTGCGGTTCGCACCCATGGACCCGGCCACCCTGGAGGACGAGCTGATAGGGGAGGTCGAGAGGTTCGCAGCCGGTAAGCTCGGTGATGACCTCACGATGCTCGTAGTCGAGTATCAAGGGACCGATGGGTAACCCGGTGGCGGGTTCCCCCCTGAAATCTTCGGGAAGGTGCGTCTGAAGTGTCGCAACAGAAGATCGACATCGAGATAAACACCGACGGCGATCACAAGGTGATCAAGCCGACGGGCGACTTGGACGTCTATACGGTCGGTTCGCTTCGGGACGCGATCGGCTCGATGATCGAGGAGGGCACGACGAAGGTCGTGGTGGATCTGGACGCCGTACCGTTCATGGACTCCTCCGGGCTCGGCGCGCTCATGGGAGGTGTGCGCAGACTGCGGGAGGCCGGCGGCGACCTCGCGATCGCATGCACACGCGAACAGCACCTGAAACTCTTCACGATCACCGGATTCGGCGAGGGCGTTTCGATCGCCCCGACCGTCGAGGAGGCGGCCCAAGGCTTCCGCGGCTAGTGCCGCGCCAAAGTGTCTCGGGCGCGTGTAAAGCCCCTTACTTGTCCTCTTCGTCTTCCTTGTTCCGCGTCCGCTTCAATGTCGCCACGAGGAGCATCGCGAAGACGGCGATGAGCGCCGAGGTGACCGAAACCAGGATCAGCTGCGAGGAGGTCATGACCCTCAGGATAGGGCAGGGGCCGGGCCCGTGTTAGAGGACCAGCTCCGTACCATCGCCCTCACGCTGCTCAAGTTCTCGGTATTCGCCGCGCACGCTTACCTCTTCGGACTGATCTTCGTCCTCCTCTTCGTCCTGCGCCCCACTTTCAACGGCTTGTCGGGGGACTGGGACCGGGGGCGCCGGCGACTCGCCCTGCGTCTCGAGGGCTTCGTGAGGGCCAGTCTCGTCGCATCGCTCGTCGGGACGGCGCTCCTGTTGCTCCTGCAGTCGGCCCTAGTCTCTGAACTGTCGACGGGAGAGGTCACGGGCGACTCGATCATGTCCGTGCTGGAGGCCCGCTACGGGCAGTGGCTCGCGGTGCGCGTCCCACTCCTCGCGGCGCTTGCGATCCTTCTCGTCGGTCGCGTCCGTGAATGGGCGCTCCAGGTTCACGATGAGCGGAAGCCGGGGCCTTCGATGATCTGGTGGCTCGCATGGGGCTTGCTGTCGCTTGCCCTTCTCCTCACGAGCAGCATGTCGGGTCACGCAACCGTCGCAAGTCCGACGTGGCTGTCGGTCACCAACGACCTGATCCACCTCGCTTCGGGTTCGGTGTGGTTCGCGGGCGTGGTCCTTCTCGCTACGGTGTTGCCGGATGGGTGGATCGGCCGGGAGAGGGTCGATCGACTGGATCTCCTGTCCCCCGTTGTGTTGCGCTTCTCGAAGGTCGCTCTCGTTTCGGTCACGATCGTTGCGATCACCGGCACGCTCAATTCGTTCCTCCACGTCGACAAGCTCGCAGACTTCTGGGAAGAGTCGTACGGGCGCGCGCTCGGACTCAAGATCATCTTGTTCGTTGGGATCCTGGCGCTCGGAGGCATCAACCACTACTACGTGCGCAACAAACTCGAGAGAGCGCGAGCAGAGCGCGAACCGTCGGGATCCCAGAGGCTGTTCCGCAAGACGATCGGGACCGAGTTGGCGATCGCCCTCAGCATCATGCTGCTGACCGGCCTGCTGGTCGGGCTCGCGAGGACGAAGCCGATCGACCCGGTGGAGACGAACGACACCGCCGCGGTTTCTTCGTCAGGCTAGCTGCGCGATCTCCACTATCCCTGAAGCGGAAACGCTCGGCGACCTACGCGGACTTGCGCGGCGGTTGCGTCGTTCGGATCATCCACCCGCCGGCGACGCCGAGGAGGAGGCAGACCCCTAACGAGACCAGGATCGCCTGCCCGTCGCTGAGGGCGAACTCATCTCCGCCCGCCGCTCGGGGGCCGGGACCGTTGCCGGCCGCGACGCTTCCGTTGCCCGCGTTCCTGGCGCGCTTTGCGTTGCGCACACGCGCCTTGCCGTGGGCCTCATGACTACCGCCGGCGGCATGTGTCGAGTGATCCATCGACGACGTGTGGTCCGTGTGGCTCGTAGATGAACCCGCGTGCGTCGTGTGATCGGAGGCACCGCCCCCCGCGTCGGAGTCGTGACCGTCGTGACCGTTCCCGCCGTCGTGGCCCCCGCCTCCTTGATGGCCCTCGTGCCCGCCGCCGTCGTTACCGGAGCCCCCACCGTGGTCGTGCGTCTTCGCCTCGGGGCCGCACGCCGGGCCCGCGTGCACGGTGAACGAGATGGACCCGTTGGACGTGCCCGTAGCTCCCGCCGGAGCGGCTGCGTGATAGAAGGCCTTGTAGAGGCCGGACGGCTTCTTGGCGATGTCAACGGACATCTCGTTCAGTTGCACGGTGGTGTTCTCGGCGTCGATCTGGCGACCACACTCGTCCACGACCTTGATGAGGGATGCACCCGGATCGAGTGGCATATCGAACGTGATCGATACGCTGTCGGGAGCCTGATGCTCCGTCGCTCCGTCCTCCGGGCTCGAGTCGACCACGGCGGGGGCGGCCAGGGCTGCGGGCGCGACGAGCAGGGCGAAGAGACCTGCCGTTGCCGTCGCTACGAGTAGCCGGCGCATCGTTTCCTCCCTCTCCGGCTGCGTCCCAGACCGGACGAGCCGTCCTTTCTGGAGGTTTCTCCGTGTCGGGCCCCCCTCCTGCCCCGATGCCCGGCCCAGGCCCTCGTGCCCCCCGGTCTAGGGGGGCCTACGTACTTCGGACTACGAGGTTAGGACTACGCGGGCGTGGCACTCGGTGATGGCGCACAAAACGGTCCTTTCTCGCTATCGGATTTCCCCGCCCTCTTCTCTAAGTTGTGGAACGCAGGGTCTTTCGATCCACAGGCGTACGGAAGGGACAGGACTTGATCGTTTCGACGCTCGACCAGAACTGGCGGGCATTCGGCCTTTGCTCCACGAGCGACCCCGACCTCTGGTTCTCCGTGGGGGCTTTGGAACACAAGCAAGCTAAGTCGATCTGCCGCCAGTGTCCGGTGAGAGGCGACTGCCTGGCATATGCGATGGATGCCCCGGTGGACCACGGCATCTGGGGGGGCCTGACGGAGAGGGAGCGCCGGCGCTACCGCCGCAAAGCAGGCAACGCCGACTGGCGCACGGCGATCAGCGCTTAGCGGATCGAGATCTCCAGGATCACGCACTCGTCGCGCCATCTGCGCGCCGTGTCCTCCGGGATGCCGGGGATGTTCAGGCGTTTCTCGGCGATCCTCTCCGCGAGTTCGTCCCATCCGGCACCCTGCGGAACAACTCGCACATCGGCCGGCAGTTCCGCCACCTGAGCGTTCTTCCCCTTCCATCTGAGGATGACGTCGGTCGCTCGCAACCGGTCGGCCTTCGGGATCGTCTGCTGGCGCTCGCCGGATAGGACGTAGATCTTGTCCTGGTAGTAGACGAACCAGACGGGCGCCGTCCGCTCCTCGCCGGTGTCGGGATCCTTCCACCGGAGCCAGATGATCGTGGACTTCTTCAGGGACTCCTGGATCGCCTTGTCCATCTCGGGCTTCTCTCCGAGGGCCACCTGCTCGCCGGGCGACCAGCCGACTTCGTCGCCCACGCTGCATCGGACGTCGTCCCATGTGAGGTCCGTCGGTACGAGCGAGTACCAGGACGCGAGGTCGAAGAACGCCTCGACCGCCCTCATCGGATCGTGGAGCTGCTGGTAGTAAGCGAGTTGCGGCTCCCCGTCGATCTCGCGTTCGTGGAAGCAGAGGACCCAACTGGCCACGCGCGGTTCGGGCGAGATGTACGCCTCGGTCCAGTGGACGCGCGGTTTGTCGATCTCGAGATGGAGTCCTAGGGAAGCTCCGGGAACGTCGACCTGGAAGGGGGTCCAGTAGACCTGGACGACCCGCTTCACGTTCTCCTCGAGCTCGACCCGCATTGCGGCCTTGGCGGTTTGGATATCGCCCATCTGGATCCCGCGGCGTGACATCTCCTGGGCGGCCTTGTTGCGGAGCAACGCGAGCTTGTTCTGGATCTCTGAGAAGGTGATCGACATGTCTGGATTCCTTAGAAGAAGGGCGATTTCTCGATGGCCGGCTCCATCATGATCACCGCAGACGGGATGAAGGCCACCAAGAAGAGAACGAGCTCAACGTAAGCGAAGGCTTTCTGCTTGAGCGCAAGGTTGGGCCAGAAATCGAACAAGATGATCCGGAGGCCGTTGAAAGCGTGGAAGATGACCGCGCCCACGAGCGCGACCTCGAACGGCGTGAACCACCACTGCTTGTAGAGCGAAACCGTCTCGTTGTAAAGCTCGGGGCCGAAGCCGACGGCGAACGTGTCTACGATGTGACCGAAGAGGAACGCCAGCACGCCGACCCCCGTGATCCGGTGCGCCACCCAGGACCACTGTCCGATCCCGCCCTTGTAAGCGGGGCCCTTCTGGTCCTTCCTCAGACGGAACAGCCACACCAGGAGGGCCATTGCGAAGAGTCCGGCCCCCACGGTGAGGACGAACACCAGGGCTTCGATAGCTTTCGCCGCGATCATCGTGCCGGAATCCTAACCGCGCGAGTGGTTGCCCAAGAGTTGGTCGGCGATGGCCGAGAGGCCTCCGATGTCGACCGCCTCTCGCTCGAGATACGGCACCCGGACCCACCGGTGCCGGGGGATCTTGCGCGCTAGTGCATCGAGGTTCCTCTCCTCGAGGGAGACGACCTTCGAGAACTGCTGCTCGTTCGCGATGAGTTTCCCGAGGAGCCGGGACGTGTCCTCGCCCTGCTCCAGACGGGAGATCTGGCGCGGCTTCACGTCGATGGCGTCGGCCCACTTCGGGTGCACCCGGTTCACGACGAGCGCGCCGAAGGGCAGGCCAGACTCGTTCAGCCGGGAGGCGAAGAATGTCGCCTCGGTCACGGACTCCTCGGCCGGCGAGGTGACGACGACGAAGGAGGTGACGTCGGACTGCAGCAGAGCCGCGACGTCACGGGCTCGCTGTTTGAAGCCGTCGTACATCCCCTCGAGGTTTCCGAAGAACTCGGCCGTATCTTCGAGGACATCGGATCCAACGATGCGCTTCACGAGACGCAGGAACGTGGTCGCCGCCATGTTCGCCACTTTGAAGATGCCGCCTCCGGCCTTCATGTACGGCAGCAGGAACCACTTCAGGACCTTGCTATCGAAGAAGTCCGTCATGCGCTTCGGCGCGTCCAGGAAGTCGAGCGCGTTCCGCGTGGGAGGCGTGTCGATCACGATCATGTCGTAGTCGCCGCCGGCGTACAACTCGTACAGTTTCTCCATCGCCATGTATTCCTGGGTCCCCGACAGCGTGCCGGCGATGTTCCGGTAGAAGCGGTTGGCGATGATCCGCTCCGCCTGCTCCTGCGTAGGTGCATAATGCATGACCACTTCGTCGAAGGTCGTCTTCGTGTCGAGCATCATCGCCCACAGCTCACCCTTCGGCTTCAGGTCCGCAGACTCGAACTTCCTCGGCGGTACTTTCGTCGGTGAGTTCGAAAGCTCTTTTAGTCCGAGCGACGAAGCGAGCCTCTTCGCGGGATCGATCGTCAGCACGGCCACCTTCTTGCCCTCAACGGCGGCGCGCAGTCCGACCGCGGCCGAGGTCGTGGTCTTGCCAACGCCACCGGAGCCGGCGCACACGACGATCTCCTTCTTGGCTAGGATCTCTTGGATCGGGTTCATAGCTGCTCGACCCTCTCTTCGATCACGTCGGCCATCTCCTCGAGGAGGGGCAGGTCAAGCCCCGCTGCGAAGAGGAACGGGAGCTCCGCGACGGTTTCGTCGAGTCCTTTCTTCAGCTTCCTCAGATGTTTCGCCTGGATCTCACGGCGCGCCTCTCGGAACGTTGCGTAGTTGATCAGCGCCTCCACATCTTCCTTCTCGAGGCGGAGGCCGACATGTGCTGCCTCACCCCGGAGTTCCGTGAAGTCTCCCTTGTCCACCAGCGCGTCGAACATCTCGCGCTCGCCGCGCGTGAAGAGCTGCGGGTAGATCGCGTTGGCGAAGACGCAACCGGTCTCGATCTTGACGCGCTCGGTAAGTGCTTGAGACGTCTCGATCGTCTCGCTGATCGGCATCTCCTCGGCGATCGTCACCAAGTGGACGCGCGTCCTATGTGGATCCTGCAGCATCTGGACCAACCACTCGGCCTGGCGCTGCACGGGTCCGAGTCTCACGGCATCGGAGAGGCCCGTGGGGGCCGACAGGAACGTCAGCATGTGCCCCGCGGCCGGTGCGTCCACGATGATCGTGTCGAAGTGGGGGCCGGTGCGACCCTGCTCCAGATACCAGACCTTGCCGAGAACGAGGATGTCCTTGAGCCCGGGCGCGGTGGCCGTGATGAAGTCGACGAAGTGCGTCGAGGAGAAGATCCGAGCGACGCGCTTCATGTGGTACTGGACGTCGAGATACTCGGCGAGTGCCTCGTCGGGGACGATGTTCATCCCCCATACGCCGGGGGAGAGCTCGCGCGGCTGGTACCCGAGCTCACCGCCGCCGAACAGCTTTGGGAGCGTTCCTTTGCGATCGACCTCGGCTATGCAGACCCTCCGGCCGTGGCGCGCCGCAACTAGAGCCAGGGCGGCGGATACGGTCGTCTTCCCCACGCCCCCCTTGCCGGAGACGATGAGGATGCGCGGGTGGAGGAACTCTTCGATCTGCACCCTCGGTTTCTACACCCCATTTCCTAGTCGGTTCTCCGGCGAAATAGCCGGGACTTCTGCACCAGAAATCGCCCGCCGGTTTTTCATGGCGGTTTTGCCGTCTATAGCACCGAGAATCCGACTAGGAAAATATGAGGGACCATTAGGGGATGAGGATTCGTCGGCTCCTCGTTGCGCTGAGCCTCGGGTCGGTGCTGGCCGGGACGCTTCTCCTGTTCGCCGGGCCGGTGCGGGCCCAGAGCGACTCCGCTCAGACGCTCGACGTCGTGAGCGTCGAGGGCGTCATCGACCCCACGGTGGCCGGATACCTGAAGGCCAAGCTGACGACCGCCGAGAAGGACGGGGTCCACGCCGTCGTGCTGCAGCTGGATACACCGGGCGGCCTCGATGTCTCGATGCGGGAGATCATCCAGCAGATCCTCGACTCCGAGGTCCCGGTCGTCGTGTGGGTAGCCCCCCGGGGAGCGCGCGCCGCCTCCGCCGGTACCTTCATCACCTACGCCGCGGATCTCGCCTATATGGCCGAGGCCACCGAACTGGGGGCCGCGACGCCGATCGACCTCAGCGGGAGCGATCTCTCGACCAAGGTGGTCAACGACGCCGCGGCCTACATACGGAGCCTCGCTCAGGCTAACGGCCGGAACGAGGAGTTCGCGGAGGCCGCGGTGCGTGAGGGCGCCTCGGTCACCGCAGAGGAAGCGGCCGATATCGGAGTCGTGAATGGGCTTGCATCCTCCCTCGGCGATCTGCTTCGAGCGATGGACGGGCAGACGGTGACGACGAACGGATCTACGGTCACGCTCGAGACGTGGTCCGAGGCCGACAACGCGCCCAGCGTCATCTACCGCTTCCAGGACATGAACGTGCTGCAGCGGCTCCTCCACGCAGTGACGAGCCCTGAGATCGCCTACTTCTTGCTGCTGGTCGGGTTCTTCGGGATCATCTTCGAGCTCTACAACCCGGGCATAGGGCTGGCCGGCATCCTCGGAGCGATCTGTCTTCTTCTTGGCTTCTACGGCCTCTCCGTGCTACCGACGAACTGGGTTGGCGTGCTCCTCATCACACTGGCGGTGGTCGCGTTCATCGTGGACCTACAGATAGCCGGCTTCGGCATCTGGACGATCGGGGGAGTGGCCGCGCTCGTCGGTGGGGGCCTCATCCTGTTCTCGGGATCCGACGACGCGCTGGCCGTCTCTCCATGGGCGATCGTAGCGGCCGTGATCGGCTCTCTCGTCTTCTTCGTATCCGTCATGACGGCGGCACTCAGGGTGAGGCTGAGGCGCCCTGTTACCGGCCAGGAGAGCATCGTCGGGACCGTGGGAGAGGCCCAGACGGATATCGCGCCTGAGGGGATGGTCCTCTCCAAGGGGATGCTGTGGAAGGCGCGCACGATGGAGACGGGCATCGCGGCCGGCTCTAAGGTGGAGGTGAAGGCGACCGAGGGCCTGGTTCTCCTCGTGGAACCCCTTCACGAAGAGGAGTCTTCTCCGGCACCATAGAGAAGACCGACAGAGTTCTACCTGGCCGAGGGAACGGGAGGAAGCATGGGACTTGCCGTAGTGGGTGTCGTAGTGGTCGTGATCCTCATAGTCGCGGCTGCTTCGATCCGGATCGTGCAGGAGTACGAGCGCGGCGTCATCTTCCGGCTGGGGCGGGTGCTCCCGGGAGCCAAGGGGCCGGGGTTGTTCTTCCTGATCCCGATCGTCGATCGCATGGTGAAGGTCAATCTGCAGATCGTGACCCTGGACGTTCCCCCGCAGGACGTCATCACTAAGGACAACGTCACCGTGCGCGTCAACGCGGTCTGCTACTTCCAGGTGTTCGAGCCGGTGAAGGCAACCGTCGAGGTGCAGAATTATCTGTACGCGACCTCACAGATCTCCCAGACGACCTTGCGCGCGATCCTCTCCAAGGTCGATCTCGACACGATCCTCGGCGAGCGCGACAGGCTCAATCAGGATGTCCAGCGCATCATCGACGACCTCACCGATCCGTGGGGTGTCAAGGTAGCGCTCGTCGAGATCAAGGACGTCGATCTTCCGGTCGAGATGCAGCGCGCGATGGCGAAGCAGGCGGAGGCCGAGCGCGAGCGGCGCGCCAAGATCATCAACGCCGAGGGTGAGTTCCAGGCCTCAGAGAGACTGGCCCAGGCCGCCGAAGTCATGTCGCGCCACCCGCTCGCCTATCAGCTCCGATATCTGCAGACGATCACGGACGTGTCGGCGGAGAAGAACTCGACGCTGGTCGTCCCGATCCCCGTGGAGCTGCTGAAGGGATTCAAGTCCGCCTTCGGCCCCGGCGACGAGTCCTAGCGCGCGGGCAGTCGCTTCGCCCCTGTTTTCGCTTAGCTCACAACCAGGTACGGAAACCGTCCATGACTGTGACCTAAGCGACGTCTCCAGGGTCAGCATGGCGCTCTGTCTTTCGGAGGGCAGTAGCCGTTCCGATGATGCCGAACACCCAATCGGCGCGCTGGATGAGGTCCCAGTATGTGAAGCGCAGGACCGTCCAACCCCGGCTTATCAACTCGGCGTCCCGATTCTTGTCACGTTGTACCGCTACAGGATCGTCGTGATCCTTCCCACCATCGACTTCGACGTCGAGCAGTATGGGAACGTCGGCGAAGTCGAGCTCTGCTCTGATGCCCGGGTCTTGGACGACGAAGTGGTGCACGAACCTAAAGCCCCGACGCTCCGCCATATCGATGAATAGGTCCTCGGCTTCGCTGTCGGTGACGCCGACGGCGAAACGAGAGGCGAGGATCCGGCGCAGGACGGTCCGGCCTCCTCGTTTACCTGATGCCTCGTCGAGCACCCGTCCAAGATCGAGGATGCTAACGAAGCTGCGCCGAACTGCGTCGACCACCACCGAACAAACCGTTGCGTAACTAAGCACCGCACACAGGTCGAGGATCGTCGCGGCCATCCGAGTAACCGGCACTTTGTCGACGGACGCCGTCGGGCGATGCGCGAGCGACGGATCATGATGAACCTTTATCCCATGTCGAGAGTTCACTCTCCGCGGAGTCGAAATCTCGACCAGATCTTTATTGCCGTGTTTCAAGCCAAGTAACGCCGCGGCGCTGCGATGGGAGGCCACGGAACCGGGGCCCGCCCAGAGGATCGCGGCCATCAAGCGAGCTTTCCATGTGAGGGGAGCCTGGTTAACGAGGTAGACGCCCGGGTAGATGCGGCGCCATTGTCCATTCTTGAGCGCCCGCGAGATGCTTCCTCCAGTCATGCCGTCGCGAATTGCCTGCTCGCGCGAAAGCACCCAGTGTTGCCGGGATGCGCGTCGCAGGGTTCGAGTCATGGGCTTCATGACCTTGATGAAATCGCAGCCTGGATCGCCCGGCTGTGGCTAAGTTCACAACCAACTATCAAAAGCGGGCGTCGTTGTGAGTTAGGGAGAGGCCGAGCCTCGGTTGTGAGCCACGGAGCGGGGCGAGGGGCCGTAGGTGCTAGCGGGTGATCTTGAACATCGCCGCAACGGGCTTGAACCCGTTCTCCTCGATCCGGAGGCAGGGCGAGTCCTGGACGATCTTCCAGGAGTAGAAGGCAGCGTCCACCGTTGCCGGCTTGACGTACTTCTCGATCTTGACCTTGATGAGTGCATCGCCGTTAGCGTCGGTGATGGCGAAGCCGGGGAGGAAGACGTCACCCACGAGGAGGCCGACGCCGATGTTCGCGTCCTCTACCGGGCCCAGGCTCCCGGGGTCCATCTCCATGCCGAGATCGAACGGATCTTCCTCGGCGGGGCGGGAAACGTGCACGGGGAACGACACCGTCTCACCGATCTTGTACGTCTTCTTCTTCACGGACGGCTCGATGTAGAAGTCGCGGATGCTGACGGTCTCCATGCTGCGCTGCCCGCTTAGCACCTTCACGGCGTGGCGCTTGCACGGGATCGGGGCCGCCGAGTTGAGTGGCTTCGCGGAGGCAGGAACCACGGCGGCGAACATGCCGGCCGCGACCAGAGCGATCAGACCCCGCCTCACATTCCTCATCACTGTTCTTTACCCTCCACCTTTATGGGCACACAGGCAGATCTTCGATGATGCAGACGTCCCCGTGCTGGTGCTTGAAGTTGAACAGATCCATGGGGTCCTTCGGGCCGTTCACGATCGGAAGGATCACCTGGTTCTTGTTCGTGTTCCAGATGATGTTGAACTTCGCGCACAGCTGTGCATCTTCCGGTCCCGAGGCCGAGGCCAGGCAGTCCTGCGAACCCATCGGATCCGGAGCCTTCGACACGGCCCACTCGATGTTCTCCGTCATGATGTTGAGAGCGATCGAGTGCCCCTTGCGAAACACGTAGTCCTGAGGCTTCATGACGACCGTGGCGCCGAACTCTTTGCCGGGCTCGAGCGGAACCTGCTCCGCCAGTCCGTTGCGGTAGCGGGAGTCAAGGAACCCACGAGTCACGGGGATGACGGGCCGGGGCGTCACCGGCGAACTCGGAGCGGTCTGAGTAGTGCAATCCACCGTCGGAGCATGCTGGTTGGCGACCGACGCGTGGCACTCGTGCTTGTAGTCCACGATCACCGGCGTCATCGTCACCCAGGTGCGGTGCACTTTCGACCACAGCTTCACCTTGATCTCACCGAAGATGCGGGTGTCCTTCTTCAGCGGCGGCGACTCGAACCACATCCATTCGTGCTTCAAACGGCCATGATGGTTCGCGTGCGTTTCGGCGTTCGGAGCGTTCATCGGGAAGCCGATGTCCTCCTCGGGGAGGAAACCGGGACGGTATTTCGACGTGAGCAGCTTCCAGCCGTAGTCGCTCGGCGATGTCGTCGGCGTCATCTGCGCGTACAGCTTGTAGTTACGCGTCTTCGGCCACGGGCCCGAGTACCACTTCTTCAAGGTGCCGTCGTAGTCGGCGATCTCGCTCGTGACATCGGGAAGCTTCTCGATCCCGTTGTCCTTGCCCATGAGGTAGTGGTCGAACCAGGCCTTCACGGTCTGGGGGTACTTGCCGCCGGGGGTGCCGTGACCCGACCAGCGCGTGCCCATGTAAAGGCTGGTCTTCGCGGAGTTGTACTTCGCCAGCGCCTTGTACATCATCGTGGCGTTCTCTTGTTTGACGTTCCAATCGCCCCAGTTGTGCGAGATCAGGACGGGGATGTCGATGCCCTTGGCGTCCATCAGGTAGTCACGCTCGACCCAGAACTTGTCGTAGTCGGGCGTTTCGTCGTAACCGTGCTCGATGTGTGCGACCTCGTCACACGGCGTAACCGTGGAAGCGACCTTGTCCGCCCACGACGGATCCTCGACGTCAACGGGTGGCGGGATGGCGAATCCGAAGTCGAAGGCGAGTGGCGTGTCGAGGCCTTCGTCCGCCGGGTTCTCGTTGTTGAGGCTGTAGCGGATACCGCCGGAGTAGGCGTAGCTGTACCAGCGGGCGATCGCGGCCTCGGGGATGATCGTTGTGAGATGCGGCGGCCGCTCGGCGGCGGTGGCCCATGCGGTGGTGCCGTTGTAGGAACCGCCGATCATGCCGACCTTGCCGTTGGACCAGGGCTGCTTGGCGATCCACTCGACGAGCTCGTAACCGGTGCGACGCTCGCGCTCGCCGCCGTAGTCGTAGCAGCCTCCGGAGTTGCCGGTGCCGATGACGTCGGCCCAGACGTGGACGTACCCCTCGGGGACCCAGCCCTCGGCGACGTTGCTGCGTCCCAGGACCGAGTAAGGGGAGAGGGTCACGACCGCGGGGCCCTTGACCATCTTTCCGTTGTTCTCGGGCCGGGTGACCTCCACGTAGAGCTTCCCGAACTTGGTGTCGATGCTGAGCTTCTCCATGACGGGGGTGTAGGGAGCGGCCGACGCGCTGGGACCGATCGCCATCATGGCGCCGAGGATCGTCGTTGCTAGAAGAGTTGCTATCGTCCGGCGTCGCATCTGCTTTCCCCTCAGGTTATGTCCGATTGGTCCTCATTTGTTTCGAACTCGGCGGGCCTCCTGGATGTTCCGAAGCCCCGCTAGATAGAGGATTCGCCCTAGGGGGGCGCCTTCCTGCCCGGCCGGGGTGTGCTTGTCGCCCCCTGGGCCTACATTGGAGGCGTGGACGTCACTCCCTCGAAGCCTCAGGATCACGACGAAGAGCCCCTGATACGCGTTGCTGCCCGCCGGGCTGTGAAGCGGATCAAGAAGGACGCGGTCACGCCCGAGTTCAGCCGCCTGCTCCAGGTCCAGGCCTCCGGAGCGGCCGGGGACGCCCTGCTAGCCCTCGCGCTGGCCGGAACCTTGTTCTTCTCAGTTCCCGAGACGACGGCGCGAGGAAAGGTCGCTCTGTACCTCGCCCTGACCGTCGCGCCGTTCGCGATCGTGTCGCCGCTTCTCGCCAAGGTGCTTGACCGGCATCGAGGGAGCCTCCGGTGGGCGATGGTCGCCTCCACCGTGGGTCGGGGGGTTCTCACCTGGATCCTCGCCACGCGCCTGGACACGCTGTACCTGTTCCCGCTCGCTTTCGGGATCCTGCTGTTGTCCCGTGCGTCCCTGATCGTCCGAGGCGCGGCCCTTCCCGTTCTGGTGCCGCCCGGCAAGTCACTGGTCGATGCGAACGCGTCGCTGTCGCGGATCGGGGCCATCTCGGCGATGGTCGTCGGGATCCCGGGGATCGCACTGGTCAGATGGCCGGGGGTGGAAACCGAACTGCTGGTTGCTGCCGCGGTCTACTTCTTCGGCGTGCTGCCGGCCTTCCGCCTCCCCACCGTCAAGGGACGGATCGAGGACCACGAGCGCGCCGGTGCCAAGGCCAGGGCCCGCTCCATCACGGTGCGCCAGGGACTGCTGGCCGTTGGGGGGATGCGTTTCCTCGGCGGCTTCCTCGTCTTCCATCTCGCGTTCGCGCTGCGCCGGGACGACTTCGGATCCGTCGGTCTCGGCCTCCTCGTGGGGGCCGCGGCCTTGGGAAGCCTGGTGGGGGCGCTGGTAGCCCCGCGCCTCCGTCGCAGCCTCAAGGAGGAGGGGATCCTCGTCGCGTGTCTCGGACTAGCGGGGCTCACGAGTTTCGCCGTCGGCATGTGGTTCTCGCCGGTGACGGCCGGTGTGCTCGTCTTCACCTTCGGTGTCGCATCGGGTGCCTCGAAGGTCGCATTCGACGCCATCGTCCAGCGCGAAACGCCGGAGGGGGGCCGTGGGTGGGCGTTCGCGCGCTACGAATCGGTTCTTCAGCTCGCGTGGGTCGCCGGGGCCCTCATCCCCCTGCTGCTCGCGATCTCGGCCTCCGCCGGCACCATCGCGGTCGGGGTTGCTGCGAACGCGGTGGGGATCCTCTTCATGATCGGGAGACATCGGTCTAGGAGCGCGGCCCCCACTCTGTGAAACTCGGGGGTGACGGCGCACGGTGCTTGGGTAGGCTGCACACAGACCGCGCGGGGAGAACCCGGGGGAGGCATCGTGAACATCCTTTTCAATGGCTCCAGCAAACCGACGCTGGGGGTCGAGATCGAGGCTCAGATCGTCGACGAGGCAGGAGCCCTCGCAACCGATACCGCGGCCACGAAGATCCTCGCCGAGCTCGATGATCCAGCCGCGTTCAAGCACGAGCTCCTCGAATGCACGGTCGAGGTCATCACCGGTGTGTGCGAGAACGTGGGGGCCGCCCGCCAGGATCTGGGGGAGAAGGTCGAACGGCTGATCGCCGCGTCAGAGGCCCTCGGCTATCGGGTTACGTGCACCGGAACCCATCCGTTCTCGTCATGGGCAGACCAGACCGTGTCGCCCGACCCTCGTTACCATCGCCTGATCGAGAACTGTCAGTGGACCGCGCGCCGCCTCCTCATCTTCGGAGTGCACACGCACGTCGGTGTCGGCTCCGGCGAGGAGGCCATCGCGATCGGCAACAGCCTGGGCACGTACATCCCTCACTTCCTGGCGCTGTCTTCGTCGAGTCCGTTCTGGCAGGGTCGCGATACGGGGCTCGCGTCGACGCGATCGAAGATCTTCGAGTCACTACCGACCGCCGGGCTCCCGTACCAGATGAAGAACTGGGGCCAGTTCCAGCGCTTCATGCGCACCCTTATCGGCGCGGGAACGATCCGCAGCATCCGCGAGGTGTGGTGGGACATCCGTCCGCACCCGGGGTTCGGAACGCTCGAGTTGCGCATCTGCGACGGCATCCCGTCGATGGACGAGCTCTGCGCGATCGTCGCGCTCAGCCAGTCGCTCGTCGTGTGGTTGGGCGATCGCTACAACGCCGGGCTCGACCTCCCGGCGCACCAGGCTTGGACGATCAGAGAGAACAAGTGGCGCGCCGCGCGGTACGGGTTGGAGGCCGAGATCATCCGTGACGAGGAAGGGAACCTCATGGCATTGCGCCGATCGATCGGCGATCTCGTAGAGATGCTCGAACCCATCGCCGAGAGGCTCGGCTGTCGCGACGACCTCCTGGGCGTCAACTCGATCCTAGAACGCGGGACGTCGGCTACGAGGCAGCGCGAGGTGTTCGCGGAGACCCACGACCTGGCCGCGGTCGTGGACTCACTCGTCGAGGAGTTGAAGCACGGCGTTCGGCCCCTCCCCGATGCCGACTTCGTGGGGGGCGGAGTGGTGCGCGGCGACGCCCTCACCGGCGAGTAACCCCGTTTCTTAGTAGGAATCCCGGCGCTATGTGCGCGATTGCTGCACCAGAAAGTGTCTAGGGGCGGCTATTCCAGGGTTTTCTGCACTGGGAATGAGGATCGCGGCCCGAGTGCCCGCTTGTCTCCTTGTCGTCGCGTTGCTCCCATGGAGTCGAGCCATTCGCAGAGCGGGACGGCGTACTTGCGAGTCGTGCCCAGGAGGTCCCGTATCTCGGCAACCGTCTGCGGACCGCCCTCCTCGATGCGGGCTCTCACTCTGGTGACCGCCTCGGCCGTCTGCGTTCCGCTTAGGTAGAAGTCGCCGATCCGAACGAGATCGCCGCTCTGCACGAGCGAACGGATGAGTTCGTCGCTCGCGTCTAGATCCTTGGCGAGGGGTGGCGAGAATGATTCCTCGATCCTCGACATGAGGGCGGCTCGCGCCTGAGCCTGTTCGTGGCTCAACTCCACACGATGGTCCTTGAGCCGGATGAGCGCGCCCTCTTCGATCGTGCTGGGGTTCTTGGCAAGCATGTCGTCGAGCCCCTCGAGGGTCATGCCTAACTCCGCTCGTAGCGCCTCCTTCGCAAGGCCCGACTCCAGGGGGTGCTCACGATGGTTGCGGTTCAAGATGTCGCTGACCTGCTCCATGACGTCGAAGAACGCGCCTGGGGAGAACAGCTCCTGACCGATCCGCGTTCCTTCTCGAGTCTCGCTTGCTCCAGACCGCATGAGCGCGTCCGTCACGCCCACCCGGCCCTCGGCGTTGAGGATCAGCCGCAGGGCGCCGTCGGGGTCCTGTGCAGGCAATCGCTCGATCAACGTGATGCGGTCCCCGTCTCCGCGGCGAGCTCTCGAAGGCAGCGGATCGGCGACCACCCCGCCCCCGAACGTGAGGATGCGGCCGGCGTCGCGCAGGACGAAGCGGTCCCCGCGCGCGAGCAACAGCGGGTCGCGCAGATGCAATTGAGCGGCCCCCACCTCGCCCGGCCCCAGTCGACCGCTTTCCAGAAGCCGGAAACGCACTGGCGTTTCGGCCGAGCCCACGTAAAGGAGGTGCGAGCCTTTCTCCTTCAGCTCGTGCTCGACCCCGGTGATGTCGGCCGACAGTACGCGCAGGACGACGTCGACCTGGGCCGTCGGTTTCCACGCGCCGGGGAGGACGACCTCATCCCCCCGCTCGGCGCCGCGTCTATCGAGGCCTACGAGATTCAGCGCGACACGATTCCCCGGCCCGATCGACGCGACCTCCTTCTTGTGGCTTTGGATCTTCCGGATGCGTGCTCGCTGAGTCCCGTCGCGCGTGAACACCTCAACCTCTTGCCCGTTGGCGAGCTCACCCCCGGTGAGGGTTCCGGTGACGACGGTTCCCGCGCCAGAGATGGTGAAGACGCGATCGACCCAGAGCCGGGGACGGCCGAGGTTCGGGGATGGGGGGGCCGCGGCCACGGCGTTATCCAACTCTTCGAGCAACCGGTCGAGTCCGGCCCCGGTTACGGCCGACACCGGCACCACCGGAGCTCTTGAGAGGGTCGTGCCGAACAAGCGCGCCTGGACCTCGGCCGTCACCCTCTCTATGTCCTCGGGGTCGACCGTGTCTACCTTCGTCAGCGCGACGACGCCATGCGAGATGCCGAGGATGTCGAGGATCGCGAGGTGCTCCGCCGATTGCGGCTTCCAGCCTTCGTTCGCCGCGACAACGAAGAGGCAAACGGAGATGCCTCCGGCCCCGGCGAGCATGTTCTTGATGAACCTCTCGTGTCCGGGGACGTCGACGAGTCCGATCTCCCGGCCCGAGGGAAGTTGTAGCCACGCGAAGCCGAGGTCGATCGTGAGGCCGCGCCTCTTCTCCTCCGCGAATCGGTCCGGATCGATCCCCGTGAGACGCTCGACGAGCGTCGACTTCCCGTGATCGACGTGCCCGGCCGTCCCGATGACGTGCATGGCCGGAGGTTAGCCCTCCTGGCCTCAGAGGGCTTGGATCGCGGCTAGGGCGTCCACCAAGCCGTGGCCGCGGTCGTAGGAGGTCGTGCTGTTGCCGTTGAAGGGATCGGCCTCGTACGGTCCGGCCCCGAAGCTCTTCCACGCGGTGTCCTCGAGCACCTTCTCCACCCGGGCCGGTGTGAGGGTCGGGTCCACCTGGTACATCTGGGCGATGATCCCGGTGACGTGCGGCGCGGCCATCGAAGTGCCGGACATGCTGGCGTAGTGGTTGTCGGACGGCATGCGGCCCCCACCCGTCCAACAGATCGGGAGCGTCGCCCGGCATGTCGAGACGATGTCCGTCCCGGGGGCCGCGATGTCCGGGTAGCTCTCCGGCACCTCTTTCTCTCCGCGTGACGATGTCGGTGAGATGGTTCCGTTGCGCGTGCCTCTGTTCTTGTCGTCGTAGTTCGCGACGCAGATAACGCCCGGTGTCGGGTTGATGCATTCGGCGGCCGTCGTGGGACCGTTGCCGTTGCCTCCTGCGTTGCCGGCCGCGAAGACGACCGTCACACCTTCACGTACGAGATCCTCTTGAAGCTTCCAGAGTGCGCGGCTGAACGGATCGTTCTGGGGGTCGTACTCGGCGTGGTCGCCACCCCACGAGTTGTTGACTACCTTGATCTCGGGCGTGACCAAGTCGTGATTGTCGAGGACCCATTCGAGACCGTCGAGGCCGTTCTCGACCGTCATCGTTGTGCCGACGCTGATGCCGTAGAGGGTGGCCTCGGGAGCTGCTCCGTGGAGGCGCCCCCCCGACGCGGTGCCATCGCCGGCGACGATGCCGCCTACGTGGGTTCCGTGTCCTCCGGCCGAGATCGTGTCGGAGTCCTGTACCGGCACATAGGCCTTCGGGCCGAGGCAGGTGCTGAAACCGGTAAGCCCGGTGGCGACGAACTGCGGGGCCGAGCACACCGTCTTCACATTCCCGCCCACGTGATCGGCGAGGTCTGGGTGCGTGCCGTCGAGACCCGAGTCGACGATCGCGATCCCAACGCCGGTCCCGTCGATGCGCGTCCCACCCGGCAGCGTGACCTGTTCGTCCAGGACCCTCTGCCCGCGGGTGGCTTGATGCGAGGTCTCGGTGAAGTAGCTGAGGGCGTGATTCGACTCAACGGACGTGAGGTGCCCGCTGCCGGCGACGCCACGGATCGCGGAGGCCGGTCCGAACGCGACGAAGACCTCGATCGACTCGTATACCGATCCGACGGCCAGGCCGGACCGGCGCGCTGTAGCGATGCCGTCGGTCAGGTGTCCGGCTCGGGCATGGATGAGCACGCTGACTTCCCCGGTCGCCGTCCGCACGGCGCGGTCTATCCGGATCGAGCGACCGGCGGGGGACGCATCGGAGGCGGTCGCTGAGGACGCGAGGAGACCCGAGAGCAAGAGGAAGGACCCGGCGAGGGCCGTTCTACGCATCGAAGCTCCTTGGGGAGGGGGTCTCTATCTCTTAGACGTGCAGGGGCATCGACCTGCCCCTCTGCTCATCCCGTTGGGTTTCAGGAAGCCCGCAGGCGCCGCTCGAGCTTTCCTCTGATCCGCTGGGCTGCGTTGTCGACCGACTTCACACCACAGCCGAGCTCGGTCGCGATTTCCGCGTAGCTCCGGCCCTGGACGAGAAGGTCGAGCACGGAGCGCTCGAGTGGGGACAGCAGCTCGTCGAGATCGGCCGAGAGCAGCAGTGCCTCCTCGGCGTCTACGACCGCGTGGGCGGGATCGTGGATGGTGCTCGTGACGGCCAGGCGTTCCAGCAGATCGGCTTCCTCCCCAGTCGCATCCGCCGCGAAGAACGACGTCGACGTGTTGAGGAGCGAGTGCTTCAGTCTGGTAGCGCTCTTGATCGCAGAGAAGACCTGATTACGGATGCACAGGAGCGCGAAGGAGCGGAACGACGTGTCGTGTTGCTCGCGGAAATCGCGGACGGCCTTGAAGAGTCCGATCATCGATTCCTGAACAACATCTTCCTGGTCGCCGCCGATCAGGAAGTAGTTGCGCGCGTTCGCCCGGATCAGCTTCCGGTAGCGCCTGAACACGGTCTCGAGCGAGTGGTCGTCGCCCGCCTGAGCGGCGAGTACGAGGTGCTCGTCGGGCGTGTCGTCGCGACCTCCCCGATCGGGGCGGAGTTCTCTTTCGTCGATCAAGCAGACGTCTCCTTCTTGAGGCGATGGGACGGTTTCGGAAGGATCTCGACGGAGGGGAGGAGCCCTTTCACGATGGCGAGCCTGAGTTGCAGTTCGAGGATCAATCGGGAGTCGGCCTCCTGGGCGTCGAGACCGGTGAGCTTGCGGATGGACTCGAGCCGGTAACGGAGTGTGTTGCGATGGACGAAGAGTCGGTCGGCCGCATCCTTGATCCGGCGTGAGTCGAGACACACCTGGAGGGTTTCCACGAGCTTCGTGTCGTGGGTCCGGTCGTGCTCGATCAGCGTCAGGACGGCGGCGAGGGAGCGATCGTTGTCTTCGAACCCGAGGGGCTCGAGCCACGCGTAAGCCCCCAGGTTCGAGAACGACGTGACCTTGTTAGCGCCGTACAGCCGGTGACCGACGAGCGACGCCCAGCGCGCCTCCCGGTAGGAGCGCACGATCCCGTCGAGGCCCACGTGATGGTCGCCGATCCCGATGCTGATGTTGTCGAGCGTCGGAACGCTCCGGGCCCGGATGAGAAGTCGGCCGGCGAGGCGGTCGGGCGTTGCCGAGCCGGACGATCCTTCGACCGCGACGACCCGCTCGTCCACTTCGACGACCGTTCCGAGGGGGTCGTTCTCGAGGAGCTCGGTCGCGATCACCTCCTCCAGCCTGCTGCGGACCTTCACGGGCAGGGACCCGGAGGTGCCTACGACGAAGGCCCGGTACGACGACGAGGGATCTAGGCCCGAGCCCTTGGCCTTGCGCTTCGAGATGGTTCTCTGCGGCTCCCTGTCGAGGAGCTTGGTGATCAGCTCGCGTCGCTGCAGTTCGGCGTTGCCCGACCCCCGCAGCCTCGAATCGATGTTGAGGAGGGGTTGGAGGATCCCCGTCCAGTCGGTGTCCTTCGGGACGAGCATCACGGGGAACTCGCCGGTCCCGTAAGGGAGCTCGGCGGGGACCTCATCGAGGAAGCGCTCGTGCACGAGGAGGCCGACGGCCCCGATTTCTTCGAGGCGCGAGGCGAGGTGTTCGAGGGATGAGATGTCACGACCGGCGACGGGGCCGAGGGCAACCACGAGATCGCCGGCGACGAGGCGCTCCAGATCGGAGCGCTCCTCGACGAAAATGACCCTTTTCAGGCCGTCGAGGAAGACCTCGAGAGGCGTTCCCGAGGCACGGAGGAACGGCCGCTCCTCCACGAGCCCAAGGCTCCAGATCGTCGATCCCACCCGTAATCCTTTTTAGTGGTCCGTCCGGTCGTCGAACCGGAACCGGACCAAGCCGCCAGGCCTTGCGACGGTGGAGGTTCGCCCCTTTTGCCTGGTTTCCTTCTCCGAAACGTGGAAAAAAGTACGGTTCTACCGGGTGACCCGTACCCGCATCGGAGAGCTCCTCGAAGCTGCATTGGCGCCATCCGCAGCCCACCTGACCCGCAGGGTCTTCCTGCCGGCCCGATCGAAGCACGCCGGGAAGGAGAACCTGGATGAGGAGGACAGGAGGTCGCTGTCGATCGAGCGCCACCTCCGGGCGGTCCTCCGCTGGAGCCACACCGCATCGCCACGCTTGTTGGGGGCCACGCGACCCTTCACTCGGGCGCATCCTCCGCTTCCGATCCTCGGGTTGAGGACCAGGGCGTCGACCGCGGCTCGGA
>Ga0299914_10000528_pt1 | contig 23030 bp, 22 predicted proteins | sample RVTome_10_FD_201361 | JGI IMG/M metagenome (GOLD analysis project Ga0299914, IMG submission 201361) | Soil microbial communities from uranium-contaminated site in the Upper Colorado River Basin, Wyoming, United States - RVT153D57 (version 2) ...
CTCCACGGCGACCACGCCCGCCGGAAGCAGGCTGCGGCCGCCGGCCAGCGCCTTGGCGGCGCCGGCGTCGACGACCAACGTGCCGGCCGTCGCCAGCGCGCCGGCGATCCACTGCTTGTAGGCGCGACCCGGCGATCCGTGCGCCGCGACCAGGGTCGCCCGCGCCCCGTCCTCGAGGCGGCGCAGCGGATGCGGATCGCGGCCCGAGGCGATCAAGGTGGCGCAGCCGGCGGCGCTGGCGATCCGCGCGGCGGCGATCTTGGTGCGCATGCCGCCCGATCCTGGGCCGGTCGCCGACGCCTCGGCCGCATAGCCTTCGATCCGGGCGTCGATCTCGCCGACATAAGGGACATGCTCGGCGGCCGCGTCGCGGGCCGGATCGGCGGTGTAGAGGCCGTCGACGTCGGAGAGGAGGATGAGGAGATCGCCGCGGACCATCTGGGCGGCGCGCGCCGACAGCCGGTCATTGTCGCCGTAGCGAAGTTCGTCGGTGGCGACGCTGTCATTCTCGTTGATCACCGGAATGGCGTCATGGGCGAGCAGCATTTCGATCGTCGCGCGCGCATTGAGCCAGCGCCGCCGCCGCTCGGTATCGTCATAGGTCAGCAGCAGCTGCGCGACGCGGATCCCGTGCGGCGCCAGCGCCCGCTCCCAGGCCTGCATCAGCAGCGCCTGGCCGGCGGCCGCGGCGGCCTGCTTGCGGTCGAGCCGGGCCGAGCGCTTGAGGCCCAGATAGGATCGGCCGAGCGCGACCGCCCCGGACGAGACCAGCACGATATCCTTGCCGCGAGCGCGCAGGGCGGCGAGATCCTCGGCGAGGCTTTCGAGCCAGTCGCGGCGGAGCCCGCGCTCCGAAGGATCGATCAGCAGCGACGATCCGACCTTGACGACGACCCGCCGCGACGCCGCGATCAGCGCCGCCGGCGTGGCCGCACCCTGCCCTTCTGTTGCCCGCTTCGCCGCTTCCACCGCGTCTTCCTCGCTCCCTTCGCACATGCAGCAAGGTCACTTGACAGCCCGGGCATCTGTTGTCAGCCTTAAAGATGCGCGTCCGTTCGCGCCCTCGTCAGGAGCAAGGTGCCATGAACAAAGGACAGGCCATTCGTCCCGCCTCCTTCGTCCCGTTCGGCGCCGTCTATTTTATCGGCTCGTTTATTGGCCGGTACGCCCGCTGAGGCGTGCCGGAGCCGATCTTTCGCTGCACTCCTGAAAACGAAGCCAATCAGCCACCCGAATTGCGCCTGCCCGATGGCCGGCCCGCACGGTGGAACCGAGGGATGACATGCAAGACACCCAAGCAGCCCGGCGCGCGGACCGCGACGGCGAGACCGTGAAGCGGTCGCTGGCGCGCCTGCGCGCGCAGATCGACGCGCTGGACGACGATATTCTCGATCTCATCGAAAAGCGGCTCGCCGCATCGAAGGCGGTCGCCGAGCTCAAGTCCGCCCGGCCCGACGGCCATCTCTGGCTGAGGCCGCGCCGCGAGCAGGAGGTCATCGCCCGGCTCTGCCGCCGCGCCGAGATCGCCCCGGACGCGCTGATCGAGCTCTTGTGGCGCGAGTTGATGGCGTTCAGCCTCCAGGCGCAAGTGCGCACCGAGCTCGTCCTGTGCGGCCCCGATCCCGACCGCCTCGCCGTCCTGGCGCGCGGCCGCTTCGGGTCAGCCGCGCCGATCCGGAGCGCGGCGAGCCCGGCCGAGGCGCTCGACGCCGCCCGGACGGGCGAGGTGGTGGCGGTGATCGCCGTCGACGGCGCGCCCGACTGGACCTGGGACTTCCCCTCGTCGCTGGCCATCTTCGACTGGATCCTCGACGATCAGGGCGAGGCGGTGGCCGCCGCCGTCGGCCGCATCGCTCCCGCCGAGCTGCCCGCCTCCGCCGCCGGCCTTTCGCCGGAGCCCCGGCGATGAGCTGGACGCCTTCGAGCTGGCGCGAGCGCCCGATTCGCCAGTTGCCGGCCTATCCCGACCCTTTGGCTCTGGCCCGGGTCGAATCACGGCTCGGCTCTGCCGCGCCATTGGCCCAGGTCGCCGACATCGGGGGGCTGACCCGGCAACTCGCCGAGGTGGCGGCAGGGCGCGCCTTTCTGCTCCAGGGCGGCGATTGCGCCGAGAGCTTCGCCGAATTCGGCGCCAACAAGGTGCGGACGGTCTTCAACCTCCTGCTCGAGATGGCCGCCATGCTGTCGGCCGACGGCCGGCGCGAGATCGTGTCGGTGGCGCGGATCGCCGGCCAGTTCGCCAAGCCGCGGTCGGCCCTGATCGAGACTGTCGGGACCGTGACTTTGCCCGCCTATCGCGGCGACATCGTCAACGGTGCCGGCTTCGACGCCGCGAGCAGGACCCCCGATCCCGATCGGATGCTGCAGGCCTACCGCCAGTCGAAGGTGACGGTCGAGCTCCTCCAGGCCTATTCGGCGGCGGCCTATGCCGACCTCGGCGAGATCGAGCGCAGCGCCCGCGAACGGCTGGGCCTCGTCGCCGAGCGCGGGCGGCCCACCAAGGCAGCGGCGCAGCCGCGCATCTATACCAGCCACGAAGCGCTGCTGCTCAACTACGAGCAGTCACTCACCCGCTGGGACGAAGAGAGCGAAAGCTGGTGGGCGACGTCCGGGCACATGCTCTGGCTCGGCGACCGGACCCGCCAGCTCGACGGCGCCCATGTCGAATATGCCGGCGGCGTGGGCAATCCGATCGGCCTCAAATGCGGCCCGGGACTCAGCGCCGACGATCTGCTCCGGCTGATCGACCGGCTCGATCCGGAAAATCGCCCTGGCCGGCTGGTGCTCATCGGCCGCTTCGGCGCCAAGGCGGCGGCGGGCCATCTCCCTTCCCTCATGAAGGCGACGCGCGAGACGGGTCGCCGCGCTATCTGGGCGATCGATCCGATGCACGGCAACACCGTGGCCGCGGGCGGCTTCAAGACCCGCTTCCTCGGCGATATCGTCGCCGAGATGACCGACTTTTTCGATATTGCCGATTCGGAAGGGGTCCATGCCGGCGGAATCCATCTCGAGATGACCGGCGACGACGTCACCGAGTGTCTCGGCGGCAGCCTCCCGCTCTGCGAGGCCGACCTGCCGCGCCGCTACCTCACCCATTGCGACCCCCGGCTCAACGAGACGCAGGCGCTCGACCTCGCCGCCGAGGCGGCGCGCCTGATGAGGAGACGCACCCGGCCGGCGTCGCATGCGGCGTGAGCGACACTGCCGCCCCGCCCGATACTGAAGCCGGCGACCGGCTGACCGCCGGGCGCGGCGACGCGCTGCGCGGGTCGATCCGCGTGCCCGGCGACAAGTCGATCTCGCACCGCGCCCTCATCCTTGCCGGGCTGGCCGAGGGCGAGAGCCGCATCGACGGGCTGCTCGAAGGCCAGGACGTGCTCGACACAGCCGCCGCGGTCCGGGCTCTGGGCGCCGCGGTCGAGCGCCACGACGACCACTGGCTGGTCGAAGGCGCGGAATGGCGATCGCCAGACGGGCCGATCGACTGCGGCAATTCGGGCACCGGCGCGCGGCTGCTGATGGGCGCGGCGTCGGGCTTTCCGATCGAGGCGACTTTCACCGGCGACGAATCCCTGCGCGGGCGCCCGATGGGACGGGTGGTCGAGCCGCTGCGGCAGATGGGCGCGCGGATCGAGGGGGGCGCCGGGGATCGGCTTCCGATCACCGTTCACGGCGGATCGCTGCACGGCATCAGCCACGTCAACGAAAAGGCCTCGGCCCAGGTCAAGTCGGCGATCCTGCTCGCCGGCCTTCGTGCCGACGGGCCGGTCGAGGTGGTCGAGCCGCGCCCTAGCCGCGACCATAGCGAGATCATGCTGAAGGCCTTCGGCTGCGAGATCGAGACGGCGCCGCTGGGCAGCGGCCGGGTCGTGCGCCTGGGCCGCCGGCGCGCCTTGCGCGGCCAGCCGGTCCAGGTGCCCGGCGATCCTTCGTCCGCGGCCTTCCCGCTGGTCGCCGCCCTGATCGTCCCGGGATCCGAAGTGACCGTGCGCGACATGCTGCTCAATCCGTTGCGCACCGGCCTCCTCACCACGCTCGGCGAGATGGGCGCGGCGATCAGCATCGCGAACCTGCGCGAGGTCGGCGGCGAGCCGGTCGGCGACGTCACCGCGCGCGCCTCGACGCTGCGCGGGATCGAGGTCGGTCCGGCGCGCGCGCCGTCGATGATCGACGAATATCCGATCCTGGCCGTCGCCGCCGCTTTCGCCGACGGCGAGACGAAGCTGCACGGGCTGGGCGAGCTGCGCGTCAAGGAGAGCGACCGGCTCGAGGCGATCCTTGCCGGGCTGAGCGCCTGCGGCGTCGATGCCGAGGCCCGCGGCGACACGATTGAGATACGCGGGTCGGGCCGTCGGCCGGCCGGCGGCGGGCGGGTGTCCACCCATGGCGACCATCGCATCGCGATGAGCTTCCTGGTGATGGGACTGGCCGCCCAGGATCCCGTCGAGGTCGACCGGGCCGGCATGATCGCGACGAGCTTCCCCGGCTTCGCCGAACTGATGCGCTCGATCGGCGCCGGCATCGAGTCCTGTGAGGCGGCGGCCTGATGGCAAGAGTCGCCTATGCGGGCGTTCCCGGCGCCTTCGCCGAGCAAGCCTGCCGGACCTTCCTTCCCGACATGGACTGGGTTGGCGTCGGCAGCTTTGCCGCGGTGGCCGAAGCGGTGGCGCGGGGCGATTGCGAGCTCGGCATGCTGCCGCGCGAGAATTCGATCGCCGGGCCGGTTCCCGGAGTCGCGGGGCTGATCGTCGACCACGATCTGGACGTGCTGGCCAACCATGACCTGCCGGTGCGGCAGCATCTGATGACCCGGCCCGGCGTGTCGCTCGCGGAGGTGCGGACGGCGGTCAGCCACCCGATGGCGCTGGCGCAATGCATCGAGACGCTCGATCGGCTCGGCCTTGCCACCGAGGAAGCCGCCAACACCGCCGTGGCGGCGCAGGCGCTGGCGACATCCGACGATCGTAGTCGCGCCGTCATCGCTTCCGAAGCCGCGGCCGAAGCCTGGGGTTTGACGATCCTGCAACACGACGTCCATGACCGGCCGGACAATTTCACGACCTTCTGCGTCGTGGCACGCCAGAGCGGGGAAGACAGGTGAGCTTCAACCATTTCGGCCGGCTGCTGCGCTTCTCGACCTGGGGCGAGAGCCACGGGCCGGCGATCGGCGCCGTCGTCGACGGCTGCCCGCCCGGGCTGGCGCTGGCCGAGGAGGATATCCAGCCCTGGCTGGACCGGCGCCGTCCCGGCACGTCGCGCTTCACCACGCAGCGGCGTGAGCCCGATCGGGTGCGGATCCTGTCGGGCGTCTTCGAAGGCCGGACGACGGGATCGCCGATCAGCCTGATGATCGAGAATGTCGACCAGCGTTCGAAGGACTATTCGAACATCTCCGGCGCCTACCGGCCCGGCCATGCCGATTACACCTACGACGCCAAATACGGCTTCCGCGACTGGCGCGGCGGCGGCCGCAGCTCGGCGCGCGAGACTGCGTCGCGCGTCGCCGCCGGGGCGGTGGCGCGGCGGGTGATCCCGGACGTGGCGATCCGCGCCTATCTGATCGAGCTGGGCGGCGATCCGATCGACCGCGCGGCGTTCGACGACGCCGCGATCGACGCCAACCCCTTCTTCTGCCCGGATGCCGAGGCCGCCGCGCGCTGGGAGGCCCTGGTCGACGGCGCCCGCAGGGACGGCAGCTCATTGGGCGCCGTCGTCGAATGCGTCGCGACCGGGGTGCCCGCCGGCTGGGGCGCGCCGGTCTACGCCAAGCTCGACGCCGAGCTCGCTGCGGCGATGATGTCGATCAATGCGGTCAAGGGCGTCGAGATCGGCGACGGCTTCGCCGCGGCGCGGCTGCGGGGCGAGGAGAATGCCGACGAGATGCGCCGCGGCGAGGACGGCGGCCCGGCCTTCCTCAGCAATCATGCCGGCGGCGTGCTGGGCGGCATATCGTCCGGCCAGCCGGTGGTGGCGCGGATGGCGTTCAAGCCGACCTCCTCGCTGCCGATGCCGCTGCGGACGATCGATGCCGACGGCGAGGAGACCGAGATCAGCACCAGGGGGCGGCACGATCCCTGCGTCGGCATACGCGGCGCGCCTGTGGCCGAAGCGATGATGGCGCTGGTGCTGGCCGACCAGAAGCTGCTGCATCGCGGCCAGTGCGGAGGCGAGAGATGAGCCGGCCGGAGCCAGTCAGCGTCGAGGTCGGCCTCGGCGATCGGAGCTATTCGGTGCTGATCGGAGCGGGGCTGCTCGATCGGGCCGGCGACCGGCTCGAGCGGTTTGCGCGGGCCGGACGTCTCGTCGTCGTCAGCGACGAGACGGTGTGGGCACTGCAGGGCGAGCGCCTCGCGGCCGCCCTCGCCGCCCGGTCGATCGAGGCGATTCCGATCCTGCTTCCGCCCGGCGAAGGCAGCAAGAGCTGGCCGGCTTTGTCCGCGCTGATCGACCGGCTGCTCGAGCTGGGGATCGAGCGGCGCGATCATCTCGTCGCCTTCGGCGGCGGCGTGATCGGCGATCTCGCCGGCTTCGCGGCGGCGATCCTGAAGCGCGGCTGCAGGCTGGTGCAGATCCCGACCACCCTGCTCGCCCAGGTCGACAGCTCGGTCGGCGGCAAGACCGGGATCAACGTCGCTGCGGGCAAGAACCTGGTCGGCGCCTTCCACCAGCCGGCGGCGGTGCTGATCGACCCCGAATGCCTCGACACCCTGCCACCGCGCCAGCTGCGCGCCGGCTATGCCGAGGTCGTCAAATATGGGCTGCTCGGCGATGCCGACTTCTTCGCCTGGTGCGAGCAGAATGGCGACGCCGTGCTGGCCGGCGAGCCCGCGGCGCGGCAGCGGGCGATCGCGACCAGCGTCGCCGCCAAGGCCGGGATCGTCGGCGAGGACGAGCGTGAGACGTCGGGCCGACGGGCCCTGCTCAACCTCGGCCACACGTTCGGCCATGCGCTCGAGGCCGAGACCGGCTTCTCGGACGCGCTGCTGCACGGCGAGGCGGTGGCGCTGGGCATGGTGCTCGCCGTCCGCTTCTCGGCCGAACGCGGCCTGTGCAGCGCCGCCGATGCCGATCGGGTTGCGGCCCACCTCGCCTCGGCCGGCCTGCCGACTCGCCTCGCCGAAGCGGGCATCGAGGCGGAGGCCGCAAGGCTCGTCGCCCATATGGCGCACGACAAGAAAGCGAGCGGCGGCCGGCTGCCCTTCATCCTGGCGCACGGCATCGGCGAGGCGTTCGTCGACGACACCGTCGACATGGGCGAGGTCGAGCGCTTCCTCGCCGGCCAGAGCGCGTTGCAGGCGGCCTGACCGATGCCGCCTTATGCGGAAGTCATTGGCGATCCGGTCGCCCATTCGCTTTCGCCGGCCATCCATGGATTCTGGCTCGCGGCCCTCGGCATCGACGGCGGCTATCGCGCAGCCCGGGTCACGACGGAGGAGCTTGCGGACTATTTCGCCGCGCGGCGGGCCGACCCCGACTGGCGCGGCTGCAACGTGACCGCCCCGCACAAGGAATCGGTCGTCGATTGCCTCGACCAGATCGGCGCCGAAGCGAAGAGGATCGGCGCGGTCAACTGCGTCCACCGCGACGGAGATCGCCTGGTCGGCCTCAACAGCGACGTCGACGGCCTGACCGAGGCGCTGGCGGGCGCGCAGATCGCCGGTGCCCGGATGGCGGTGATCGGCGCAGGCGGCGGGGCGCGCGCGGCGGTCCATCTCGCCGTCCGGAGCGAGGCGCGCAGCGTCGCCGTCATCGCCCGAGATGCCGCCAAGGCCGCGTCGCTGGCCGGGCTCGGCAGCGCCCGCACCGAGATCAGGATCCTGCCGTTCGACCGCTGCGACGGCGCGATCGCCGGCGCAGCGGCGGTGGTCAACGCCACACCGATGGGCATGGCGCAGGCGGAAGCGATCCCGGACCGCCTGCTCACCGCGCTCGCCGCGGCCGCGCCGGGCGCCGTCGCCCTCGACATGGTCTATGTCCCGCTCGACACGCTTTTCCTGCAGGCCGCCCGCGCCGCCGGCCTGGTCGCGGTAGACGGGCTGGCGATGCTGATCGGCCAGGCGCGGCGCGCCTTCCGGCTGTTCTACGGCGTGACTCCGCCCACCGACAGGGATGCGGAGCTGAAGGCGCTGCTCACCCATAGCGAATAGAGGACGAAGGCTCCCTTCTCCGGGCCGCGGGATTGCCGGAAGATACTTGCCGATCTGGCAGGCGAAGGAGCAGAAACGCGCGCCTGGAAATTAGGATTTGACAGCGCGACCCCGCATCCCAATATTCAGGCCGATGCAGACGCTTCGCGCTTCCTGCCGTCCGATCGGCGCCGCGGCTCCCGCCGCCGCCATTTCCTATCGCTATTACGGTATCGCCCGGGCGGGACCGATCTAGCGCGCTTGAAATCGACGCAAAGGATTGAAGCCCCGCCTGGTCTCCCGGCGGGGTTTTTCGTTTTGGAAGGACCCCAATATCATGTTCAAGGACGTCTCCGACCCGATCGCCCCGGCGGGCAGCCCGACCGCCGAGCGGCACGGCGCGGCCAAGGACCCGACCGCGCCGCCGCCCGGCGCCGCGGCCGACTGGACCGTGCCGCAGAACTGGGGCGCGCTCGAAGCCGACGACCATGCGGTGTGGGACCTGCTGTTCGCGCGCCAGCAGGGCGCGCTCGCCGGCCGCGCGGTCCGCGCCTTCGAGGAGGGGCTGGAGGTGCTGCACCTGTCGCGGCCCGGCGTTCCCGAGTTCGACGAGCTGAACGAGCGGCTGTTCGGGCGCACCGGCTGGACGGTGGTGGCGGTGCCGGGCCTCGTTCCCGACGACGTCTTCTTCGAGCATCTGCGCCACCGCCGCTTCCCGGCCGGCAACTTCATCCGCAAGCGCTCGCAGCTCGACTATCTCGAAGAACCCGACGTCTTCCACGACGTGTTCGGCCACGTGCCCCTGCTCGCCAATCCGGCCGTCGCCGATTTCATGCAGGCGCTGGGCGAGCTCGGACTGCAGGCCTTGCAGGCCGGCGCGCTGCATCGGCTGGCACGGCTCTACTGGTACACGGTCGAGTTCGGCCTCGCCCGCGAGGAGGGCTCGATCAAGATCTACGGCGCCGGCATCGTGTCGAGCTTCGGCGAGAGCCGCTTTTCGCTGGAGAGCCCGGAGCCGCACCGCCTCGCCTTCGATCTCGAGCGGGTGCTGCGCACCGCCTATCGCTCCGACGCCTTCCAGAAGAGCTATTTCGTCGTTGACGGTCTGCCCGCCTTGCTCCGCCTGATCGAACGGCAGGACTTCGCCGCGCTCTATCTCAGGGCGGAAGCCGACGCCGACATCGATCCGGCGACGGTCGAGCCCGGGGACAGGCTGGCGACGGCGAGTCGCTGAAGACCGCTCCCGACCGGTCGCACCGGACCGCCGGTTATTGAGCATGCGGAACCGCCGTCGCGCCGTCTTGTTCTTTCGGTCCGGCCTCGGACACCCTGCGCGGGTGCTCCATGGCCGTTACCGGGTGCATGGACGGCTCCGACGAGCCTCCATGCGAGAGGAGGGTGTTGCGTGATGTTGGCCGAGCTCAGGCGCTTTTATGAGGACCTTGTCTCATGCATCCATGAGATGGAGGACGAAGCGGCCAGGGAATCACCGGACCGAGCCCGGCTGGCCGATGTGCGCTGGAAGCTCAGCCGTGCGAGCCAGCGCCGGCAGAGGTTCATCGAGGACATCGTCTACCCCTATCTTCTGGAGCGAGTCTCCGGCTCGAATGCCGAGAAGGTGAAGGCGCTGCGCGCCGAAAATGCAACGCTGCGCGCCGCCTCGACCCGCCATGTCGGACTCTGGACGATCGAGAATGCCTTGCAGAACTGGTCTGACTATCGCGAAGCTTCGGCCAAGATTACCGCGTCGATGCGAAGGCGCATGGCAACGGAGAAGGCGGTGCTCTATCCGCTGCTCGAGGAGATCGAGGTACATGCCTCGCTAGCCAAAGGCAGGCTGTGATCGTCTCTGGTCTGCATCCAGGTAGTTGCCCCGATCAGGGCGAGGCCAGGTCGTCTCCAGGTTCGCGACGCGCCCTCGATTCAATCCCCAATTGACGCGGCACGACGGAACGGCATAATTACAGCCGACATGACCGACGACGGAAATCTCTTTGGCTCCAAGGCCGCGCTCCGGGCTTCCGCTGGGCATCCGTCCGTCTCGGCCAACAATTGGTGGCGCTGGCAAGACATCTATTCCGATGGCGCGCCCGCCTGGCGATGGCCGAGAATGCTCTAGAGCAAGATTCTCGCATCAGCATCCAGACAGGCCCGCCTCCGGCGGGTTTTTTGTTGCCCTCATTCCAGATGGAACGCCGTCATGATCATCGTCCTCAAGCCCGAAGCCACGCCGCAGATCGCCGAAGAGCTGCTCGCCGAGATTGCCGAGCGCGGCCTCAAGCCGCTCCACATGCCGGGGGTCGAGCGCGTTGTCCTCGGCGCGCTCGGCGACGAGCGCGTGCTCGCCGAGCTCAATCTCGAAAGCCACCCGATGGTGGAATCGGTGAAGCCGATCCTCGCCCCCTACAAGCTCGTGTCGCGCGAGATGCATGCGCACGACACGGTCGTGAAGGTCGGCAGCCTGGCCATCGGCGGCCGTGGCTTCGCCGTCATCGCCGGCCCCTGCGCGGTCGAGAGCCGCGAGCAGACCCGCAACACAGCCCTTGAGGTCAAGGCGGCCGGCGCCGGAGGGCTGCGCGCAGGTGCCTACAAGCCGCGCACCAGCCCTTACGGCTTCCAGGGCCACGGCCGCGAAGGGCTCAGGATCCTGCGGGAGGTGGGCGACGAGACCGGGCTGCCGATCGTCACCGAGGTAATGGACACGGCCGACGTCGACGCGGTCGCGAGCCATGCCGACGCGATCCAGATCGGCGCCCGCAACATGCAGAATTTCGCCTTGCTCAAGGCGGTCGGCGAAGCCGGCAAGCCGGTACTGCTCAAGCGCGGCCTGTCCGCGAAGATAGAGGAGCTGCTGCTCGCCGCCGAATATCTGCTCGCCGCCGGCAACGACCAGGTGATCTTGTGCGAGCGCGGCATTCGCACCTTCGAGACGGCAACGCGTAACACGCTCGATCTCAACGCCATTCCCTACATCAAGCAGAAGACCCATTTGCCGATCCTGGTCGATCCCTCGCACGGCACCGGGATCCGCGATCTCGTCATCCCGATGTCGCTGGCGGCAGCCGCCTGCGGCGCCGACGGCCTGCTCGTCGAGGTGCACGAAAATCCGGCGGTCGCGCTATCGGATGGCGCCCAGTCGCTCTATCCGCAGGGCTTCCGAAACCTGATGGGCGCACTGGCGCCGGTGGTCCAGGCGGTCGGTCGGCAAATGGCCGCGCCGGCGGCGCGGCCGGTACCGGCCGAGGTGCCGGCATGACCGCACCGCGCATCCGCAGCAACGAGGCGCTGGCGCTGTGCCGGCACTTGCCCCAGGACGTCGACCCGCTCGACCTCCATGCCGCCCTGAGCGACGGCGGAAAGCGGGCCGACACGCTGCTTCTCGAGCGATCGACCGGTCCGAGCCTCCTCGTCGACCAGGCGGCGGTCCGAGTCGAGTGCCGCGGCGAGACGGCCCTGCTGCGGGCGCTGTCGGCGGGCGGACGCAACGTCCTGGAGGCCGTCGCCGTCGAGATGCGCGACCGCGTCGTCGCGCGAACCGACGACACGCTGTCGCTGCGCTTTCCGAGGATCGCGAGCGACGAGCCATCGGAGCGCCTGCAGGCGCCCTCGCCGTTCAGCGTGCTTCGATTCCTCTCCTCCGGAATCGCGGTGTCTTCGGCGGAGGAGCCGTTCAGCCTGGCCTGCGTCGGCGTCGTCGCCTTCGACCATGTCGACCTGCTTGAGACGCTCCCCGCATCGGCCCAGGACCCGCTCGATTTTCCCGATTTCCTGTTCTGGCTCGCCGAATCCCTGGTCGTCTTCGAGCCGGGGGCACCGCCGCGTGCCGTCTGTACGGCCTTCGGCTCCGACGACCGCGGCGCGGCCGAGCGGGCCTATTTCGGCGCCTCGCAACGGCTCGCTGATCTGGTTTCTCGATGCGGGGGCGTGCGAACCGTACTGGCACCTCCGGCAGTGAAGTCCGCGCCCGCGGACTATCGATCGGACCTCAGCGATCGCGACTATGCCGAGGTGGTGACCCGGATGAAGGAATATATCCGTCAGGGTGAAGTCTATCAGGTCGTTCCGTCGCGCACCTTCGAGGCGCCCTGCGCGGAGCCGCTGAGGGCCTATGCAGCGCTGCGCAAGCTGGACCCAAGCCCCTATCATTTCTTCGTCACGGCGCCGAATCACATATTGTTCGGCGCGTCGCCCGAGACCTCGGTGCGGATCTTTCCGCTGGAAGGCGTCGCCACCGTTGAGGTCAAGCCGATCGCCGGCACACGCCCGCGCGGCGCCTGCGGCGACGAGGACGACCGACTCGAGGCCGAGATGCGCCTCGACGCCAAGGAAACGGCCGAGCACATGATGCTGGTCGACCTCGCCCGCAACGATGTCGCCCGGGTGAGCGTGGCGGGCACGCGGCGGGTCGCCAAGCTGCTGACGGTCGAGCGCTACGCCCGGGTGATGCATCTCGTCTCGTCGGTCACCGGTCGCCTCCGGCCCGGGATGGACTCGCTCGACGCGCTGCAGGCCTGCCTCAACGTCGGCACGCTCACCGGGGCGCCCAAGATCCGCGCGACCGAGCTGCTTCGCCAGACCGAAGTCACCAAGCGCGGTCCTTATGGCGGCGCGATCGGCTGGATCAACGGCGATGGGATGATGGACACCGCGGTCGTGATCCGATCGGCGGTGGTGAAGGACGGGACTGCTTTCGTCCGCGCCGGCGCAGGCATCGTTCACGACAGCGATCCGATCAAGGAAGCCGACGAGACGCGTCGGAAGGCCTCGGCCCTGCTATCGGTCCTGGCTTCGGCGGGAGCCGCAGCATGAAGCCGCACGTCCTGTTCATCGACAATTTCGATTCCTTCACCTTCAATCTGGTCGAGGCGTTTGAGCGGCTGGCCTGTGACGTGCGCGTGCTGCGCAATACCGTTTCGGCTGAGGCCGCTTTCGCACTGGCCGTCGAAAAGCAGTCGCTGATCGTGCTCTCGCCGGGGCCCGGCGCCCCGAAGGATGCCGGCTGCTGCCTCGAGCTGATCGCTTTGGCGAAGGGACGCGTGCCGCTGCTTGGCGTCTGCCTCGGCCACCAGGCGATCGTCGAACAGGCGGGCGGAACCGTCACCCGCGCGCCGGAACCCGTGCACGGCAAGTCGACCCGGCTCGACCATGACGGCGCGGGGCCGCTCCACGGGCTCGAAAGCCCCCTCACCGCCGGACGCTACCATTCGCTCTGCACTCGAAACGTGCCGCCACGCTTCCAGGTTCATGCCGAGACGGAGGGCATGGCCATGGCGATCACAGACCCGTATGCGATGCAGACTGGTCTGCAATTTCATCCTGAGTCGATCCTTACCCTCCACGGCGACGCAATTCTGCGCAATGTACTGGAACAGGCCGCGGCGGCGCTGGCGGCGCGGATTGCTGACGATGCCCCACCGGAATCGTCCCCCACGGAAGGTGGCGCACTCCTCGATCCGGTCCAGAGGAGCGCGCAGAAGCTTGCGGGAGGGCCGAGATGAAACAAAATTCTCCTCACCGCGGCGAGAAAGCAATTGACGCTCCGCGCCGTTGCAGGGACAAGGAAGCCATGTTCGCGCCGAAGATCCGGAACGATTTCCTTCACGCACGCCCCTCGGGCGGTGCGGCCGGCGCGATTACGCAGGCTTGGCTCTGGTGGCGGGATATTCCCTCCGCGGCGGCAAGCATGCGTCTCTGGTGACCCGGACTCCCTAGTCCAGACAACCCGAAGATGGCCCGCCGCCCGGCGGGCTTTTTTTTCGTTCCGAGCGAAGGAATTTCCGAGATGTACAGCACCACCAATCTTGCCGAGCGGGTCACCGAGATGCCGCCCCCCCACCCCGAGGATGCCCTTGCCGAGCTGTTCAGCGGCCGCACCCTGAGTCAGCTCGCCGCCGAACGGCTGTTCGGCGATCTGGTGAAAGGCGAGCTCGCCGAGCCGGCCATCGCCGCGATGCTGGTGGCGCTGCGGATCAAGGGCGAGACGGTCGACGAGCTGATCGGCGCCGCCCGCGCGCTGCGCGCCGCCGACGCCCCGTTCGACCGGCCCGATTATCTGTTCGCCGACAGCTGCGGCACGGGCGGCGACGGATCGGGAACGATCAACATCTCGACTGCGGTTGCCTTCGTCGCTGCGGCCGCCGGCCTGCCGGTGGCCAAGCACGGCAACCGTTCCTTCACCTCGCGCTGCGGTTCGGCGGACGTGCTGGAAGAATTGGGCGTGAAGCTCGACGTGCCGGCGCAAGTGTCGCGACGCGCGCTCGACCAGGCCGGAGTCTGCTTCCTGTTCGCGCCGCTCTACCATCCCGGCCTGCGCCACGCCGGGCCGGCCCGCCGCGCGCTCAAGGTGCGAACGATCATGAACGTGCTCGGCCCCTGCGTGAATCCGGCCGAGCCACCGGTGCAGCTGCTCGGCGTTGCCGAGGCTCGGCTGCTCGAGCCGGTGGCGCGCACCCTCGCGGCATTGGGAACGAAGGCAGCTTTGGTGGTCCATGGCGCCGGGCTCGACGAGGTGGCGCTGCACGGCGAGACCGAGGCGGTGCGGATGACCGACGGCCGGATCGAGCGACTAACGATCACGCCGGAGGCGGCCGGCCTCGCCCGTGCCTCGGTCTCGTCGGTGAAGGGCGGCGAGCCGGCGGAGAATGCCGAGCGGCTCGCATCCCTGCTGCAGGGACGCGGCGGCGCGGCGGAGAGCGACGCCGTGGCGCTCAACGCCGGCGCTCTGCTGATGACGGCGGGGATTGCCGCCACTTTGCGCGAAGCGGTCTCGCTGGCGCGCGACACGCTCGCTTCGGGCGAGCCGTTCCGACGGGTTGAAGCGCTGGCGGAGGCGACGCGTGGCTGATCCCGGAGGCGTTCTCGGCGAGATCGTCGCGCGCAAGCGCAGGGACGTCGCGGTGCGGCTGGGCGACGTCGCACTGACCGAGCTGCGCGGCCGCGCGCGGCCGACCACCCGCCGATTCGGCGCCGCTCTGGCGCAGCAGGGCGCGCGCTTCGTCATGGAGGTAAAGCGCGCCTCTCCGTCCGGTGGGTCGCTCCGCGCCGGAGTGGATCCGGCCGCGCAGGCCCGCGCCTATGCCGGCGCCGCCGACGCGGTGAGCGTGCTGACCGACACACCCTATTTCGGCGGATCCCTGACCGACCTCGAAGCGGTGCGGCAGGCCTTTGACGGGCCGGTTCTCGCCAAGGACTTCATTGTCGATCCGCGCCAGGTGCCGGAGGCCCGGATCGCCGGCGCCGATGCGGTGCTGGTCATGTTGTCGGTGCTCGACGATGCGGCGGCGGCGGACGTGATGCGCGAGGCGGAGGCGCTCGGCATGGACACGCTGGTCGAAGCGCACGATGCCGACGAGGTGCGGCGCGCGGTGACGCTCGGCGCATCGATCATCGGCATCAACAATCGCGATCTCAAGACACTGGAGGTCGATCTCGCCACGACCGAGCGGCTGGCGCAGCTGGTGCCGGCGGACCGGCTGCTTGTCGCCGAATCGGGCATAAGCGGCCGGGCCGACGTCGAGCGGCTCGCGCCTTTTGCCGACGCCTTCCTGGTCGGATCGTCGCTGATGCGTGCCGAACGCCCGGCGCAGGCGGCGCGCGCGCTCGCCTACGGCCGGGTCAAGGTGTGTGGCCTACGCGATCCCGACGACGCCCGCGCCGCGGCACGATCGGGGGCCGGATTTACCGGCATGGTGATGGTGCCGTACAGCCTGCGAGCGGTGACGCTTGCCGAGGCCGAGCCGGTCGCCGAGGCGGCGCGGGTCGCGGGCGCGGCGCTGGCAGCCATCTTCCGCAACGCGAAGCTGCTCGAAGTGGCGGACGCGGCGCGAGTCCTCGGCCTCGACGCGGTCCAGCTCCATGGCGCGGAGGATGCCGGCTACATTCGCGGCTTGCGCCCCTTGCTGCCGCCGGACACCGAGATCTGGGCGACCGGCGCGGTCGGCCGGGAAATGCCCGAGCCCAGGCTCGGCGCCGACCGCACCTTGTACGATACCGAGGCCGGCGGCCGCTGCGGCGGCACCGGAATCGCGTTCGACTGGGACCGGCTGAAGGGCCGGGCCGAGCTCGGCCGCGCTCTTCTCGCCGGCGGGCTCAATCCCGCCAATGCTCGTGCGGCGTCGCGGGTCGGGGCCTGGGCGCTCGACGTCTGTTCGGGGGTCGAAGCTGCGCCGGGGCGCAAGGACCCTGCGAAGCTCGACGCCTTCTTCGAGTCGCTGCGGCCATCGGTCCGAGGGGAGCTTGCGCCATGCTGATGACCGGACGCTTCGGCGCCTATGGCGGCACCTACGTGCCCGAAATATTGATGCCGGCGCTGACCGAGCTTGAGGCGGCCTTCGTCGAGGCGCAGCAGGACGAGAGCTTCCGGCGCGAGCTGGACGAGCTGCTCGCCAAATATGCCGGCCGGCCGACGCCGCTGACGCGATGCCGCAACCTCGGCAGCGACCGCGCCCGGCTCTACCTCAAGCGCGAGGATCTTCTCCACGGCGGCGCGCACAAGACCAACCAGGTGCTCGCCCAGGGGCTGCTCGCGAAGAGGATGGGCAAGACCCGGCTGATCGCCGAGACCGGCGCCGGCCAACACGGCGTCGCCACCGCTCTGGCCGGCGCGCTGTTCGGCTTCGAGACCCGCATCTACATGGGCGCCCACGACGTCGAGCGGCAGAAGCTGAACGTGTTCCGGATGCAGCTGATGGGCGCCGAGGTGGTGCCGGTCGAGAGCGGCGGCAAGACGCTCAAGGACGCGGTCAACGAGGCGCTGCGCGACTGGACGGCGAGCTTCGCCGACACGCATTATCTGCTCGGCACGGTAGCCGGACCGCACCCCTTCCCTTTGATGGTGCGCGAATATCAGCGCGTCATCGGCAAGGAAGCACGCGCCCAGATTTTGGAGGAGGAGGGCCGGTTGCCCGATGCGGTGATCGCCTGCGTCGGCGGCGGATCGAACGCAATGGGGGTTTTCGCCGATTTCGTCGACGATGGCGGCGTTCGGCTGGTCGGGGTCGAGGCCGCCGGCAAGGGGCTGAACGGCAGCGAGCATGGCGCGACCTTGCTGCGCGGCCGCCCCGGCGTGCTGCACGGCGCCGAGACCTACGTCCTCCAGGACGAGGATGGTCAGATCAACGACAGCTGGTCGGTTTCGGCCGGACTCGATTATCCGGCAGTAGGGCCCGAGCACGCCTTCCTGAAGGATAGCGGCCGCGCCGAATATGTCGGCGCCACCGATCAGGAGGCGCTCGACGCCTTCGCGTTGCTGGCGCGATCGGAAGGGATCGTCTGCGCATTCGAGTCCGCCCACGCGCTCGCGCATGCATTGAAGATGATCGACGCTGCGCGGGAGGAGCTGGTGTTGATCGTCAACCTGTCCGGGCGCGGCGACAAGGATATGGAGCAGGCGCAAAGGCTGCTGAGGGGGATCGGATGAACCGCTACGACGAGATGTTCTCCCGCCTGCGCACGCGCGGCGAAGGGGCGTTCGGGGGGTTCCTAATGCTTGGCGACCCCGATCCCGCGACCAGCCTCGATTTGCTCGACGCGATGGTGGCCGGGGGCGCCGACATGATCGAGGTCGGCATCCCCTTTTCGGACCCTATCGCCGACGGGCCGGTCATCCAGGCGGCGGCGGTGCGCGCGCTCGATGCGGGCGTGACCCCTTCAGTCTGCTTCGAACTGCTCGCGGCGTTCCGCGCGCGGCATCCCCGCATTCCGGTCGGACTGCTGACCTATGCCAACCTCGTCCTCGCGCGCGGCCGCGAGGCCTTCTACCGGCGCTGCGCCGCAGCCGGGGTCGACAGCGTCCTCGTCGCCGACGTGCCGGCCGCCGAGGCGGAGCCGTTCGTCGGCGCGGCGCGGGACCATGGCGTCGCGCCCGTGCTGATCGCCGCCGGCAACACGCCGGCCGACACGCTGAAGCGGATTGCGGAGCTTTGCGAAGGCTATGTCTATTGCGTCTCGCGCGCCGGCGTCACCGGCGCCGACCGGGCGATGGACGCCGGCCACGATCGACTGATCGACGCGCTCGCCGCGGCCGGCGCGCCGCCGCCGGTGCTCGGCTTCGGCATTTCCCGGCCCGAGCATGTCCACGCGGCGCTCGGCGCCGGAGCGGCGGGGGTTATCTCGGGCTCCGCCATCGTCCGGCTGGTCGAGGCGGGCGGCGACGTCGCCGGTGCGGTCAGGGCCTTCGTCGCCGGGCTGAAGGCCGCGACCACGGAGAAAGAGGTTGCGCGGGAGGTCGTCGGCGGCTAGAGCGCTTGTTACATCGTGATAGTACAGTGAAACAAGCCCCATGCCCGACGCCCTTGCTGCCGACCAGCTCCAGCCCAGCCGCGATCCGTCGCGGCTCGCCGAGGATCTCTGCCGCGCGCTGCTGACGCCGCGGGACGCCGCCGAGATGGCGCGGCTGCTCGCCGACCTGTGCACGCCGGCCGAGATACGCACTCTAGCCGAGCGCTGGCACGTCGCCCGCCTGCTCGACCAAACGGACCTCACCTATCGCGACATTCACGAGGCGACCGGCGTCAGCACGACGACGATCGTGCGCGTCGCCCGCTTCCTCAAGCAGGAGCCGCATCAGGGTTATCCGATGGCGATCGGCCGTGTGCGCGAAGGGGCCGGGCGATGACGATCGACGGCGGGCGGCTGCATTTGGCGGTGCAGAAATCGGGGCGGCTATCGCACAATACGCGCGAGCTGCTGCGCGGCGCGGGCTTTCGCATTCAGGAAGGCAAGAACGACCTTGCCGCCCGGGTCGAGAATTTCCCGCTCGACCTGATGCTGGTGCGCGACGACGACATCCCGACCTTCGTCGCCGACGGCGTGTGCGAGTTCGGCGTGGTCGGACGCAACGTGCTCGAGGAAGCCGCGCCCGACGGGCCTTCGCCGGTCGAGGTGGTGGCGCCGCTCGGCTTCGGCCAATGCTCGTTGCGGATCGCCGCGCCCGAGCGCACCGCCTATGACGGACCGCGCTCGCTCGCCGGCGAGCGGATCGCCACCTCCTATCCGAGGCTGCTTCAGCGCTTCCTCGACCGGCACGGGGTCGAGGCGACGATCGTGCGGATGAGCGGCGCCGTCGAGCTCGCGCCGCGCCTGCAGATCGCCGGCTTCATCTGCGACCTGGTCTCGACCGGCGCGACGCTGGAGGCGAACGGGCTGAGGCCGGTGGAGACGCTGCTGGAGAGCGAGGCAGTGCTGATCCGCACCTCGCGGCCGCTGTCGCCGGAAAAGGCCGAATTGGGCGATCAGATGCTCAGCCGCATCGAGGGCGTGCTGGCGACGCAGGAATCCAAATATATCATGCTGAACGCGCCCGAGGAGGCGCTCGAGCAGATCGCCGCGATGCTGCCCGGCGCCGAGGCGCCGACCATCCTGCCGCTCGCCGGCCGGCCCGGCCACTTCGCTGTCCACGCCGTGTGCAAGGAATCGGTGTTCTGGGAGACGCTTCAGAAACTCAAGGCGGCGGGCGCCTCGGCGATCCTCGTCGTCCCGATCGAAAAGATGATGATGTGAGGATCCTGGTCTGGAGCGAGCTGGACGAGGCTGGCCGCCGCGCGGCGCTGGCGCGTCCCGCCCAGCGCAGCGACCCGCTGCTGCAAGCGTCGGTGCGCGCAATCGTCGACGACGTGCGCGCCCTCGGCTGGAAGGCCGCGGCGGCGCACGCGCTTCGCCTCGATGGGGAGTCGCCGCAGCGGGTGCCAGTCGCCGCGATCGCCGAGGAGGCGCGCCGAACGCTGACCACCGCTCAGCTTCGCGCGATCGATCTTGCCCGCCGCAACATCATCGCCTTCCACAAGGGCAGCCTGCCGGCCGAGCATGACGTCGAGACGATGCCGGGGCTGAGGGTCCGCAAGATATGGCGGCCGATCGACCGTGTCGGCCTCTACGTGCCCGGCGGTGCGACGCCGCTCTTCTCGACCCTGCTGATGCTCGCCCTTCCCGCCCGCGCGGCGGGCGTGAAGGAGATCGTCGTGACGACGCCGCCGCGCTCCGGCGGAGGGCTCGACCCGGTTCTGGCATTGGCGGCAGACCTTTGCGGAATCGCGAGCGTCTGGACGATCGGCGGGGCGCAGGCGATCGCTGCGCTCGCCTGGGGCGCGGGCGATATTCCGCCGGTCCCGAAGATTTGCGGGCCCGGCAATGCCTACGTCGCCGAGGCCAAGACCTATGCCGCCTCGCTTCCCGGCGGGCCGGCGATCGACATGCCCGCCGGCCCGAGCGAGCTGCTCGTCGTCGCCGACGGCGAAGCCGATCCGCGCCTGGTCGCCGCCGATCTGCTCAGCCAGGCCGAGCATGACGCGTCGGCGCAGGTGATCCTGGTCACCCCCTCCGCGGTCCTCGCCGAAGCGGTGGCGGCGGTGCTTCCCGGCCTGGCCAACGACCTCCCTCGCCGAGAGATCGCCGAGGCCGCACTGGCCAACGGCCGGATACTTGTCGTCGGCACGCTCGACGAAGCGGTCGAGATCGCCAATATTTATGCGCCCGAACATCTCTCGCTCGCCGTCGCCGATCCGGAATCGCTGGTCGCCACGGTCCGCAACGCCGGCGCGGTGTTCGCCGGCGGCTGCGCCGCAGAGACGTTCGGCGACTATCTCGCCGGATCGAGCCACGTGTTGCCGACCGATGGCGCGGCGCGCGCCTGGAGCGGCGTCTCCGTCCACACCTTCCTCAAGGCGATGACCGTCCAGACCGTGAGCGCGGAGGCCGCGCGGGCGATCGCCCGTCCCGCTGCGGCGCTCGCCCGGCTGGAGGGCCTGGAGGCGCACGCCCGCGCCGCCGATGCGCGCATCGAGGAGATACCGGCATGACCTCGCTCGCGGAACGGCTCGCCAGGCCGGAAATATTGAAGCTGCCGCCGTTCGACATCTCGGCCAACGCCAACGCGTCCTTCCCGGCCGACGCGGTGCGGCTCGACGCCAACGAGAATCCCTACCCGCCGCTCGCCGACGGCCCGCTCGCGGCGTGGCTGAACCGCTATCCCGAGCCGCAGCCGGCGGAGCTCAAAGCAGCGATGGCGGCGCTCTACGGCATCGCGACCGACGAGATCGTCGTCACCCGCGGCGCCGACGATGCGATCGACCTGCTGGTTCGCACCTTCTGCCGGCCGGGGACCGACGTCGTATCGATCTGCCCGCCCACCTTTGCCGCCTACGCGCATTTCGCCCTGCTCCAGGGCGCGCGCGTGATCGAGGCGCCGCTCGGCGAGGATTTCGCCTTCGAACCGAATCGGTTCCTCCAGTCCGTAGCGAGTGAACCATTCTTGAAGCTCGCTTTCCTCTGCTCGCCCAACAACCCGACCGGAAATCCGATCGAGCCGGCCGACGTGCTTCGCGTTGCCGACGCGCTGCCCGAGACGATCGTGGTGCTCGACGAGGCCTATATCGAATTTGCCGATCTGGAGAGCCTGGCCGGCGAGGCGGCGCGGCGGCCGAACCTCGTCGTGCTGCGCACCTTGTCCAAGGCCTACGGCCTCGCCGGGGCACGGATCGGCGCGGCGATCGGCCATGCCGGGACCATCGCGCTCGTCGCGCGGGCGCTGCCGCCTTATCCGCTGCCGAGTCCCTGCATCACCGCGGCGCTGACCGCTCTGACGCCGGCTCGCCGCCCGCTCCAGGCGGAGCGTATCGTCCGGATCAAGGCAAATCGTGCGCGGCTGGCCGAGCTCCTCGCCGCCGCGCCCGACGTGCTCAGCGTGCGTAGCGGTGGCGGCAACTTCCTGTTCCTCGAAGTGGCGGATCCGGAAGCGCTCGCTTCCCGGCTGCGCGGCGCCGGCATTCGCGTGCGTTTCCGCCCCAATGCCGCGCCCGGCGGCGTACGGGTGAGCATCGGCACGGAAGCGGAGAATGCGGCGCTGCTTGCCGCCTTCGGCCTGACGACGGACTCCGTGCCGCCGCGGCGCGCCGAACTGGTGCGCCAGACGAAGGAGACAAGGATCGCGGTCGCCGTCGACCTCGACCGTGCCGAACCGCGGCGGATCGCCACCGGCCTCGCCTTCTTCGATCACATGCTCGACCAGGTGGCCGCGCACGGCGGCTTCTCGCTGCTGCTCGAATGCGAGGGGGACCTCGAGGTCGACGCCCATCACAGCGTCGAGGATACGGCGATCGCGTTCGGCCAGGCGCTCGGCAAGGCGCTGGCCGACCGCCGCGGCATTGGCCGCTTCGGCTTCTCGCTGCCCATGGACGAGGCCGAGGCGCACGTGCTGATCGACCTCAGCGGCCGCCCCTACAGCCGGTTCGAGGGCGCGTTCGCGGCCGACCATATCGGCGCCTATCCGACCCAGATGACCGCCCACGTCTTCCGGTCATTCGCCGATTCGCTCGGCGCCGCCATCCATGTCCGGGTCGAAGGCGACAACGACCATCACAAGACCGAGGCCTGCTTCAAGGCGTTTGGCCGGGCACTGCGTCAGGCGGTCGCGCGCGACGGCGACCGGGAGGCGGTGCCGAGCACCAAGGGGGTATTGTGAGCGTCGCCATCGTCGATCTGGGCTGCGGAAACGTCGGGTCGGTCGCTGTCGGCTTTCAGCGGCTCGGCGCCGAGGTCCGGCTGACCCGCGATCCCGCCGAGATCGAAGCGGCCGACCGGGTGGTGCTGCCGGGCGTCGGCGCTGCCGGCTTTGCGATGGAGCGGATCGGCGCGTTCGCCCTTCGCGACACGCTGACTGGTCTCGAACGGCCGCTGCTCGGAATCTGCCTCGGCATGCAATTGCTGTTCGAGGAAAGCGAGGAGGACGACAGTGCCTGTCTCGGCCTGATCGAAGGCAAGGTGCGCCGGCTCGAGCCGGTGCCGGGCCTGCCGGTGCCGCACATGGGCTGGAGCCGGCTCGACGTTCGCGAGAATGGCGCGGGCCTGGCGAGCGGCGACTATGTTTATTTCGCACACGGCTTCGCTGCCGACGACGGCCCGCACAGC
>Ga0299914_10000529_pt1 | contig 23024 bp, 17 predicted proteins | sample RVTome_10_FD_201361 | JGI IMG/M metagenome (GOLD analysis project Ga0299914, IMG submission 201361) | Soil microbial communities from uranium-contaminated site in the Upper Colorado River Basin, Wyoming, United States - RVT153D57 (version 2) ...
GTTCGACGACGCGGTCGCAGACGTCTACGCGCTCTACGAGCGGCGGATGGTCGAGGCGAGCGCGATGGACTTCGACGACCTCCTCGTCCGCACGGTCAACCTGCTCGAGCTGTTCGAGGAAGTGCGGGAGAGGTACCGCCGCGCGTTCCGGTGGGTGCTGGTCGACGAGTACCAGGACACCAATCGCGCCCAGTACAGGCTGCTGCAGCTGCTCTGCGACGAGCATCGGAACCTGACCGTGGTCGGCGACGACTTCCAGTCGGTCTACTCGTTCCGCCACGCCGACATCCGCAACATCCTCGAGTTCGAGCGCGACTTCCCCGACGCGTCGACCGTCCTGCTCGAGCAGAACTACCGCTCGACGCAGACGATCCTCGACGCCGCGAACGCGCTCATCGCCCACAACGAGCGCCAGAAGCCGAAGCACCTGTGGACCGACGCCGGGCGCGGCGAGATGGTCACCGTCGCCGAGCTCGAGGACGAGCACGCCGAGGCGCGCTACGTGGCCGGCGAGATCGAGCGGCTGGTCGACGAGGGCACGCCGCGCGATCGGATCGCGGTCTTCTATCGCGTCAACGCCCAGAGCCGCGTGCTCGAGGACACGCTGGTCCGCTTCGAGACCCCCTACCAGGTGATCGGGGGCACGAAGTTCTACGACCGGGCCGAGATCAAGGACGCCGTCGCCTATCTCAGCCTGATCGCCAACCCCGCCGACGCGATCTCGTTCTCCCGGATCGTCAACTCGCCGCGGCGGGGGATCGGCCGGCAGACCGAGGCGCGACTGATCTCGCACGCGAACACCATCGGCGTCGACGTCTGGGACGTGCTGACGAACCCCGACGCGGTGCCCGGGCTCGGTCCGGCCGCGCTCAAGGCGGTGCGGCGGTTCGGCGACGCGATGGCGGGCCTGCGCGCGAGCGCCGGGGAGTCGTCGGTGGCCGAGCTGCTCGAGGCGACCCTGCGCGAGACGGGCTACATCGAGGCGCTCGAGGCCGAGCGCACCGTCGACGCGGAGGGCCGGATCGAGAACCTCGAGGAGCTCGTCGGCGTCGCCGGCGAGTTCGACGCCAACCGCGAGCTCGAGGGCGACTCGGAGGTCACGGCCCTGGAGGAGTTCCTCGCCCAGATCTCGCTCTACTCCGAGCAGGACTCGCTGCGCGAGACCGACAGCCTGGTGACGCTGATGACCCTCCACAACGCCAAGGGGCTCGAGTACGAGGCCGTGTTCATGATCGGCTGCGAGGAGGGGGTGTTCCCGCATTCGCGCTCGGTCGAGGAGGGGAACCTCGACGAGGAGCGCCGGCTCTGCTACGTCGGCGTGACCCGCGCCCGGGAGCGGCTGTGGATGACCCTCGCTCGCCGGCGAGCCCTGTTCGGGAGCTCGAGCTGGAACCTGCCCTCGCGCTTCCTCTCCGAGCTCCCCGACGGGCTCGTCGATCGCAAGGCCGCCTCGAAGCCCACCGGCTGGGCGCTCGGCGCCGCGGCGTCCGGCGGCGGCGGCCGGCTGGCCCCGTCGCCGGCCAAGCAGCCGGAGCCGCCGCCGGTTCCCTACCGGGTCGGCGACGACGTCGTCCACGCGAGCTTCGGCGAAGGGGTGGTGACGTCGGTCGAGCCGGGATCGGTGCTCGTCGTGCGCTTCGCCGGCGACGGCGCCGAGCGCAAGCTGATGGCCGACTACGCGCCGCTGCGAAAGGTCGCCTGAGCCGTTGGCCGCCCGGCTGATCGACGGCAGGGCGGTGGCGGCGAAGGTCCGCGCCCGGGTCGCCGAGGGGGTTCGCGCCCGGGTCGCCGGCGGCGGCGCCGCTCCGGGCCTCGCGACCGTCCTCGTCGGCGACGATCCCGCCTCGCAGGTCTACGTCGCCAACAAGCGCCGCCAGTGCGAGGAGGTCGGGATGCGCTCGGTGCACCACGGCCTCGACCCCGGAATCTCGATCGACGGGCTGCTCGCGTTGATCGACGAGCTCAACGCCGACGACGAGGTCGACGGCGTCCTCGTCCAGCTCCCGCTTCCGAGCGGGCTCGATCAGGACCGGGTGATCTCCCGGGTCGACCCCGCCAAGGACGTCGACGGACTGACGGCGACCAACGCGGGCCTCCTCGCCCAGGGCCGCCGCGGCCTCGTCCCCTGCACCCCGGCCGGCGTGGTCGAGCTGCTTCGCGACACGGGCGTCGAGCTCGCCGGCGCCGAGGCGGTGATTCTCGGTCGCTCGATCCTCGTCGGCCGGCCGCTCGCCAGCCTGCTCGTGGGTGAGAACGCCACCGTGACCGTCTGCCACTCGCGGACACGCGACCTCGCCGGCGTCTGCCGCCGTGCCGACGTCCTCGTCGCCGCGGTCGGCGTCGCCCGCCTCGTCGGGGTCGAGATGGTCAAGCCCGGCGCCGCGGTGATCGACGTCGGAATAAGCCGCGGCGACGACGGCCTCGTCGGCGACGTCGACTTCGAGCCGGTCCGCGAGGTCGCGGGCGCGATCACTCCGGTGCCCGGAGGGGTGGGGCCGATGACGATCGCGATGCTGCTCTCGAACACGCTCGAGGCGGCGGACGCGCGCCGGCGGGTATAGGCTCTCCGCACCGGATCGAGGGCACCGAGGCAGATGGACCTGAGCAGACTCGGACGCGGCGAGGCGATCGTCGCGATCTCCGGCGCGGCGCTGATCGTCGTGATGTTCCTGCCCTGGTGGGGGGCCTCGCTCGAGGGTGTCCCGCTTGGGGAGATCCCCGGGGTCGACACGACCTTCAACGCCTGGGAGGCGGCGAGCACCAACGACGTGATCTGGTTCGCAGCCGGCCTCGCCGCGGTCGCGCTCGGCCTGCTCGCGGCGACGCAGCGGCGTCCGGACCTTCCGACCGCGGGAAGCGCACTGGTCACCGCCCTCGGGCTGCTGGCGCTCGTCCTGGTCGTCGTCCGTCTCGTCGACCCGCCCGGAGCCCTCGACCGCGAATACGGCGTCTGGCTCGGCCTCGCCGCGATCGTCGGCATCGTCTGCGGCGGCTGGCTGGCGATGAGCGACGAGGGCACGAGCCTCGGCGAGCAGGCCCACCGCCTCGAGCGGCGGACCGCGGAGCCCCCGGATCCGCCGCCTCCGTCGCAGGCCTCGCAGCCACCCTCAACCGGAGGGAGCTCCACCTAGAGATCCGTCCCGTGGTGGACGATCCCGGGCCCTCGGTCCCGGGGAGGAGAGGTTCGAGAGCGGCGACCTTCGAGTCGCCGCTCCGACTTCGGCGCCCGGCGCCGCCGGGAGAGCGCACGCCACGCCCCGCGCGCGGCGAGGCCCGCGGCGACGAGGACGGCGATCGGGACCGCCGCGACCAGCGGCAGCACGAGCAGCGGCGCGACGAACACCACGGTCAGCAGCAGGAAGGGGATCGCGAAGGGAAACAGCGCCATCACCACCGCGCCGGCCCCGGTAGCCGCCGCTGCGGTTCCGGCCACGGCGGTGGCTGCGGTCTCACGCCTCTCGTTCTTCATCGCTGCCTCCTGGGCTTCGCTGTAACACGACCTCGATCGCGTCCGTCACCGCATATGACGGACGGCGACGACGGGATGTGACAGCGGACGGCCGGAAGGCGCCTAGGCGCGGGCGTCGGCGAGCCCGCGGGTCACGCGTGAGGCCAGCGCGACGATCGTCAGCATCGGGTTGACGCCGATCGAGCTCGGCATCAGGCTGCCGTCGGCGACGTAGAGGCCGTCGGCGCCGTGGACGCGCCCGTCGACCCCGACGACCCCGCGACGCGGGTCGGCGTCCATGCGCGCCGTGCCCATCGGGTGGAAGGCCTCGAGGCGAAGCGCCGAGCGCCGGGGCGGGGAGGCCTCGAAGTCGGCGATCCGCCCGCGCGGCAGCGTCGGCAGCCCCGCGACCTGCGGGTAGACCTCCCGCGCGCCGGCGGCGTAGTAGAGCTCGGCGGCGCGAGCGATCCCGAACGCGAGCCGGCGCGCGTCGTCACGGGTGAGCCGGTACGCGATCCGCAGCGATCCGTCGCCGGCCAGCTTCACCCGGCCGCGGGAGCGGTCGGAGAGGTGGACGCCGGTCGCGGCCAGGTTGCCGAACGCGAGCAGCCGCCGCTGGTGCTCGACCCCCGTCCCCGGCAGCCACTGGCCGCCGAAGGCGAGCGGCGTGAACGTCGCCTCGAGCAGCAGACCGGCCGGCTGCCACTCGTCGACGGCGTAGCTCTGCATCACGCCCTCCCAGCCGCGGACCTCGTCCGCGAACCGAGCACCGACCCAGCAGGCGGGGTGGATGCGCAGGTTGCGCCCGAGCTCCCCGCTCGCCGAGCGGAAGCCCGAGCGCATGAGGAGCTCCGGGGTGCCGAACGCGCCACCGGCGAGCAGCACCGCCTCGCGGGCACGGACCGAATAGCGCCGGGGCCGCTCGCCGCGAGCGGGGGCGGCCCGGCACTCGACGCCGGCCGCGCGGTCGCCGTCGAAGTCGATCCGCCGCGCCTCGACGCCGGCCCGGATCCGCGCCCCGGCGGCGACGGCTCGCGGGAGGTAGGTGACGTGCATCGCCCGCTTGGCGTCGAGCCGGCAGCCGGTCGGGCACGAGCTGCACTGCACGCAGTCGCCGGCGTTTCGCCGCAGTGGCGCGTGGCTCACCCCGAGGGCCTCGGCGCCGGCGCGCAGGAGCTGACCGTTGCGACCCATCCGCTCGGGATCGACCGGCCTCACGTCGAGGACCTCCTCGGCCGCCGCGAAGTCGGATCCGAGCTCTTCGGCCCACGCGATCCCGTGCTCGCGCGACCAGGCCGCGAGCACCGGCCCGGGCGTGCGGATGCAGGTTCCCGAGTTGATCACGGTCGTACCGCCGACGGCGCGTCCGACCGGGGTCGGGATCGCCGGGCGCCCGGCCGCGACGGTGAGCCCGCCGTCGCGGTAGAGCGCTCCGACCGCGGCGAGGGGCTCGGCCGGATAGGTGTCGCGGTTCAGGTACGGCCCGGCCTCGATCACGATCACCTCGAGGCCGGCTTCGGCGAGCGTCGCCGCCGCCACCGCGCCGCCCGCGCCCGAGCCGACGATGACGACGTCGCAGTCCTCGACCGGGCCCGGAGGTCGGAGGTCGCCGAGCGGCGGCGGGGGTGGGGGAGGGCCGTCGCCGGCCGTCGCGCACCGGGCCTCGAACCCGACGGCCCGCTCGACCCGCCGGTCGTTCGCGTAGGCGAGCCCGGCGAGGACCTTGAGCGCGAGCATGAGGTCGCGTGCGATCGCCGAGCCCGAGGCGTCGATTCGGCGCAGGAGCTCGGCGCGGGCGTCGCGGCTCGCCCGGCTGAAGCGCCATGGAAACGGCAGGAGCTCGAATGCCCAGAGCGCGATCCGCAGCATCCGCACGGTTCGGTGGGGCAGGCGGGAGAGGTGGGGCGCGAGGGTCGCGACGACGTCGACCGGGCGCTCGCCGCCCCCGTCGGCGCCTGCTCGACCCGCGCCCGGAAGCGGCGGGAGCCCCGGCGCCATCGCCTCGGCGAAGGCGGCGAGCGTCCGTTCCGCGGCGGCCCCGAGCCCCGGCGCGCGCCTTCAGGAAGGCGCCGCGGCCTCCGGAACCCGGCCGGCGAGCGCCCAGAGCCCGAGCGCGACGGCGACGAGCGAGCCGTCGACGACGAAGTTGAGCAGGTAGGCGAAGACGTTCGCGTCGAAGAGGTAGAAGCCGAGCCCGGCGAGAGCCGAGGCGACCTTGCCCGCGGCGAGTACGAGCAGCAGGGGCCGGAACCGGACGACGTCCGCCTGCACGACCAGGCAGATCCCGGCGATCACGACCATGTAGGCGAAGCCGAGCCCGAGCCAGAGCTGCTGCGCGGTCTCCGGGGCGGGCTCGAACGCGCCGAGCGGCAGCCACTCGCCGACGTCGTCGAGTGCCCCCAGCACGCCGTCGGGGAGGACGATGAAGAGCAGCCCGACGAGGGCGAACGTCGCCGCGAGCAGCCGCAGGCCGACGACCACCACCCGTTCCGCGCGCTCCCCCGTCAGCGAAACTCTCACCGGCTCGGCATCCTATCCGCGCCCCCGGCGGGCCGTACCTAGAATCGTCGCCAGATGATCGATCGCGAGCAGGTTCTCCACGTTGCCCGGCTCGCCCGGCTCGAGCTCGGCGACGACGAGATCGAGCGGATGGCGAGCGAGCTGTCCGGCATCCTCGACCACGTCGAGCGGATCGGCGAGCTCGACCTCGACGGGGTCGAGCCCACCTCGCACGTCGTCGCCCTGGAGAACGTCCTCCGCCCCGACCAGCCACGGCCGAGCCTGAGCCGCGAGCGGGCACTCGAGCAGGCGCCCGACCCGGCCGACGGCGGCTTTCGCGTCCCGTCGCCGCAGGCGTGACCGACGAGCTCCGGGAGCTGAGCGCGGCCGGTGCGCTGCGGCGGATCGAGGCCGGCGACCTGTCGCCGGACGAGGTCTTCGACGCCCACGCCGACGCGGTCGCGGGCGAGCGCCTGAACGCGTTCCTGTGGCGCGCCGAGCCCGGCTCCGCGACCGGCGGCGGCGGGCTCGGGGGGCTGCCGATCGCGATCAAGGACCTCTTCTGCACCGAGGGGATCGAGACGACCGCCGGCTCGCGGATCCTCGAGGGCTACCGCCCGCCGTACACCGCCACCGCCGTCGCCCGCCTCCTCGACGCCGGGGCGCGGGTGGTCGGGAAGACCAACATGGACGAGTTCGCGATGGGCTCGTCGAACGAGAACTCGGGCTACGGCCCGGTGCTCAACCCATGGGACGAGGGGCGCGTCCCGGGCGGATCGTCGGGCGGCTCCGCCGCGGCGGTGGCCGGACGTCTGGCGCCGTGGGCGATCGGCACCGACACCGGTGGCTCGATCCGCCAGCCGGCATCGCTCTGCGGGATCGTCGGCCTCAAGCCCACCTACGGCGCGATCTCACGTTACGGAATGGTCGCGTTCGCCTCGTCGCTCGACCAGTGCGGCCCGCTGACCCGCACCGTCACCGACGCGGCGATCCTGCTGCGGGCGCTCGTCGGCCGCGATCCCTGCGACTCGACGTCGGTCGGGATCCCGGGCGGAGTCGAGCTGCCCGCGCGCGAGGACCTCACCGGCATCCGCTTCGGCGTCGCCCGCGACTTCTCCCACCACGCCGAGGGCGTCGAGCCGGGAGTCGCGGCGACGTTCGAGCGCTCGCTCGACGTGATCGCCCGCGCCGGCGGCGAGGTCGTCGATGTCGAGCTCCCGCACGCCGGCCACGGGATCTCCGCCTACTACGTGATCGCGCCGGCCGAGGCGTCGGCGAACCTCGCCCGCTACGACGGCGTGCGCTTCGGCCTCCGCGCGGCCGGCGACGGCGATTTGCTGACGATGTACGAGCGGACCCGTTCGACCGGCTTCGGCGCCGAGGTCAAGCGGCGGATCATGCTCGGCACCTACGCGCTCTCATCCGGCTACTACGACGCCTACTACGGGCGCGCCCAGCGGGTCCGGACGCGAATCGTCGAGGACTTCGCCGGCGCCTTCGAGAGCTGCGACCTGATCGTCACCCCGACCTCGCCCTCGGTCGCGTTCGAGCTCGGCGCCAAGTCCGCCGACCCGCTGTCGATGTACCTCTCCGACTACTTCACGGTGCCGATGTCGCTCGCCGGGATCCCGGCGATCTCGATCCCGGCCGGGCTCGCCGAGCCGGCGGGGGGCGGACCGCAGCTTCCGGTCGGGCTTCAGATCGCGGCGCCGGCGTTCGCGGAGAGCGAGCTGCTCGACGCCGCCCACGCGCTCGAGCAGGCGATCGAGTTCGACGCGGCGCCGCCGCGGGGGGCCGGCGATGGCTAGCGGCGGGGGCTACGAGCCGGTGATCGGGCTCGAGATCCACGTCCAGCTCGCCACCCGGACGAAGATGTTCTGCGGTTGCGAGCTCTCGTTCGGCGACGAGCCGAACGTCCACACCTGCCCGATCTGCCTCGGTCATCCGGGGACGCTGCCGGTCACCAACGAGCAGGCGATCCGCTTCGCGCTCGAGATCGCGCTCGCGCTCGGCTGCGAGATCGCGCCGCGCTCGATCTTCCACCGCAAGAACTACTTCTATCCCGATCTGCCGAAGGGCTACCAGGTCAGCCAGTACGACGTCCCGCTCGCGAGCGGCGGGCGGCTCGGGGACGTCCGCATCCACCGGGTGCACCTCGAGGAGGATGCGGCGAAGCTGAGCCACGTCGGGGAGTCGGGGCGGATCCACGGCTCCGGGGCCTCGGTCGTCGACTTCAATCGCGGCGGCACGCCGCTGGTCGAGATCGTCACCGAGCCCGACCTCCGCGACCCGGCCGACGCCCGCGCCTGGCTCCAGGTGCTGCGAACGACGATCAAGCAGATCGGCGCCTCCGACGTGAACATGGAGCAGGGGAGCCTGCGCTGCGACGCCAACGTCTCGCTGCGCCCCGCCGGAACCGAGGAGCTCGGGACCAAGACCGAGCTCAAGAACATGAACAGCTTCCGCTTCCTCGAGCGCGGCATCGAGGCCGAGATCTCCCGGCAGGCCGGCCTCCTCGGCGCCGGTGATGCCGTCGCCCAGGACACGCTTCACTTCGACCCCCGCACCGGGTCGCTGACCTCGCTGCGCTCGAAGGAATACGCCCACGACTACCGCTACTTCCCCGAGCCCGACCTGGTCCCGGTCGCTCCGACCGAGGAGATGATCGCCGCGGCCCGCGCGGCGCTGCCCGAGCTTCCCGCCGACCGCCGCCGGCGCTACGAGTCCGAGCTCGGGCTGTCGGAGAAGGTCGCCACCCAGCTCTCCTCCGACGCCGAGCTCGCCGGCTACTTCGAGCGCGCGATCGCCGCTGGCGGCGCCGAACCGGTGACGGTTGCGAACTGGGTCACCGGCGAGCTCGTCGCCCGCCTGCGGGAGACCGGCGACGGCGAGGTCGGCCCGGCCGGGTCGCGGGTCGATCCGGAGGCGATCGCGGCCCTGGCGGGGATGGTCGAGCGCAAGGAGATCTCGACCGGCGCCGGCCGCCAGGTGCTCGGCGTGCTCGTCGCCGAAGGCGGCGACCCGGCGGCGATCGTCGAGCGCGAGGGCCTCGGCGGGATCGAGGACTCGGGCGAGCTCGAGGCGATCGTCGACGCGGCGATCGAGGCCGACCCGGCCGCCGCCGAGCGGGTGCGCGACGGCAACATGAAGGCGATCGGTCCGCTCGTCGGCCACGTGATGCGCGAGACCAAGGGCCGCGCCGACGGCGGCGACGTGACGCGGCTGATCCGCGAGCGGCTCGGGCTCGGCTGACGGGCTCCCCGTCACCTCCCAAGCCCTCCGCAGGCACCTAGCGCCGCGGCAGGGTCCGTCGCAGGAACGGCAGCAGGCCGTCGACGAACGCGTTGCGCGGGTGTGCCGCGTTGGGATCGTTGTGGGCGTAGGTCGCCTCGCGGTCGATCAGCCGGACAAGCCGGGGCGGGATCCGCGACTGCGCGGCGAGCGCCCGGGCGGCGTCGAGGACCCGCTCGCCGCCGAGCGCCGCGCCGAAGGCGAGGATCGGCATCCGGCCCAAGCGGTCGCCGTGGACCGAGCGCACCCCCAGCACCCGCTGGGCGGGATTGGGGTTGCCGGCGGCGACCGCCCGGGCGTCGAGGGTGAGCCGGATCGGGTGGTACCAGGCGGTGCCGTCGAGCCGCGGAAGACCCCAGCCGGAGGCGACTCGGGCAGCCCGCCGCAGCGGCGTCGGCTCGCCGGCCTCGTCCCAGCCGCGCGGATCGCCGCGAGCCGCAAGCCGCCCGACGTTGAACTGCGCCGCGGCGAGGGCCGGGGGCGAGGTCTCGGGGTCGATCGCGAATCCCCATCCCGACCGGTTGGTGACCCGGACCGGCGCCGCGAGGTCGGCCGGCAGGAGCGGGAACCCCTGCAGGGTCGACGGGGCCCGGGGCTCGCCGATCGCGAGCGTCGAGCCGACGAGGCTGAACAGGCCCATGAACGGCGACGGGATGCCGCCGAACGCGAGCCACGGCGAGCCCGACGCGAGCTCGTCTAGCTCCAGCGTCGCCTCCTCGGCGCCGATCGCCGGGCTCGGCCCGCTGCCGCCGTCGATGAAGACCAGCCCCGCCAGACCCTTCGACCCCGGGACGCCGTTGAAGTCCCAGGTCGCGTACGCGGTCGTGATCGAGGCGCCGAGGGAGTGACCGCCGAGCACCACCCGCCCGCGCCGGCGGGACTTTCCATTCCCCCTTCGCGCTTTCGCTCGGGCGCGGACGCGAGCCCGCTTTCGCGCCGCCCTCAGCACCCGGCGGAGGTCGCCGACGGCGACCCGCAACCCCCATTCACGCGCGAAGCCGACCTCGGAGTCGGGCACCGGCTCGAAGTGTCTGCTGACGTCGGGATCGATCAGCCAGCCGAGGTAGTAGTCGAAGAGCTCGTCGCCGGATGACCCGCCGGCCTTGACGCGTGCGGCGAGCGAGTGGTCCTCGAGCAGGTTCTCGCGCCGCTCGACCGCCCACACCTGCCAACCGCGCCTCCGGCGGACGATCTGCTGCGCGAGCGGCCGGAAGTAGGCCGCGCCCGCCGACGTCCCCGGGACCAGGACGAGGATGTTGCTCGCTCGCTTGGGACCGACCTTGAGGACCCCGACTCGGTCGAGGTGTGGCGGCGTGGCCGGGGCGTCGAAGCCCGCGAGCTGCTGGAACCTCGGCTTCGCCGCCGCCGGCGAGGCGGCGAGGCCGCACGCCGCGACAACCACCGCGGCGATCGCCGGCGCCGCGAGCCTCGCGTTCCGGGAACGCATCCCGCGACCAGACTACCTCGGCCGCGACCGAGCATCCAGCCGGCTGCTTGTAACGACCTGCTACAAGCGCAGCGGGTGGTGCATACTCAGCCCATGGCCTGGAACGTCGTCATCGCCGGAGGCGGGTTCGCGGGCGCGACGGCCGCCCGTGAGCTCGAGCGGATCATGCCCGCGCAGTCGACGCGACTGGTGCTCGTCAACGACGTCAACTTCCTCCTCTACACGCCGTTCCTTCCCGAGGCGGCCGCGGGGACGCTCGAGCCGCGGCACGTGGTGACGCCGCTGCGCGACATCCTCAACCGGACCTACCTGCGCCTGGGCGCGGTCACCGGGCACGACCCGGCGGCCCGCACGGTCGAGCTGACACCGCACACCGGCGAGGTCGAGGAGCTGCGCTACGACCAGCTCCTGATCGCGCTCGGATCGGTCTCGCGGCTGTTGCCGGTGCCGGGCCTCGATCGGCACGCGGTCGGCTTCAAGAGCCTCGCCGACGCGATCTGGCTGCGAAACCACGTCATCGAGACGCTCGAAGAGGCGAACGCGACCGAGAACCCGGCCCGGCGTGACGAGCTGCTGACCTACGTCTTCGTCGGCGGCGGCTACGCGGGCCTCGAGGCGCTCGCCGAGCTCCAGGACCTCGCCGCCGATGCGATGGCGCGCTATCCGCGGGCCCGCCTCCACGGCATGCGCTGGGTGCTGATCGAGGCCGCCGACAGGGTCCTGCCCGAGATCGACAGCACGCTCGCCGACTACGCCGTGCAGGAGCTCCGCGGCCGCGGGATCGACATCCGCCTCGGCACCCGCATCGACGAGGTCAGCGCCGACTCGGTGCGCCTGTCGACCGGCGAGACGATGCCGGCCCGGACCGTGGTCTGGACCACCGGGGTCGCCCCGCACCCCAGCCTCGACTCGCTGTCGCTGCCGCTCGACCAGCGCGGCAAGGTCGAGGTCGACGACCACCTGCGGGTGAAGGGGATGGACGGGGTCTGGGCGATCGGCGACTGCGCCGCGGTACCGGACCCCGCCGGCGACGGGTCGCAGTGCCCGCCGACGGCCCAGCACGCCGTCCGCCAGGGCCCGGTCGCCGCCCGCAACATCGCGGCGGCGCTCGGGACCGGCACGCCGCGGCGATTCACGTACGAGGCCAAGGCGGCGTTCGTCAACCTCGGCCGCTACAAGGCGGTCGGGCGGATCGGCCGGCGCAACTTCAGCGGCTTTCCCGCCTGGTGGCTCGCCCGCACGTACCACATGAGCCAGATCCCCGGCGCGGCGCGCAAGCTGCGGGCGATCGTCGACTGGACCGTCGGCCTGCCGTTCCGGCGTGACGTCGCCGAGGTGGGATCGATCGGACATCCGCGCCCGCTCCGCACCGACGAGTACGCGCGGGGCGGAACCCACCGGCCCCTCGGCGACGACTAGGGGCGGCGCGCCGCGGCGAGCGCCCGGAGCGGCACAATTGGGAGCGTGACCGCGGTCGTCATCCTGCTGCTGTTCGGGCTCGCGTCGGGGATCGTCGGGCGGGCGAAGGGAAGCTCGTTCTTCCTCTGGTTCCTCGTCGGCGCGGTGCTCCCCCTGATCGGCCTCGTCGCGGCGATCCTCTACCGCTACGAGAAGGACGACCCGCTGCGCCGCTGCCCGCGCTGCGGGCACGTCCACCGGATCGAGGTCCAGGTCTGCCGCTACTGCGGCGAGGACCTGTTCCTGCCCGATCCCGCCGACGTCCGCCAGCCCGCCGACCTTCGCCGGGCGCGTGCCGCCGCCCGCGAGAGCGCTCGCGGCTGACGGCCTCAGACGAGCGGGCTCGGCTCCGCGGGCGCGTCCGGCGGTGCCGGCGTCGTCGCCGGTCCGCCGCCGAGGTCGAAGAACATCACCGCCGACGCGAGCGCGAACGCCGGCGCGACGAGGATGTTCCCGATCACCGCGGCGACGACCGCGCCGCCGGTGCCGAGACCGGCGCCGAGGGCGCCGACGATCGCGGCGACGATCACGACGAGGATGAAGACGACGAGAAGGACGCCGAACACCTGCCAGCTCTGTCCGCGAACCAGCTGCCAGCTTCGCCCGAAGGCCTCGATCGCCCCGCGGCGCTCGACGACGATCGCCGGCGCCGTGACCGCCCAGACTGTGAGCAGGATCAGGCCGGGGACGATCAGGAGGACGAACCCGATCCCGATCGCGATCGCGCGCAGGAAGCTGTTGACGACCAGCGCCCCGAGCACCTCCTGGACCGAGCGGAAGAGCTCGCCGACGCCGAAGTCGCGCCGGCCGTCGCGAACGTCCTCGACCAGCTTGACGACGACGCCGGTGTAGAAGGCCATGCCGACGAAGGCGACGATGCCGCCGATCAGGCCGAGCAGCGCGCTGTCGGTCGCCTGGAGCAGGCCCTGGACGACGCCGACGACGACGAACACGACAACCGCGCTCCCGAGCAGCGGTGCGGCGTGCTGCCCGTAGATCCGGAACGCCTCGCTCAAGACGCCACCGACACTGATCCGATCGCTTGCGCGTGCCGCTTCCATCTGCTCTCCTCTCGATCCCCGCGCCGCGTCCGCGACGCGTCGGGGAACCTATCGCAACCAGGTGCGGACGATCGCGTTCGCGAATCCCATGCCGTAGCGCAGCACCGCCGGCTTCTTCGAGTGGCCGTGGAGACGACCGACCACGGTCACCGGAACCTCCTTGGCCGGGACCCCGCGCTTGATCGCCTCGATCATGAACTCGGAGGTGTGGAACTGCTCCTGGCGGAGCACGAGCTGCGGCAGCACGGCCGCGCGGACGGCGCGGTAGCCGTTCGAGCAGTCGCTGACCCTGGTCCGGGTGATGAACGAGACCAGCCGGTTGAAGAACACGATCCCGAGCTCCCGCGCGAGGTGGTTGGGCTCCGCCTCTCCGAGGACCCGCGAGCCGTGGGCGACGTCGACCTCGCCCTCGATCACCGGCCCCACCAGCCGCTCCATCTCCTCGGGTAGGTGCTGGCCGTCGGCGTCGAGGGTTACGACGATGTTCGCGCCGGCGTCGGCGAGCAGCCGGTAGCCGGTCCGCATCGCCGCGCCGCCGCCGCGGTTGATGACGTGGCGGGCGACGATCGCCCCGTGGGCGCGGGCGACGTCGCCGGTGTCGTCGCGCGAGCCGTCGTCGACGACCAGCACCGCCGTCGGCGCGCCGCAGACGCGCTCCGGGATCCGGTCGAGGACGCTGCCGATGCTCTCGGCCTCCTCGTAGGCGGGAATCAGGACCGCGACCTTGTCGCGGAAGCGCTCGGGATGGCCGGCGATCCGGAACTCCTCCCAGGCGAGCCCCTCGAGGACGCCCGAGAGCTCGCGGGTCATTCGCGAGCCCTGCACCAGCGCGCGCAGCACGAGGGCGAACAGGATCACGATCGCGAACACCGCGATGCCGACGATCCGGGTGCCGTTCTCGCGCCGGAACTCGAACGCCTCGAGGATCGCGTCGGGGATCTCCGTCCCGGCGACGATCGCGAGCCCGGCGGCGAGCCCGAGCAGGATCAGGACGTCGGCGTTACGCAGCGCGCGCCGTCGCCAGATCGCGAATCCGGCGAGCAGCGCCGCGACCACGAGCCCACCGGCCCGGATCGCCGTCAGCTCGGGCGGGAGGATGCTCGCTGTCTGCAAAGCAGCTTCCACGGGCGGGACGAGGATAGGCGCCGGGTCCGCTACCACGGCTCGTGCTCGATCGGCCGCCGGTGCCCGAGCACGAAGTAGGTCGCGAAGACGCTCGGCGATCGCCGGCCGAGCCGCAGGTAGGCCTTGCCGACGAGGAGGCCGTCGTCGCCGGGATTCGCGCGGGCGACGTAGTCGCGGATCGCCCGCAGCGGCAACGTCAGCCCGGCGTTGAGCCCCACCCCGTAGTCGAGCAGCGCGAGGCGGCCGTAGCGGTCGGCGAGGCGGCCGGGCGGCTCGTCGGCGACCGCCGAGACCCGGTAGTAGCCGAGCTGCCGCGGACGCCCACGCCGCAGCTTCGGCTCCCACTCGCCCTCCGGGCCGCGTCCGTCGCGGCGGACGAGCTCGTTGTAGCCGAACGCCTGCCCGGCCCGGCGGCGAAAGCCCTTGCGGAACTTCCGCCCGCTGAGCGTCGTGATCCAGGCGTGGTTCCAACCCCGATAGACGTGGCCATCGAGCCCCGCCGGGTCCGGAGCGGCGCCGCCGCGGAGGACGGCCTCGAGCGTCGCGGGGCCGGCGCGCGCCAGGGCGTCGAAGGTCCAGCCAGCAGTCTCGTCGGGAGCTGGGTCGGGCATCGCGGCGGACCCCCGCCGGAGCCTCACCCGTCGGCGCCGGCGGCGATCCGCGGGGCAGCGTAGTCCGCGAGCGCCATCACCGTGAGCTGGGGGTTGACCGTGACGCTGGTCGGGAAGACGCTCGCGTCGCAGACGTGGAGGTTCTCGTAGCCGTGGACGCGGAAGCCGCCGTCGACGACGCCGTGACGCGGGTCGGCGCCGATCGCGGCACCCCCCTGGGGGTGCCCCGTGCCGAGCGTCAGCTCCGTCGGATCGCGGGTCCGAGGAGTCAAGCTAGGACCTAGGGACACTCCCGGTGCTTTCCCACGGCCCTCCGGCTATCGTCGCGCCGTGAGCCGTCGCGATGGGCGATAGGACCGGCAGCCCCAGGGGCACGCCGACGACGGCGTCGGTTCGCCTCCACCGCGACATCGGGCCCCTACGCCGGGTCGAGCCGAGAAACGACGATTACGCGACTCCGTGGCTCGACGGCCGCGCCGGCTACGGATCGCTGCGTCGGCTGGTCGAGATCGTCGACCCGCTCGTGCTGCTGGCGAACCTCGGCGGCTACACCGTGACCGAGATCGTCGTCGCCGCCGATCCGGCGCGATCGAACAAGGTACTCGGGATCTCGCTGCCCGAATGCGGCCTCGGGCAGGTCTATCGCGATCCCGACTACGGCACCGACACGTCGTGGCGCGTATACGTGGGAGCCGACTTCCCGGCTGGGGCCAAGTTCGCGCTCGGGCTGCGACTGGAGATCGAGCGGACCTTCGGCAGCGTGCACTACGTCCCCGGGGTCGCGATCGACTTCACCGATCCGGCGGTCATCGACTGGCCCGATCCCGCCGAGGAGGCCCCGCTCTTCGACCGACTCCTGGTCCTGACTTCGCCGGACGCCGACCACCTCGACGACTGGCTGCCCGCGCTTGCGGCGGTCGTCGCCGACGACGACGGCCTCCGCTCGCGCCTCGTCGCCGACCTGGTCGCCGCCGCGAACCGGGTGGCAACGTCCGCGGCCCGCGTGGTTCCCGCAGGCCAGCTCGCGTTGTACGCGCCGAGCCGCTGGCTACCCCCGCGAACCGCCGCCAGAGCAGACGAGCAAGCGGGCTATATCGATCCATTCGTCCGGCTCGGGTACGCGATGGTCCAGCACTTCATGCCCGACCCGGAGGCTCTGGGAGCGTTCCTGATCGAGGAGACGAGGCTCGGCCGGCAATCGCTGCGGGAGAGCGAGCCGGGACCTCCCGATCAGTCCAAGATCACTTTCCGAGCGCGGCTGCACGCGATCGAGGAGGCGACGCCGACCGCCCCGGATCTCCTCGCGCTCGCCCAGCGCTGCGCCGAGGAGACGCGCCGTGAGCCCGCCGATCCCATCGTCGAGCTCGAGACCTGGACCGTGCCGCGACCCGGCCTGCGGTCGGTGGACCTGCGGCTCACGTACACCGAGTGGCTCCTGGTCGCCGCGCAACTCGGGGCGATCGATCCCGTGAGCGCGATCGGGATCGATGCCGCCGTCGCCGACCCCGCCCACTCCCGGGGGCTTCATCCGTGGCTCCCGGGTGGCCTCAGCCGCCACGCGATGCACATCCGGGGCCTGGCGAGCAGCGCCTGGACGAGCTGGGAGGGCGACCGCCCGCGGGCGGTCGCCTGCCTGTTGCGGATCCTCGACCTGATCCCCGAGGAGCCACCGACCTTCGATCTCGTCTATGCCGGGATGCCCGACACGGCCTTCTTCCAGAACTGGCCGGTGATGTCGTCGTGGACCGGCACCGAGCTGGAGGACACCCGAGCGATGCTCGAGGAGCTGATCGCCGACGAGGAGGAGATCGACGCCGATGCGATGATCGAGCGGCTGATCGAGCTCGAGCTGGTGCTCCCGGGTCTCGACGAGTACTGGCTCCAGACCGAGCCCAAGGACGGACCGCTCGACGAGTTCATGGAGGCAGCGGCGGAGTTCGGAGCGGGATATGCGGAGGGCTTCCTGATCCCGTTCGGGGACGATCCCGTCGGAACTGCGAAGCGCCTCTGGGACCACCACCAGGTCCACGCCCCCTACCTGCCGCTGATGAGCACGGTGGTCACGGTCGGCGCCCTCTGGGGCGCCGGCGAGTACGCGGTGACGACGATCGCCGAGCTCTTCACCTGGCTGAGCCCCGAGGCGGTCGAGCAGGCGATCACCGCGATTGCCGAGCTGCTCGACAGCTCGTCGAGGGATCTCGGCCTGCAGCTCGGCGAGGCCACCGGTCTGATGGCGAAGGAGTCGGCCGAGAGACTGCTGGCCGCGGGGGCTCTGGGCTGGTACGCGTTCGAGCTCGGTCGCCTGCTCGGTCCGTTGCTGCTCGACCTCGTCCTCGGCGCGGTCTTCGCCGCGTACGTTGTGCCACGGCTGGCGAGCGCCGCCGCTCTGGCGCTGCGGGAGACGGTCGACGCGCTCGACGGGATCGTCGACCTGCGTCGGGCCTGGGCCGGCTTCAGCCGTCACGACCTCGACGCCGGCGACGGCGGGGGCGGCGGGAACGGCGGCGGCGACGGCGGGAACGGCGACGGTGGCGATGGAGGGGCCGGAGACGGCGACGGTGGCGACGGCGGGAACGGCGACGGTGACGGCGACGGCCCAGGCCCCCCACCGCCGTTCGACCCGCTCGCCCGCCTCGCCGAGGTGCTGCCGGGGGCGCGCGCGGAATGGATCATGAACGGGCTCGCGCGGTCGAACCGGGACCGGCTCGTCAGGCTTCTCGCGGAGCCCGCTCGCACCGACGCGCTCCTCTACGGCCTCGGTCTCCTGTCCGACCTGGTGCCCGACGAGAACGTGTTCCGGAGCCTGATCCGCGCCTACACGACGAGCGACGTCAAGGTCGGGGTGCCGGAGACCCTCGGCAGGATCATGCGCCGGCCGACGCCGCCAGGCGATGCGCGCCCGCCGCTCGGCGTCGCCGACTTCGAGCTCCCTCCGCCTCCGCCGTCGCCGTCTGTGGCCGAGATCCAGCAACGGGCGCTGGAGCTGATCGCCCGCCAGGCGGACTCGCACGACGAGCTGGTCGAGCTGTCCTCGCCGATGGGCCCGGCGAGGAGGGGCAGCGACACGGAGAAGCTCTTCGACCTCTGGGCCGCCGGGCAGGAGCAGCTCGCGCGGAGGCTCGTCGGCGAGCTCGAGCTGAACGACGACCTCTGGAGCAACGGCCAGGCGATGCCAGTCCGGCGCCCTCCCGGGCAACCACGAACCGAGGGTCGCGTCCGGGCCACACGCGTCGACCCGATCGACCGCCCGCAGCAAGTCGAGGGCTGGCTCAGCCGTACGACGGGCGACGACGTGCCGCCGGCGGACGCAACCGAGGTCACGACGGCCGCCGACCTCGGCTATTCGATGAACGCGGCGCACCTGTTCCCGAAGCAGTTCGGCGGCCCTCCTGAGCTCTGGAACCTGATCGCGACCAGCGCCCGTTTCAACCAGAGCTGGATGAAGTGGACCGAGAACCGCCTCTCCGGCCTGCTCCGCGAGCATGGCGAGATCTATCTGCGGGTCGACCTCACCTGGGGGGACTCGAACCTGCCGACGTCAATCACGTATCGGGCGTACAAGCGGGCCGAGCATGGCGGGCCGGAGCTGATCTACACGGACGAGATCTTCGACCTCCACCCCCAGGTCCCGTTGGGGAAGACCGTGGTCGAGCCGAGGCTCGGGGAGGACATCCTCGACCTATGGACCCCACTCCTCCATCGCGTAGCACCCGAGGGCTGACGGAATGGACCCCCTGACCGGCATCCTGCTCGCGAGTCCGCGGCGGCTGTTCGGCGCTGCCGCGGATCCCGCCGAGCTGCGATCGCTGCTGTGCGAGCTCGGGATCGAGCTCCCCGATGCGGGCTCCCTCGGCCCGGACGGTCCGCTCGGCGGCGTGCTCGAGTCGCTCGCCGAGCTCGCCGACGGGGTCGAGGCCCTGCGATCGAGCTTCGATGACGGCCCCGACCTCGCCGAGTCGCTCGCTCTGGTCGCGTCGGTGCCCGATGTGGTCGGTGACGTCCTCGCCGCGGCCCGCGCGCTCGAGGACGCACCGGAGCTGCTCGGGCAGGCCGACCTCCCCGACGAGCTCCGGGATCCGGCGCTCTGGCAAGCGGCGCTCGACCGCCTCCCCGGCGTCCTCGTCGCCCAGGCGCTCGAGCGGGAAGCGCCCGGCCTGTACGCGGTCCTGCGCCTGCTGGGGGCGGTCGACGTCGGCTCGACCGCGGCGGCGGGCGAGCTCCGCTGGTCGGCGCTTCCGGCCGCGGCCGCCGACCCCGCCGGCGCGATCGCGGCCGAGCTCGGCTGGAGCGCGGGCGAGATCGACGTCGACGCCCTCGGCGAGCTGATGTTCGCGGTCGCCGACGCCGTCGGGCTGCCGCTGTCGGGCGGAACGACGGACGGCGATCCCGCCTCGCCCCTGGCGTACGAGCTGCGGCTCGCTTCGGGCGAGCTACCCGGAGTCGGCTTCGTCGAGTCGGGCGTCGTCGTCGAGCCCCTCGAGGACGAGGACGGGGGTGTCTCGGGTCTCGCCCTCGAGCCGTACTCGCTCGGCGCCGCGCCTCAACGGATCGAGCTCGGGGACGGGCGATACGTCGAGGTCGGACAGGCGGGCGAGCCGACGAGGCTGGTGTTACGCCCGGGCGCGCCGCCGCGAGTCGAGGGCCCCGGTCCAGGGCTCGACCTTGCGATCGGCGCCGCGTTCGCCACGCCCCGCACGGTGCTCGGGGTGCCCGGCCTCGGCGTCAGTGCGCGCGGCTTCCGGCTCGCGGGCCGGTACGTCGACGGCGCGGTCGAGGTCGAGTTGGGCACGAGCCCGGGGCTTGATCTCGGGCTGAGCCTGGGCGGCGACGGCTTCCTGCGGGCGCTGCTCGGAAGCGGCGCCACGGTGACCGTCGATGCAGGCCTCATCTGGCGCCAGGCCGAGCCCCTCCGATTCCTCGGCAGCACCGATCTCAGCATCAAGCTACCGCTCGCGATCGCGATCGGCCCGATCACAGTCGAGCGGATCGAGGCCTCGGTGGAGCTCGCCGACCCGATCGAAGCGTCGGTTACGGCTTCCGTTGGGGCTGCGCTCGGACCGCTCGAGTTCGTGGTCGAGGGGGTCGGCCTCGCGGCCGAGCTGGTGGCCGTCGACGGAGCTCCGCTGAGCCCCTCGGTGAGGGTCTTGCCCCCAACCGGCCTCGGTCTCGCAATCGACGCCGGCGCCGTCACCGGCGGCGGGTATCTCGAGCACGAGCCCGAGATCGGGCGCTACGCCGGCGCCGCCGAGCTCGAGCTACTGGGCACCGGGCTGACCGCGGTCGGGGTGGTGACGACCCAGCTCCCCGGCGGCGAAGCGGGCTGGTCGATGTTCCTCAGCCTCGGGATCCGGCTCAGCGGGGTGCAGCTCGGCTTCGGGTTCACGCTCAACGGCGTCGGCGGCCTGGTCGGAGTGAACCGGGGGCTGGACGACGACGCGCTCGGCGACGCCGTGCGCGCGGGCTCGCTCGACGCGATCCTGTTCCCCGACGACCCGATCGCCGACGCACCGCAGATCCTCGCCGACATCGACTCGGTGTTCCCCGCCGCGGACGGCCAGTACGTGTTCGGGCCGGTGGTCAAGATCGGCTGGGGGACGCCAACGCTGGTCGAGCTCGACGTCGGCGTCGCGGTCCAGCTGCCGGAACCGCTGACGATCTCGTTGCTCGGCGCCCTCAACGCCGTGCTTCCGCGCGAGGACGTCGACGTGCTCGTCCTGCACGTCGAGTTCGCGGCCACGGTCAACCTCACAGAGGGGACGCTCAAGGTCGACGCCTCGCTGTCGGGCTCGGAGGTCGCCGGCCTCGCAATCACCGGCGACATGGCGGTCCGCGCCGACTTCCTCGGCGAGCCGACGTTTCTCGTCGCCTTCGGCGGCTTCCATCCCGCCTTCGACCCGCCGGCCGACTTCCCGGCGCTCGAGCGGGTCGGCGTTGCCCTCGACACCGGAGACGAGCTGCGGGTGTCGCTCGGCGGCTACTTCGCGCTCACCTCGAACACGGTCCAGTTCGGCGCTGCGGCCGAGCTGTACGCCGAGCAGTCCGGCTTCAGCGCCGAGGGCGGGACCAGCTTCGACGCCCTGATCATCTTCAAGCCGTTCGGGTTCGACGTGGCGCTGGCGGTGTGGTTCTCGGTCAGCGCCGGCAACAACGAGCTGCTGGGGGTCTTGTTGTCGGGACGGCTGACCGGACCGAACCCCTGGCACGCCGTCGGCGAGGCCGAGTTCCGCATACTCGGGATCAAGACCCGGCTCGAGGTCGAGGCCAGCTTCGGCGATCGCAGCGGCGAGCCCCCGCCGGCTTCGGTCGACGTGGGCGCGCTCCTGCGGGAGGAGCTCGAGCGCGAGGACGCCTGGTCGGCACTGTCGCCGACGGGCGCGACTCCGGTGATCGTCACCGATCCCGACGACTCGCTCACGGTCGACCCGTCGGGGCGGATCCAGGTGCTGCAGCGGATCGTCCCGCTGGAGCGCACGATCGAGGTCTACGGGAACGCGCAGCCAAGCGGCGGCGACCAGTTCACGCTGAGCGCGGTCGGCTTCGCCGCCGACGACGTCGAGGGCGTCGACGACTACTTCGCCGGCGCGCACTACTTCCGCCTCGACGAGGACGAGAAGCTCTCTGCCCCCTCGTTCTCGCTGATGAAGGCGGGGCTCGTGCTCGGCGGGTCGGGGGTGGACGCGCCCGCGGCGCGGGAGCTGACCTACGACCACGAGACGGCCTACCGCGACCCCAATGGCGTCGCCGAGGAGCATCCGAACCGCCTCTACAGGGCAACCGACGAGTCGCTCACCCGGGCGCTCGCGGTGCTCGACGGCGCCGGCGCGACGGAGCAGACGAGCTTCGCCGTCTCCGAGCCGACGTACTTCGTCGCCGACGGCGACACCGGCGTTGCCACCGGCGCCCCTGAGGACTTCTTTGCGGCGCGGGCGTCGCGGGGCGCCGGCGGCGTCGTCACCCCGGAGTACGAGCTGGAGCTGCGGTCATGAGCGCTGTCCTCCACTTCCTCTCGAACGTGCGCGAGGGCCTGGTCCGCTCAATCGCTGGCGACGCCGACGAGTCGGGCATCCCCGAGGGGGCGGCGGCGACCCTGGACGTCGTGATCGAGGCGGACGGCGAGCCGATCGTCCGCACGGTCGGCGTCCGTGGCCCCGGCGCGGTCGTGGGCCTTGCCCCCGGACAGGTGCTCCGCACCGATCCACTCCCGGGTGCCGCCGATCATCCGCCGAACACGTTCCCCAGCGTCGACCTGCGAACGCCGGCACTTCCCTGGATGTTCACGCCGGCGCGCCCGAACGCCGACCGCCTGCTGCCCTGGCTGGTGCTGGCCGTCGTCGAGCAGCGGCCCGGCGTCGAGCTGACGACGGCGCGCTCGCCGCTCCCGGTTCTGAGCGTCGACGACGCGACCCGCGAGCTGCCCCGGCTCGAGGAGGCGTGGGCGTGGGCGCACGCCGAGGCGACCGCCGACCCGGCTGACCTCGAGGCACTGATGGCGACCTCTCCCGAGCGGGTCACGTCGAGACTGATGTGCCCGCGCTACCTCGAGCCAGCAAGGTCTTACATCGCCTGCGTCGTGCCGAGCTTCGAGGCCGGACGCCTCGCCGGGCTCGGGGGGGAGCCGGTGGCCGGCTCGGTCGCGCTCGCCTGGACCGACGACACCGCGACGATCGAGCTGCCGGTCTACCACTCCTGGACCTTCCGCACCTCCCCGCACGCGGCCGACTTCGAGGAGCTGGTGCGGCGCATCGAGCCGATGCCGCTCGGGCCGGAGGTCGGTGTGCAAGCGCTCGACATCTCCGACCCCGGGTCGACCAGACTCCCGGCCACGCCGACCGAGCGCGGGTTCGAGGGCGCCCTGCTCTCACCCGACGTCGTCGTGCCGCCGTGGAATGAGCCCGGGCGTGGCCGGTATCAGACCGCGATGGCAGCGCTGCTCGCCGAGGCGACGCCTGGCGAGGAGTGGGACAGGGGGGAGCCGTATGATCCGGCGCGACACGACCCAGTCGTGGCGCCGCCGCGCTACGGAAGCCTGCCGTCCGGCATTGACGAGATCCCCGCCCCGGGCGCGCGCCCGGCGCCGAGCGCGA
>Ga0299914_10000530_pt1 | contig 23014 bp, 22 predicted proteins | sample RVTome_10_FD_201361 | JGI IMG/M metagenome (GOLD analysis project Ga0299914, IMG submission 201361) | Soil microbial communities from uranium-contaminated site in the Upper Colorado River Basin, Wyoming, United States - RVT153D57 (version 2) ...
TAGGCGCGCTTTGACGGCCTTCCGCCGGTCACGCTGCGAATCGAGTAAGCGTCTCGCGACAGCCGGCAAAGGCTTAGGCGCCGCAAAAAAGGAAGCCCCCGGGAAGGGGGCTTCAAGGTTGCAAGGGAGAAGGTTCGCAGGGAGTCAGGCGTTTCAAGCGCGAGGGTGATCGAAGATCCATCTCTCTACAGGGTGCGGTGTGATGCTTGATCCGATCCACCGTCGCGCTTGTCTATAAGAACGTAGGCCGGCGGTGGGTGGGGTTAGGCCGGTACGATTTTTTTCAGCAGGCACGAAAAAGCCCGCTCCCGATCGGGAAGCGGGCCGGATCGCCGGGGCGCGGCGGATTTATTTCGCGCCCGTCTTGATGAAATAATAGTTGCTGACGACCTGGGACCCGCCGGCCATCCGGCCGGCCGCGTCGAGCGCTTGGCGCAATACGCCGAGATAGTCATTGGCCTGCTCGACCTGCGGGCGCGCCTTGGCGAACAAGGGCGTCGGCGAGGCGATGACGACCAGCATCTCCGTCCCGTAGGGCGGCGCGATGGTGAATTCCTGCGCGCCGTCGCCGATGCGCACCCGCTCGCCCGCCTTGACGGCGTTGTCGGTTCGGTCCGCTCCCGGCAGCATGTGCAGGACGGTGCCGTCATGCTGGATGAAATCGACATAGAGGTAGCCGTCGAAGAGCGAAGTCGCCTCGGCCTCGACCACGAGCTTCTCCTGCGCCGCGAAATCCGGGCCGTGCTGATAAGGCCGGATGACGGGGAGAGTCCGCAGGTCGGCGCGGACGCCGGCCTTCTGATGCAGGAGGTCCAGGACTTCGCAGGCCGGCCGCCCGGCGACCATCGCCTGATTGACGACGTCCGCGTTCCGCTCGAAGCCGGCCAGCTGGTCGGCCAGGCGGCGCATGTCGGCATCGCTGGCGACGTGCCCGGAGACGACGATGCGCATGTCCTTCGACAGCGTCGCGGTGAGGGAGGCGCAGTCGAACCCGCTCAAAGCCTGCGTAAGTTGCATGATGCTGCCGGCGGACGGCGCGGCCGTGCCGCCGCCCGCACCGAGCGAGCGGGTCAGCTGGGTCCGGCTCTGGTTGAGCTCATCCTGCAGCCGCTTGTTGTCGCGTACCACCTGGTCGTAGTCCGGCGCAAAGCCGAGATCGACATAAGGAACCATGATCTGACCGGCAAAGACTCCGACCATGAGGCAGGCGGCGAGCGAAAAGCCCATCGCCGGCGAGTGGATCACCCGGTTGACGAAGGAGCGCTGGCGCGGCGCGAAGGGGACGACCGTGCTCGCGGCATCGGGCTCCGCTTCCGGCGTCTCGCCGCCCTTTGCATGGATCTCGCGCGAAAACGCCAGGATCGCATCGTCCGACTCGTCCCAGTCGATCGGCGTCTTCGCGTCTTCATACAGACGCATGACCCGCCGGTCGGCTTCGGTCAGATCGTCGTCTCTTCGTTCCCGTACCATCTCGTCACCTAAAATCCTGAACGGTCCTGTTCCGGCTCTTCACGTTTGCTCGCCGAGCACGCGCTGCCGCAGGGTCTGTCGTGCGTAGCGAAGCCGGCTTTTGACCGTTTCCCGGTTCGTTCCCGTCGCTTCTGCGATTTCCTCGTAGCTCATCTCCGATTCGAGAGACATCATCAGCGCCGTTCGCTGTTCGGGCGGCAGTTCCTCGATCGCGGCGAGAACATTGCGCAGGTTCTGCTTGTCGCCGAGGGCCTGCTCCGGGTTTCTTATCCCGGTGAATTCCAGATTCGCCGCTTCCGCTTCGTCCGACACCGTCTCATCCATCTCGAGCTCCCGGTAGGAGCCGGTCTTGCGATACCAGTCGATCAGATGATTCCGCGCGATCCGGTAGAGATAGGGCGCGAACCTGCCGTCGGCGCTGTAGCTTTTGTTCTGGACGGCCCTGATCACCCGAAACCAAACCTCCTGTGCCAGTTCCTGGGCGGTCGCCTCCGATCCGCACTGCCGGGCGAGAAACCGCCTGAGCCCGGCGCGGTGCCGGCGATAGACCGCCTCGAAGGACTTCTCGTCGCCGGTGACATAACGAGCCATCAAGGACTCGTCCGACACCGTTTCCTGAGAGCTGCCTTCGAACATTAGAACGTAGCCTTGCGGTGATAGGGGTTATGCCGGCGCAATTTTTCTGCCCACGTACGGGTCTGAGGCCTGGCTCTCTTTATTGTCAGAGGGTTCTCCGGTCCATCAGGGAAAATTATCGCGCAAATTAGGAATTATTACCTGTTTATCCATTGCCCCGGCAGACGATCCTATTTCTTGGGCGCACCCGCGGTCCTTGCCCGGTGCGCCTTGATTGCAGCGAGCGCCGCGCGGATTTGCCCGGCATAGTCTTCGCCCTTGGTTCGCGCCAGCGCCATTGCCTCGACGATGATGCGCTGGAGTTCCGGGTCGGCCTGCGACTCGCCGAGAAGCAGGGCCGAGGTCTCGGACTTCTCCGCCTCGGGCGATTTGGCGCCCTGGGTCTCGCGGTCGCGATAGAGCTTCACCGCATCCAGCGCCGCCTGAACCTGGCTCTGGTAGCTCTTGCCCTCGGTACGCGCCCGCGTCATCGCGATCTCGATGATCTCCTTCAGTTCCGGCTTAGCGACGGCAACGGCGACCGGCGCACCGGCGGCGGCAACCGCGGCCGGCGACGGCTCGTTCTTGCGATGGGCCTTGATCGCCTGCAGGGCTGCGCGCATCTGGCCTTCCCGGCCCTCGCCCTTCTTCTTCGCATCGGCCATCGCGGCGTCGATCACGCGCCGCAGGTCGGCCGGGATATTCTCGCCGAGCCCGAGATCAGCGGCCGAAACAACGGCTTCGGGCGCGCTCGGCTTTGCCGCCGGCGTCGGGGCGAGCTTGGCGATCTGCGCCTGACGCTCGACCTCGGCGGCCTTTTTCGCATCCGCGAGGATGCGGCCGCGCTCCGCGTCGGCCCGCTTCTGCGCCATCGCCACGGCCGCCTCGTATTTTCGGGCGGCTTCCTGCTTGGCGGCTTCGAGCCGTTTGGCCTCGTCGGCCTTGATCCGGCTTTCCAGCGTCGCCAGATCCTTCGCTTTCTTCGCCTCGGCCTCTTTTTGCACCTTGGCAAGCAGCGCGGCCGCCTTTTCGTCCGCCACGCGCTTGGCGTCCGAAAGGGAGGACTGCAGCTGCTTGTCGGCGTTGACCCGGGCGACCTCGATCATGCGGAGGCGCATGGCCTCCGCCGCTTTCTCGGCATCGTCCAGCGTCTTGCGGTAGCTCTCCGCGGCCTGGTCGTTCGCCGCGGCAAGCTCGCGCTTGCGAGCCTCGTCGGCCTGCTTTTCCGCCTGGGCGAGGCGTTGCCCCACGGCTTGATCGGCCTGTTTGCGGGCATCCGCCGCCGTGGCCGCGGCCGCCTTTCGCGCTTGTTCCGCGGCATCGGCGAGCGCCTTCCGGCGCGCTTCGTCCGCCGCGTTGACGGCCGCGGCAAGCGTCGCCTGCTGCGCGGCGACGGCATCGCGCTCGGCCTTCGCCAGCTCGTCCTGGAAGCTCTTCTCGGCTTTTTTCGTCATCGCCGCGACGACCTGCTGGCGCGCCGCCTCGGCTTTGCGGTCAACCTCCTCGCGCTGGCGGCGGATCTTGTCCAGCGCTTCGACCGCCGCCTGGATCTGCCGCGCATAGTCCGCGCCGTCGGTCTTGGCGTCAGCCATGGCGCGGTCGATCACGTCGAGAAGCCCCGCGTCCGTCCCCGTGCGCGGCACCGTCTGCACGGCGGCCACCTTGTCCGCTGCCGGCGCCGCGGGCCTGCGCGCGTGCAGATCCGCCAGCCGGTTGCGCGCCAGCGCCGCGAAATTCCCCGCCGGGAACTGTTCGAGATAGGCTTCGAAATCTTCCGGGCGCGTGCTGCTGAAGATCGACTGCCAGAAGACGACCTCCCGGTCGACCGCCTTGTCCGCGCCCTTCTGCGTCTTTTCCGCCACGACGGGCGGCGCAGGACTGAAGAAGAAATTCTCGGTGATCGAGGAGGCCGTCCAGGGAACCTGCAGCCCTTTGGTTTCCTTGATCACGGAAGCGCGCACCTGCTTGAAGGTCTCCTCGATCGAGACGCCCTGTTCCGGCAACGCTTTGACAAGCGCCCCGGTGTAGAAGCTGTTGACCCCCGTGCCGTCCGCAGCGACTTCGCCCGGCGCGGCGGCATAGGCGATATACGTGCCCGCCGGCGCGCGGGCCTGGGCCAGGCCTTCGGAATAGAACTGGAATGTGTCGCCGAAAGGATTGTCGCGGCAGGCGTCGAGGATCACCACGTTGAGCTTGTTCCGTGCGCCCGCCATGCGGCCGATGACCTTGTTTAGATCCACCGACTCCGGCTCGACATGATCCTCCACGCTGATCGCCGAGCCGATCGGGATCATGAAGTTCTTGCCTCGCATCTGCACGGCGTGGCCGGCGTAGTAGAAGAGGCCGATACCGCCTTTTTCCAGCTCGTCGCCGAATTCGACGATGGCGTAGTGCATCTCGCGCTGCGTCGCGTTCAGCCGGGTGATGACCTTGAACCCCAGGCGGCCGAGAACGTCGGTCATCGCTCGGGCGTCGTTGATGGTGTTGGGCAGTGGCGACTGGGCGTAAGCGCCATTGCCGATCACGAGCGCGACCTTCCGCTCCGCCGCAGCCGCCGGCGGCACCGCCGCCAGGGAAACGGCAATCAGCAGGAACGCACACGCCCAACCCCGGGCCAGCACGGCGCCGCGCCGCGCCAATACCATCGCGCGGCCTTTCGCGCCCGCTGATTTATCCGGTGATGGGCTTCCGCGCATTCTACCCCTGGGCCGCCTCCCGCCAATACGCATCCCGTCCGTTCCGAACGGCCGCATCGCCCCGCGGGCAATGTCGCCTGCGTGGGGGAACACCGCTATCGCAAATCCCGTGCGACCCGAAACCCGTTGGTCGAGTAGCGCACGTTGAAATCATACCGGAGCCGGCTTGCTGAATGAGCATAACCGGCATCGTTGCGCCAGGAACCGCCGCGCAGCACGCGCGCGGTGCAGTCTCCCTGCCCGGCAGCCGAACCGTCCGTCGGCGTGCGTTCGTAGTTTGCGTTCCAGCAATCGTCGGTCCATTCCCAGACGCCGCCGCTCATACCGTGCACGCCAAACGGGTTTGCCTTGCTCATGATCACTGGCGCCGGCGACTTGTAGGTCCAGGCGGCGCTGCATTCCTTGCAGTCCGCCATGCCGGCGTCCATGCGATCGCCCCACCAGAATCGGCGGTCGCTGCCAGCGCGGGCGGCATATTCCCACTCGGCTTCGCTGGGGAGACGGTAGCGCTGCCCGGTAACCTTCTTCAGCCAGTCGAGATATTCCTGAATGTCTTTCCAGCTTAGCCTGTGCACCGGCGCGGTATCGGGCACCTCCTTGAGGTCAGGCGTGTAGGTGCAGGCCTTGGCCGCCGCACATGCCTTCCACTCGGCGACCGTGACTTCGTACTTGCCGATCGCAAACTGCCGGGCGACGCGGACCGTATGCGCAGGCTGCTCCGACGGATCGCCCTTCTCGGAGCCCATCCGGAACGATCCTGCGGGCACGCGAACCAGCACGGGGCAGTCGGGGCAGTCGCGAAGCTCCCCTCCCGAAAGCGCCGGCGCCGTATCGCGCGGCGGAATCATGGCGACTTTCGGCGCAGGCGGCGCGGGCTTCGTCTCGGCCTTCGGAGGCTCGCGCAACAGATTCGAGGCGACATAGGCCGTCGTGCCGTCGCTCGTGCGCACCTGGTACCAGTTCTGCCCGACGACACGCCCGGTGACGACGATCCGCTCGCCCTTGCCCGCCGTGCCCACGATCGGCGCGGAGGAGTCAGGACTCTCCCGGATGTTGGCCGCGACAACGACGTCGAATTCGCCCTGCACCGGCTCGATCTTGGGCGCCGCAGGCGTTGTCTTGGCGGGCGCCGGCGTCCGCAGCACGGAGATGCGCTGCTTCGCCTCGCTCGCAAAGCGCCCTTTCGGAAAGACCTCGAGATAGGCTTCGAAATCGGCCGGATTTCCGCTCTCCTTGATCATGTTCCACAGCGCGCCCTCGAACTCCTGGGACCGGCCCGAAGCTTGCGCCGTTTCGCTCCCTTTGGCCGGCGGCCGTTCCTCAAGCCGGGCTTGCGGCGTCTCGGGCTGTGCGGGAATGCGAACGCCCCGGTTCACCACCTGCGCGTCCTGGTCGCTTTCGGCTATGGAGCCGTCGCGCCCATAGGGGGATACGAGATAGATGTCGCGCGGAAACGAGGAGCTGTGCCAGGGCGATTGCGACCGGTTCGTCGTTTCGCTCACCGCCGCACGGACCGTCTTGAAGACATCGTCGGCCGAGCGGTCCGGCGTCCCGATGACGTCCAGCAGCGCCTTCGTGAAAACCGAAAGCGGCGGATCGGTCCGCTGGGCCGCCGCCAGGCCGTTCGAATGCGCGATCAGGAAGTTCGGCGGCGCGACGACAGGCTTGGAGCCGACCTGCAAGCCCCTGTAGCGGCTCTTGACGGGATGGGGGGCGGTATCGAGGACGACGAGCTTTGCCGCCTTGCTCGAATCGCCGCCCAGCAGCGCCGTCACCCGGTCCAGTGCGATGGCGCCGGGCACGATGTCCCCGTCGCCGCCGACCCTCGCATCCACCGGCACCAGCAACATCCGCTCCGGTGATGCAACCGTATGGCCGGCAAAGTAGAAGAACACGATCTCGCTGTCTTGGGCGCGCTGCCCAAGCAGGGACAGCGCATCGCTCAACGCGGCCTCGGAAACGTCCTCCATCAGCCGGACCTGAAAGCCGATCGACTCCAGTTTCCGCGCCATCGCGCGCGCATCGTTGAGGGTGTTGGCGAGCCGACCGGCCGCATACTGTGCATTGCCGACGACCAGCGCCTGCCGCGATCCGGCCTGCCCGGACGCCGCCGAGTCCGTCGAGCCGACCGCGGCCTGCGCCATCGAGGACGCCATCAACGGGGCGGTGAGGGTGAGCCCGCCTGCGAAAAACAGTCCGGCCGCCGCGGCGAGGAGCAGGAAGGCGCAGTTCCGCATGCAACGCAGCGCCACGGGGCGTCCGCCCGCGATTCGCCTTGTCCTACGAATGCTTCCCAGTGCCGCCATGCGCAACCGCCACCAGCCGTCCGACAGGTTGGATCTCAGAGTGAGAACACATGCACCCCGACGCGAGATGGCATCGGGCGGCGCTGTGGGCGATCGCCGTCTACCGGACCACCTTTCGTCGGTGCGCCTGTCAACTCCTATCCTGTTGGAGTATATCCTATATCACTAGTTGCGCAATGATGCCCGTTGCACGGCGGGCGGCCAGCGGTCGCGCAACAGCGCCATCGGGATCGCACTTCGGGAAGGCAGAACCGACCGGAGGTAAGGCGAGCCCTCTTTCGATTTCAACCAGCGCGCTCGCCGCTATTTCACGTATATAGTGATTTTCCGAGAGTATACAGGCGGATTGTGCGGGATGTGCAGGTGGTCGCCCAGCAAGAGCTGCAAGGTATGCTTGCCGGGAGGGAGTTCGATGACGGCCTCCGACTGTCCCGCGCCGAAGTGCAGGTGATTCTTATCCGACGGTATCTCCTGGTCGAAGGGCGGCAACGGCGCGTCGATGATCAGGTGATGATGGCCCGTGTTCGCCTTTTCGACGCCCGCCGGTGCGATGCCGGAATTACGCAGCCCGAACCACACGCGGAACCGTCGCGAGCGTATCTCCTCGCCGTCGTTCGGCCAGCCGATATAGAGGTAGGCGTTCTTCGCCGCCGGGGTTTCTCCAGCCGTGGCGGGGGTAGCCGTGAGCGCCGGCGCAACCATTGCCGCAAGCGCCAGGGCGGAAATGAAAATAGCGGTTCGCATGGTTCCTTCTCCCCAAAAGAATGCGTCGGCTCCGGTCCTTGCCAGGCGCGCTCAAGGCACGATGATCGTGATCTTCTCGGAATAGATCGGCGGGTTATGCGGCACATGCTGATGGTCCGCGAACAGGAGCTGCAGCGTATGCTTGCCCGGCGGCAGCTCCAGGCGGACCTCGGTCTGGCCGGCGCCAAAGTGAAGGTGGTTCTTGTCGGCCGGAATCTCCTGGTTCATTGGCGGCAGCGGCGTATCGACGATCAGGTGATGATGGCCGGTGTTGACCTTCTCCGTGCCGGCCGGGGCGATGCCGGCGTTCTTGACGCCCATACGCACCCAGAGCTTGCCGCCGTGAATGACCTGCCCGTCCCTCGGCCAGACGATATACGCGCGAGCCTCCTTCGAAATCGGCGTCGCGTCGGCAAGCGCGGACGGTCCCCCGAGCACGGCAGCCGCGATCGCCATCAGAATCAGCTTCCACATGTGATTTCGCTCCCCGTCTATGGGCGGCGCCCCACCGGTCAACATCGCCACCCCGAACCATTCACCCCATTCAAGTGCAGCCGGCAAATACGCGCAACTCATTCGGCGCGAAGGTGCGCCGGCCCACGCGCGGCTACCGGCAAGATTTCTTGAAAGCCTCGATGCTCTCCGTTTTCTTGACGCCGTATTCCTGCACGAAACCGACCATGAGCTCCTTGCCGCCGGCGTCATAGAGCTGCTGATAGCCGAAGTCGTGCAGAACGCCGCCGATCATGTCGCCGGCCTTCGGCGACTGACCGCCGGACCGCTCGAACAGCGTATTCCCCTTGGCCGTTTCGATGATGAAGCAATTGCCTGTGCCGTATACGATCTTCCCGGAATCTGCCGCCAGGGCGGCAAGCGGAACGCCGACAGCGATGAGCCCGGCGATTGCAAAATATCTGGCGCAGTCCATCCACCTTCTCTCTTAATCTTGCGACGGAGCGCGGATCCGTTCCCTTTCGACCATATCATCGGCCGCGACAGGTGACCCAATTTTTCTAGGCAATCGGCACGACGCCGACCTAGACGTTCCGGGCTGCCCCTTGCCAGCCGATCGATTGCTCCTGTGCACTTGCAGTGGCGCCGCGCTTCTTGTTCTCGAGCGTCTCGAGCATGCGCCGCACGCCGGCCGGCGGCTCGCGTCCATCGCTGCAGGGAACCGGGCTGATGCTGCCGACGACATCGATGAACAGGATCGCTAGAAAGATGCTAGTGGCCAGCGGTTTCATTTCTGTCTCGCCCGATTGCGAGCGGCGGGCCTGCCGCTCTTTGTTGGTCAATGCGCCCCGTGGTGTTGGCGCTTGTTCCTTCGAACGAGAAAAACCGCGGACAGGGGTTGCCGGGGTCTCATATTTTTTGTCTGAATTTTTTCAGGTCCCGCCAAACGAAAACCGCCCCGGCGCGCGGTGCCGGGGCGGTTGTCGAAACGAGGTGCGCCGCGTCTAGCAGTTCGACCAGTTCGGGGTGTAGATGCAGCCGTTCGCGGTGCCGCCGACGCCGTAGTTGCCGTGGCCGCTGTAGTGGCTCCACGAGCCGTTGCCGTAGAGCTCGCCGCTGCTGAAATTGTCGCCGTACATGTATCCGTTCTGTGCCGCCTCACGCTGACGCCGGGCGTTCTGCAGTATCTGCGCCATAAGTTGCTGGCGGAGCGCATAATGCTGCTGCATCTGCCACTGCGTCCGCGCCGACTGGATGCGCTGCTGGATGATCAGGCGAATGTTTGCGGTCGGATTGTAAGTGCCTTCGCGGCCGAAATCGCCGTTTTCGCGGATCCAATAGCGGCCGGGCTCCAGCGGACCGACCAACGCTTCGAGCGACGTCCTGTCTTGCACGCCGAGCGCATTGCCGTTCACGAACACATCTTCGCCCGCACGCGCCGGGGCGACAAAAATCATGAGGTGGACCAGCAGGGCGACGGCCACGATCCAGATCCCGCGGGGAACCCCATGGCTCGCCTGCGCGTAAGCGGCGGGCGGCACCATTGCGGCGACCGGTATCTCGGGTCGCGCGGCACCTTTCGAAAAGGCCGCGTCCAGCGGGTTGGCAGGCGTGCAGTTTTCCTCGAAGGCGGCGCGATAGGCGTGGAAGCGGCGGCTGCATTCGGCCTTGTCGTCGAACCAGACCGGCGTGTCGCCCATGACCATCTTCTTGTAGCTGCGCCACTCCTCGAAAGTCATCGCACCCATCGTTCGTCTCCCGACAGAGGTTGTCCTATGAATAGGAACGGAGGGTCAGGGAGGGAGGGGTTAAAAAAACGCCGACCCGGCGAATTTCCATCACGATGCGCGCGGATGGGCAAAAAGAGGATCTGGGGTACGGTCCGAAGCCTTTGATTTCCTTCCTTCGAGAGCCGCTTCGCTCGGTCGGGCTGATGTGAGGTCTATCAGTCCTTGAGCGAAGCGGCGTCAGGCCTAAGGTCAAGCTGCGCGACAATCATGCGCCATTCCATGTCTAGTTTTGTGCGATCCGGAACTGGACCCGGCGATTTTCGGGCGCGCGCGGGTCGCTGTCGTTCAGCGGCTGGGATTCGCCTTTTCCGACCGACAACAGGCGGGCGGGCTCGATTTCCATCGAAACGAGGTATTCCCGCACGGCATAGGCCCGGCTCTCCGACAGCCTGGCATTCAGGCCTGCGCTGCCCGAGGCATCGGTATGGCCTTCGACGACGAATTTGCAGGAGCCGAGGGCCGAGCTCTTCATCGCCTGACCCATCTGGCGGAGATTTGTGTAGGCTTCCGCCTCCAAGATCGCCGAATTCAGGGCAAACCGAATGGGAAGCGCAACGGACGCGGCGGCGTTGGGGCAGTCGCCGGCCTTTTCCTGCGGCGCGGCGCTCTTGCCGCCGGCGGCGGGGGCGGGGGCGGCCGTGACGGTGGCCGATACATTGACCCGGTTGCGGGCAATCACGCGGGACTCCAGCTGCTCGTTCTCCTGCCCGTGGATGCGAATTCCGCGCGTCCGGAACTGCGCCATCCCAGAGTCTTCGGGCGTACCGGCTGCCTGGCCGAGGAAGCGGCTGACGATGTCGTCTGCCGTGACTTCCTTCCCGTGATAGGAGTGAACGTTGTTCTCTCCGGCGTAGGCTGCGGACTGCAGGCAGATCGCGAGGACGGCGCATCCGGCCGCCGCACGAAGCATGTTCCGTTTACCGTTGGTCATCTTAGGCCTCCTTCTTAATTCCATCTCGTTCAAGCAGGGAAAGGCGGAACCGAGGCAGTTCTTAACCGACACAGAGAAAGCCAAGTCCCACAGTCCTATAGACGGACGGAATGCCAAGGAGGGGTGAAACCGAACAGAAAAAAATGAAACAGTGCTGAAATTCAGGCCTCTGCGGCCGCAGCCGGAGAGGCAGGGACAGGCCCGGCCCGGGTCCTCATGAATCACGAGACCGGCCCGAAGGCCGGCCTCGCGCGCATCGGAGTGTCCAGGACAATCAGCGTAAGGGCTTGACGAGACAAGTCGAATTGTCGTTGACCGGGATCACGTAGATGTCGCCGTTGTTCGAGTTCCGGCCCTTGAAGCCGACGCTGTCCCGCTCGATCAGGTTCTGGAGCCGAATGCCGTATACATCCTTTTCGTCGATGATCTTGACGCCGTGTTGCCAGCACTGGACCCAAAGCGATGCGCTCTGTGGCACGAGCTCGCTCGCCGGCCCCTTTCCTTCGGCGGCCGCGCCGAGGGGCTTCTTAGCCTCCGTCACCGTGATCTCGCCGTGGCCGGCGGATGTCGCGAACCCGAGCGCGATGGCGATGGCAAGCCCGAGGGTCCGCAGTTTCATTGACTTGATAAGCATGGGTCCAACTCCAATTCGCGCGTAAGTTAATTTTCCACCCGGATGAGCAGGCGCGCTTGCACCAGGCCGGTCGCGTCGATCCGCTTGAAGGTCGAGACGAGATCGTCGATCGAGCCGACCGGAAGCGGTCTGAGGTCTTCGGCCTTAAGACGCTCCGGCAGCCGCAGCCCGACCTCCTTGTTGGAGGAGAGGCAGACGACCTCTTCCTTGGCGCCGGCGCTCTCGAAGACGATGTCGAAATTCGAGCCCTGCGACGGGATGCCTATGGCCTTGCCCGCGATCGCGTACGGGTCCGGCTGGAACCGGTTCGGGAAGATCCGCGCGATATTGCCGCCATGGTCGCGGTAATAGCAGTAGACGAAGGCATCCTGCGACGCGGTGACCGTAAGCCGGAGCAGGTCCTGCACCTTGTAGACCGGATCCTTGCCCTTGGGCGTGACGAGGTTGAGCGACAGGGGCGCGGGCGCCGCATCCTTGGCCACAACCGGTTCCGGCAGCCCCGGCTTCTGCCCGAGGGCGAGATCGGCGTTGATCAGCGACTGATACAGCTGGAAATCGAGCCTGCCGTTGGGGATCAGCCCATGTTCCGCCTGATAGCGCGCGCTTGCCGCCTTGGTCGAGGCGTCGTAGATGCCGTTTACGGCGCCGTTGTAATAGCCCTGGCTCGCCAGCGCCCTTTGAATGAACAACGCGCGCTCTTCCTGCGACATGGTGTCGAACCACGACCGGGCTTCGGCGATCATTTCCGGGTTCGTGCTCTCGATGTTGAGGCAGCGCCAATAGGGCACCGCGGCAAGCTTGCCCACGATCTCGATGACGCTGAGCTCGATCAGGGAGCGAATGGCCGTATGCATGCCCTCGCTCTTGTTCATCGACAGGTTAAAGGAGACGCCGGCCTTGCCGATCTTGGCGCCGACGTCGCCGCCGATGCCGCTGCGGCTGACGGCAACCGAGTTGTTGGCCGACATCCCCGGCATGATCTGACGCGACGCCAGGTAGCCCAGGTTCAAATCGACCGAGACGACCGAGACCACCAGGTCCTTGGAAACGCCGAGATCCGCGCCGCTGAAGGCAACGCCTGCGCCGACCTGGTTTGAAATGACGCCGGAGTCGAGCTGGGTGATTGCGCCCCGGATATAGTAGCTGGGGGCGACGAACTTGTTCGTGAAGCCGACCAGGCTCTGCAATTGCGCGACGTCGGTCTGTGTCTGGTCGAAATCGACGAAGGCGAAGGCGCGGCTCTTCACCGACATGCGCGAAATCGCCGAGATCAGCATGTCCTTCGTGCCCGCCTTCACCTCGCTCGTCGCATCCGGGATGCCCGCGCTCGTGATCACCACGTTTTTCACGCCAAAGGACGCGAGAAGGTTGTCCATACATTCCAGCGCCGGCGTGAAGCTCGTGATGTTCCGCACGGGCCGCGTCGCAGGCTGCTGGGTGGAGTAAGCCGTTTCCGGCTCCCAGCTGGAGCAGGCGGAGCTAAGCAGCGCGAGCGCCGCAGCCGCCAGGCGAATGGTATGGTTCCGTTTCATCTCTTGTCCCCTTATGCGCAAGCGTTGGCGCGTCCCCGATCCCTGCTCTATTTCGAGCAGTTCTTGGTAACGTTGATGATGTCTTTCGCGACGATGATCACTTCGCGCGGCGGGCGGCCGGACGTTTCGGTCGGCCCGACCTGTAGCCCGCCGCAACTGGTGTTCGTGATGTCGCCGGACGTATTTGTGCCGAAGGGCCGATCTTTGAGCCCGCTCGCGATCACGGAGTTCACCTTGGCCTGTGATCCGGGATCAAGATGCGTCCGCTTGTTGTATTCCTTGGCGGAAACACCGCCCGCCAAGGCGAACGCAAGGCCGGTCGACAAGACTAAGAAAGCTGCAAAGGTTTTCATCGCTCTATCCAATCTGTGTTCGTGTTCCAGCTGCAGAGCCGGTCCTTTTGGTGATTTGTCCTTACGTCTTGCCGGGATTGCCCGTCATCAAGACTGAATAATGGCACTTCAGCACGGGTCGCCATAGCCGACAGAGACGCAGGAGGTGCCGCCGAAGCCGGAAATTGAGTTTATGACCTTCTTCACGACGACCGTCTGCTTGATGCTGCCTGGCGTGTTCGTGCCGCTCGGCACGGAACCCAGGTATGTTTCGGCCTTGGTGCCCAGGCCGGCGGCTATGCTCGTCGCCTCGTTGACCACCGTGGTGCTCGTGATGGAGCCGCCGACCTTGACATTCGTGCCGATCGAACCGATCGACTGCTTGGCCGTGGAAAACGCACCGGTCGCCGCGTTGGTGGCGCGTCCGACGACAGTAACGTTGACGAGATTGCCGCCGACTTCGACGCTGTCCGCGATCGCGGATCCGGCGAAAACGAGGCCGACGAAGGCGCTCGCCGACAGAAGCTTGATCATTGAGGTCATTGGTTCATCTCGCTTGAGTTAATGGTACGACCCGAGCGGAGGGTCACATTACTACTGCATACGAAGAGACGGTCGCGGTGGGGTCGATCAAATCAAAAAAAGTTCCTGTCGCTGCGTGCGATCGAGATCGGTTCCCCGCCAATCGGAAGCCGGCTCATCGGACAAGACAAAACGAGACGGACCCGGGCATTCGCGACCGGGTCCGCACTCTGTTTGTCGTATCGCTTTCGACTTGGCCGTAATCCCTTGGTCGAGACCGTTAGCAGTCCTTGCCGATCGCGCCGACTTCCTGGCACGCCTTCGAGTTGAAGCCCACCGCAAGGTTCGTCGCCGCACCGGTGACCACACCGACGTTCAGCAGGTTGCCGCCGACCTTCGTGTCGCTGTCGCCGCTGATCACACCGATCGCCTGGTCGGCCTTGCTGTTGAAACCGACCGCGAGGTTCGTTGCGGCGCCGGACACGACACCGACGTTCAGCGCATTGCCGCCGATTTCGATTTCCCCAGCGAAGGACGTGCTGGTGGTCATGAGGGCAATGAAGGCAACGGCGGTGATGTACTTGATCTTGGAAGTCATGAGAGTGGTCTCCTATGTTTAGCGGGAAGCGCCATCGCTTCTCCTGACCCTAAACACGGACGCCGCCTTCCAAAGGGGTTAGGCCACTCGAAAAAATTCTGCGTTTCTGAATAAGTATCGGAATTAGCGCGATTCTTTATCGCAGGCTAATGATCTTCCCGGCGCGCGGCCTCCATTTGCCGCTCCACGCACTGCTTATTCCCGCGCCCGATCCGCGGAAATTATCGCGCCGTGTCATCGCCGATGCCGTCGACGACGAATGCATCGAAGCTCCGCTGCAGATCCGCAGCCGCCAGGCCCTGCGTGATCAGCACGATGCGCGAGCCGCGTGCGCCGTCCGGCCATCGGGCCAGCGCATGCGGCGTGCTGAAGCAGTTGCCGACCGCCTGCAGTACCACCGGGCGGTCTTCGCCGGCGACATGGACGATCCCTTTGAGCCGCAGGAAATCCGCCCCGCGCAGCGAGAACACCGTCTCCAGCCACAGCCGCAGCCGATCCCAGGCGAGCGGCCCGGCCGTCTGGATCGTATAGGCCCTGATATTGCCGTGGCGGTTCACGTCCGCGTCGTGCGCATGACCGTCGCCGTGATCGTGATCGTTCGCCGGGGCGTCGATACCGCCGGCGGCGATGCGCTCGACCGCCCGGGTGCCGACGTCGAACAGCAGGTCCGGATCGACATCGCCATGCTGCACGTAATAGATCGGCAGGCCAGGGTTCAGCCGCTCCAGCCGGTCCGCCAGGCCCCGCACCGCGCCCGGCGAGACCAGGTCCGTCTTGGTGATCAGCGCCACGTCCGCCACCGCGGCCTGGCGCAGCGCCTCGTCATGCGTATCGAGCTGCCGCGCGCCGTTCTGTGCGTCCACCGTCGTGACCACGGAGTCGAGCCGGCAACGGTCGGCAATCGCCGGCTCGCCGCTGAGCGCCTGGACGATCGGCACCGGGTCCGCGAGGCCGGTGGTTTCGATGACGATACGCGAGAAGGCCGGCAGCCGCCCCTGCGCCACATTGGCGAACAGGTCGCCGACCGTGTCGATCAGGTCGCCGCGGATGCTGCAGCAGATGCAGCCGCTGTCCATCACCACCGTGTTCTCGAAGGACGAGTCCACAAGCTCGTGATCGATGCCGATCTCGCCAAACTCGTTGACGATGAGCGCGGTGTCCGCCATCCCCGGATGGCGCACGAGCCGATTCAGCAGCGTCGTCTTGCCGCTGCCGAGAAAGCCCGTGATCACCGAGACGGGCACCCGGTTGCCCGGCACCGAAGGAAGCGGTTTCAGCGGCATTCCTGGCTCCTGCACGTTCCGGTGCTTGAAGTATCCTGCCTATTCGTGCTGGCATTCAAGTGTCGATGCCCATTCGCATCGGCGCAGCGGCAACCGCGCACAGAACGCGGACCTCTTTCGCGCTCCTGAAACAAACGCAAAAGATCGGAGGAAACGGATGTCCGGGCACGATATGAAGAACATGAAGCTCCTGTCGCACGACAGCCTGCTGGGGTTCGGCGGTATCGGCGAGGGCATGAGCCTGCAGATCGCGAAAGACGGCCGCCGCATCATGTGGCTGGCCCATGAGGGGCCGCCGAAGAATTTCACTGCCGTCGACGTGACCGACCCACGCAAGCCTAAGGTCATCGTGCAGACCGACCTGCCGCACACGAACATGCGTTCGAATTCGCTCGAGATCTGCGGCGACATCATGGCGGTCGCTTACCAGACCTACGGCTGGAACATCGAAAGCGCCGGCATCGAGCTGTTCGACATCTCCAAGCCGGAGCAGCCGAAGTCGATCTCCTTCTTCGACTGCCGCGGCCCGCGGTCGCGCGGCGTCCACTGCGTCTGGTATGTCGACGGCGAGTTCATCCATTGCGCCGGCGGCGCAGAGGATTACATGCCCCGCCACCCGCGCGACGACCAATGCTACCGCATCATCGACGTGCGCAATCCGTCCAAGCCGGCGGAGGCGGGGCGCTGGTGGCTGCCGGGCACCGACGAAAGCGACGACACGCCGCCGCTGCTGCGGCTCTACGACGACGCGCCGGACAAGCCGGGCGGCCGCGACAACTACCGCGTCCACAATTCCAACGTCTATCCGGAGCGGCCGGACCGCGCCTATATCGGTTATCTCGACGGCGGCGCGATCATCCTCGACATATCGGACAAGTCGAAGCCGAAGCTCATCTCGCAATGGAACCCGCACCCGCCCTACCCCGGTTTCACCCATACGGCGATGCCGCTTCCGGAGCGCGACCTGATGATCGTCGCCGACGAATGCACGCGGGATGAAGGGGCCGACTGGCCAAAGCTGACCTGGATGCTCGATATCCGGAACGAGAAGAACCCCGTCTCGATCGCGACCTTCCCGATGCCGCCGGTGGACGATTTCCGCGACCGGGGCGGACGCTTCGGTTCGCACAATCTGCATGAAAACCGTCCGGGACCGGCCTTCCGATCTGACACGATCGTCTTCGCGACCTTCTTCAACGCCGGTGTACGGGCCTTCGATCTCAGCAACCCCTTTCAGCCGAAGGAGATCGCCTACTTCATGCCGGCGTGTCCGCAGGGATCGCGCTACACGGCCAGCCAGATCAACGACGTCTATGTCGACGAGAAGGGCCTGATCTACGCCGCGGAGCGGATTTCCGGCGGACTCTACATTCTGGAGTCGGAGATCTAGCGCTCAGCCGAGCGCGAGCGAGCGGGGCAATCCCTGCGGCCGGAACGGGCTGCAGGGATAGCCCGCGCCCTGCCAGAAGCAGACGAATTCGCGCGGAAACCGCGGCTCGGAGAAGATGCCGATCCCCGCCGCAAGGTCCTGCACCGGGACCGTCACGATCTGCACGCCGAGCGCCAGCAACCGATCGCAGGCTTCCGCGTCGTGCGGCAGCGGGGTGCTGCTGCCGCGCAGGCGTATCGTCAACACCGCATCGCCGGTCCAGAAAGCAATGTCGTGGAGCAGAACGGGGCTGGCCGGCTCTGGCGCGTCCGCATCGAACACCGCGGCGTTCAGCAACGGCCGCAGCGCGGCGAAGATCCAGTCCTCAACGCGGAACAATCCGCCCAGCGGCCGCGACAACTGCTCGAGCGCTGCCGCATCCTCATCCAGCCGCGCCGCGATCCATTCGAAATAGAGATCGAGCAGCCGCCTGGGGTGCTTCGCAAAGACGTCGAGATCGCGCGCCGCCGCGGCCTTCAGCCATGCGAGCTTCTGCGCCGTGCCAGGGACGTCGGCGAGCAGCGCCGGCGGATACCGGACGCCGTCGTCGCTGGCGAAGCGGAGCGCGGGCGTCGATCCTGCTTCGAAAATCCTTGCGCCGGGCGGAGACGTTCCGTCCCGGATCGTAGCCAGCCGCTGCAGCGCGGCAGTGTCCGATCGCTTTCTGCCGAAGATCAGGGAAAACCGGCGACTCATTGCGGCAACGCACGTGCGTTCATTAGCACCTGATTCCGAGCCTGCTATCCACTTTGGCTGTCGCTAAAAATACGCGCATCGCCCGGCGCCGACAATGCGCGGGCCCTCGCGCTTTCCAGCGTAAGGACGCAGGTTGCCCTAGGACACAGTCAGGGGCAATGTTCCGGCGAACGGTACTTACAGCGCGGCAGAACCTTGTCGACGATCCGCTGGATGTCCGTTTCGTAGTCCGGCACGATGAAGCACACCCCGGCGATCCCCTGATCCGCAAGCCCGTCCAGGTAGTCGGCCACTGTCTGGTACGAGCCGGCGATGTAGGGAATCGCCATGAAGGTCTGCACGGCAAGATCCTTGTAGGTAGCGCGCGAGAAATCCTGCCCCGCATTACCGGACCATTCGGCCATCGCCGCGCGGTCGCTGTTCTCGATGTAATAGTCGCGCTTCGCGAACGCCGCCGCATCGCTCTCCTCCGCGATGACGGTCAGCAGCACATAGGCGCCGACCTTTCTGCCGAATTGCCGAGCCGCCGCCTGCAATTTTCCATTCAGCCGCCCGAGGTCCGAGAGGCTGTCGTCCTGTCCGCCGAGAAAGCTGTAGTCGGCATGCTGCGCGGTGAACCGGATGCCGCGGTCCGACTGCCCGGCGCAAACGATGGGGACCCTGCGGGACGGCTGCGGCAGCGACTTGCAGTCATCCAGGGTGAAAAAGCGTCCCTCGTGCGACGTGCGCCCGGTCTCCCAAAGCTTCCTCAGGACTGTCAGATATTCCGTCGCGTAGTCATAGCGGTAGCCGAAATATTCGTCGCCCGCCCATAGGCCCATCTGGGCGTATTCGAACTTGTTCCAGCCCGATACGATGTTCACGCCGAACCGGCCGCCGCTGATGTCGTCGATGGTTGACGTCATCTTGGCAATCACCCCGGGGTGGATCGTCGGGATTGCGACGGAGGCATAGAGCTGGATGCGTGTGGTGACCGCGGCCACCGCCGCCATTAGCGTGAAGGATTCCAGCGAATAGTCCCAGTGGTTGGTGACGCCGCCGAAGCCCCGCCACTTGACCATGGACAGGAGGAATTCGAAGCCGGCCTCCTCGGCGATGCGGGCGTTCTTCTTGTTCAGCTCCCAGGTCGGCATGTATTGCGGCGGCTCGGTTGCCGCCATGATGGCGCCGCCCTTCGCGTTGGGAAGGAATATGCCGAGGTCGAGCGGACGCGTCATGCCGGGCTTCCCTTGGGGCCATACCGCGTCGTGCAAGATTTTTGCCAGCCTGTGCCTGTCCGCGTTTCGCGGCCCGCGTCGCGCCGGACCTCGATGGAAACGGTTAAAAAATAAGCTATCGCCGCAATATGCTCAAAAGGTGACCGGCTGCGGGTTCGCAATCCGTCCTCGTTAACTGGCGACTTTCAATGGGTTATGCCCGCCCGCTTGTGGCATGCAATTTGCGCGGGCAGATCGGGCCGGCACAAGCCGGCTCTATACCCGGAAATCGATTGTCCAGGCAGGGAGTGCCAAATAAATGCAAAGAAGGTCATTTCTCAAGCGCGGCGCCGCCGGTGTGGTCGCCGCAGGCGCGGCGGCGGTCGCCGCACCCGCCGTCGTGCAGGCCCAGAAGGCATTCAAGTGGAAGATGACGACGGCATTTCCGCCGGGGGTCCCCTTCTATTCGACCGGCCCGGGCTCGCTCGGCGACCTCGTGGCGTGGATCAAGACGATCTCCGGCGGCCGGCTGGACATTCAGCATTTCCATGCGGGCGAGCTGGTGCCGGCCTTCGAAGGGTTCGACGCCGTTTCGCGCGGCACCTTGGAAGTGAACGCCTGGGTCTCGTATTTCGGCGCCGGCAAGGTTCCCGCAGCGCAGTTCTTCGGCGCCGTGCCATTCGGCATGAGCTTCCAGGGCCAGAACGCATGGTTCTACGATGGCGGCGGCATCAAGCTTTGGCATGAAGTCTACGAGTCGTACGACCTGGTCGCGTTTCCCTGCGGCAATACCGGCGTGCAGATGACCGGCTGGTTCAAGAAGGAGATCAAGTCCCTCGCCGATCTCAAGGGCCTCCGCATGCGTATCCCCGGCCTCGCCGGCAAGGGGTATGCGAAGCTGGGCGTGGACGTGAAGCTGCTTCCCGGCGGGGAGATCTTCCCGGCGTTGGAGCGCGGCGTGATCGACGCCGCCGAATGGGTCGGCCCGGCGCAGGACAAGCAGCTCGGCCTCAACAAGGCGGCGAAGTACTACTACACCACCGGCTGGCACGAGCCGACCACGGTTACGGAGTTCGCAATCAACAAGAAAGCCTGGCAGTCGCTGCCCAAGGACCTGCAACAGACGGTCATCACCGCCTGCGCCGCCGCGAACATCATCTCGCACAGCTGGTCCGAAGCGAACAACGCCAAAGCCTTCGAAGAATTCGTCAACAGCGGCACGGAAGCGCGAACGCTGCCGGAAGATGTCGTCGTCGCCCTGAAGAAGGCGATGGACGGCGTCTACGAGGAGCTTGCGGGCAAGGATCCGACGTTCAAGAAGGTTATGGAATCCTACTTCTCGTTCAAGAAGACGCACGACAAGTGGGCCCGGATGAGCGAAGGAGTCTGGCATGCCCAGCTCCGCAACCCTGCCGGCTAGGGGTTCCTGCCCTGTTCAAGAGACTGGCAACGCGGATAGAGACGGTCATCGAGCTGCTGGGCCAGGTGGCCGTCTTCTCCGTCCTGGCCCTGGTACTACTCGTCGCAGCCAATGTGCTGCTGCGTTATTTCTTTCGTCAGGGCTCGGTCTGGAGCCAGGAGCTGGAATGGCATCTGCTCGCGCCGATCGCGATGCTGGGAGTCCCCTACACCTTGATGAAGGGCGATTGCGTGAGAGTCGACTTGCTGTACGAGCGCTTCTCGGATCGGACGCGCGTCATCCTCGACGTCCTCGTCGGCATCGTGGGCATCGCCGTTGCGCTGCTCCTGCTGAAATTCTCGATCCCCTATGTCGAGAAGTCCTGGGTCGACGGCGAGGGCTCGCCGGACCCTGGCGGATTGCCCACGCGCTACATCCTGAAGGCGATCCTGCCGATCGGGTTCGCCGCCTTGTTCCTCCAGCAGGCCGCATTCCTGTTCCGCAGCGTGTCGAGCCTGGTAGAAGCGGATGCTCCAGCGACCGCCGATAGCCGATCCGATTGACGCCGTCCCCTCCAACTCTGGCTGACATCGGACCATGACCGGAAACGAATGGCTCGCGATCGGAATGATCGCCTCCTTTTTTGTCCTGACATCGGTCGGCATTCCGGTCGCGATCGGAATTGCGCTGTCCGGGCTGGTGTTCGGATTCCTCGGCTTCGGAGATTTTCTGTTCAACCTCCTGCCGGCCCGCATCTATGGCGTCGTCACCAACTACACGCTCATGGCGATCCCATTGTTCGTGTTCATGGGCGTCATGCTCGAGAAATCGAAGATCGCCGAGGAGCTGATCGACGTGATCGGCCACCTTGCGGGCGGGCTGAAGGGCGGCATGGCGCTCGCCATCATCATCGTCGGCGTCATCCTGGGCGCATCGACCGGCATCGTCGGGGCGACCGTCGTTACGCTCGGCCTGCTCACGCTGCCGGTGCTCGTCCGGCGCGGCTATGACAAAGCGCTTGCAGCCGGCTGCATTTGCGCGTCCGGAACCCTCGGCCAGATCATTCCGCCGAGCCTGGTTCTGATCCTGCTTGCCGACATCACCGGCCAGTCCGTGGGGACCCTGTTCGCCGCCGCGATGGTTCCGGGGCTGGTGCTGGCGGGCCTTTACTGCGTCTATATTCTGATGCTGGCCTACGCCCGGCCCGCGACCGCGCCGCCGATTCCGCTGGAAGAGCGCGCCGCCCTCGGCGGCGCGATGCTTCTCAGGAAGCTCGTGTTTGTCGTCGGTCCGCCGCTGTTGCTGGTTGCGGCAGTGCTTGGCACGATCATCGGCGGCGTCGCGGCGCCGACCGAGGCCGCCTCGATGGGCGCCTTCGGGAGCCTGCTGGTCGCACTGCTGCATCGCCGGCTCAGTTGGCCCCTGATGCGGGACGTCATGCAAGGAACGACCCGGATCACGGCGATGATCTTCTTCATCCTGATCGCCGCGCAGGTGTTCGCCCTCGCCTTTCGCGGCCTGCAGGGCGAGAGCCTGGTCCACGGCATGTTCGGCGCACTGCCGGGCGGTATCGACGCCGGCTTGCTCTTCATGATGCTGCTTCTCTTCGTGCTCGGATTCTTCCTGGAATGGATCGAAATCTCCTACATCGCCCTGCCCTTGTTCTTTCCCTATTTTTCCGCGGCCGGCGTCGATCCGGTCTGGCTTGCGATCCTCGTCGCGGTCAACCTTCAGACCTCCTTCCTGACGCCGCCCTTCGGCTGGGCCCTTTTCTTTCTCAAGGGCGTCGCCCCGCCCGAGGTCACGACCATGCACATCTATCGGGGCGTCCTGCCGTTCATCCTGATTCAGATCGGCATGCTGGGCATTCTCTACGTGTATCCGGCGCTGGCGACATGGTTGCCGAAGGTGATCGGCTGGTAGGGCCGTATGTCGGCCGGCACGCGTTTCGGCTGCGGGTCTCGACGCGCGGTGCCGCGTCTGGCACAGTTTGTATCGGCCATGACAGGAATATCGCTGACCATCAACGGCACGGCGCGCACTGTTGCGGCGGAACCGTCGACGCCGCTGATCTATGTGCTGCGCAACGAGCTCGGCCTGACCGGCGCCAAGCTGGGCTGCGGGCTCGAGCAGTGCGGCTCCTGCGCCGTGCTGGTGGACGGCGTGGCGCGGCTGAGCTGCGTGTCGCCCGTATCGCAGTTCGACGGCGCGACGATCGAGACCGTCGAGGCGCTTTCCGATGACGGCCGGCCCGGCCCCGTGCAGCGCGCCTTCATCGACGAAGCGGCGGCACAGTGCGGCTATTGCACGCCCGGACTCGTCGTCGCCGTCGAGGCGTTGCGCCGGCGGAAGATCGTCCCGGACGACGCGGCCGTGCGTGAGGCGCTG
>Ga0299914_10000531_pt1 | contig 22997 bp, 23 predicted proteins | sample RVTome_10_FD_201361 | JGI IMG/M metagenome (GOLD analysis project Ga0299914, IMG submission 201361) | Soil microbial communities from uranium-contaminated site in the Upper Colorado River Basin, Wyoming, United States - RVT153D57 (version 2) ...
ACGAGATCCGCGCTCTCGCCGAGGCCGCGCGCAGCGCGCCGCCGGTCGCCAAGCAGGCGAGGCTGTTCCTCGACGACGTCTCGGACCCGCGCCGCGCCGTGGCGATCGACGAGCGGACCGACGAGGCGACCGGCCGCGACAACCCGCTCCCCGGCCGGCCCGATACCCGCGGGTACACGGGGATGGAGGGTCTCCTCAACTACTTCTATTACTTCGGCGGCGCGCTGAACCAGTTCGACGACGTCGGGCACTTCCTCCACTTCAGCCTCTACGACGTGTTCGAGGGCCCCTGCGGCAACTGGAACGCGCAGCAGCACTGGCCGCTGGACCCGGAGCTGACCCACCAGCCCGCCGTGGACAAGGCGCCGGGGCCGGGGCCGGAGACCGGGCCGGGTCGGACGATCGTCCCCGAGCGCGCCGACCCGTGCGTCGGCATGCTGGGCCCGAACCAGCCGGGCATCACCCCGGGGCACGACGAGGAGGACCTCGGGATCGGCCGCTATCCCGGCTCGGTCTGCCCGGAGGGCTCGACCGATCACGAGGTCTGTGACCCGGGCAACCCGAACGCGGAGTTCCCCGACGCCGGCACGACACGCATCCCGACCCGCGCCGGTGGCCGCGGCGGCCGCGACCCCGGCGCCCAGCCCGGGGAGCCGGGCGCGCCGAGCGTTCCGGGCGGCCCGCGGTCGCCGGTCGACCCGGGCAAGATCCAGGACAAGCTCGACGACCTGCTCGACCTGCCGAACAAGACGCTCGAAAACCTCGGGCTCGGCGGCAAGGGCGGTAAGGGCAAGGGCGGCAAGAGCCTGAACGAGACCCTGAACCAGCTCGGTGGAGGCGGCGGACAGGCGGCGCAGGACCTACTCGACTTCCTGCTGGGACCGTGACGGATAGGTCGGCACAGCAGCGCCGAGGCTCCGCTTCGTCCTCCGGGCGCCGGAACCCCGCGGCCGCCCTTGCAGCCTCGCCGACGATGATCGGCGCGGTCACGACCCTGATCGTGATCGTCGCCGTGTTCCTCGCCTACAACGCGAACAAGGGGCTTCCGTTCGTGCCGGTCTACCGGGTCTCGGTCGAGGTCCCGAACGCCGCCCGGCTCGGCAACAACAACGAGATCCGGATCGGCGGCACGCGGGTGGGGATCGTCGAGTCGATCGAGCCGGTTGTCGACGAGTCCGCGCAGCAGACCGCCCAGGCCGGCACGGACGGCCCCGAGACGGAGCTCCCCCAGGTCGGCGCCAGGCTGAACCTGAAGCTGGACAAGACCGCGGAGCCGCTGCCCGAGGATTCGGTCTTCCGGGTGCGCTACCGCTCGACCTTCGGTCTCAAGTACCTGGAGATCGTCCGGGGCACCGGCCCCCCCGCGCCCGAGGGCCACGTGTTCAACGGCCTCAACGACGCCTCCGACCCGGACTTCGTGAGCTGCGATTTGCCGACCGACCCGGAGACGTTCAGCGAGACGATCCCGGAGCAGGCCACGGACGGATGCTTCCAGCCGCAGACCGAGTTCGACTCGATCGCGAACACGTTCGACACGAGGACGCGCGAGGCGGCGCGCGAGAACCTCGTCGGCTTCGGAAACGCGCTCGCCGGCCGCGGCATGTCGCTGAACGACGCGATCGAGAGCATCAACCCGCTGTTCGAGAACCTGCGGCCGGTTGCCAGCCTCCTGGCCGATCCGCAGACCCAGCTGCGCCGGCTCTTCGCGGAGCTGGCCGACACCGCGCGGATCGTCGCGCCCGTCTCCGATCAGCAGGCGCAGCTGTTCACCAACGCGGCGATTGCGTTCGCAGCGATCTCGTCCGATCCCGACGCGCTCCAGGAGACGATCTCCGAGGGCCCGGACACGCTGCGCACGATGATCGACACGCTGCCCCGGCAGCGCCCGTTCCTGGCCGAGGTGGCCGAGCTGTCGCGCCGGCTGCGACCCGGGGTCCAGCAGCTTCGCCTGGCGCTGCCCAGCCTGAACAGCGCCGTCGAGGTCGGCACCCCGGTCCTGGCCCGCACGCCCGCGCTCAACCGCGACCTGCGACGGACGCTGGCCGAGCTCCGCAGGCTGGTCGACCAGCCGGAAACGAAGCTCTCGTTCGTCCGCCTCGACCAGACCCTGGACCAGGCCAAGCCGCTCCTGCGCTGGGTCGTGCCCGCGCAGACCGTCTGCAACTACTTCAACTACTGGTTCACGTTCCTGCCCTCGGCGTTCGACCGCGACCAGGTCGGCTTCAACTTCCGCCAGGCGCTGACCCTGGCGCCGCTCGGCCCGAACGGCCTGCAGGTCGGCCCCCTGCACGTCGAGTCGCCGGGCGAGGTCGAGACGCCGATCGCCGGCTACTCGGGCTGGCAGGCGAACGGCAAGGCGGGGCCGATCTACGATCCGCCGACCGGCGGCGAGTTCCGGCCCGACGAGTTGCCGATCCTCCACGTCCCGGTCTATACGCCGGCCGGCCAGCGCGGCGACGCGGACTGCCAGCAGGGCCAGGTCGGCTATCCGATCGGCGCCAGCCCGGACGTGCGGTTCCCGGGTCAGCCCGAGGACAACCCGGCCCTGGCGATGATGGACCTGCCGGGCTCGCGCGGACCGACCACGCTGTTCTGGGACGCCGACGGCGAGCGCGACTTCGTCGACACGCGGGTGGAGAAGCGCCAGCCATGAGGACCGAGCGCCGCAAGCGGCTGCCGAACTGGGCGATCGGCCTGATCCTCGTCGTGATCCTCGCGCTGCTCTCCGTCTACGCGTTCACGAAGTCGCTGCCGTGGGCCGACAGGTACACGGTCGAAGCGGTCTTCACGAACGCCGGCAACGTCCGCCCGGCGTCACCGGTGCGGATCGCGGGGGTGAACGTCGGCAAGGTGACCGCGATCGAGCACCTCGCGCCCGACGAGGCTGCGCAGACCGCCCAGGCAGACGGCGAGCCGCCCTCAGAGCCCGCACCCTCGGCCGCGACGGTGGTGACGATGGAGCTCTCAGACTCGGCGCTGCCGCTCCACACCGACGCCACGATGAAGCTCCGGCCGCGGCTGTTCCTCGAGGGGAACCTGTTCGTCGACCTCAAGCCGGGAAGCCCGAACGCGCCCGAGGCCGATGACGGCCACGTGTTCCCGGCGGGGCAGACCCAGGTCGCCGTGCAGCTCGACCAGGTGCTCACGACCCTCCAGGCGGACGTCCGCGCCGACCTCCAGATCCTGCTCGACGAGTTCGGCAACGCACTCGACAAGCACGGCGGCTCCGAGGGCCTGCGCGAGCTGTTCCGCTCCTCGCCGGGCGCCTTCCGCTACACGTCGCAGGTCAACGAGGCGCTGCTCGGGCAGCGGCCGCACGACCTCTCCGACCTGATCGTGAACCTCGACTCGACGGTCGAGGCCCTGGGGCGGAACGAGTCTGCCCTTCAGGACCTCGTGACCAACCTCCGGATCGTGCTCGGGTCGTTCGCCGCCGAGAGCGCGGCGCTGGAGCGCGGCATCGCCGAGCTGCCGGGCGTCCTTCGGGAGGGCGAGCCGGCGCTCGCCAGCCTGAACGCGGCGTTCCCGGCAGTCCGTGCGTTCGCTCGCGAGGCGCTCCCCGGCGTTCGCTCCACCCCCGCGATGCTGGACGCCACGACCCCGTTCCTGCAGCAGCTGCGCGGCCTGGTCGCCAGGGACGAGCTGCGCGGCCTGACCGCGGACCTGCGGCCCGCGATCCCCGACCTCGCCCGGCTCTCGCGCCGGACGATCCCCCTGCTGAAGCAGTTCCGCTCGCTCTCGAGCTGCCTGAACGAGGTCGCGATCCCGTGGTCGAACGACGTCGTGCCGGACCCCGAGACGCCGACGATCAACGGCGACGGATCGATGGCGAAGGTCTACGAGGAGCTCAGCTACGGGATCACCGGGATCTCGAGCGAGAGCCGCTCCGGCGACGCCAACGGCCCGTACATCCGGGTGCTGGCGGCCGGCGGCCCGAACACGGTCGTCTATCCCGACCCGGTCCAGGGTCTCGCCGAGCCGCTCGTCGGCCTCACGCCGCTGCCGATCCTCGGCGCCCGGCCGGCGATCGACTCCTCGGCGAAGACGCCGTTCCGAACCGACGTCGCCTGCGAGACGCAGGACCCGCCGAATCTGGATTCCGGCCAGGCGGGCGATCCCCCCTCGACCCAGTCCACGCCGACGCTGAACGCGAGCCCGTCCGACGAGACCAACTCGGCCCTCGCAGACCTCCAGGCGCCGCTCGACCGGGCGGTCGGCCTGCTCGACGCGACCTCGAACAAGAAGGCGAGGCGCGGCGCCGGGCTGTATGAGGACGCTCTCCAGCAGGTCAGCGACCTGCTCGCGCAGACGCTCGGCACGGATTACCTCGACGACCTCGAGCTGAGGTACGACGGGCCATGATGACCGCGATCCGCAAGAGCCTTCGCGACTTCATCGCGGTCGCGGCGCTGGTCGTGATCGCCGCGGTCACGAGCTACGTGATCCTCCAGGAGCAGCGGCTTCGGATTCCGATCCTGGAGGAGAAGCCGTTCCAGCTCAAGGCCGAGTTCGAGACCGCGCAGGCGGTCGTTCCCGGCCAGGGCCAGACGCTGCGGGTCGCCGGCGTCCGGGTCGGCGACGTCTCCGATGTCGAGCTCGAGGACGGCAACGCGGTGGTCACCTTCGACGTAGACCGGGAGTACCTCCCGATCTACAGCGACGCGACGATCCTGATGCGCCCGCGCACCGGCCTGAAGGACATGTTCTTCGCGCTCGACCCCGGCACCCGCGCCGCCCGGCCCTACGAGGAGGGCGAGGTAGTCCCGATGGCGAACACCGCGCCCGACGTCAACCTGGACGAGCTGCTCGCCGCCCTCGACGCCGACACCCAGGCGTACCTCCGGACGCTGATCGTCGGTGCCGGCCAGGGCCTCGAGGGTCGTGACGAGGACCTCGGCAGGATGCTCGCGGCGCTGGGCCCGGTGAACCGCGACCTGGACAAGCTCTCGACCGAGGTCGCCAAGCGCGACGAGAACCTGAAGCGCCTCGTGACCAACCTGAGCTCGCTGACCCGTGCCGTGGGGCAGCAGGATCAGGACATCGCGACCCTCGTCGACGCGTCGAACACGACGCTCGAGGCGATCGGCGAGCAGGACCCCGACGTGCAGCAGGCGACGGCGCTCCTCCCCGAGGCACTGCGGGAGACCAGGCTGGCGCTGGCGGCGGCCAAGGACTTCGGCGACGAGCTGGGCCCGGCCTTCGATTCGCTGCGGCCGTTCGCCCGGAGGCTGCCGGAGGTGAACAGCGCCACCGAGGGCCTCGCCAAGAGCACCACGCCGGTGCTGCGCGACGAGATCCGCCCGCTGGTGCGCGCCGCCCGACCGGTCGTCCCCGACCTGCGCAACGCCGCCAACGAGCTCTCGAACGCGTCGCCGCCGCTGACCAAGGTCGGCGGGCGCCTCAACGAGCTGGTCAACATGGCCGCCCTGAATCCGCGTGGGGCTGAGGATCCCGACGCTCCCAACCGCGACGAGGGCTACCTCTACTGGGGCGCCTGGCTCGCCCACAACGGCACCAGCGTGTTCACCGGCCAGGACGGCAACGGCGCCTACCGGCGGATCTACTTCACGGCCAGCTGCCAGAACATCACGAACCTCCTGAGCGGCGCGCTGGGCCAGGGCCTGCCCGCGGATCTCTCGAAGCAGATCGTCGGGCTGATCACGGGCTACGCGCCGCTCTTCGGACCCGGGCAGGTGTGCGGCTGATGCAGAAGCAGGCTCCCTCCCTTGGCCGAATCCTGATCGCCGCGGGGTTCACGCTCTCGTGCTTCGGCCTGATCCTGTTCCTCTGGATCGCGTTCGGCGGCCCGACCCCGTTGAAGTCGAAGAGCTACCGGGTAACCGCGTACTTCCCGGAGGCCACCCAGCTCGCGGTCGAGTCCGACGTGCGGATCGGCGGCGTCTCGGTCGGCAAGGTCAAGGGGGTCGGGCTGGCGCCCGAGGACCAGCGGGTCGAGGGCTACGACACCACCGAGGCGGTGATCGAGATCGAGCCTCAATTCGCGCCGATTTCGAGCGACGCCCGCGCGATTCTGCGCCAGAAGACGCTGCTCGGCGAGACCTACGTCGAGCTGACCTCGGGCACCGAGCCCGGCGACGAGGCGGCACCGGTCGCGCTCGGCGCCTCCGGCAACGCGACCGACGCCGAGGCCGATGCGGTCGAGGCGATCGAGGAGGGCGGCGAGCTGGCGGTCTCCCAGACCCGCAACGCCACCCAGATCGACGAGATCTTCAATGCTCTGGACGACGAGACCCGGACCGCCTTCCAGCGCTGGCAGCAGAACGTCGCCGGCGCGATCAGAGGCCGCGGGCTCGACGTCAACGACGCCCTCGGCAACCTGGGCCCGTTCGTGACCGACGCCTCGGAGATCCTCGCGGCGCTCAACCGTCAGAAGGTCGCGCTAAAGGGCGTCGTCCGCGACACCGGCACCGTGTTCGCCGCGCTCTCGTCCCGCGACCAGGAGCTGGCGGGCGCGATCGTGGGCTCCGAGCAGACGTTCGGCGCACTCGCGGACTCCGACGAGGCGCTGGCGGAGTCGTTCCGGATCCTGCCCACGTTCCAGCGCGAGACCCGGGCGACGCTGACCGCGCTCGACGACTTCCAGGCCAACACCCGGCCGCTTGTCCAGCGGCTGCTGCCGGTCGCGAACGACATCAGCCCGACGCTGCGGAGCGTCCGTCAGCTCTCGCCGAACCTCGAGGATCTGTTCCGCGACCTCGGGCCGCTGATCAGGGCCGGCGAGAAGGGGATTCCGGCGCTCGGCCGCTTCCTCGGCCCCGAGGGTCTGCGGCCCATGCTGAACGCGCTCGCCCCGATCCTCGGCAACCTCGCGCCGGCGGTCTCCTACCTGCGCGAGTACCGGAAGACGATCACGGACTTCCTGGCGGTGCCCGGCTTCGGACTCTCGAACACCCTGCCCGAGCAGGGCGAGCAGGGCACCGACGGAGGCCAGGACACCGCGCGCACCTACCTGAAGCAGCTCGGCTACCTCTCGGCCGAGACGCTCTCGATCTGGGGCACGCGCCTGCCCACCAACCGCGGCAACGCCTATCCGGCGCCGGACTACCTGTCCAATTCGCAGGCTGCTTCGACCGGCATCTTCGGCAACTTCGACTGCAAGAACACGGACTACACCCCGGACCCGACCGGCCTCATGGACCAGCCCGAGGACGAGACGCCGGTCGGTTACCTCGAGCCGGCCGCGTCGTCCGGCGCGTCGAGTGGCCAGAGCAACACGTTCGCCGCATGCTTCATCCAGGACCCGCCGAGCTTCTTCGGCGGCGGCCGCGCGCCGAACCTCCTGGCGGCTCCGTAGGGCGCCGGTCGCCTAGGATCCGGGCTCGTGGCCTACTTCAAGGACGCGGACGAGCTCTACGCGACGCTCGGCAGGCTGTTCGTCGACATAACGGCGGACCCGGAGCTGGGGCCGCGGTTCCGGCAGGCCGACACGGTCGTCCGCTACGAGTACACGAACCCGGAGTCGTCGATCACCGTCCGGCTCGCCGACGGCGAGGGCGACGACGTCGAGTTCGGCGATCCCGCCCGCGAGCCCGAGGTGACGATGAGGATGGAGGCGGACACCGCGCATCGCTTCTGGCTCGGAGAGGTGAACGTGACCGTGGCGCTGGCTCGGGGCGAGATCAAGGCCAAGGGGCCGGTGGCGAAGATCCTGAAGCTGGTCCCGCTCGCCAAGCCCGTGTTCCCGCGCTACAAGGCACAGCTCGAGGCGCAGGGCCGAAGCGATCTGACCGAGGTCTAGTGGCCGAGGTCACCGACGCGCCCGCCTGGGCCGGGGTGGTCCGGGGGGTCGGCGAGGCCCGGGGCGCCCGCTACGACGCCGTCGGGGGCCTCAACCCGCGGGGCGGCCCGGTGGCGCTGTGCCCGGGCGGCACCAACCGGTTGACCGGGCAGCTGGCGCCGGAGTTCTGGGGCGCCTCGTGCGACGCCGACGAGCGCGAGCGCGGGCGCGGGCTTTTTCGCGGCGGCGAGGTCCTGCCGGGGGCGGTCCTCGCCAAGTCGCACATGCCGGACCTGGCCGAGGTGATGCCCGTGTTCAACGTCGAGTCCCTGCGCGGCGCCGAGGACATCGTCGAGAGCCGCGTCAGCCGCCACCGCGTCCAGTTCGAGTCGATCGAGTTCAACCGGCGGTTCATCGCCACCGTGCCGGAGGAGTACGACCCGGTCGCCCTGCGCGAGACGTTCAGCCCCGGGTTCCTCGACTGGGTCGCCGGGATCGAGGCCGACGTCGACTTCGGGGTCTCCGAGCGCCAGCTCTACTTCAACTGGCGGCTACGCGAGCTGACCGCCGAGGAATACGGCGCCGCGCTCGACAACGCGGGCCAGCTGTTCCGCCGGATCCGCATCGAGATGGTCGAGCACGAGATCCACACCTACGACTCCGGTCCCTGGCACGCCGGCCTGGAGCCATTCCCATCCTGACCCCCGCCGGCGGAAGGCTCCGCTTCGCGTCCGCGTCCGCCGGGTCCCCGGCGCCTCAAAGGTCAGGGGCCACGTAGCCGGGGTCGCCCGGCAGCAGCATCTTCCAGCCCTGCTCCGAGGCCGGGTCGGGGACGACGTTGGGCATGATCGCCTCGACGCGGGCCTCCTTCGCAGCGGCAATCGCCTCCTCGGACGTCGAGAAGGGGAGCAGGCCCTTGAGCTGCTTGATCGTCGGGAACACGAGCTCCAGCTCGCCGTCGCGGCCGCGCTCGAGGGCTTCCGCCGGGTTGATCCACGCCGCGTCCACGATCTCGCCGCCGTCGGGCCGCGGCGGCGAGTGGGGCGGGGCCAGCGCCATGTAGAACCGGGTGTCAAAGCGGATCGGCACCGGCTCGGGCGTGATCCAGCGGGCCCAGAGCCAGAGCTCGGCCTCGGCCGCCAGCTCGATGCCCGCCTCCTCGCGGAGCTCGCGGATCGCGGCGGCCCGGTGCGCGAGCTCGTCGGCGTCGACGTCGGTCTCGGCCCCGCTCACGCCGAGGATCAGCTCGTCGGCCTCGACCCCGCCGCCGGGAAAGACCCAGACGCCCGGCATGAACCGGGCCTCTGGATTGCGCTTCACCAGCAGGACCTCGAGGGCGCGCTCGGCATGTCTGCCGCCTCGGCGAAGCAGGATGATCGTCGCCGCGGCTCGGGTCGGGGCGGGCACGAAATCGGGGTCGAGCGGGTTGCGGGCACCCGCGGCGTCTGGGGGCAGATCGGACCGGGACATCCGTCTCATCCTGCCCTATGGCTCCGATAGATTGCGCGCCCGTGAGTGAGAAGCAGCTCTACATCTGCACGTCGTGCGGGTTCATCTACGACCCCGACGAGGGCGATCCCGACGGCGGGATCCCGCCGGGGACGCCGTTCACCAACATCCCCGAGGACTGGTTCTGCCCGGTCTGCGGTGCGCGTAGGGCCGACTTCGAGCCCTACGACGAGTAGCTCGCCTCACCGAGCCCGCGAGTCGCGACTTACGCCCGCCCGACGGCCTCAAGTCGCGACTCGCGACTTGGGTCCGCTATCGGCCCGGACTCGCGACTCGCGACTTGGGTCCGCTATCGGCCCGGACTCGCGACTCGCGACTTGGGTCCGCTATTCGTCGAGTGCTCGTTCGCGGGCCCGGCGGCGCTGGGCGCCGACGATCAAGTAGACGATCGCGCCGATCAGGGCGAGCGGCAGCAGCACCGCGCCGGCGACCAGAGCGATCCCGGCGCCGACCTCGAGCACGCGGCCCGCGTCGTCGAGCGCCTCGTCGAACGACCAGGCGCCCTCGTCGGCGCCCTCGGAGGTGATCTGGAGGGTCACGTTGGAGAGATTCGCGCGGCGCTTCACGTTCTCGAAGTCGGCGTTCGCTCGCGCGATCTCGTCGTTCACGACCTCGAGGCGCCGCTTGAGCTCGTCGATCTCCTCGGTCGTGTCCGCGGTTTCGATCTGAGACCGCAGGCCCTCGCGCTCGGCCCTGAGGTCGGCGAGGCGGTCCTTCGCGTCCAAGAACGGGCGCGTGATGTCGAGCGCGCCCTCGCCGAGCGACTTCACGTCCGCGAGGTCGGAGAGCTGGCCGATCGCGGAGTCGAGCTGGCGGGTCGGGACCACGAGCTGCAGCGTGGCCTGCGCGCGGTCGTCGGTGATCGAACTGTTCGAGGACTCGACGATTCCCCGGTGCGCTCGCACGATGTCGATTGCATCGTTCGTCACGTCCTGCACCTCGTCGGCGGGGGCAGTCAAAGTCATCTGCACGTCGCGCTCGACCTTGCGTTCCTCCTCGCCCCGGGCGGGGCCTGCCGCGGAGTTGAGCTCGGCGGTGCCCCGGCGCCCGAAATCCCGCAGGGCTTGATCGGTGACCGCCGGCTTGGCTTTGCCGGCGTCGGGTTCGGCGAGAGGCTCGAGCTGCGGCACGCTCTCGCGCGCGGCATCCTCGCCGCCGCCGCTGTCGTCGCTGAGTTCGGCTCTCCCGCCACCACCATCGTCCGAGTCGTCCCGATCGTTCGTCCAGTCGATCTGCGAGACGCCTACCGCGAGGACGACCACCGTCGCCACGGCACCGCCCGCGTAGGTGAGCCGGCGCGGGGTGAGGGACTCGAGGAACGAGCGCAGGCGCCCGCCGGCGTCGCTCGCCGTGGCGCGGTCGCTCAGGCCCGGGCGGCGGCCGCGGGGAAAACCCGCGGCCGCCCACCGGTCGAGCCGGTCGCCGAACTCGCCGTCCGGGACGGGGCGGTCGGCCTGCAGGTCGCCGACCAGCGCCTCGAGCCCTTCCATGCCGGCCGGCACGTCGTCGCCGGCCAGAGCGGCGTCGAGGGCGGCCAGCTCGGCCTCGACCTCGGCCGGGAGCGGCGCGTCTTCGCGCCCCAGGTCACGCAGCCTCATCGCAGGCCCTCCTCAGCTTCTCGATTGTCCGGTGCACGCGCATCGCGGCGGCGCGGTCTGAGACCGAGATCACGGTCGCGATCTCGGTGGTGGACAGGCCGGCGAAGAACTTGAGCGCGACGAGCTCGCGCTCGCGGGCGCTCAGCTTGGCCATCGCCTCGCGCAGCGCCGCGCGGCGCATCGCGACCTCGGCCGCCTCCTCGGCGGGCGCGTCGTCGGCGACGGGCTCGCCGATCAGCTCGGTGGTGCGCCTGCGGCGGCGCAGCTCGTCGAGCGCTGCATTGCGCGCGATTCCGAAGAGCCAGGCGCGCCGCGTCCCGCGTTCGGGATTGAACGACGACGCGCGCCGATAGGCGCGCTCGAACGCGGAGGCGGTCACGTCCTCGGCGGCGGACCCGTCGCGGAGCAGCCCGGCGACGTAGGCATAGACGTCGTCACGCGACGAGCGGTAGAGCTCCTCGAAGGCCGCTTCGGCGTCGCTCGGCACGTCGCTTGCGGGAGCCGCCATCACGCTCTGCATATCCCCACTACGGCGCCCCGGCCGATTCATCACATCTATTGTCGGCCCCGGCGCCCGCCACCACGAGGCACGCGACATCCCACGGCACCGCGCTTGCGAGGCGGATCGGCGTTGCGGGAGAACGCCGATCCGCCTCACCTCCCCATTGCGCCAGCGCCCCACGCACGCGCCTTTGCGAGAGCCAGGGAACGGCCCCGCTTCACGCGGGTGCGGGAAGCGCAGCGGCAGAGTCGCTAGGCAGCGCGGCGGATCTCGGCCGGCTCGGCCTCGGCCGACGGTAGCCGGGCGGGCTCGCCCGGGCCGTACGCCTCGTGGCACGCGGCCCGGATCGACTCCGCGACGATCGCGACCAGCCGGCGGAGTTCGGCCTTGGCGATAACCAGCGGCGGCATCAGAACCACCGTGTCGCCGAGCGGGCGGACGATCGCGCCGCGCTCCCGGGCGGCGAGCGTCACGCGGTGGCCGAGGCGCAGCGCGGGGTCGTGCTCGCCGAGGTCGATCCCCGCCATGAACCCGCGGGCCCGGACCTCGGCGACCTCCGGCATTCGCGCGAGGTCTCCAAGGAGCTCTGCCAGCAGGCGGATCTTCGGCTGGAGCTTGAGCAGCGTGCCGTCGCGCTCGAAAGCGTCGAGGCTCGCGATCGCAGCGGCGCAGGCCAGGGGGTTGCCCGTGTAGGTGTGCCCGTGGAAGAACGTGCGGAACTCCTCGTACGCGCCGAGGAAGCCCTCGTAAACCCGCTCGGTCGTCAGCGTGGCGGCCAGCGGCATGTAGCCGCCGGTCAGGCCCTTGGCCAGGCACAGGAAGTCGGGCGCGACCCGCTCCTGCTCGCACGCGAACATCGTGCCGGTCCGGCCGAACCCGGTGGCCACCTCGTCGCAGATCAGGAACAGGTCGCGGCGGTCGCAGAGCTCACGCACGCGGCGCAGGTACCCGGGGGGCAGCACCCGGATCCCCGCCGCTCCCTGGACGAGCGGCTCCACGATCACCGCCGCGACCTCGCCGTCATGGAAGTCGAGCACGCACTCGAGCTCGGCGGCGTCTCCCGGCGCGACGTGATGAGCGTCGAACAGGAGCGGGCCGTAGGCCCCGTGGAACAGGTCGATCCCGCCGACCGACACGGCGCCGACCGTGTCCCCGTGGTAGGCGTCCCGCAGAGACACGTACGAGGTCCGCTTCGCGGCCTCGCCGCCCTGCTGCTGCCAGTACTGGAAGGCCATCTTGAGCGCGATCTCGGTCGCGGTCGAGCCCGAGTCCGAGTAGAAGACCCGGTTCAGCCCCGGCGGGGCGATTGCGATCAGCCGCTCCGCGAGCCGCGCCGCCGGGGCGTGGGTCAGGCCGAGCATCGTCGAGTGCGCGACGCGGTCGAGCTGGTCGCGGATCGCCTTGTCGATCCCCGGGTGCCGGTGGCCGTGGACGTTGCACCAAAGTGACGAGACGCCGTCGATGTAGCGGCGGCCCTCGGTATCGACGAGGGTCGTTCCCTCGGCGCGGTCGATCACGAGCGGCTCCTCCACGCACCAGCCCTGCTGCTGCGTGAAGGGATGCCAGAGATGGGAGTGATCCAACCGCGAGATGGAGTCCGGAGGACGAAGACGAGCCCCGGCGTCGTTGAGCCCGCTTCTCTCATTGACCCGGTTCGGCATCGCTCGCAGCGAGCCTACGACCCGTCCCGGCGGAAACGCTCCCTCAGTGGGAGTGCCGTTCCCGGAAGGCCTTGACCTTCGCGCGGTTGCCGCACTCCTCCATGCTGCACCACGTCCGCGAGCGGTTCCGCGACCGGTCGTAGAAGGCCCAGAGGCAGTTGTCCGCGGGGCAGACCTTGAGCCGCGACCACTCGCCGGACAGCATTGCCTCGCGGATGATCGCGGCGATCCTCGCGAACGCCGCGTCGACGCCCGCGCCCGCCGGCTCGAGGTCGATCGTGCAGTCGTCGTTCACCCGCACGCCGAGCGCGACGTCGCCCAGCGCCTCGTTCAGGCGGCGCACGGTGGTGGGCGGCAGGGGCTCGTCGTTGTTTGCCAGCAGCGCCTCCCGGAGCGCCTCGCGAAGCTCCACGGCCCGCACCAGGTCCGCTCCCTCGAGCCGGGCGCCGCGCGGCCCCAGCCGGTGCTCGGCGAGCCAGGCCGACAGCGCCGCGGGCGAGGAGAGGTCCTCGGCCCCGGTCTCGTGGTCGACGCTGTTCACGAACTGCCGGACGAGCTCGAGCTCGCCCGCCGCGCCGCTGTTCTCCGTGTGTGTGGTCGCCGGCATGGTCATGATTGTAACCACCGAAAGGGGGTAGATGGTGCTAAGCTAACCAGCAACACGAACTCAGTGGTTTCACACTCGAGGAGGCGACCCATGGACCCGCGACTGAACCTGGCGATGCTGGAGACCCATGAGGCGGAGCTCGCGCGCCGCGCCGCGCGCGCTCGCGTACGGCTGCGGTGGCCGGATGATGGCCGCCCCCCGCGCCCGCGCCGGCGACGCCGCGCGGTCGCGCTGCACCCGACGGCGGTGCTCGCGTCGATCCTGACGTGGCGCTGAGTCAGAGCTCGAAGTCCGGCCAGCCGGCCGGGGAGGCGGGATCGAGCCGCGGCAGCACACGGACGGCGACACCGCCGAGCCGCTCGATCGCCTCCACATTCGAGCGCTCGAGGACACCCGGTTCGTCCGGCCACGGCGTCAGCACCACGGCGGCGACCTCGAGCCCGACCGCGCGCACCGCCTCGACGGTGAGCAGGCTGTGGTTGATCGTCCCCAGCCCCGGCGGCGCCGCGATCGCGACGGGCGCCCTCAGGTCGCGCGCGAAGTCCCTGACCAGGTAGCCCAGCGTCAGCGGCACCAGGAAGCCGCCCACGCCCTCGCAGACCAGGTAGTCGGCCGCCCGCGAGGCGGCCGCGGCGGCGGCTCGTAGGCGAGCGGGGTCGATTGCCTCCCCGGCGAGCTTGGCGGCGAGATGGGGGGAGACCGGGTCCCGGTAGCGGTACGGGGCGATCTCGTCGTCGGACTGGTCCGAGCCGGCCGCGAGCCTCAGCAGCTCGTGGTCCGCGGGCTCGCCCTGCGTCCGGGATTCCGCGAGGCCGGTGACGGCCGGCTTGAAGACGGCCACGCTTCGCCCCCCACCAGCCGCGGTCCGCGCCAGTGCCGCGGCGACCATGGTCTTGCCGACCTCGGTCCCCGTGCCCGTGACGAAGACGCCGGCGGGCGCCCCGTCAGGCGGCGCGCCGGAGCTCACTGCCCCAGTCGGCGATGCCCAGGTCGCGGGCGGCGTGGCCGATCACCCGGGCGGCGTTCTGCAGCTCGTCGGCGCGATGGTTCGCCATCACGGTGAGCCGCAACCGCGAGCTGCCCCGCGGCACGGTCGGCGGCCGGATCGCCTGCGCGAAAACCCCGCCCTCGAGCGCCCGTTCGCAGAGCGCGACCGTCCGGCGGGCATCGCCGACCAGGACCGGCACGATCTGCGTGCGCGAGGCCCCCACGTCGAGCCCGTAGGCGCTCAGCGACTCGCGCAGGACGGCGCCGTTCCGGCGCAGCTGCTCAACGACTCCCGGACGGGAGGCCAGGAGCTCGAGCGCCATCATCGCGGCGCCGACCGAGGGCGGGGGAGGGGCGGTCGAGAAGATGAACGGCCGCGCGGTGTTGATCAGGAGGTCGCGGAGCTCGGCGCTGGTGCAGACGTAGGCTCCGTAGCTGCCGAGCGCCTTGCCCAAAGTCCCGACGATCACGTCGACCTTCCCGTCGAGCCCGGCCGCGGCCACAGCGCCGCGGCCTCCGGGTCCCAGCGCGCCCGTGCCGTGCGCCTCGTCGACCATCAGCCGGCACCCGTAGCGGCGGGCGAGGTCGACGAGGTCCGGCAGGGGCGCGACGTCGCCGTCCATCGAGAAGACGCCGTCGGTGACGATCAGCGCCGCGCGATCGCCCGCCTCGCGCAGGCCGGACTCGAGGTGCTCGATGTCGCGGTGGCGGTAGACGAACGTCTCCGCCCGCGACAGCCGGCAGCCGTCGATGATGCTGGCGTGGTTGAGCTCGTCCGAGAACACGACCTCGCCGGCGCCCGCGAGCGCCGCGACCGTGCCGGTGTTGGCGAGGTAGCCCGAGCCAAACAGGAGCGCTGCCTCGGAGCCGTCGAACTCCGCCAGGCGCCGCTCCAGCCGGCGGTGCAGCTCCATGTTCCCGGAGATCAGGCGCGACGCGCCGGCGCCCGCGCCGAAGCGCTCCGCGGCCTCGGCCGCGGCCTGGCGGACCCTGGGGTGGTCCGCGAGCCCCAGGTAGTTGTTCGAGCAGAGCAGGAGCACCTCGGCCCCGCCCAGGGTCACGTGCGGGCCCTGCGGCCCCTCGATCAGTCGGAGCCGCCGGCGCAGGCCGGCCCGTTCCAGTTCGGCGAGCCTGGCGGCGACGTCGCTCACGTCGGCCTCAGTCGCCCCAGCCGGCGGGCTGCGCCTCGCGCTCGCTCGGCCGTCTCGGGTAGTCGGGGACGCGCCCCTTGTTCTTGATCACGCGCAGCTGGGTCGACGGATCCCAGAAGTTCGCCTCGGCCTGGCTGTCGATCAGGTCGTCGATCGGCGTCTCGGGCGTCGCGCCCTCGAGCCACCCGTCGCGGTTGTCGGGCCGCGGGTTCGCGCCGTTGTCGGGCTGCCGCGCGACGTTGAGCCCGAGCTCCTCGAACATCGCGCGATCTTCCGCGGGCTCCGATCCGAGGGTGGTCAGGAAGTTGCCCATCATCACCCCGTTCAGCCCGGCCTTGACCGCCAGCGGCTGGAGGTCGCCCAGGTTCTCCACCCGACCGCCGCAGAGGCGGAAGAGCGCTCCGGGGATGATCAGCCGGAAGATCGCGACCCATTTCACCACCTCCCACGGATCCATCAGCTCGCGCTCGCCGAACTTCGTCCCCGCCCGGGGGTTCAGCAGGTTGATCGGCACCGAGGTGGGGTTGATCTCGGAGAGCTCGAACGCCATCTCGACCCGCTGGCGCGGGCTCTCGCCGAGATTGAGGATGCCGCCGACGCAGCTCTCGAGTCCCGCCTCCTTGACCGCATCGATCGTTCGCAGGCGGCCCTCGTAGCGGACGGTCGTCGACACCTCGGGGTAGTAGGAGCGCGCCGACTCGACGTTGTGGTGGACGCGCTGGACGCCCGCTTCCTTGAGCGTCTTCGCTCGCGCGGCCGAGATGTGCCCGACGGAGACGCAGCGCTTGAGGTTCGTGTGCTCGGAGACCAGCTTCGCGCCCTCGACCACGTTCTCGAAGTCCCGCTTGGAGAGCCCCTGGCCCTGGGTGACCATGCAGAACCGGTGCGCCCCTGCCGCCTCGGCGGCCCTGGCGTGCTCGAGGATCTGCTCGGGCTCGAGCATCGCGTGCATCGGCGTGTCCGCCTCGGCGTATCGGGATTGCGCGCAGAACCCGCAGTCCTCGGCGCACCCGCCGGACTTCGCGTTCACGAGCGAGCAGAGGTCGGTGGAGTCGCCGAACCGCTCCTGCCGCGCCTCCCAGGCTCGGTCTATGAGCGCGAGGATGTCCTCGTGCTCGGTCAGCTCCCCGAGCGCGAGCGCCTCGTCGAAGGTGATCAACGGCGCCAAGTCCCAGGCCTCCTCACTCGAAGCACGATCCGAACGCTAGGTGCGGGATCGGACGCCATCGATCGGCGTGTTGCTCAGCGACTCCCAGAGATAGAGGCTGGCCAGGGTTCGGTGCGGGCGCCAGGGCTCGGCCAGGCGCTCCATCTCCTCCGGCGTCGGAAGCTCGTCGAGGCCGTACTCGGCCTTGATTGCGTTGCGGACCCCGAGGTCGCCGACCGGCAGCACGTCCTCCCGCTCGAGGTGGAAGATCAGGAACATGTGCGCGGTCCAGACACCGAGACCGCGGACGGCCGTGATCTCCTCGACCACCTTCTCGTCGGTCAGGTCGCCGAGCCGGTCGACCTCGAGCTCGCCGCTCACCACATGGCCGGCCAGGTCCCTGAGGTACTCGACCTTGCGGCCCGAGAGCCCGGCGCCGCGCAGCGCCTCCTCGTCGGTCTCGAGCAGCTCGGCAGCGGAGGGCATCCTGCCGTCGTACAGGGCGAGCACCCGGTCGAAGATCGTCGCCGCCGCCTTGGCCGAGAGCTGCTGGCCGACGATCGCCCTCAGCAGCGCGCCGTAGGCGTCGCCGCGCGGCCGCCCGCGCCGGCGTTTTTCGATCGACATGGGCCCGATGCGCGCGATCAGGCCGGCCATCACCGGGTCGGCGTCGGCCAGCGCGGCCATCGGCGTCGTCTCGCCGGTCAGGCCCCGATCCTCACTTGCCCTGCCAGCGCGCGCGGCGTTTCTCGGCGAACGCGGCGATGCCCTCGCGGAAGTCCTCGGATGCGAAGCAGGACTCGCGCAGCTCGATCAGCGCGCGCTCCTGCTCCGGCGTCAGCCGCGGGAAGCGCGCGAGCATCTCGATCGCCCGCTTGTTCCCCTTCGTCGAGAGCGGCGCGTTGCTCGCGATCTCGGCGGCGAGCCCGAGGCTCGCGGGCTCGATCTCCTCGTCCCCGACGACCTCGCCGACCAATCCGATCGCCAGCGCGCGCTCGGCGTCGATCGTGCGCCCGGTCAGGAACAGGTCGCGGGTGGCGGCCACGCCGATCACGTCGATGAATCGCTCGAGGCCGGTATGCCCGTAGATCAATCCGAGCTTCGCCGGAGGCATGCCGAGCTTCGCTCCCTCGGCGCAGAGCCGCAGGTCGCAGCGGACGGCGAGCTCGAGCCCGCCGCCGAGGCAGTGGCCGTTGATCGCGGCGAGGACCGGATACGGATGGGAGCTGATCGCCTCCATCGCGGCCTGGAACGGATGGGCGACCAGGGCCTCGGCGTCGCGCTCGAAGCTCTCGGCAGGGATCGCGCCGATGTCGTAGCCGGCCGAGAACGCGCGGCCGGTTCCGGTGATCACGACGCAGCGGACCTCGATGCCGCGGTCGAGGGCGGGAAGCACGTGCGCGAGCGCATCGAGGACCTCGTGGTCGAGCGGGTTGCGCTTGTCCGGGTTGTTGAGCCGAAGCCGAGCGACGGCGTCGGCGGGATAGTCCAAGACCAGCCTGCCGCCGGCAAGCCGGTCAATGCCCGCCGGCTCCTCCGCTTCGCGTCCGGGGCCGTCGGGGTTCGCGGCTGGGCGCTCCTTGCTCACTCCAGCACGACCAGTACTTCCCCCTCCTGCACGGACTGGCCCTCCTCGCACTTGATCTCCGACACGGTGCCGTCGTCCTCGGCTTCGACCGGCATCTCCATCTTCATCGACTCGAGGATGACCACCGTGTCGCCGTCTGCGACCTCGTCGCCGACCGCGACCTCGATCTTCCACACGGTCCCGGTGATGTGCGCCTCGATGTCTGCCATGCGGGTCAGCTTCCTCCTCGGGTTCGGGTGGGCGGCAGAATAGTCGCGGTGACCGACGCAGCCTCCACCGCCGGGCCGATCGTGATCGTCGCGGCGCGCGACGAGGCCGACCGGATCGGCGCGACGCTCCATGCGCTCGCCGATGCCTTCCCGGGGGCGCAGCTGTGGGTCGCCGACGACGCCTCCTCCGACGGCACCTCCGAGGTGGCGCTGGCCCACGGCGCCCAGGTGGTCCGCCGCGGGCGCCCGCACGGCAAGGGCGGCAACGTCACGGCGGCCGCCGAGGCCGCGCTTTCGGACGCAACGCCGCACGACCTCGTCCTGGTCTGCGACGGCGACCTGGGCGAGTCGGCGGGCCGGCTGGCCCCGCTGGTGTCCGCGGTGAACGACGGACGCTGCGATCTGGCGGTGGCTGCATTCGCGGTCCGGGTCGGCGGCGGCTTCGGCGTCGCTCTGCGCTTCGCCCGGTGGGCGATCGAGCGCCGCTGCGGCTACCGCGCCGCGGCGCCGATCTCCGGACAGCGGGCCATGCGCTGCGAGGTCCTGGAGGCCGTGCTGCCGCTCGCACAGGGCTACGGCATGGAGATCGGGATGACGATCGACGCCGTGCGCGCCGGCTACCGGGTCCGCGAGTTGGAGCTCGACCTGGTGCACCGCGCGACCGGCAGGACGTTCGGTGGCTTCGTTCACCGCGCCCGCCAGCTCCGGGACTTCGCGCGCGTCTTCTGGCTGAAGCGCAGCGGATAGCCTGGCGCCGCCGTGATCCTCGCGATCGACCAGGGCACCACCGGCTCCACCTGTCTCGTGTTCGACGGGGACGGCCGGATCGCGGGGCGCAGCTACAGCGAGTTCCGCCAGCACTTTCCCCGTCCGGGCTGGGTCGAGCACGACGCGGCCGAGATCTGGAGCGTGACCCGGCGGGTCGCGGTCGAGGCGATCGTCGACGCGGGCATCCAGGGTGCCGAGCTCGACGCGATCGGGATCACCAACCAGCGCGAGACCGTCGTGGCCTGGGACCCGAGCACCGGCGAGCCGCTCCACAACGCGCTCGTCTGGCAGGACCGGCGCACGGCCGCCCGCTGTGACGAGCTGCGCTCCGCGGGCCACGAGGGCCTCATCCGCGTGCGGACCGGACTGGTGCTCGACCCCTATTTCTCGGGCACCAAGATCGAATGGCTGCTGCGCAACTCGGACGCGGTCAGGGACAGGGCCGTGTTCGGGACGATTGACTCCTGGCTCGTGTTCAAGCTGACCGGGCGCCACGCCACCGACTTCTCGAACGCCTCGCGGACGCTCCTGTTCGACATTCGCGAGCGGCGCTGGGACGAGGAGCTGTGCGGGCTCCTCGGCGTCGAGGCGGAGCGCCTGCCGGAGGCACTGCCCTCGGCCCACGTGTTCGGCACGACGACCGAGTTCGGCGGCGAGGTTCCCGTGGCAGGGATCGCCGGCGACCAGCAGGCCGCCCTCTTCGGGCAGGCCTGCCACGCGGCCGGCCAGGGCAAGAACACGTACGGCACCGGGAGCTTCGTCCTGCTCAACGCGGGCCGGAGCGCGCCGGCGGCGAAGAAGGGCCTCCTGACCACGATCGCGTGGGGCATCGAGGACGAGGTCGACTACGCGCTCGAGGCCTCGATCTTCGTCACGGGCGCGGCGGTGCAGTGGCTCCGGGACGGCCTGGGCGTGATCGGCGACGCCGCGGAGACCGAGCAGCTCGCCTCGTCGCTGGAGACGAACGAGGGGGTCTACTTCGTGCCCGCGCTCACGGGCCTGGGATCCCCGTACTGGGACCCGTACGCGCGCGGGACGATCGTCGGCCTCACTCGCGGCACCACCCCGGCTCACCTCGCCCGGGCGGCGCTCGAGGCGATCGCCTACCAGACGGTCGACGCGGTCCGCGCCCAGGAGGAGGCCGCCGGGGAGCGGCTCAGCGAGCTGAAGGCCGACGGCGGCGCGGTCGCGAACGCCTGGCTGATGCAGTTCCAGGCGGACGTCCTCGGCGTTCCGGTCAGCGTGCCCGAGATCTCCGAGACCACGGGGCTCGGCGCCGCCTACCTGGCGGGGATCGCCGCGGGGATCTGGGACCGCGACGAGGTCGCACGCCGCTGGCGGGAGGCGGCGCGCTACGAGCCCGGGATCGACGCCGACCAGCGGGAGTCGCTGCTCGCCGATTGGGCTCGCGCCGTCGAGCGCTCCCGCGCCTGGGTTCGTCCTGAGTAACCGTCCGCGCCGCTCCGGGTAGCAGTCCACGTGGCCGACATCAAGCCTCAGGTCTACAAGGACCCGCGCCCCGCCGAGCAGTTCCAGCCGTTCCACGAGTGGGTCCGGACCCACCGCCCGGGGTGGACCTACGAGTTCGTCCGGATGCTGCTTACCCCGGTCGCGATCTTGCTCTACCGCGAGCGTGCGATCGGGACGCCGAACGTGCCGGCGGACGGCCCGTTCATCCTCGCGCCCAACCACTTCTCCCAGATGGACCACTTCTTCGCCGGGGTGTACATCCGCCGGAAGATCCAGTTCATGGCGAAGTCGCAGCTCTTCGGCAACCCGGTGATCGACTACATCTTCCGCGTCGGCGGGGTGTTCCCGGTGCGCCGCGGCTACCACGACGAGGATGCCTTCAAGACCGCCTACACGGTGCTCGCTCGCGGCGGCTGCGTCGGCATGTACTGCGAGGGCGGGCGGTCCCGGACCGGCAAGCTCGGCCACCCGAAGCCGGGCGTCGGGCGGCTCGCATTGGAGTCCGGCGTTCCGGTGGTGCCGGTCACGATCCACGGCTCGCTTGGCGTCCGCGGATGGAAGCGGCTGCGCTTTCCGAAGATCACGGTTCAGTTCGGAGAGCCGGTCACATTCGAACGCGAGGAGGCTCCCGATCACGCCCGGCAGCTCAAGGCCGCGCAGGTGATCTTCGACCGCGTCAAGGACATGTACGCAGTGCTCGACGCCGAGGGCCGGAAGGGCGCCGCAGAGCGGTTTGCGCTCCCGCACGAGCGGGAACACGCGTCTGGATGAGTGCTGGAGCGATCGTCGCGCTGATCGTTGCGGCCGCCGTAGTGGCGGCGGTCGCGTACCTCGTCCGGCGCATGCTCAGGGAGCGCGCGGCCGAGCGGGAGCGGCTCCTGCGTGACGCCCGCGACCACCGAACCCAGGCGGACGCGAGCGTCGCGCGGGCCCGCGAGCTGGGCGGCGAGGTCGAGCGCCATCGCGCGGAGGCGGAGCGCCACGCGGCGATGGCCGACGAGCACACGCGCAAGGCGGACGAGCACGCGGAGGCAGCGGCCGAGCTTCAGCAGCGCGTCAGCCGCGCCGGATCGGCGGCGGGCCGGCACGACGAGCGCGCCTCGGAGCTCGAGGGCGAGCGGAGCTAGGTCCTACTCGTAGCTGCGCTTGAGCTCCGGCCACGTCCGCGGGTCGTGGCCCGGGACGATCACGGCCTGCGGGTACTCGCGGTGGAACAGGCGCAGCTCCTGGAGCGAGCGCCGCCAGGTGTGGGGATCCTCGGGGCGCGGTGGCGGCGGGGCGTCCTCGAGCTGGGCGAGGGTGTAGACGGCGTCGCCGGCGATCACGAGGTCGCGGTCGCGCAGGCGGCAGATCACCGACTGATGCCCCGCCGAGTGCCCCGGCGTATAGGCGAGCCGGACGCTGCCGTCGCCGAACAGGTCGAAGGTGCGGCCGAACGTGGCGTACGAGCCCACGGTGGGCCCGTCGAAGTCGATCGTGCGGTAGTCGAACGCGTAGTCGTACTGGACCGGCCGGTAGCCGTGGAGGAACGGGCGTGAGCCGGTGGTCGCCGCCTCCCATTCGCGCTCGGACAGGACGAAGGAGGCGCCGGCGAACTCGGCCATCCCGGAGGCGTGGTCGAAATGCAGATGGGTCATCACGACCGTCGAGATCGTCTTCGGGTCGATGCCCTTGGCGCGCAGCTGTGCGGGCAGGTCCTGGCCCGCGTCCAACTCCGGGCGCCCGTACCAGGCGACGATCCGCCCCAGGTTGGCCGACGGCTTCGCCGTGACCGAGGGGTGGAGCCCGGTGTCGACGACGAAGTGGCCGGCGGTCGGATGGGTGACGAGGAACGCGGGGCAGGGCACGCTCCACCAGTCCGACCGCGGCGTCGCGAGCCCCAGCATCCGCAGGCGTCCCATGCGCTCGCCGCCGCGGCGCTCGAAGAACTGAGGAGGCGAGGCCACCCGGCCCACCTCGAACACGTCGACCGCGACCGTCGCGCCCTCGGAGCCGCCGGCGAGCGGCTGCTCCAATCGGCGCTTGTGGGCCTTCAGCCTCATGGCGGGCCAGCGTAGCGGCG
>Ga0299914_10000532_pt1 | contig 22996 bp, 19 predicted proteins | sample RVTome_10_FD_201361 | JGI IMG/M metagenome (GOLD analysis project Ga0299914, IMG submission 201361) | Soil microbial communities from uranium-contaminated site in the Upper Colorado River Basin, Wyoming, United States - RVT153D57 (version 2) ...
ACCCGATCCTGTGGCCGGCGCGGCCCGGCGACGGACGGGACGACGGTCGAGAGGTCGAGCTCGAGCACGTCGTCGAAGTCCGGCCCGGCTCCCGGCTCGCGCCACAATCCCTGGGCCCGCGCGTACGCCTCGACGAGCGCCACCCGCTCGGCCGACCGTCCGGTCAGGTGCAGGTAGGCGATCGTCTCCTCGTCGATCGGGAAGAGCGTCGCGGTCGCCCCGAACTCGGGGCTCATGTTGCTGATCGTCGCCCGGTCCGCCAGGGTCACCCCGGCGAGCCCGTCACCGGCGAATTCGACGAAGGCGCCGACGACGCCGTGGGCGCGCAGCATCTCGGTCACGACAAGGACCAGGTCCGTCGCCGTCGAGCCCTGCGGCAACGCCCCGTGGAGCCGGACCCCGACGACGCGCGGCATCGGCTGGTAGAGCGGCTGGCCGAGCAGGACGGCTTCCGCCTCGATCCCGCCGACCCCGTAGCCGAGCACGCCGAGCCCGTTGACCATCGTCGTGTGCGAATCGGTGCCGACGAGCGTGTCCGGGAAGGCGACGCGCCGACCGGTCTCGTCGGGCCGGTCCTCGATAACCGTGGCCAGGAATTCGAGATTGACCTGGTGGACGATGCCGGTGCCGGGCGGCACGACGCGCAGGTCGCGGAACGCGGTCTGGGCCCAGCGGAGGAGCTGGTAGCGCTCGCCGTTGCGTTCGTATTCGCGCTCGACGTTGAACGCGAACGCAGCCGGCGTGCCGAATCGGTCGACCTGGACCGAGTGGTCGATGACGAGATCGGCGGGCACGAGCGGGTTGACCAGGGCCGGGTCGCCGCCCAGCTCGGCCATCGCGTCGCGCATGACCGCGAGGTCGACGATCGCCGGCACCCCGGTGAAGTCCTGGAGGACCACGCGCGACGGCATGAACGGGATCTCGGCCTCCGCAGCCGCGCCCGGTCGCCACGCCGCGAGCGTTTCGACGTCGTCCGTCCGCACGATCCCGCCGCCTGCGTGGCGGAGCAGGTTCTCGAGCAGGATCCTGACCGTCACGGGTGCCCGATCGAGATCGAGCCGGTCGCCGAGCGCGGCCAGGCTGTAGTAGTCGAACGATGCGTCGCCCACGGCCAGCGACGCACGGGCGCCGAGCGGGTCGATCGGGGATTGCCGGGATGTCATCGTGTCACGCCTCCTTCGTCATCCGCGCCTGCGGGCGCGGGCTCAGTCGGCGCCGGACGGGTGCGCCCGTCCCGGGTCGAGATCGACCCCGAGTATAGCAGCCGCCCCGACGCCCACCGGCTCCTCGTCGCTACACTCGGGTGCGTGACACGTCCACCCGAGTTCGCCCAACTCCCGGAGCGCCGGCCGTGAGGCCCTGGGGCGATCTGCCCGGAGACGACCCCGAGCGCGATGCCCGCGAGCGGGCCGAGGAGGAGGCGAGACGCCTCCGTGAACGAAGCGAGACCGCCGGACAGCTGGCTGCCGCAGGGATCGATCTCGATCCGCTGCCTCCGGGAGCACATCGCCACGGGGACCTCGTTCACACCAGCGATCACGAGCATCCGCACAACCACTCGGAGCCGGGAGAGCCGCCGATCATCGGCATCGTCGGCGCCGGGTCGGTGGGCACGGCCCTCGGCGTGGCCCTGACCCGGGCCGGCTGGCCGATCCACGCGGTTGCCAGCCGGGATGCCGGCCGCCGGGATCGGTTCCGCCGGCAGGTCGAGGTGGGCCGCGCGTTCAGCGAACCCCAGGCGCTGATCGAGGAGGTCGAGCTCATCCTCATGACCGTGCCCGACGACGCTCTCGCGCCGCTCGCCGCCAGCCTCCGGATGTACGGCGGACAGGCGATGGTCCACACGAGTGGCGCCCTCGGCGCAGACGTGCTCGCCCCGGCCATGGCGGCCGGGACCCAGGTCGGCTCGTTCCACCCGCTCGTCGCCTTTGCCGACACGGAGCGGGCCGTGGCCGACCTCCATGCAGCCACGGTGGCCATCGAGGGTGACGATCAACTCCTCGCCCTGCTCGCCCGTATGGCCGAAGCGATCGGTGCGCAGCCGGTCCGCCTCGCCCCAGGCTCCAAAGGCGCCTATCACGCGGCGGCGGTCCTCGCTGCCGGCGGCTTCGTGGCGTTGCTCGACGCGATCGCGGAGCTGGGCCGCGTGGCGGGGCTCGACGAGGCGGGTGCGCTTGCCATCTACGGCCCGCTCGTCGAGGGCACGCTGGGCAACGCCCGTTCCCTCGGGATCCGCGCTGCACTCACCGGGCCGATCACGCGTGGCGATAGCGGCACGCTGCGCAGCCACCTGGCCGTGCTGGCCGCCCACGCACCGGCGGTCCTGCCGCTGTACGTCGCCGCAGCCGAACGGGAGATCGCGCTGGCCGAGGCCCGTGGCTCGCTGACACCGGCGACCGCAGAACAACTCCGCGTGTCACTTGCATCGGCCCACTGAACCGCTACCATTGCGGTCCATGGAGCACAGCATCGCCGCCAAGTACGCGGCCCGACCGGCGGCTCGATTCGTCAGACCCTCGGCCCGGGCCCGGGAGCGACGGCTGGGCCTCCGCGTGACCGGGTCATTCCAGCCCTCCGCGGGTCGCGCGACCGTGCTGCGACGGGCGGACCTCGGGCCGCTGGTGCGACTCCGGGCGGGTTGGCGGGCGATCCAGCCTGCTCCCACGCGGCGTCCGCCGACCGGGCGTCCTCGCCCCCTTGTCACGATGAACTGGGCCCACTCCGGGCGTCCCGGGAAGGCTGGCCGCTCCAGCGCCGCCACGGCGCCGTGGCGCGCCTGAGGTCGGCCACCGCCACATCCGCCGGCGGCGTCGTTGTCCGCGAATCGGAATCCGGACCGCAGCTCGTCGTGGGCAGCCGTCGACGCGAGCGAGACGGCCGCACCTGGACCCTGCCCAAGGGCACGCCGAACCCCGACGAAACGGTCGAGCAAACGGCAATCCGCGAGGTCGCCGAAGAGACCGGGCTCACGGTCCGGATCACCGGCCCGCTCGACTCGATCGAGTACCGGTTCGTCCAGCGTGGCACGCGTATCCACAAGACGGTCCACTACTTCCTCATGGAGCCGACCGGCGGGAACCTCGCCGACCATGATCACGAGTTCGAGGAGGTGCGCTGGATCCGGTTTGACGATGCACCGTCAATCCTGACCTTCGAGACGGAGCGCGCGCTGGTCGCCAAGGCCGCCGCGACACTTGTCATGGCGGATGCGGCCCTCACCCCGGCGGAGGCCGAAGCGTGACCTCCCAACCCCAGGTCGCGCAGAGTACGCCGCTCGCCGAGCGCCATGCGAACCTGGGCGCACGCCTGATCGAGTTCGGGGGCTGGCTCATGCCGGTCCAGTACGGCTCGATCATCGAGGAGCACCGAGCGGTTCGCGAGGCCGTCGGCCTGTTCGACCTGTCGCACATGGGCGAGCTGTTCGTCGAGGGCCCGGATGCCGGCGAGGCGCTGGCCGCCGCACTCGTGACCGACCCGCCAGCCTTGGCCGAAGGTCGGGCCCACTACTCGATGATCTGCGCCGCGGACGGCGGTGTCCTCGACGACCTGATCGTCTACCGGCTCGGCGAGGCGCGCTACCTGGTCGTCGCCAACGCCTCGAACGCGCTGGTCGTGTCGGACACGCTCGCCGAGCGACTCGTTGGCCGCAAGGCCGTCCTCGACGACGGCACCCTCGCGACGGGACTCATCGCGATCCAGGGCCCGCGATCCATCGACGTCCTGCGGCCCCTGACCGATATCGACCTCGATGCGCTGCGCTACTACGCGATCGTCGAGGGTCATGTCGCCGGCATGCCGGCGCTCGTGGCCCGGACCGGGTACACGGGAGAGGATGGGTTCGAGGTCTTCGTCGACTGGGACAAGGCCCCCGCGCTCTGGGACGCGCTCCTGCCCGCGGTTCGCGATGCGGGCGGCCTGCCGGTGGGCCTCGGTGCGCGGGACACGCTGCGCCTGGAGGCGGGGATGCCGCTCTACGGAAACGAACTGGATTCGACGACCAATCCCTTCGAGGCGGGCCTGGGTCGCGTCGTGAAGCTGTCCAAGGCCGGCGATTTTGTCGGTCGCGTCGCGCTCGAGAAGGCCGCCCAGGCGCCCCTCGCACGGACCCTCGTCGGCCTCGTGATGGAAGGGCGGGGGATCGCCCGTCACGGCTACCCGGTCTACGCCGCGGAACGCCGGACCGGCGTCGTCACGAGTGGCACGCAGTCACCGTCGCTCGGCAGTCCGATCGCCATGGCCTATGTCGCCCCCGGCGATGCGGAGCCGGGTACGATACTCGAGGTCGAGATCCGCCAGCAGCGGGTCCCGGCCAGGGTCGTCGCCCTGCCGTTCTACCGCCGTCGGAATTCCCGGGCGGATGGCTAGCGCGACAGTCGCTGGGGCGCCCACCAGCAAGTTGCACGGGCGTCCAGCAAGGAGGAGCCTCGTTCATGGTGCCCACGGATCTGCGGTACACGAAGGACCATGAGTGGGTCCGCCTCGACGGCGACGAGGCGACGGTCGGGATCACCGCGTACGCAGCGGACCAGCTCGGCGACATCGTTTTCGTCGAACTGCCGGACGTCGGGCGGACTCTCGACCAGTTCGCAACGTTCGGGGTGGTCGAATCGGTCAAGGCCGTAAGCGACCTGTTCGCTCCGCTGGCCGGCGAGGTGAGCGCCGCCAACGAGGAGCTCGCCGCGAACCCGGAGCTCGTCAACAGCGACCCGTACGGCGCGGGCTGGATGCTGAGGATCAGGGCGGCGGACGTTTCCCAGCTCGACGAGCTGCTCGACCCGGAGGCCTACGACGCGCTCGTCGAGGCGGGTTGACCCGCAATGCCGTACGGACCGCACACCCCGGGCGATCGCGACCGGATGCTGGCGGCCATCGGCATCGGCTCCGTCGACGAGCTGTTCGCGGACATCCCTGAGCGGCTCCGGGCGTCGGGACTGGACCTGCCGCCTCCCGAGCCGGAGCTGACCCTGGCCAACCGGCTGCAGGAGCTCGCCGCCCGGAACCGGACCGATGTCAGCTCGTTCATCGGCGCCGGCGTCTACCGCCACTGGAGCCCTCCGGCCGTCGACCAGCTCCTGCTGCGGGGCGAGTGGTATACCGCCTACACGCCGTACCAGCCGGAGGTCAGCCAGGGCACGCTCCAGAGCATCTACGAGTACGAGTCGCTGATCGCCGAGCTCGTCGGGCTCGATGTCGTCTCGGCGTCGCACTACGACGGGGCAACCGCGACGGCCGAAGCCGGCCTGATGACGTGCCGGGCAACCCGGCGCGAGCGCGTCCTCGTCTCGCGGGCGGTCCATCCCCACTACCGCCAGACCCTGGCGACCTACTTCGCGGGCGGGCTCGAGCTCGACGAGATCCCGATGGTGGCCGACGGTCCGTCGGCCGGCACAACCGATCTCGACGCGTTGGGGACGATGCTCGCGGATCCCGGACGGCCGGTCGCCGGGGTGATCGCCGGCCAGCCGAACTTCTACGGGCTGCTGGAGCCGATGGCGGCGATCGGCGAGCTGGCCCACGCGGCGGGTGCGCTGTTCGTCGCGGTGGTCGAGCCCGTCTCGCTCGCCGTCCTCGAGCCGCCCGGTGCGTACGGTGCTGACATCGCCGCCGGGGAGGGCCAGCCGCTCGGCATTCCGCCCCAATATGGCGGGCCGTACCTCGGGATCCTCGCCTCGACCGATGCCCTTGTCCGGCAGATCCCGGGCCGGCTCGTCGGGATGACGACCGACGTTGACGGCAAGCGCGCGTTCGTCATGACCATGCGCGCCCGCGAGCAGGACATCCGGCGCGACAAGGCGGCCAGCAACATCTGCACGAACCAGGCGCTGCTCGCGCTGGCGGCCTCGATCTACCTCGCGGTCATCGGGCCCCACGGGCTGCGCGATGTCGCGGCGTCGGGTGCGGCCCGGGCGTCCGAGCTCGAAGCCGCCCTCGCCGCGGCAGGTGCACGCCGCCTCCACCCCGGGCCGTACCTCAACGAGTTCGCGGTCGTCGTGCCGGACGCGAGGGTCGTGCACCGGCGGCTGCTGCAACGGGGGATCCTGGCCGGACTCGCCCTGGCCGACATCGAACCCGGCGACGCCGCCCTGGCCGATGCGCTCCTCGTGTGCGCGACCGAGGTCACCACGAGCGACGAGATCGCGCAGTTCGCCGCCGCGCTCGGGGAGGAACTCGGCGAGCGGATGGACCGCGTCGGGACGGTTGCCGAGGTGTTGCCGTGAGCGTCACAGGTCCACGCCTCGAGCCGACGCTCTTCGAGCGGTCCAGCCCGGGACGCGGCGACGGCAAGATCCCGCATCCGCCGAAGGACGCGCTCGAGCGGATCCCGGCGGAGGCCCTCAGGACGACACCAGCGGCACTTCCGGAGCTCAACGAGCCGGAGGTCGTGCGTCACTACGTCAACCTGTCGCAGTTGAACTTCGCGGTCGACACCGGGTTCTATCCGCTCGGCTCGTGCACCATGAAGTTCAACCCGAAGCTCAACGAGTGGGCCGCACGGCTGCCGGGTTTCGCCGGGCTCCATCCGCTGGCACCCGACGAGGCGGCGCAGGGAACCCTGCAGCTCCTGTGGGAGCTCGAGGAAGCGCTGGCCGAGATCAGCGGAATGACCGCGGTCACTCTCCAGCCCGCGGCCGGCGCACAGGGCGAGCTGACCGGGATCCTGATGATCCGGGCCTATCACCGCAGCCGTGGCGACACCGAACGCTCCGAGGTGCTCGTGCCCGACTCGTCGCACGGCACGAACCCGGCGACGGCATCGATGGCCGGCTACCGGACGGTCACGATCCCGTCGGCGCCGGACGGCGGCGTGGATGTCGACGCCTTCCGGGCCGCTCTCGGGCCACGCACCGCGGCGGTGATGATCACCAACCCCTCGACGCTCGGACTGTTCGAGCGGCACATCGGCGAGCTGCTCGACGCGGTGCACGAGGCCGGGGCCCTGGCCTACATGGACGGCGCCAACCTCAATGCGATCCTCGGCCGGTTCAAGCCGGGCGAGGCGGGCTTCGACGTCATGCATTTCAACGTCCACAAGACGTTCTCCACGCCGCACGGGGGCGGAGGGCCGGGGGCCGGTCCGGTCGGGGTGGGGGAGGCGCTCCTGCCGTTCCTGCCCCATCCACGGGTGCTGCGCGAGGACGACGGCACGTACCGGCTGGAGACGGAGGACGAGCGCCCCACGTCGATCGGGCGGCTGCGCAGCTTCGTCGGGAACACGGGTGTGCTCGTGCGCGCGTATGCGTACATCCGGGCACACGGCGCGGCAGGCCTGCGCGAGGTGAGCGACGACGCGGTTCTCGCTGCCAACTACCTGAAGTCGCGGCTCGCCGGTTCGTACGACCTGCCGTACGACCGCCCGTGCAAGCACGAGTTCGTCGCCTCGGCCCACACGCTCAAGAAGCAGACGGGGGTCCGCACTCTCGACATCGCCAAGCGGCTCATCGACTACGGGTTCCACCCGCCGACGATCTACTTCCCGTTGATCGTGGACGAGGGGATGCTCATCGAGCCGACCGAGACCGAAAGCCTCGAGACGCTCGATGCCTTCGCCGACGCGCTGATCGCCATCGCCGACGAGGCCCGGTCGACGCCCGCGCTGGTGAAGGAGGCCCCGCACACGACCCCGGTCCGCCGCCTCGACGAGGCGACCGCGGCCAGGCATCCGAATCTCCGCTGGAAGGGCATGACCGGCCGCCTGATGCCGTGTCCCGACTGAAGGTCGACGCGTCGCCGTGCCGGTGCGGTTCTCCGGCTCAGACGGGCCCCGCGAACGCGAAATGAACCTTTTGTCGTCGTCCCGCGTATTCATCTGATACAACCCGGGGTACGTTCATCCTGAGCGGAGATCGGACACGAGCGACGAATCGATGCCCGGGCCGACAGCGGTGCGCCAGCCGACCGACGGTGAACTGATCCGTCGGATGCAGGCGGACGATCTCGACGCGTTCGAGGCGTTCTTCACCCGCTACCGCACTCTCGTCTTCAGGACGGCCTACGGGCTGACCGGGGATCGTCACGCGGCCGAGGAAGTGCTCCAGGACACGTTCGCCCGCGCCCATCGCCATCGGTCCCGACTCCGGACGGACGTCTCCCCGGTGCCGTGGCTCCATCGCGTCGCGCTCAACCTGTGTTACTCCCGCCTTGACCGGCGGCGACTCAGGACGGAACCGATCGGGGAATCGACCGAGGCGCGCGCCGGCCCGGCCAGCGTCGAACCGGCCGAGCGAGCCGAGCAGCAGGAAGTCCGCCAGATCGTGCGCGACGGGATCGCCGCGCTGCCGTCCAAGCACCAGAACGTGGTCGTGCTCTATTACCTGCACGGGTTCTCGCTGCAGGAGACCGCAACCCTTCTCGGACTTCGCCTCGGAACCGTCAAGTCGCAGCTGCACTACGCCCTCCGCGGGCTGCGCGGGCATCTCGAGCGTGACCGGCGGTTCGAACGCGGGTACGGACCGGTTCCGGAGGACGAGCTCGAGGTCCGGCACCCATGAGGCGGCCGTGGTTCAGCCCGTGTGATGTCCACCGCACCGCGCTGCACGATTTCGTCGACCATCGGGCGGGATACGACCCGGGATCGGGCCGCAACTTGACAGCTGCCCTCGACCATCTCGAGCGCTGTCGCGACTGCGAGCAGCAACTTGCCGCCACGGCGCTCGTCATCGCCGCTCTCCGCCGTCTTGCCGACGATGTCGACACGGCCGAACCGCCCGCCGATTCCTGGCACCGCCTGTCGACCCGACTCGAGCGGCCACGTCCGCGCCGGATGATGTTGAGCTCGCCGATTGCCAGCCTGGCCTTGAGCGCCGGTCTCGTGGTCGCGATCGTTGCGCCGCAGCTCGGCCTTGACCTCGTCATCTCGACGCCGGACCGCGCCGGCCCGCTGCCGGGTGCCGATGCGGCGTCGTACATCGAGGAGCAGCGCTGGCTGCGCGACCGCCTGCAGGGCAACGCGCGCTTCGCCGCGGACCAGGTCCCGGCGGCCGGCGCTGCAGCGACCGCGGTGGTCCGGCCTCGAGACCTGGGGCCGGACGGCGTCCAGCTCACCTCGCTCAAACCCCATTTCGACGCTCCGCCGGGGCGTCAACACTGATGGGTCGGGGTTCGACCCGCCCGGAAACCAGGAGGTGTCGCGACGGAGTTTCTCCGGGACCGGCCCGGTGTCCCAAGTTGACACCGCATGGGGCCGTGTCCATAGTACGGCCAGCGCCGCGGCCAATTGTGTTGGCGCGCGTTCCCGGATCGTGCCCGCAGACCCCGCCGTACCGAGCGTCCGGCAGACGTGGGGCGAGTGGAGGACCAGCCGGGGACGGCCAACGGCCAAGGCAGTTTAGAGTCCGGGTCCGTTCAGGGCCCGTTTGGGAGGAGCACTAGATGCGGAAGCGGTTTATAGGGCTGCTCGCGACCACGGCGATCGTGTTCGCGGCTTGCGGTGGGGCGACGGAGTCGCCTGCGCCGCCGGCGGCCACGGACCCACCGGCAGCAACGGATGCGCCGTCGACAGCCGACGCGACGGTCGAACCGACGGAACCGGGCAATCCCGAAGACATCCTGTTCACGTTCGACTACCAGCCGACCGAGGGCCAGCCGGGCGGCTCCGCCGTTATCGGCGAGTGGCAGGCTGTGGCCAACCTCAACAACTACTATGACAACAGCTTCACGACGTCGCAGGTCCTGGCCGCAACCATGCGCGGCCTGTGGATTGCCGGCACAGACGGTGAGCGGACGGTCTGGAAGCCGGACCTCGCGGCCAGGATGCCGAAGTTCGGCGACGAGTCGGTCCGGCAGGCCGCCGACGGCAGCTTCGAGGTCGACCTCGAGCTCCGCCCGGGCCTCAAGTGGTCCGACGGCGAGGATCTCACCCTCGACGACCTCAAGTTCACCTGGGAATGGATGCTGGACCCCGACCAGGTCGGTCTGGTGTCCGGCACGACCGGCTGGGAAGACATCACCGCCATCGACGTGGCGGCCGATGGCCTGACCGCCACGGTCAAGTTCGACAAGCCGTACGCCGGCTTCTACGGTCTGCTCGGCCCCAATATGATCCTGCCGGAGCATTACTTCAGCGAGATCCCGATCGCCGATGCGGCCACGCAGTCGATGCCGGTCAGCCCGCAGATCGCAAATGTCCCCACATCGGGCCCGTTCAAGTTCGTCAACGCGTCGCCCAACGGCATCGAGCTGGAAAAGAACGAGAACTTTGTCGGCGGGTCATTCGACCAGGGTGCCTATCTCGACCGCGTCACGTTCCAGTTCTACGCCGACAAGGACGGCATGATCGCCGACTTCCTCGCGGGTGCCCTCGACGTCGCGCTCGACATGACCGCGGCCGACTACGCCGCGATCGAGGGCATCGATCCGTCGCTTGGTGAGCCGATCCTCGAGCCGTCGTGGCTGTACGAACACCTGGACATGAACCAGGGCCCCAATGGTCATCCGATGCTCGCGGACCTCAACGTGCGAAAGGCGCTGTATCAGGCGATCGATCGCGCTGACCTCCTGAGCAAGCTCTTCCCGGGCACCCCGGTGCCCACCGAGCTCGCCTGCTCGCCGGCGCCCCCGGGCACCTACTGGCGGCTCGAAGGGCTCGAGTGCCCGCCGTTCGACCCTGCCGCTTCAGCCGCTGCCCTCGAGGCGGCCGGCTGGACCGACAGCAACGGCGACGGCACGATCGACAAGGACGGCCGCGAGGCCGTGCTCGAGGCGTGCACGAGCTCCGGCAACCCGACCCGCCAGCTGACCCTCGAGACGATCGCGGGCCAGCTCCAGGCGATCGGCATCAAGATGAACATCACGCTCGCCGATGCGGCCTCGGTGTACTTCGCGGGGTGGAACGACACCACCGCGGACACGAAGTGCTCGATCTACCGCGGGACGTACGACCTGGCCCTCTTCGCGTGGGTCCTGACGTTCGACCTGTTCGGCAACTACTACTACAGCTATCACAGTGACCAGTTCCCGGACACCGAGCCGCACGACGGTGGCAACACCTCGCGCTTCTCGCACCCGGAAATGGACGAGGCGCTCAACACGCTTCGTGACTCGATCAACACCGCGGAGCAGATCGAGGCCGTGAACACCGTTCAGCAGATCTACATCGACCAGATCGCCGAGATCCCGCTGTACTACCGCGACGAAGTTCGCGGCAAGTCCACCCGCCTCCAGAACTTCGTCAAGAACCCGAGCACCGCGTCCGACATGTGGAACATCGAGGACTGGTGGATCCAGGAGTGACCATGGCAGGCGACCTCCAGACCATCTGAGTCGCCGACCGCCGCGGGACGGGCCTGTGCCCGTCCCGCGGTTCCACATCAACCCCGAGCTCGTACCGGGATCTCAATGTCCAAGTACATCATCCGCCGGATCATCGGGCTGATCCCGCTTCTGTTCGGGATCATCCTCATCAGCTTCTTCCTGATGAAGCTGGCTCCCGGCGGGCCCCAGGCGCAGTTCAACCAAAACCCGAGGGTCACCGAGGCGCAGATCGACCAGTGGCTCAAGCGCTGGTGCCTTGAGCGCGAGTCGTCGCCCATCTCGGTGGTCCGCGAGTTCAGCGGCTGGCTGGGCGTCTACAACTGCGAGACGGAGAGCCTGCTCAGCGAGCAGGGTGGCCTGAACTTCCTGCCCGCAGCACTCGGTGGCGGGACCAACGGGATCATCCACGGCGACCTGGGCCTGTCGATCAAGGCCGGACGTCCGGTCACCGACATGATCATCGAGCGCGTTCCGGCCACGCTCATCCTGACCACCACCGCACTCATCATCTGGGTCACGCTGGCCGTCATCCTCGGCGTGATCGCCGCGGTCAAACGGTATTCGTTCTTCGACCAGGCGTTGACCTTCTTCAGTTACGTCTTCTACTCGCTCCCGACCTTCTGGCTCGGGCTCATGTTCATCTATCTCTTCTCGGTCGTCCTGCGGATCTTCCCTGCCCAGGGCATCCTCACGCCCCGCGAATGGTCGCACTTCAACACGCCCAACTTCTGGATCGAGTTCGGTGAACGCCCACTCGCCGCGATCCTCGACATCGGCCACCACATGGTCCTGCCGGTGACCGTTCTCGTCCTGGTCAGCATCGCGGCGGACAGCCGCTTCGTCCGGGCGAGCATGCTCGAGACGCTCAACCAGGACTACGTCCGGACGGCAAAGGCCAAGGGCCTGCCCAAGCAGCGCGTCTACATGAAGCACGCCTTCCGGAACGCCATGCTGCCGGTCGTGACGAACGTCGGCCTCGAACTGCCGTTCCTGTTCAGCGGCGCGATCGTGACCGAGACGATCTTCTCGTGGCAGGGCATGGGGCTGTTGTTCATCACCGGGGTCAACGATCGCGACTACTTCATCCTGATGGGACTCATCCTGGTCACCTCCAGTCTCGTCGTGATGTTCAACCTGCTCGCCGACATCGCCTACGCCATCGTCGATCCGCGGATCCGCTATGACTGAGCGCGCCTGATGTCCGATCCGATCCGCACCGTCGACTCGTTCGATACCGCGGCGGTCATGACCGACAGCGTCGGGCTGCCCGAGGATGAGTTCGTCGAGGTCAACCTCGAGACCCTCAACCAGTGGCAGCTGGCGTGGCGTCGCTTCAAGCGGCACAAGCTGGCGATGGTCGGCGCGGGAGTCCTGATCGTCATGGTCGCCGTGGCCATCTTCGGAACGATCCTCTGGCCGTACGACCCGACCGACATCAAGGCCATCAGCCGGCCGGGCGGCGACCCGCCGACGCTGAGCCCGATCGAGAACCTGTTCGGGACGGACTTCGGCGGCCGGAGCGTGCTCCAGCTGGTGGTCGTCGGCGCGCGGATCTCTGTCGCGGTCGGCTTCTTCACCTCGCTCATCGCGACGACCATCGGGATTCTCGTCGGTGCCACGGCGGGCTACTTCGGCGGGCGCGTCGACAACATGCTGATGCGCTTCGTCGACCTGATGCTGGCCATCCCGTTCCTGTTCGTCATCCTCGTCGCCGCGCGGTTCTTCGGCGGCGGCGATCCGGTCGTGCTGATCCTGATCTTCGGCCTGCTGTCGTGGCCGGGTCTGGCGCGACTCGTTCGCGCGCTGTACCTGTCGCTGCGCGAGTCGGAGTTCGTTCAGGCTGCCCGGGCGGTCGGCGTGAGCGACGCGCGGATCACGTTCCGCCACATCCTGCCCAACGCGATGGGCCCGATCGTCGTCTCCTCGACCCTGATCCTGGCCAACGCGATCGTCCTCGAGGCGTTCGTCAGCTTCCTCAACTTCGGCATCCGGGCGACCGACGTGTCGTGGGGCAACGCGCTGGCGAACTCCAAGGGCACCCTGCTCACCGGCAACTGGTGGTGGCCGTTCTTTCCGGGGATGATCCTCGCGATGACGGTCATCGCGGTCAACTTCCTCGGTGACGGGCTGCGCGACGCCCTCGACCCCCGGTCCAAGGAGACATAGAGCACGTGGCAGTCACCAAGTCCGTGCTGCCCGGCGGGTCCGGGCGGCCGCCGTCGCTCGACAACCTGCTCGAGGTTCGCGACCTGCACACGCACTTCCACGTCATGGACGGCGTGGTCAGGGCCGTCGACGGGGTGAGCTTCGCGATCCGCCCCGGCCAGACCCTCGGCGTCGTTGGCGAATCGGGCTGCGGCAAGAGCGTGACCGCCCTGACGATCATGCGCCTCCTCGACATGCCGCCGGCCCGGATCGGCGAAACGAGCGAGATCTGGTTCGAGGGGCGCGACCTGCTGCGGCTCTCCGAGGAGGAGATGCGCCACGTGCGCGGCAACGACATCGCGATGATCTTCCAGGAACCGATGACCAGCCTCAACCCGGTGTTCACCGTCGGTGACCAGATTGCCGAGGCCGTCATGCAGCACCACGCGGTGAAGCGGCGTGCGGCGATGGACAAGGCGATCGACTCGCTCAAGGCGGTCGGGATCAACAACCCCGAGCGTCGGGTCATGCAGTACCCGCACGAGCTGTCGGGCGGCATGCGCCAGCGCGTCATGATCGCCATGGCCCTGTCGTGCGATCCCAAGCTGATCATCGCCGACGAGCCGACGACCGCGCTCGACGTGACCATCCAGGCCCAGATCCTCGAGCTGATCAGGACCGTGCAGGACGATACAGGCGCGGCGCTGATGCTGATCACCCACGACCTCGGGGTGGTCGCCGAGACCGTCCACGACGCGATCGTCATGTACAGCGGGCGCGTCGTCGAGACCGGCACCGTCGAGGAGGTCCTCCTGGCACCGAAACACCCCTACACCGAGGGCCTCCTCAGCTCGATCCCGTCGAAGGGCAAGCGCGGCGCCCGGCTCAACGTCATCAAGGGCACCGTCCCGAACCCGCTCAACATGCCCCAGGGCTGCAACTTCGCACCGCGCTGCCCGTATCGCTTCGATGCGTGCGGTCCGCACGACCCGCGGATCGAGGACGCGAACCCACCGGACGTCGCCTGCTGGCTATACACCGCGGCTCCCGGGCACGGGATTCCGCCGCGCGTCCGTCCGCGCGTCGAGAGCGAGGCAACGGCATGACCGAGCGGGCCGTGCCCTCGGTCGAGGAGGGCACCGCGAGCGGTGCGCCGCTTGCCGGAGCGGAGGCCGCGCCGACACTCGTCGACATCAGGAACCTCGTCAAGTACTACCCGATCCATGGCGGCGTCCTGCGCCGCAAGGTCGGCGACGTGAAGGCCGTCGACGACGTGTCCTTCGACGTCCGGCGGGGCGAGGTGTTCGGGCTCGTCGGCGAATCGGGCTGTGGCAAGTCGACCCTCGGCAGGACGCTCATCCGGCTCCAGCCACCGACCGGGGGAAGCGCCTCGATCGACGGCGAGCCGATCTTCACCAAGAAAGGCGCCGACCTCAAGCGGCTGCGGCGCCGGATGCAGATCATCTTCCAGGACCCGGTGGGTTCGCTCAACCCGCGCATGCCCATCAGCGACATCATCGGCGAGGGGCTGCTCGCCCAGGCCGACAGGGAGAATGGCTGGGGCAACAGCGCGAACCGGACAAAGCGGATCGAGGACTACCTCGAGGCGGTCGGGTTGCGACGCGATTTCACGCGGCGGTACCCGCACGAGTTCTCGGGCGGCCAGCGCCAGCGCATCGGGATCGCCCGCGCCCTCGCGCTCGACCCCGAGTTCGTCGTGTGCGACGAGCCGGTGTCGGCGCTCGACGTGTCGATCCAGAGCCAGATCCTGAACCTCCTGCTCGACCTGCGCCGCGAGTTCAACCTGACCTACCTGTTCATCGCCCACAACCTGTCGGTCGTCCAGTACATCAGCGACCGGGTCGGGGTGATGTACCTGGGAAAGATCGTCGAGCTGGCACCGGTCGAGGAGCTCTACGAGAACCCGCGCCACCCGTACACGGTTGCCCTGCTCTCCGCGGTCCCGGATTCCGACCCGCGGACCCGCAAGAAGCGGATCGTCCTCAGGGGCGACGTCCCGTCGCCGGCGGCGCCGCCGTCCGGGTGCCGGTTCCACACCCGGTGCTGGCTCCGCGAACGGCTGGGCAATCCGGAGAACTGCGTGACCGAGGAACCCGAGTTCCGCGAGATCAAGGGCGACCACCGCGTGGCCTGCCACTGGGCGGAGAAGGTGACCGAGGGAACGGTCGAGAAGGCTGCGGCCGAGAGCGTGACGATCGATACCGCGGAGCCGATCTCCGCAGTCTGATGCGGCCGACGCTCCGGCGCGTCACATGGGCCGTGCTCAGAGGGCCGTCGCAGCCTCCGCCGCCGCCGCCCGTGCCGCTGCGTTTGGGACCTCCCTGGCTGCGTCCGCGCCCGGCCCGCGGAAATGGCATGCGCAGCGATGCTCGACCTCGGCACCGAGCTGGATCAGCGCCGGCTCCTGGTCCGCGCAGACGGCCGCCTCGCCGAGCTCCAGCCGGAGCTGGCAGCGCGGGTGGAAGCGGCAGCCGGACGGTGGGTTGACCGGGCTCGGGACGTCGCCGCGGAGGATGACCCGCTGGCGGCGCAGCCCCGGGTCGGGCAGCGGGATCGCCGACATGAGTGCCTGGGTGTACGGGTGCTCGGGGCTCCTGAACAGCTCGCGCCGGCTCGCCACCTCGACGACCTTGCCGAGATACATGACCGCGACCCGGTCGCTGATGTGCTCGACGACGCCCATGTTGTGGGCGACGAAGACGTAGGTCAGCCCGAGCTCGCGCTGCAGGTCGCGCAACAGGTTGAGCACCTGGGCCTGGATCGAGACATCGAGCGCGGACACCGGCTCGTCGCAGACGACGAGGTCCGGCTCGAGGACGAGCGCTCGGGCGATCCCGATCCGCTGGCGCTGGCCGCCTGAGAACTCGTGTGGATAGCGCCGGTAGTGGTACGGCTGGAGCCCGACCATGTCCATCATCCGCTTGACCTTGCGGTCGCGTTCGGCGCCAGTCCCGAGGCCGTGGATCCGCAGCCCCTCGCCGATGCTATCGCCGATCGGCGTCCGCGGATCGAGACTCGCGAACGGGTCCTGGAAGATGATCTGCATCCGCCGCCGATAGGGCTTGAGCGCGGCGCCCTTGATCTTCGTGATGTCGACCCCGTCGAAGCGGATCTCGCCGGACGTGGGGTCGATCAGCCGGAGCAGCAGCCGCCCGACGGTTGTCTTGCCGCAGCCAGATTCACCGACCAGGCCGAGCGTCTCGCCGCGGCGGATCTCGAAGCTCACGTTGTCGACCGCCTGGACCACCCCGACCGTCCGCTGCAGGACGCCGCCGCGGAGCGGAAAGTGCTTGACGAGGTTGCGCACCTCCACGAACGCCTCGCCGGGGGCCGCCGTCGCGCCCGTGCTGGTCGCTGCCGTCGTCATGACGCCGGCGCCTCGTCGCCGGCCGGGGAGATCGCGCCGACGCCGGTGTACCTCGCGGCGCCAGAGGTGACGGCTGCCGACGTGCCCGCGGCGATCGCGGCGGCGACCGGCGGCATCAGCTGGCCTGTCGCATCGTGGTAGAGCCAGCAGCGGACGTCGTGGCCGGCGGTCAGCGGCCGCAGCTCGGGGTGGACCTCGTCGGCGATGCGCACGTCGAGGGGCTCGCGCGCGCCGCAGCGTGGCGCGAAGCGGCAGCCCACCGGGAGGTCGATCAGGTTCGGGACATTGCCCGGGATGACCGCGAGGTCGGAGCGCTCGACGCCGACAACGGGCAGCGAGCCGATGAGCCCACGCGTGTACGGGTGGTGCGGGTCACGGAATAGGGTCATCACGTCGGTCTGCTCGACGATCTCGCCGGCGTACATGACCGCAACGCGGTCGCACATCTCGGCGACGACGCCGAGGTCGTGGGTGATCAGGATGATTGCGGTCCCGGTTTCGTCGCGCAGCGTGCGCATGAGGTCGAGGATCTGGGCCTGGATCGTCACGTCGAGGGCGGTCGTCGGCTCATCCGCGATGAGCAGGTCCGGTTCACAGGCGAGGGCCATCGCGATCATGACCCGCTGGGCCATCCCGCCGGACATCTCGTGGGGGAACGCCTTCAGCCGCCGGCCGGGGTCGGGAATGCCGACCATCTTGAGCAGCTCGAGAGCTCGGTCGTGGGCGGCCGTCCCTTTCATGTTGCGGTGGATCCGCAGGACCTCCTCGATCTGCGTCCCGACGTCCCAGACCGGGTTGAGCGAGGAGGTCGGCTGCTGGAAGATCATCGAGATCTTCTCGCCGCGGATCTGACGCATTCGGTCGTTCGAGACCTTGAGCAGGTCGTCGCCCTCGAAGAGGATCTCGCCCGCATCGATCCGGCCGGGCTTCGCGATCAGGCGCATGATCGAAAGGCTCGTCACGCTCTTGCCGCAGCCGGACTCGCCGACGAGGCCCATGATCTCGCCGCGGTCGACGTGGAAGTCGATCCCGTCGACCGCGCGGACGACCCCGTCGCGCGTCTGGAACGACGTGTGGAGTCCCTTGACCTCGAGGAGCGGCCGTTCTCCCGGCACGCGCTTGCGGCGACGTGCCGAGGCCGGCAGGAGCTCCTCGACGGTCGTCTCGTCGAGGGATGGGCCGAGCACGTCGACCTGGCTCGGCGTGGGGGAGTCGCCGGTCATCGGTTGAGCCTCGGATCGAGCGCGTCGCGTACCCCGTCGCCGACGAGGTTGAATCCGAGCACGGTCAGGGTGATCGCGAAGCCCGGGAAGAAGATGAGGTGCGGCGCGGAGAAGAACAGGTTGTAGTCGAAGCCGATCATCGATCCCCACTCCGCCTCCGGCTGCTGCGCGCCGAGACCCAGGAACGAAAGTGCTGCGACCTCGACGATCGCGCCGCCGATGCCGAGCGTTCCGGCCACTATGAGCGGGGTCAGCGCATTCGGCAGGATCCGCCGCGTCAGGATGCCGATCGAAGATTCGCCCATGGCCCTCGAGGCGGTCACGAAGTCGGCCTCGCGCACGGACAGGACGGCCGCGCGCATGACCCGCGCATAGATCGGGATCGACACGATGCCGATCGCCAGCATCGCCTGGTACAGGCCGCTGCCGAGGACGGTGACGATGGCGATCGCCAGGATCAGCGCTGGGAACGCGAGGACGACGTCGAGCAGGCGCATGATGAGGTTGTCCGCCCAGCCGCCGAGGAAACCCGCGACGGCGCCGAGCACCGTCCCGATGAGGATCGCGAACCCGACCGTGACAAACCCGATCATCAACGAGATCCGGGAGCCGTGGATGACCCGGCTGAACTCGTCGCGCAGGTTCGAGTCGAGTCCCATCAGGTGCTGTGGCTGGTCGTCCGGACACCCGAGGAGGTGCACGCACGGCGGCTGGCCGCGGCGGACACCGACCTCGCCGGCGTCGAGCATCGACTGCTTTGGGGGATAGCTGGCGACGGCGTCGGCGAAGATCGCGACGAAGAGCAGGATCCCGAGGATGAAGATGCCGGCGATCGCCGATCTCTGGCGCAGGATGTTCCTGAGCGTGTCGCGCCCGAGCGAACTCGTCTTGCCGCCTGCGGCCTCGACCGGGATATCGGGCCGCATTTCGACGTTGGCGGCCATCGCTCAGCTCAACCGGACGCGTGGGTCGAGGTACGCGTAGAGGACGTCCACGACCAGGTTGACGGTGACGTAGAACACGGCGACAAGCAGCGTCGCACCCTGGATGATGCTGTAGTCGCGGCTGTTGATCGACTCGAACAGTGTCCGACCCATGCCGGTCAGCCCGAAAATCGTCTCGGTCAGCACCGCTCCCGACAGCAGCGCTCCGAGGGACAGGCCGATGACCGTCACGACCGGCAGCATCGCATTGCGCAGACCGTGGCGAATGACGACGGCTCGATCCTTGACGCCCTTCGCCCGCGCGGTCCGCACGAAGTCCAGGCCGAGCACCTCGAGCAGGCTCGAGCGGGTCATCCGCGCGATGATCGCGAGCGGAATCGTCCCGACGGCGATCGCCGGCAGGAGCAGGTGACGCATCGCATCACCGAGTCCGGCCCAGTTGCCCGTCACGAGCGCGTTGAACGTGTGCATGCCCGAGAAGAAGTCGAGCAGGACGCGTGGCGGGCCAGCCAGGTCCTGCAGGCCCCACGTCGTCGCCAGCGGCGGGATCGTCACGCCCGGCGAGAGCCGGCCCGATGGTGGCAGGACCAGCGGGGTGTCCTTCAGCAGGACGGCGAAGGCATACGCGAGAAACAGGCCGAGCACGAAGACCGGGATCGATACGCCGAGGTTGGCGATGATCATCGTGCCGACGTCGACCGGGGAATTCCGGCGAATGGCCGAGACGAGGCCGAGGGTCACCCCGACGACGACCGCGAAGATCATCGCCGCGATGGTCAGCTCGACCGTCACCGGCAGTCGCTCGATGATGATGTCCGCGACCGGCCGGCCGAACCGGATCGAGTACCCGAGATCGCCCGACCCGAGCGTCTGGAGATAGACGATGAACTGCTCGAACAGGGGTCGGTCTAGTCCGTAGCGGATGTTGAACGCGTTGCAGATCGACTCGGTCGCCTTCTCGCCGTACGTTGCGATGCACGGATCGCCCGGGATCACCCGGGCGAGGGTGAAAACGAGCAGGACGGCCCCGAACAGGACCGGGATGCTCAGCAGCAGGCGACGGATGATGAAACGGGGCACGCGTGACTTCGTTCCGGATGCGACACGGCGGGGGGCCCGGGTGGACGCCCCCGCCGTGACCGACTTTGAGCCTTACTCGGCCGGCGGGTTCAGGAACCCACCGAACAGCGCGGAGAAGTAGGTGAAGCTGCCATCGCGCCCCTTGTGGAGCTCGTGGGCGGCATCCCACTGGACCGCGTACGACAGGACGACGTCATTGGCGTCGAGTGTCGCCCCGTTGTGGAAGGTGACGCCCTGGCGGAGCGTGCACGTCCACTGGGTCAATTCCGGGTTCGACTCGCACGACTCGGCAAGCGCCGGCTCGACAGCCGTGCCGGCCGTCTCGTAGGAGTACAGCGACTCGACCATCTGCTCGCAGGCGCGGAGCGCCTCGCCGTCGGTCTCGTCGGCGCAGTACAGGCCGCCCGGCTCGCCGTTCTGGCTGAACACGAACTGGGTGCGGTCGCCCGGCTGCATCACCGAGAACTTCTCGTTGCTGAGCGGGGACGAATGGGCACCCTCGACGTCAGCGCGATAGGCGACCCCGGAACCGCCGTGAGCAATCGGGATCATCGGGACGTGCTGCTTGATCAGCTCGTTGGCCGTCACGTACGACGGCTCGCGAGCGGCATCGTCGGCTCCGGCCGCACCCTGGGCGAGGGCCGCCGTGATGTCGTCGAACTTGTCGCCGAACTGGGCCGAGGCCCCGGCACCGAAGTGGTAGTCGAGGAAGTTCGTGATGTCCGGATAGTCCGCGCCCCAACCGAGGAGGTGCAGGCCGTCCAGCAGGCCTTCGTCGGCGTTATCGAGATAGGTCGTGTCGTCCTGGAGGTCGAGCTCGACCTTGATGCCCAGGTTGGTCTGGAGCTGGGTCTGGATCTCCGTGGCGACGACGGGCGGGTCCGGCAGGTAGCCGCGGACGGCCGCCCGGTAATGGATCTTGTAGGTCTGGTCGAAGTCGAAGCCCGCGTCCGTCAGCATCTGCTTGGCGGCTGCCGCGTCGAACTCGTACCACTCGGGGCCCACGCAGCCGTTCGGGATCTCGCACGGCGTGAAATGCGAGGCAACCTGCGAGCCGGGCGGATAGAAGTTGTCGACGATCCGGTTGCGGTCGATGCCCATCGCAACGGCCTGGCGGACGGTCTCGTTATCCCACGGGGCGAACTTGTTGTTGAAGCCGACGTAGAAGGTGTTCAGACCCGTACGCGGCTGGAGCTGGAGGCTCGAGTCACCTTCGACGGTCGGGAAGTCGGTCGGGCCGACGTTGTCGATGCCGTCGACCTGGCCGGCCTGCAACTCGACGAGCCGCTGGGCCGCCTCGGTGTTCCACTTGAGGATCGCGGTCTGGGCGATGGCCTTGTCGCCCCAGTACTCGGGGAAGGCTTCCATCGTGATGTCCGCGCCACGGTTCCAGGCAGTCAGCCTGTATGGGCCGGTGCCGTTGACCTCGGAGACGATCGGTTGGTTCTCGTTCTGCGAGGGGTCGATCTTCTCGGTCAGCCAGTCCGAGTCGTTGATCCCGAACGCGCTGAACGCGATCTTCGACAGGAACGCCACGTCCGACGCGCACAGGTCGAAGACGACTGTGTTCTGGTCCGTCGCCGTGATCTTCTTGATGTTGCCGGTGTACGGGGCGGTGCCGCAGGGGGCTTCGCCGTCTGCCGGGTGGCTCATGCCTTCAAAGGATGCGTCCGGCGTGCTGGGAGCGACCGTTGCGGCCCCTCCGTCGGCGGTCGGGATCGGCGTGGCGGTTGTCCCACCGCACGCCGTAAAGACCAGGGCCGCGGTGGCGATAAGCGCCGCGAGCCGTGGCGGCCACCTCCTGGGTGTTCGTGACATGCTCTGTTCTCCTCCTCTGTCGCCCGCTGCCCGGATCATTCGGCCTCCCTGTCCGGGCCTGGGCGGGTGAAGTCCGACCGCTCGGGAATCCAAGCTGTCTGACATGCGCCGGAAGCCTAGCATCGACAGTGGCCCTCCGTCACCTATCGCGGCCCCGGTAGTCGCGTATTCTCGACGAGTGAATCCCGTCCGGATCGCGCTCGCGCAACTCGCTCCACGGCTCGGAGCCCTCGACGTCAACCTCGCACGCCACCACGCGCTGCTCGCGGAGGCCCGCGCCGGAGACGTCGATCTGATTGTTTTCCCGGAGCTGGGACTCACCGGCTACCTCCTGCAGGACCTGGCCGCCGAGGTGTCGATGCGGCTCGACGACCCGCGCCTGGCGGAGCTCGCCGACGCGACGCGCGGCCTGTCCGCCGTGGTCTCGTTCGTCGAGGAGTCCGGAGATCATCGCCTGTTCATCGCAGCGGCCTTGATCGAGGACGGGGCGATCCGGCACGTTCACCGCAAGCTCTTCCTGCCGACCTACGGGCTGTTCGACGAGCGCCGGTTCTTCGCGGCGGGGGACATGCTGCGGGCGGTTCCCTCGCGGATCGGGGCGGGGATCGGCCTCGCCGTCTGCGAGGACTTCTGGCATCTCGCGGTCCCCCAGCTGCTCGCGCTCGACGGGGCGCAGATCCTGGTCAACGTGTCCTCCTCGCCGGGCCGCGACCTCGCGGCAATCAACGAGGTCGGCCTGGGCACCGCGACATCGTGGCGGACGCTGATGCGGACATACGCCCAGCTGACGACCTCGTTCGTCGTTTTCTGCAACCGGGTCGGTGTCGACGAGTCGATCTCGTTCTGGGGCGGTTCCGAGGTCATCGCCCCGACCGGTGAGGCGGTGCTGTCCGCACCGCTCTACGACGAGGGCCTGTTCACTGTCGACGTTGCGCTGGGCGACGTCCGCCGCGAGCGGATCTCGCTGCCCTTGTTGCGCGACGAACGCCCCGAGCTCCACGTTCGCGAGCTGGAGCGGATCGTCGCCGAGCGGGCGGGGCTCGCGACGGACTCGACGGCCGATCCAGGGGCCGCGCCGGGCCTCGACGTGGCCACGATGCGCGTCGAGTCATGACCTCGGCCGAGGCACCGCTCTTCGATCTGCCGTC
>Ga0299914_10000533_pt1 | contig 22985 bp, 23 predicted proteins | sample RVTome_10_FD_201361 | JGI IMG/M metagenome (GOLD analysis project Ga0299914, IMG submission 201361) | Soil microbial communities from uranium-contaminated site in the Upper Colorado River Basin, Wyoming, United States - RVT153D57 (version 2) ...
AAGCGGCCCGGTGGGAAAGGGAGACGCATGGCGAAGGACGAGACCGCGCCCTGGTGGTTCGGGGCCATCTTCGTCGCGGCCGGGGCCGCGATAATGGCCATCGGCGTCGGGTGGATCGAGGTGGATCCTACTTCGGTTCACGCTCCACCCTGGGTGCTGACCGCCTGCGGGGGCGTGTTCGCCCTGGGCGGAGTGATGACCTGGACCAGCCGCCTCGACCAGCGGGTGAACCACTTCCTAGCGCTCATCCTCATCGGGATGTTCGCGTCCATCGCGAGCTGGATCGCGTTCGGCCCGGGCGAGCGGTCCTTCTCGGGCGGTGCGTCGGTGGGTCCGGTGGGTGTCGGCGGATCGAGCGGCGAGACCGCCGGCCGGATCGCGTTCGGGTTCGGGGCCGTGCTCTTGTGGCTGATGGAGGTGATGATCGCCGTCAAGCTCGTCCGGTCGATGAAGGACTGAATCCCACGGATCCCCACGATGCCACGCCGCTCGTTCGAGACGAACGCGCTCTCGATCGCCTCGTAGCGGTTCCCGTCGTCCTGCGTGAGCTCACGTCGCCCGAGCACCCCGGTCGATCCGCGCGTGCCGGCATGCGTCGGCGAAGGACACGAGCTGTCACAGGTACGCGCTGTACCGCGCGTGCGCGAGGTCGCCATCGGTTCGGAGAAGCGACTGGAACAGCCGGCGCTCCGGGTCTTCGAGCCCGTCGCCGACCGGCACCCCCTCGCGCTCGAGCCGGGGGCCGCCCGCGTCCACGCGCTCGAGCGGGTCGGTCGCTGCGTTGACAGGGCCCCCGCGACGCCCTCCAGTTTCAACGGCCAGCGCCCGACCATCCCGGGGATCCGTGTGCCCTGTCTCGGAAACGGCCTTCGCCAGGGGTCTCCAACGTGAGCCAGCCATCCGTGTTCCGGCGAATGTGGCAACCGCCCGCGAGATTCGAGGACAGGTCACCCGACCGCAGCGTGACCTTCCTCGAGCTGTTCTTCGACCTGGTCTTCGTCGTCATCATCGCGCAGCTCGCGCACCACCTGGCGGAGCACCCTTCGTGGGAGGGCGTGGGCTGGTTCGTGTTTCTGTTCTACGCGGTGTGGTCGTCGTGGCTGAACGGGACGCTGTACCACGACCTCCACACGACGAACGACGTCAGCGTGCGCGTGTTCACGTTCGCCCAGATGCTGGCGGTGGCCATCATGGCCGTGTACGTGGGCGATGTCCCCGGGGAGGGGTCGTCGGGCTTCGCGCTGGGATACGCGGCGAACAACACGATCCTCGTGATCCTCTGGGCCCGCACCGGGATCCACGACCCGGCCCACCGCCCCGCCTCCGTTCCCTATTCGACCGCCTACTTCCTGTCCACGCTGGCCTTCGGCCTGAGCGTCCTGGTCGACGAGCCGCTTCGCTACTGGATGTGGGCGGCGGGTCTGCTCCTCGAGGTCGCGGGCTTCGCGGTGGCGCTCATCCGCTTCACGCCGCCGGAGTCTCAGCCCGGCGACGCCGTCATCGCGGCGACGCCGTCCCTCATCGAACGCCTCGGGCTGTTCGTGATCATTGTGCTGGGCGAGGTCGTGGTCGGCGCCATCTCGGGCATGGCGGAGGTAAGCGGCCTCGGCAGGGCGGGCATCCTGACCGGCCTCCTGGGGGTGATGGTCGCCATCGGGCTCTGGTGGCTCTACTTCGATCTGATCTCGCACCGCGCGCCCGTGTCGCGGCGCACCCAGCTCTGGCTCTACCTTCACCTCCCGCTCGTGATGGCGATCGCCGCGGGCGGCGCCGGCGTCCTGAACACCGTCGAGCACGCGGGTGAGCCGGTGCCCGACGCGGTGCGGTGGCTGCTCGTCGGCTCGCTCGCGGTCGCTATGGCCGCGATCCTCTTCCTGAGCTTCGTGCTGGAGGCGCGCCGGCGACAACCGGACCTCTACCGGGTCGTGGATATCGCCCTGATCGTCGGAATCGTCGCCACGCTGGGCATTGGGCTGACCGCGCTGACGGCGCTCGCCAGTCTCGCCGCGATGGTCGTCTTGCTGCTGCTCCCCCTCGGGCCGGCGATCGCCAAGTGGGTCAGGGACGTGGAGATCCAGCTTTAGGGCCGTCGATGTCCGGGGGTCGTCGGCTACTCCTCCGCGAAGATCCGGCCCAGGTCGATATCGCCCACCCGCTCGTCGCCGAGCCGAACCGGGAGCTCGGCCACGAAGCGCTCGTTGCGCGGACTTCCGCGGAAGCGCCACACATCGACCGCGGCGGCCTCCGCATCGACGATCCAGTACTCCGCGACCCCCTGGCGCTCGTAGAGCCGGCGCTTGAGGTCCCTGTCGCGCCAGGCGGTGCCCGGTGACAGGATCTCCACGACGAGGTCCGGCGCCCCCTTGAGCTCATCCGGCGCCACGATGCCACGTCGCTCGTTCGAGACGAACAGGATGTCGGGCTGGACCCCCTCGCCCGTGGCCGGGAAGCGAACGCCGATCGGCGCGTACCACACGCGCCCGTGACCGGGATCCTCGAGCAGACGCATGAGGTTCGCGTGCAGCCGCTTCGAGATCGTCTGGTGGCGGACGGACGGGGTGGGGGTCAAATACAGCGCCCCCTCGATCGCCTCGTAGCGATTGCCGTCGTCTGGAAGCTGCTGGACGTCGTCCCAGGTGATCTGTGGCAGCGGCATGCCCACATCATACCTCCGGCGGCGTGGGGGAACGAATCGCACACCCATCCTCCGCCGGGTGCTCAAGCGGTCGTCAACCGAGCTCCGTGAGGTCGAGTCGTCGGAGCCGCTCGGGATCGGCCAGGATGTCCATCTCCACGACCTTCCCGTCCGTGACCGTGAAGCCGGTGAGCGAGAAGACCCTTCCCTCGGGGGCCGTCACGACACCCACGGCGCCGTTCACCAGATCGCCGGGGCTTGCCTCGCGCCGGACCGCCCGCAAAGGCCGCCTCCCACGACCGGGGTACCTCTTTCGAACCACCCGGACGGATCGAGGTCTGGCTCGCCGGATCCAGTCCCGACGCTCGCACCTTCGTGGGATGGCCGCCACAGGGCGAACGAGCGATCATCGTAGGCGTCGGCCTCGGCGACACGCGGCACGTCAGCGCAACACCGGCGAGTCGCGGCCCGCGACCTCGGCGGGCGCCGGGCAATCCGTAGAAAGGATGGATGACAGTCATGCTTTGGACTATCGTGTTGATCCTGTTGGTCTTGTGGGCGCTTGGATTCGCCACGTCCTATACGCTGGGAGGCCTTCTACACGTCCTCCTCGTCGTCGCCGTCATCGTGGTGATCTTCCAGCTCGTCCAGGGCCGCAGGGTACGGTAGGTCGCCAACAGGCGCTTTGGCAGATCGTCAACGGACTCTGGAGAGGAGATGCGGGTGCCATGAAGTTTGCATCGCCGAAGGAGGCCCCGGCACGCGCGTTCGAGCTGGCCCGCGCTCTCGAAGAGAGACTCGGCATGCCTGCCACCCTGTACATGACGTCCCGCGAATCCACCTCGCGACGCGCGCCGCGGACCGGGACCGTCGTCCCGGCGCGGAGCCTCCCGGCCGCCGCCTCGCCGGAGGCGAAGCCTGCCGGTCCCCTGGACCGCTACCCGGGACGCCGCTTCGGGAGATGGATCGGGAGCGGCGAGGTCGCTGGGGCCATCATCGCTGCCTTGCGGTTCGGTCTGCTCGCGACTGGCCTGGGGTGGCTCGCCGCGGGCCTGTTGTAGCGTCGCCCGTCGAGCCTCCGACGGCGGTGTGGTCGATCCCCCGCCGCGAGCCTGATGCGCGAACGACACCGCGCTTGACGTCGCGCGAACGAAACCTCGGCCGAAGGGTCTTGAAGTGATAGATCCCGGTACCGGAAGCGGTACCGCTACCCGTCAACGCCAAGGGTCCCCGGCTGGACTCCTGTTCGCGTTCCGCCGCACCCCTACCCACCGAATCGCGGCGACGCGCTCCTGGTCGGGGACTCACTCTCCAGGGGGGAAGAAATCTGTCGGGATAGTCGCGGGTCTGAGATGCCGCTGCGGGGCCGCCACCAATGCGTACTCCCTTCGAGCGAGGCCGCGACCCGCCTCAACGACTGATATCGCGCTCCGACACCCATCGGTAGATTTCCATTCAACTTGCACGTCGATACTCCGCGCAATGACGCGTTCCGGAAGCGACGGGCTCCGAATTGGAGGTCTCATGTCTACGCTCAGGCTTTTGGCGCCCGCCCTCGCCGTTCTCGCCGCCACCGCGTGCAACCCCTTTCACCGCGAGCAGGCGGTCGAGATGAGCGCCGAGGACGCGACGCTCAACTCGCGCTGGCACGCGAATCTCGCCTCGCCCGGAGGCCTTGCTGGTGCCGTGCAGATGAGCGGCTCGGCGTCGATGGCTCCCGATTCGGACGGGTCTCACACCGTCGTCACTCTGGACCTGGCCAACGCGTCTCCCGGCGGCCTCCATCCGTGGGGACTGCACCGTGGGCACTGTGGAGTCGGAACGGACCATGGCGTGTTCGGGTCGACCGACGCATATGAGGCCGTCGAGGTCGACGGCGACGGTCGTGCGACGGGGACGGCAACGATCGCCAGGCAGATCCCGCGTACCGGTGACTATTTCGTGGTCGTCCACGCGTCGACAGCGAACTCGCGCACCGTCGTAGCCTGCGGCAATCTCGCCTCGCCGACGCGCTGACACTGCGCGTATCCGACGGCGGGGAGCGGTCTCGAGGCCCTCGCGCACGGCAACCCTGATCCGGGCTGCCGTGCGTCCCCATTCGAGTCGAGGATGTAGTTCCATCGAGCCATCAGGCGGGACGTGAGGCCATCCCTCCGGGCTAATGCCCCGCCCCCTCGATCGGGCGATAGAAGTCGGTACTGGTGCGGCCTAGATTCAAGGATGTGGCTTTACGCCCGCGCACCGGGTGCGGTAGAGGTTCCTACGACGCGCGCTCGGCCCGACGGACGGAATGGATGGCATATAGCGCTACGACGACCTGGAGAGTGGGTGGCGCTACAACATAGACAGATTGCAGGGAGGGTATTTACATGGGCACCAGCGAGTCGTTCAGCAGGTCCGGATTCGCGAATGTGATGATGGGTGCGCTGCTTCTCGGCGTCGTCCTCGCATCCTCCTCCTGCGCCTCGAGCAACACGGCGAAGGGTGCGGCCGTCGGCGGGGCGGGCGGCGCGGTCGTTGGCGGCGTGATCGGAAGCCAGACCGGGTCCACGGCCCGTGGAGCGATCATCGGCGCGGTCGTGGGAGGCGCCACGGGGGCCTACATCGGACACCGGATGGACCAGCAGGCGAAGGACCTGGAAATCGCGATCCCGGGTGCAGTGGTGACGAGAGTTGGGGAGGGGATCGTGGTGACCTTCGCCTCGGGCCTCCTGTACGATTCCGACTCCGAGGCCATCCGTTCGGACGCGGGCGTGAACCTGGAGAGTCTCGCAACCAGCCTGAAGCAGTATCCGGACACGGAGTTGCTCATCGTCGGCCATGCCGACTCGCGCGGCACCGAGGCACACAATCAGGACCTGTCGGCACGGCGCGCCGCGTCGGCGTCTCGGTACCTCGCGATGCAGGGCGTGGAAGCGAGCCGCGTGCACACCTCCGGCGTCGGCGAGATGGAGCCGGTGGCGTCGAACGAGACCGAGGAAGGCCGTCAGCTGAATCGACGCATCGAAGTGGCGATCTACGCCGACGAGGCCGCCCGCACGGCAGCGAGGTGAGCGGTGTTCGTGTCGTGTCGTACTCCAGGGCTGACCAGTCAGCCGGGGCTTCGTCTGCTCCGACCAACCGTACGATGACCGCGCCTGAGGTCTCGCAAAGAAAGGCATGGGTGGGATCGGTGGAGCTCGAATCGGCGGCATACGAGAGTCATGGGATGAACACGCGGGGTCGGGCGAGGTCGGTCGGCCATCGGCTCGCCATGCTGGCGGTGCTCGCGGTAGCCGCCTGCTCGGCCCGCGACCCGACGGTAGACGGTGTCGGAGAGGAGCTGGATCCCGCACTCGTCGCTGACGGAAGAGAGATCTTCCGGCACGATACCTACGGTAACGAGGTGTTCTGGGGCGATACGCTACGACTCCACGAGGTGATCGCCCAGGCCGTAGACCCGGGTACCGCGCTCGCGGTGGGCCTCAGGGTGGATGCCGATGCGCTCCCGGACGGCTTGCTGGAGACCGCGGACCTGTCCGACCCCGCGACCACGGTGGCATTGCTTCGGCTCGATGCGGTCGTAGGCGTGCAGGGTACGTTCGATGAAGATGGCACCCTCACGCATGTGGGGATCACATGTGCCCTGTGCCACTCCACGGTCGACAACTCGGTCAGGCCGGGGGTCGGCCGCCGGCTCGACGGGTGGCCCAACCGGGATCTCGACGTCGGAGCGATCGTCGCTCTCTCCCCGGTGCTCGACTCGGCGACGAAGGCCGTGTACAGCTCGTGGGGGCCCGGCATGTACGACGCCCGCTTCAACATCGACGGCCTGAACGATCCCACGACGATCCCACCCGCGTACGGTCTCCGCTCGGTCGATCTCGAGACGTACACGGGCGAGGGTGAGGTCTCCTACTGGAACGCCTATGTGGCGGTCACGCAGATGCACGGCCGTGGGTCGTTTTCCGAACCCAGGCTCGGTATCGACGTCACGGCGTCCCCGGACCTCGTCACCCCGAAGCTCGCCGCCCTGCTCGAGTATCAGATGAGCCTCGAGGCGCCGGTGCCGCCCGCCGGATCTTTCGATCCCGCGGCCGCGGAGCGCGGTCGAATCGTGTACGAGGGCGACGCCCGCTGTGCCGCCTGCCACGTGCCGCCGACGTTCACGGATGACGAGACCCTTCACGCGCCGTCGGAAACCGGGATGGACCCGGTCCACGCCCAGCGCTCGACGACGAAGCGCTATCGAACGACCCCGCTTGCCGGGGCATGGCAGCACCCGCCGTACTTCCACGATGGCAGCGCGGCGTCGCTTCGCGATGTGGTCGATCACTACGACGCGTTCTTCGGCCTGAGTCTGAGCGAGGCGCAGAAGAACGACCTCGTGGAGTACCTCAAGTCTCTCTGAGGAGGGGTTCGCCCGACGCGCCGGTCGCCGTGCGGGCCGCGCGACAACGATTCCACAAGCTGGAGAATGAAGATGAGACATCTGGAACGAAGCATCTCGACGCTCGCGATCGCCGTCGCGAGCATGGGCGCCGCGGCGGGCGGATTCGAGCTCGCGGCCCAGGACACGGACGTCAGCGTGCTGTCGACGGCGGAGGTTCGCTCTCTCGTCGCCGAGCGGTCGAACACGTCCGCGGAGCGCCGCTCGGCGTTGAGCGCGTTCCTCGAGAAGTCGGAGGTACGCCGCATCGCGTCGTCGGCCGGGATCGATATCCGGGACGTCGAGTCGGCGGCCGCGACGCTCTCGGACGGCGAGATGGAGCGCCTGGAGCCGTCCCTCCGGGCCGCGGACGAAGCGCTCGCGGGCGGCGCCGCCACGGTCACCATCGCGACCACGACGATCGTCATCGTGGCGCTCATCGTCATCATCATCCTCATCGCATAGCCGTGTGAGACCGCCTCGCGGTCGGCAGCTCGCCGGCGCCGCGGCCGTCGCGGCGCTCTGGCTGGCCGCACACGCCCCGTCGGGGGTCGGCCAGTCGCGCGACGTCGTGTGGGAGGCCGAGGCGCATGTCGGCCTCCTGCTCGACGTTCCCTACGTCGCGCAGACTGAGGCGCTGTGCGGCGGCGCCGCGGTCGCCATGTCGCTGCGGTATTGGGGTGACGATCGAGCCCGGGCCGAACGGTTCGCCCCGCTCCTGCGGGACGATGGGTCCGGGATCGAGACCTCGGACCTCGCCCGGGCGACCGCGGAGATGGGTTGGCGCGCGACGGAGCTCCGGGGAGACCTCGGACTGATCCGGTCGCAGCTCGCGGCCGGCCGACCCTTGATCGCCCTCATCGCGGTGGGACCGGAGCGCTATCACTACGTCACGGTGGTCGGGTTCGTGGACGGCAGGGTGGTGTTCCACGATCCCGCGGCGTCCCCGTATCGCTGGATGAAGGCGGCGGACTTCACCCGCGCCTGGTCCGCGAGCGGATTCTGGACGCTGCTCGTGCTGCCGCCGGAGAACCGGACCCGCGAGGGCCCGGGTACGCGATTCTCTCCGGCGACGGACACCGGGTTGCCACCACGGGAAGTACGCGAGGGGGAAGGCCCCTCCGCCCGGCCCGCCGGTGACGACCCCGGGGACGGCGTGTTCCCGGCGAACGAACCGTGCGAGGCGGCGGTTCGCCGCGGCGTGGAGCTGGCGCGAACCGATCAGGATACGGAGGCCGCCCGGACGCTGCGTGCGGCTGCCGAGCGCTGCCCGCGCTTCGCGCGAGCCCACCGGGAGCTCGCGGCGCTCGATCTGCGGCAGGGTCGCGCGGCGCTCGCCGCGGAGCGGGCCCACCGCGCCGTGGACCTCGATCCGTCCGACCGGCACGCGATCGAGATCTTGGCCGCGAGCCACTACCTCGACGGAAACGACCTCGGGGCGCTTGAGGCCTGGGGGCGGATCGAGCCCGTGATCCTCCAGGAAGTCACGCTCGGGGCGCCGTCCCGTACTCGTCAGCCGGGCATCCTCTCGCTGGTAGGGCTCGAGCCCGGACAGATCCTCACGCCCCGAGCCCTCCAGCTCGGCCGCCGCCGCCTCGCTATGCTGCCGGCGGCCGCCGCGACGCGGCTCGACTACCGGCCTCTCGACGGGGGCGGGCGCGCGGTCGCGACGGGGGCGGTGACGGAGCGTCCGCTGTATCCGTCGCCCTCGAAGGTCCTCGTAGAGGGGGTCGTGTCGGGGCTTAGCGACCGGACCCTGCGCCTGCCCATCGCCTCGCCTCTGGGCGGCGGCGAGCTGTGGACGTTCGAGTGGCGGTGGGAGCCGAACCGTCGTCGGCTCGGCGTCGGGCTCTCGCAGCCCGTGGGGGGTGCCCTGCCCGGTGTCTTCACCCTGGCCGGTCACACCGCGCGCGAGACCTACGCCCTCGGTCCTGTCGACCGTGAGGAGCGCCGCCGGGTCGAAGCCGGGTTCGCGACATGGCTGATCCCCAGCCTGCGAGCATCGGCCACCGTGGCGGCCGATCACTTGGAAGGCCTCGGGACATTCGGAGCGCTGGGGGTCGAGACGCGAGTGGTCGGACTCGAGGACCGGGCGGGGCTGAGCCTCGGGGGAGAGCTCTGGGCCACCTCCGCCGGCGCCGCGCCGTTCCTGCGAGGGAGGGCGGAGGTCGACTGGCGGTCGAGCTCGAAGCGGCACGGGGTCGTGGCCTACTCGCGCCTCGGAGGCGTGGTCGTATCCGCGGGCGCACCACGCACGATCTGGCCCGGCGCCGGGTCCGGGTCGGGGCGCACCCCCCTCGCGCGCGGGCACGACCTGCTCACGAACGGGCAGATCACCGGGCCGCTGTTCGGCCGGACCCTCGTGCACGGCGGACTCGAGACCGTGTGGTGGCACAGGGTCGGCCCCATCGACGTCGGCGGCGCGGTCTTCGTCGATCTGGCGCACGCAGCGCGGCGGTCCGAAACGCCGGGCGGCCACGGGTTCGCGGCCGACGCCGGCCTGGGGCTCCGGACCGGCCTGCCGGGCGGAAGAACGTTCCGTCTCGACGTGGGCCGCGGACTGCTGGACGGGGCGACCTCGCTTTCGGCCGGACTCGACGTGGGCCTCGCCACTTCGCGCTGAGCCCTGCCGCACGCTCAGTCCGCGGCGAAGATCCGGGCCAGGTCGATCTCCCCCACTCGTTCGTCCCCGATGCGAACCGGGAGCTCATCGACGAAGCGCTCGTTGCGCGCGTTTCCGCTGAAACGCCACACCTCCACCGCCTCGGCCTCGGGGTCGACGATCCAGTACTCCGCGACGCCCTGACGCTGGTACAGCCGGCGCTTGATGTCCCGGTCGCGTCGAGCCGTGCTCGGCGAGAGGATCTCCACCACGAGGTCGGGGGCGCCCTTCAGCTCGTCGGGGGCCACAATGCCGCGTCGCTCGTTGGACACGAAGAGGATGTCGGGTTGGACGCCTTCTCCCGTCGCGGGGAAGCGGACGCCGATCGGGGCGTGCAGCACCTGCCCCTGCCCGGGATCGGCGAGGAGCCGTGCCAGCTCGCGCTCCAGCCGGAACGAGATGACCTGGTGCCGCACCGACGGGGCCGGGGTCACGTACAGCGCCCCCTCGATCGCCTCGTAGCGATTGCCGTCGTCCGGGAGCTGCTGAACGTCGTCCCAGGTGATCTGTGGCAGCGGCATGCCCACATTATACCTCCGGCGGCGTGGGGGAACGAAGCTCCCACCCACGATCCGCCGGGGGCTCAAGTCTGTATCAACGGAGCTCCGGAAGGTCGATCCGCGCCAGCCGGTCGGGATCGGCGAGGATGTCCATCGCGACGACCTTCCCGTCCGTGACCGTGAACGCGGTGAGCGAGAAAGCCCTGCCCTCCGGGGCCGTCAGAACGCCCACGACGCCGTTCACCAGCACCAGCCGCTGGTGCGGGGCGAACTTCGCGAACGCCATCGCCCCCTTCGCCACGTCTTCGGCGCCCCGGACGATCCTCGACACGCCGCCCGCCTGCTCCGCCCGCAGGACCACCTCGGGATCGAGCACCGCGACGAGCGCATCGAAGTCCCCCTCGCGCGACGCCGCCAGGAACGCGTCGACCACCTCCCGCTGCCGGCCGAGATCGGGATCCGGCGCGGGCGCCTCGTCGACGCGGCGACGGGCGCGGCTCGCGAGCTTCCGCGTGGCGGCCGGCGTGCGGTCGACGATCGGGGCGATGTCATCGAACGGGACGGCGAACATGTCGTGCAGCACGAACGCGACCCGCTCGGCAGGAGACAGGGCCCCGAGGACCACGTGGAGCGCCAGCCCCACCGACTCGCCGAGGAGCGCCTCGTCCTCGGGATCCACCCCATCGACGGAGCTCACGATCGGGTCCGGCAGGCGCACCCCCATCGGCTCCTCACGCCGCGACTCCCGCGAGCGCAGTCGGTCGAGGCTCACCCGTCCCACCACGGTCGTGAGCCACGCGGACAGATTTCGGATGTTGCCGGCGTCGGCTCCGCTCAGCCTGAGCCACGCCTCCTGCACCGCGTCGTCCGCCTCGGCGCGCGAACCGAGCAGCCGATACGCCACCGCGCGGAGCTGCCCGCGGTTTTCCTCGAAGCGCTCTGTCAGGCGGTCTCGCTCGGTCATCGGTCACACTTCTCCGACGCGATCCGTCGGTGAGATGGGAAGGGAGTCGATCGCGGGCGGACGAGCCGCCCCGCCGCGAGGCGATCCAAAGCGGGCAGTCTACCGAAAGGAGCGAACGTGATTCAAGGCGACGCGCGATGTAGAAGGAGGTTCTCTTGAACTGGAGCCACTGGATTCGGCAGACCCACCGCTGGGTGTCCATGGCCTTCACCGTGGCCGTCCTCATCGTCACCATCCTGGTCGTCTCGGCGGAGGAGGAGCCCGCCGAGTGGGTGTACCTGCTGCCGCTCCTCCCGCTCGCCTTGCTCGCGCTCACCGGTCTCTACCTGTTCGTGCTGCCGTATGCGAGACGGTGGCGCGACGGGCGGGGCACGACCTGACCTTCCGGCGTAGGATGCGGCGTAGGATGCAGAAGGGAATCCCCGCAATTCCTGGAGGAGCTACCATGGGCGACGAACCCGTCCTCCTGTCGGGAGGCAACCCTCAGATCGCGAAGGCCGACGGCGACGAGCCCGTGCAGGAATACATCGAGGCCATGCCCGGTTGGAAGGGCGACGTCGGACGCCGCCTCGACGAGCTCATCGAGCGCACCGTCCCCGAGGTCCGGAAGGCCGTGCGGTGGAACTCGCCCTTTTACGGCGTCGAGGGCCAGGGCTGGTTCCTGAGCTACCACTGCTTCACGAAGTACGTGAAGGTGACGTTCCACAACGGTGCGTCGCTGAGCCCGCCCCCGCCCGTCGAGTCGAAGCACGAGGACGTGCGCTACGCGCACATACACGAAGACGAGGACATAGACGAGGAGCAATGGACGAGCTGGATCCGGGAGGCATCCGAGCTTCCCGGAGACGACCTTTTCTGACGACAGACCGGAGCCGCGGTGCTCCGGCAGAGAGAGATGCGAATGGAGACCGTGGAGAAGGAGATCGACGCGATTATCGAGGAGCTCGACGACTGGCGGGGCGATACGCTCGCGCGAATCCGCCGTCTCATCAAGGAGGCCGACCCCGACATCGTCGAGGAGGTGAAGTGGAAGAAGCCGTCGAACCCGGCCGGAGTGCCGGTGTGGTCTCACGACGGGATCATCTGCACCGGCGAGACCTACCGGGACAAGGTGAAGATCACCTTCATGCAGGGAGCCTCGCTCGAGGATCCGGCGGGTCTGTTCAACGCCAGCCTCGGAGGCAACGCGAGGCGCGCGATCGATCTCCACGAGGGAGACGGGATCGACGAAAAGGCCTTTATGTCGCTGATTTGCGATGGGGCGGCTCTCAACGCGTCGTGAGCTTGCGCCAGACGCGTTCCGGGCGAGAAGGCGATAGTAGCGAGGGCTCAGCCACACTCGGAGAGCGGCGTTTCCGGCTGGCTCGGTTCCCGACTCAACACATGGACGCGCAAGTGCTGGCGATCGAGCTCGTCGATCCAGATGCCCATGAGCCGATCCTGCTCCACCTCCAGTAGCTGAAAGCCGTCAGGCAGAGTCGGTTCGGCGACGACGGTGCCCGTGCCGTCGACCACGATCCAGCTTCCGCTCGGTCCCTCCGGTGCCTCGAATCGTTCCAGCCACACGTAGCCCGCCGGGTCCGCGACGATGCGGCTGGCGACCGGCCAGACGTCGGCCATGGCCAGCTTCTCGCCCATCTCCTGCACGACGGCGGCCATCTCCGGCGGCGCCTCGTGGGGCGTCGACACCGAGCCGCGGCGCCGGTGTCGCCGATCGCGGCGGAACCCCGTATTACCAGACAGGGAGCGGGGGAACGCGGCTCCGCCCAGCAGCCACCGGGAGGCCATCGTCCATCGACCGCGGGTGAGTCCCCGGCCAGACCCGAACGGAGGTGACCAGGTGAAACGCGTCCCTGTGAGAGACGGCGAGCTCGAGTACGAGTCCCGGGGCGACGGCGAGCCGGTGCTGCTCATCCACGGGAGCCACGTCGCCGACGCCTTCCTTCCGCTGATGAGCGAGCCCGCCTTGGCCGACTACCGCCTCATCCGCTATCGCCGGCGCGGATACGCCGGGAGCACGCGGCACGAGGGACCGTTCGGCATCGTGGAGCAGGGGGAGGACGCGCTGGCCGTATTGCGTCACCTGAACGTGCCTACGGCACATGTCGTCGGGCATTCCTATGGCGCGCTCACCGGTCTCCAGCTCGCGCACGCCGCTCCGGAGACGGTCCACTCGCTGTCGCTGCTCGAGCCCCCGCTGATGATGGTGCCGAGCGCGGAGGCGATGGGCGCCGCCCTGGGACCGTCCATCGAGCGCTATCAGGCGGGCGATCCCGCCGGGGCCGTGGATGCGTTCATGCAGGTCGTGGGAGGACCCGAGTGGCGTGCGATCGGCGAGCGCACCGTCCCCGGCGGCGCGGAACAGGCCGAGGCGGACGCCGCCACGTTCTTCGAGGTCGAGCTTCCCGCCCTCGCCGAGTGGCGGTTCGACGGCGACATGGCCGCGGAGGTCTCGGCGCCCGTGCTGCACGTGCTGGCGAGCGAGAGTGGGCGCTTCTACGCCGAGGGACGCGACCTCGTCGGCACGTGGTTTCCGGAAAGCGAGAGCCGCGTCGTGGAGGGCGTGCGGCACCTGCTCCAGGTCCAGGATCCGGAGGCCGTGGCCGGGGTCGTCGCCGACTTCCTCGCCCGACATCCGATGTGACGTCTGCCGCTCCCGGCCGGAGCCGGGGGTTCAGGCCGGTTGGATCACCGCCTGCCGCTTCGCCGCGACGACGATCGCGGCCACGGTGACCAGGTAGACCGCCGCCACCCAGAAGGGGATGAGGGTGAAGCGGCCGTCCGGAATCCATGTCCAGATGATGAAGGCGCCGATCGCGCGGACGATGGCATGGGCCGAGTAGAGCGCCGGCTTGCCGTAGCTCCAGCCGATCACCGGCCAGTGCTGCGACATGCCGACCGCAAGGATCAGCGGCACGAGCTGGGGCGCCGCCGAGAAGGCCGCGAACGCGATCGCGTAGAACAGCAGCATCGCCGTGAACGCGGGCCCGAGCACGTCGCCGGTGGCCGTCTTGTCCTTCATGAAGTCGCACCGGAAGATCTTCGCGAGCAGCACCGCGAGCGGGAAGATCACGCCGCTGAAAACGAAGGCCGCGAGGTTCCACGTCTCGACGCGCAGGTAATAGCCGGCGATGCCGAGTGCGGCCCAGTAGATGGCCCCGGCGAGCGGAAACGGAAAGCCGCCTCTGAGGCGGACGAAGCTCGCGAGCTGGTCGCGGCGGACCGCGGCGCGAAGCTCTTCCATGATCTGCACTCCCGTCGGCGCGACCCTCAGGTCGCAATGTGCGATGGCGATGTCTCCGTGCCGGAGCATACCGCGAATAGGCCTGGGGTGGAAACGAGACCTCGGGCGGCCCGTACCCTCGCCGAACCGAGCTCTGGCGCGATCAGGATCGATCGGGGTCGGTCGGATGAACCACGATCTCGAAGGGGCTGCCATCGTGCAGACGAACCGCGGCGAAAATGGCGGATGTCACGGGTGGCGATCCGATGGACATCGACTCTCTCGGCCAGCGCGATGACCGAGGCTTCGACCAGACCCAGCGAAAGATCGGCATCGTGCTCGTCGATCTTCATGGCACGGTCGAGCTGGCCGCTGGTCGGCGGCGCGTAGGTGAACGCCCCCTGCGCGAGATCGTCCATGAACGCCCTCATCGCCGCCCGCTCGTCCCTGAGGAAGTAGTCCACTTCCGCCAGCATCAACCCCGGGACATAGCGGGCCCGGGCGGCGTCGATGGCGTCTCGAAAGCGCTCGTGGTCCGGCGCGCTCACGACCAGCTAGTCGATCAGGGCGCCCGTGTCGCAGATCGGCGCTGCCGTCTTACCGGCTGCCACCGAAGAGCTCTCGCTCGTTGCCTCGCTCGCGGAGCTCACGAACGACTCCCGCGCTGTTCGGCTTCGGATGCGGCCGGTACTGCTCGAGAACGAGCGCGAGCTGCCGGCGGATGAACTCCGCTCGCGACACGCCACGTTCGCGCGCCGCGCGTGTGAGCAGCCGATCGTCCTCCGGATCGAGCGAGATCGTCACCTTCTTCTTCTTGAATACCATGGAAGTGTGTGACTCAAGGATCTGCGACGGGTCGCCCCGCTGCAGACTGGATGTACTCCACCCACCACTCCGGCGCCTCCCAGCCGCTGACCCGCCGCAGATCCTCGGTCCGGTACGGCTTCCCGGCCCGGATCACGCCCTCCACGAACCACAGGTCTACGATCCGCTCGGCCGGGTTCCCGTCGATGATCGCAAGATCGGCCACCTTGCCGACGGCGATCGAGCCGTAGTCGGCGTCCTGGCCCATGAAGCGCGCGGCGTCGATCGTCGCGATCTGTAGCACCTTCGGGGCCGGGATGCCGGCGTCCTCGTACAGGGCGAGCTCCATGTGGTAGGGGAGGCCGTTCCCGTTGTCGGTGCCGGCCACGAGGGGGACGCCGGCCTCGTACAGGCGCTCGATGAGCCGCTTGTAGGCGGCCGACTGCGGTGGCGGCTCGCCGGTCAGGGTCTCCACGCCCTCCCAGATGTTGAACGTGCCGTCGATCACGGTCCCGTGCTCGGCGAGGAACTCGATGAGCTCGGTCATCTCCTCGCCGTCGGCGTCGAACCCGGGCGCCACGATCGAGGCCACGCCGGAGTAGGGCCGCATCTCGGGCACGTACAGCGAGTCCTGGAAGTGGGTCGAGAACAGGAACGCGGCGTGCTGGATCTCGTCGAAGCCGAGCCGGACGGCGGCCTCGACGCTCAGCCCGCGCGGGATGTGGCCGCTCAGGAGCATGCCGCGGTGCTCGGCCTCCGCTGCGATGGCGGGCACGAGGTCGGGGTGGATGAGGTTGTAGAGCTTGATCTGGACGTAGCCGAGCGAGTCGTAGCGGGCGATCCACTCGAGCGCCTCGTCCACGGTGGCGGCGATGGCCGAGCTGGGGCCGGCCCACGCGCCGGGGCCCTCGATGAACCCGGCCAGCACGAGGCGCGGCGACACGATGGTGCCGGCGTCGGCGCGGTCGCGCTGCGACACGACGGCGTCCACGTCGGCAGCCAGGTCGCGCACGGTGGTGATCCCGGCGGCCAGCTTCCTCAGGCTCCCCTGGACCTGGCTCGTGTGGCTGTGGTGACCGTGCATCTCCCACATGCCGGGGATCACGGTGCGGCCGGTTGCGTCGATTACCGTGGCGTCAACGGGCACGTCGATCGAGTCGGCGGGGCCGACGGCGGTGATCCGGTCACCCTCGATCACCACGGTCGTGTTGGGGATGACGACGCCCTGTTCGGAGTCGAACACGTTCCCGTTCGCGACGACCAGCGGGCCGTCGAGCTCGGGCATGAGCTCCTCGGCGATGTGCGCGGCCACGGCGTTCCGGTACCCGGCCTCGATGGCGCGCAGCGTGGGGAGCGTGTGCTCGGCGCCCGGCCGCACGGTGATGAACCAGCCGGCGTCGGTCGCGAACAACTCGCCATCGTCGTCCAGCCAGATGCCGGAGGGCGCGTTGTCGCCGTCATCGCGCACCTCGCCCACCATCGCGAGCCGCACGCGCTCCGGGCCGCGGTCGGTGGTGACGAGCGCGTCGCCCACGAACTCGAGCCGGACCGAGTCCCCGCCGGGGAGGATCCGGGCGGTGCGGTCCGGGCGCTCGAGGAGGAAGCGCGCGATGAGCGCGTCGTGGAAGGGCGTGCTCCCCGGTGGCCGGTAGATCGCGTTCGGATCCGCGGCCACGGCGTCGCCCTGGTCCTCCTCCTCGTCGTCCTCGTCGCCCCCGCCGTTGTTCTCGCTGAAGCCCCAACGCAGCGAGTCCGCCCCCGCCTCGAACCACGCCTGGCGCTCGGCGGTCTCCCCCGTCTCGTTGTCGACGGGATACGTCTCGACCGCGATCGGCCAGCCTTCGTCGGAGAGCCGGTACCGCATCTCGACCCAGCGGCCGCGGTTCCGATCGCGGTACTCGTGGCGGACGACGGTCTCCTCGTCCGTCCGCACCACGGTCATGTGGCCGGCGAGCCGGCCGTGGTTGAGAACGGGATAGACCATGGTGTCGGGCACTGTCTGGACGGCCAGCGCTGGGGTCGCGAAGGCGGCCGCCGCGAGGCCGACGGTCAGGGCACACAGCGAGACGACGATACGGGAGACGAGGGGTCGCGGATCCGCGCGCATGGACACTCCGGAGCTGAGCCTGTCATGACGAGGTGACAGGCTAACGGCGTGCGCCGAGGGGGGGCAACGCAAGCATCTTCGTCGTCGCGGCGCCGGCCGACCCGGAGTCGGTCGCGGACGTGTTTCGCGCTCGACGTATGGCGTACTCGTCGCGGCCCGGGTTAGGATCCGCCCGAACGGTTCCCGACGGGCTTCGACCCGTTCGTACTCACGGAGGAGGAGCTCGGACAGCTCGAATCGCGGCCGCCCGAACGGCACCGCGCGATCCTCGCCGGCCGAGACGTGCTTTCGTCATGAAGCTTCGAACCGCATCGCTCGCCCTCCTCGCCGCCCTGCCCCTGGCCTGCGGGCCGCCTGACGGCCGGGACGCCGCCGCGGACCTGGACGGACCCGCGGACCTCGTGATCCTCGGCGGACGCGTGATGGACCCCGAGACGGGCCTCGACGCGGTGCGGCACGTCGCCGTCACCGACGGCCGCATCGCCGCGATCACCGAAGGGGCCGTCGAGGGACGGGACACGATCGACGCGACGGGGCTCGTCGTCGCCCCCGGCTTCATCGACCTCCACGCGCACGGACAGGACTCGGTCAGCGCGCGGTACCAGGCGCTCGACGGCGTGACGACCGCGCTCGAGCTCGAGATCGGCGTCTACCCGGTGGCGGAGTGGATCGCGTCGCGCGAGGGACGCGCGCTCATCCACTACGGCGCGACCGTGAGCCACCCGGGGGCGCGCGTGAAGCTCCTCACGGGCGTGGACGTCGGGCACTCGGTGACCGCGCCGCCGAACGAGCGGAGCGTCTTCGGCGACGAGGTGGTCTACGAGCCGCTCGAGGACGAGCAGATCGTCGAGCTGACCGGCCTCATCGAGCGGGGGCTCGAAGAGGGCGGGCTCGGGATCGGCTTCGGGATCACCTACACGCCGGGCGCCTCGCGCACGGAGATCTACCGGGTCTTCCAGCTCGCCGCCGCCCGGGGAGCGCCCGCCTACGTGCACCTCCGGGGCGAGAACTCCGGCGGCACCCTCGGGGCTTTCCAGGAGGTCATCGCGAACGCGGCCGCGACCGGGGCGCCGCTCCACATCGTCCACGTGAACTCGAGCGCGGACGAGCTGGCGCGCACCGCGATCGAGCTGATCCGCGGGGCCCGCGCGCACGGCGTCGACGTGACCACCGAGTCGTACCCGTACACGGCCGGCTCCACCCGGATCGAATCCGCCCTGCTCGACGCCTGGGAGGGGAGGACGGACGAGGAGTACGCGCAACTCCAGTGGTCGGGCACGACGGAGCGGCTGACCGCCGAGAGCTTCCGGCGCTACCGCGAGCAGGGCGGCTGGGTCGTGATGCACGGACGGAACGAGGAGACCAACGAGTGGATCGTGGCCCAGCCCGACGTGATCGTCGCGAGCGACGGGATCCCCTACCTGTTCGAATCGATCCACCCGCGCGGGGCGGGGACGTTCGCCCGGGTCCTCGGCTACTACGTGCGCGAGCGCGGCGCCCTTACCCTGATGGACGCCCTGTCGAAGATGACGCTCCAACCCGCGCGACGGGTCGAGACCCTCGCGCCGGCGATGGCGCGCAAGGGACGCGTGCAGCCGGGCGCAGACGCGGATCTCACGCTCTTCGATCCGGAGACGATCATCGACCGCGCCACGTACGCGGATCCGGATGCGCCGTCAGACGGCGTGCGTCACGTGCTCGTCGACGGAACCGCGGTGGTGCGAGATGGCGAGATCGTGGGAGGGACGTACCCCGGCCGGGCCATCCGGAGCGGCGGGGGCTGAGGGGCCGACGCCGCGACGAGAGGTCCGGCAGCGTGCGGACCCTGTCCCCCGCCGATGGGCCTGCTCGCCGTTCATGGACAGCGCCCGCGCGTTCGGCGGTTGAAGACGCGTCGACGGCGATCCAGTGGTGTTATGCCGGACCACAGAGGTGGCCGCGCGGCGCGACGGACACGCAGCGCGACGTGATCGCTAGCGGGACCCGCTCCTCCCCCGCGCCCGTGTCTCGGACGACGCGCACAGCGCGGCCGGCTCGGTCCCGCGCACGAAGTACTCGATTCGCGTGTCGAGCGCCGAGGTCTCGCAGTCCTCGGAGACGGCGAACCCGGTCTCCGTCTCGATCCGGATGCGCCGCAGCTCCCGCGGCGGGGCCGGGAAGCCGGGCGCGTCCCGACCGCTTCCGTAGATGTCGAACATGACGGCCCCCCACACCGGCGCCGCGATCGTCCCGCCGTATCCGTTCCGCACGATCTCCTTCGGACGATCGAACCCGAGCCAGATGCCGACGGCGAGCTCGCCGTTGAACCCGACGAACCACGCGTCCTTCGATTCGTCGGTCGTGCCCGTCTTCCCCGCCGCGGGGCCCCAGTACCCGGCGGCGCGCGCCCCCCACCCCGTGCCCCCGTTCACCACGCCCTCGAGACCCTGACGCGTGAGGAACGCGATGGTCGCCGGAAGCGCCTCTTCCACGGCCGGGTCGGCCCGATACACGACCCGCCCATCGGCATCCTCGATCCGCGTGATGAGGTGCGGCTCGACCCGGGAACCGCCGTTGCCGAAGGCCGCGAACGCGGCGACGAGCTCCACGGGCCTGAGCGACGAGGCGCCGAGGAAGCTCGCCGGAACCGGCGCGACCGGGGAGCGGATCCCGAGACGCGCCGCCGTCTCCGCCACCGCACGCACGCCAACCGCCCGGCCGATCCGCACCGCCGCCCAGTTCGACGAGCGGGCGAGCGCCTCGCGAACGCTCATCACCGAGTCGGAGGCCTGCGCGTCGGCCGGCCGCCACACCTCGCGAAGCACCTCCATCTCGATGGGCGAGGTATCGAGGAGGCGCGCTAGCGTGATCTCGCCCGCCGAGAACCCGGCCGCGTATACGATCGGCTTGAACGCGGATCCGGGCTGCCGGGCCGCGAGGAACGCGCGGTCGAACTCGGAGTGCTCGAACTCCCTCCCGCCCGTGACGGCGCGGACCTCACCGGATCGGATGTCGAGCGCGACGCCCGCGCCCTGGAGGTACGCAGAAAGGCCCTCGGCCCTGGGCAGCGCGCCATCCTCGGGAACCGGGTGGCGGAAGGCTCCGTAGGCGCCGGACTCGATCCGGGCGACCTGCTCTCCGATTCTCCGGTCGAGGGACCGCTGCACCTCCTGGTCGAGCGCCGTGAACACCCGGAGGCCCGGACGCGCGGATGCGTCGGGGACGAGCGCGAGGAACTCCCGCCGGACCGCGGCGGCAAAGTAGGACCGGCCCTGCACGAGCGGCCCTGTAACGGTCGCGTTCAGCGGCTCGTCGCGGGCGGCGTCCGCCTCCGCCTCGGTCACGGCGCCGGCCTCGAGAAGCAGGTCCAGCACGAGGCTCCGGCGCGTCAACGCCCCCTCGCCGCCGGTCCGGGGGTTGTAGCGCTCGGGCGTCTTCAGGGCCCCGACCAGCATCGCGATCTCACCCAACGTCAGCTCGCCGACCGGCTTCCCGTAGTAGTGCCGGGCCGCCGCGTCGAACCCGTAGATCCCGCGTCCGAGATACACCTGGTTCAGATAGAGCTCGAGGATGCGGTCCTTGCCCAATCGCCGCTCGAGGATCTGCGCGAGTCGCGCCTCGGCGAGCTTCCGTCGCCACGGGCCGTACTCGCCGAGCGCGGGCTCCCACAGATTGCGCGCGAGCTGCATGGTGATCGTGCTCGCGCCCTCGGTGATGCCCCCGGCTTGCACGTTGGCGACCGCCGCCCGCACGACCGAGGGTGCGTCGACACCGTGGTGCTCGTAGAACCGCCGATCCTCGACGCTGACGACCGCTTCTCGGAGCACGGGAGGGAACGCCTCGAGATTCTCCCACATCCTCACGGTTCCGGGGAGATGACCCACCAGCCGCCCGTCTCGATCGTAGTAGTGGGCGGCCTCGGACGGCCGATACTCGGCGAGCGCTTCGACGTTCGGGCACCCCTCCGCCTCGCAGCCCGGCACGCGCACCATGACCGCGAGCCAGACGGCGGCGGCCAATGCCACGGCCGAGGCGGCCGATGACGCGAGGTCCCCGAGGGACCGGTCTCGCAGAGGCACGGGGGCCGGGAGCCGCAGGTGGGGGACGCGGTGTGCTGCGCGGCGGTAGAGCGCGCCGAAGCGCGTCCACCCGGCGCGGGCGAGATCCCGGGACCGGGCTTGAGCGCGCGCGACCATCTCGACCAGTGGAGCGAGGATGATGATCGTGGTGGCGAGGGTCATGAGACACACCGCCGCGGCCACGCGCGAGAGAAGCCGGAGAAGCCCGGCGTGCACATTCCGTTTTCTCGGCCTCTCGGTCATTTCGCGGGTCCCCCCCAAGCGCGTCCATCCGGGGCGATCGACGGTTCGCCCGCCCGTGGCTCGTCTGAACGAACGCTCAAGCGCCGTACCCGACCGAAGAGGGTGCCCGGCGGCTTCGCGGGCGGCCGGCGGCTTCTTCACGGAAGCCCCGTACTCGCGGGGTCTCGAGCCGGGCGAGCCGGGCGGGTCGACGTTTCCCTCGGGTCGCGGCCAAGCCCGAAACCGCGCCGGCGTGTTTCGTCGCGATTCCGAGTGAACGGTTTCGAGCTGTGGCGGCAGAACGAACCGTCGTGCGCAATCAGGGGCAGGGCCGGGTCCGACACCCTCCGGGTGCGGGCGTGCCCCGCTCGTGCGATACTTTGGAACGGCGACTGTGCCGATCGGTGTCCTCCCCGGGCCTCTCCTCGTGGCCCACCCCGATGCGAGTCGCCCCGAGGCCGGAAGACGCAGATGTGTCGAGCGACGCCGTTTCTCGCCCCCGGATCGGGATCGCGATCCCGCCGCCCCCCGTGCGCCCCGGTTTTCTCTCGCGCCATGTCGCCGTTCGCCGCCGCGATCGCGACGCTCGGACCCCTGCGGCCTTCACGCACCAGGAGTTGAAACGATGGAACGCCTCGTCACGGATTCCCGGCGCCGGTTCGCCTCGATGTGGATCGCCCGCTTCGCGGTCGCGGGCGTCTCGATCGCGTCCGCCGCACACCCGGCCCCCGCCGGCGCCCAACAGGGCCCGCCCGCCACGCGCACCGTCGCCGTGGTCGACACGCTGTACGGAGACACCGTCCCCGACCCCTGGCGGTGGCTGGAGGACGGCGAGTCCGAGGAGGTGAAGGCGTGGTTCCGGGCCCAGGGCGCCTACGCCCGCTCCGTCCTCGACACGCTGTCGGGGCGCGACGCGCTCCTCGAGCGCATGCGGACGATCGCCGCCGCGGCACCGCCCCGGATCTCGATCCCGCGGGAGGCGGGCGGACGCTGGTTCTATACGGTCCGCCGCGCCGGAGAGCCGGTGGCGAAGGGCTATGTCCGTGATGGGTGGACCGGAGAGGAACGGCTGCTCGTGGATCCTGCCGCGATGGCAGCCAAGGCCGGCGCCGGAACCCCCACGCTGGCGAGCTTCCTGCCGTCGGCGGACGGCCGCCTGGTCCTGTACGGAGTCACCTCAGGCGGAACCGAGACCGTCGTGCTCCGTGTCCGGGACGTCGAGACCGGTCATGACATCGAGGGGCCGCTCGAACGGAACATGTTCGACTACAACCAATGGAGCCCGGACGGCCGCGCGTTCTTCTACATGCAGCTCCGCGACCTGCCGCCGGGAACGCCGCCGGCGGACGCATATCGTGGCATCCGGATCCTCAGGCACCGGCTGGGAGACGATCCCGGTGCG
>Ga0299914_10000534_pt1 | contig 22958 bp, 20 predicted proteins | sample RVTome_10_FD_201361 | JGI IMG/M metagenome (GOLD analysis project Ga0299914, IMG submission 201361) | Soil microbial communities from uranium-contaminated site in the Upper Colorado River Basin, Wyoming, United States - RVT153D57 (version 2) ...
CCGCTCGCGTTCGTCGGGCAATCGAGCGCCGAGGTGCTGACGAAGCTCGACGGCGCCGAGGTGCCCCACGCGCTGCTAGTCGACTCCGAACGCCGGCCCCGGGGCTGGCTCTCGGAGCGCGACCTCAGACACGAGGTCGTGCCGCCGGTCGCCGACAGCTCTCCCGATCCCGTCCTCGACGTCTCCGACGTGCTGCGCGACGCGCTCTCCGACGTCCTCCAGGCCGAGAGCCGGTACGCGCCGGTCGTCGACGGGGACGGTCGGATCGCGGGCGTGCTCTCGGTCGAGATCGTCTCCGAGTTCCTGACCTCGGACGACGCGCTCACGGACGAGCACGCCGCGGCTGAGCGGCCGCTGGCGTCGTGACCGGCCTCGCCCTCCCGATCGCCCAGCTCGACGAGAGCTTCTTCCGCGACCGGTCGGAATCCGACTGCATCCGCGACGACGGCGCCTTCTGCCTCCAGTGGGTTATCGACAACTTCGGCGATCGCTACGTGACGCCCACGCTCGAGCACATCGTGCTCGTGGTCGTCTCGGTCGTGCTCGGGTTCGCGATCGCGTTCGGCATGGCGCTGCTCTCGCATCGGCGCAGCTGGCTGGTACCCCCCTTCATCGGCGCAACCGGGGTCCTCTACACGATCCCGAGCGTCGCGTTCTTCTTCCTGCTGCTGCCGATCACCGGACGCGGGACGGACACCGCGATCATCGCGCTCACCGCCTACAACCTCCAGATCATCTACCGGAACATCGTGGCCGGGCTCGCGAACGTGCCGCCCGACTCGAAGGACGCGGGCCGCGGGATGGGGATGACCGAACAGCAGCTCCTGTGGAAGGTGGAGCTGCCGCTCGCGGTGCCCGAGATCGTCGCCGGCCTGCGGATCGCGACGGTGTCGACCGTGGCGATCGCAACGCTCGCGGTGTTCGCGGGCGGGGGCGGGCTCGGGCAGGAGATCATCGCCGGCTCGGCCATCACCTTCAAGACGGGGATCGTGGTCGCCGGCTCGCTGGCGATCCTGATGGCGATCACGTTCGACGTCCTGCTGCTGCTCGCCCAGCGGCGCCTCGGACGCTGGCAGGCGGTCCGGCCCGTCGACTCGCCCGGCCGCGGCGCGCGCTTCGGCGAGCGCTTCCGGCGCCGGCCCGCGTGGACGGGACGATGAGCGTCGAGCTCCCAGTCGCCTTCCTCGGCGCGTTCGGCGACGCGTTCGAGTTCATCTTCAACCAGAGCGAGTCGCCGCTCGGCGGCACCGAGGTCGGCGGGCTCCAGCAGGTCGGCGAGCTGACCTGGGACCACATCAAGGTCAGCGCCGCGGCGCTTGCCGCGGGGTTGGCGGTCGCCCTGCCGCTGGGGCTCTACCTGGGGCACCGCGGCCGCGGCGAGCTGTTCGCCGTGGCCGCCGGCAACGCCGGGCGCGCGATCCCCGAGCTGGTCCTGATCGCGCTGATGGTCGCGTTCATCGGCACCGGCTTTCTGAACGTGACGATCGCGCTCGCGATCCTCGCCGTTCCCCCCGTGCTGACCAACACCTTCGTCGGCGTGAGCCAAGTCGACCGCACGGCGGTCGAGGCGGCGCGCGGGATGGGGATGAGCGAGCGCCAGATCGCGCTGCGGGTCGAGCTCCCGCTGGCGGCGCCGACGATCATGACCGGCGTACGCACCGGCGCCGTGAACGTGGTCGCGACGGCGACGATCGCGCCGCTCGGGGGGGTGCTGACGCTCGGCGACTTCATCCTCTCGCCGAACGTCTACGGAGACGCCGGGGTGCTGGCCGGCGCGATCCTGGTCGCCCTGCTCGCCGTCGCCGTCGAGCTGGGGCTGGCCGGGGTGCAGTGGCTGGTGACGCCGACGGGCCTGAAGCTTCAGCGGGCGAGCGCGGAAACCGCATAGGCTTTCGTCAGCCCGTGGGTTCGGGCTCTTTTTTTGTGGCAACGAGAGGGAGAGGTTTCGGATGAGCTTCGAGAAAGCCTTGCCAGGCGGGCAAGCATGGTTTCGCGCCTTGCGTCGCTCACCAAGTCCGTGGCTACGAGGGCTGTTCGCCCTGGTGGCAGCGCTGGTTCTCGCAGTCGGCGTCGCGGCCTGCGGCGACGACGACGATGACGACGGCGGGGACGACACGGGCGGGGACGAAAGCGCCCTGATCGAGTCCAATCCCGACAACGAGGCGGTCGAGCTCACGATCGGCTCGAAGAACTTCGACGAGCAGTTCATCCTCGGCGAGATCTACGCCCAGGCGCTTGAGGCGGCCGGCTACAGCGTGAACACCGAGCTGAATCTCGGCTCCGAGGTGATCGCGAAGCGGGCGCTCGAGGAGGGCGAGGTCGACGCCTATCCGGAGTACACCTCCACGACCCTGACCAGCCTCTATGAGGTCGCGCCCGAGGACGTGCCGGGCGACGCGACCGCGGCGTACGAGATGGCGAACGCCGAGCTCCAGACCGACGGCCTGACCGCGTTCCCGCCGACGCCGTTCACGAGCGCGAACGCGGTCGGGCTCCTGACCGAGACCGCCGACGAGCTCGGGGTCGAGACGATCTCCGATCTCGAGGGCGTCTCGCAGGATCTGACCCTCTACGGCACGACCGAGTGCCGGCAGCGGATCGACTGCCTGCTCGGGCTCGAGGCGAACTACGGGCTCGAGTTCAAGGGGTTCAGGCCGGTCGACCCGGAGCTTCGCTACGAGGTCCTCGACAACGGCGACGCCGACCTGTCGATCCTGTTCACCACCGACGGGCAGCTCTACACCGACCCCGGGACCTACGCGATCCTCGAGGACGACCAGCAGCTGCTGCCCGCGGGCAACGTGATCGTCACGGCGTCCCAGGAGGCGGTCGACGAGGCCGGCGAGGACTTCGGCGCGACGATCGAGAAGGTCCAGGAGAATCTGACGCTCGAGGTCATGCAGGAGCTGAACGCCCGCGTCTCGCTCGACCGCGAGGACCCGGCGGACGTCGCCGCGGACTACCTGAAGGCGTCCGGCTACATCCAGTAGCCGCTCGCCCCACGACGACCTGACCGAAGCGGCCGCCTCCGGGCGGCCGTTTCGCGTCCGGCGCGCGTAGCGGTCTCGGCGCACGGCGCGCGCCACCCGCGCGCGTCAGGCCGTCACCGTGGGGCATCGCCGCGAATGCGCGGGGCGTGCCCTCGGGTCTATAAATGGGTCATGGCGGAGCTGCCCGAAGGTGCCGTCTTCGCCGGCCATCGCATCGACGGGGTCGCCGGTCGGGGAGGCATGGGGGTCGTCTACAAGGCGACCCACCTCGCGCTCGACCACATCGTCGCGCTGAAGGTAATCGCCCCCGAGCTGGCGGGCGACCAGCGGTTCCGCGAGCGGTTCGTGCGCGAGTCGCGGACCGCCGTCTCGATCCGGCACCCGAACGTGGTCCAGGTGCGCCACGCCGGCGAGGAGGACGGCGTCCTGTTCGTGACGATGGACTACATCGAGGGCTCGGACCTGCGCGCGGTGATCGCGACCGAGCGCCGGCTGGAGCCCGTGCGCGTCGCGCTGATCATCGCCCAGGTCGCAGCGGCGCTCGACGCGGCGCACGAGCGCGGCCTCGTCCACCGCGACGTCAAGCCCGGGAACGTCCTGATCGAGGCCCGCGACGGCGACGAGCACGTCTTCCTGACCGACTTCGGCCTCACCAAGCGGATGAGCGGCGCGACCGAGCTGACGGCCTCGGGCGCGTTCATCGGGACGCTCGAGTACATGGCCCCGGAACAGATTCGCGGCGGCGAGCTCGACGCCCGCACCGACGTCTATGCGCTCGGCGGGGTCGCGTTCGCCGCGCTCACCGGCGAGCCGCCGTTCGGCCGGGTCGACGGCGACGTGGCGAAGCTCTACGCGCACCTGAACGACCCGGTGCCGCGGGCGTCGGACCGGGCCGACGGCCTGCCGCCGGCGATCGACCCGGTGCTCGAGAAGGCGATGGCGAAGAAGCCCGAGGGCCGCCACGCGTCGGCCGGGGAGTTCGCGCGGGCACTAAAGGACGCGGCGGCCGAGACGCAGCCCGAGCCGACCATGACTTCACCGGTGGCGGTGCCGTTCGAGCTCGCGGGGGAGGCGACCGGGGAGACGGTGGCCGTCGCTACGAGCGAGCCGACCGAATCCAAACCGCCGCCGCGGTACCGGCGGCGCCTCCTCGGCGCGCTCGCGGGCCTCGCCGTCGCAGGCGTCGTGGCCGGGATCATTGCCTTGGCGAGCGGCGATGGCGGCGAGGATGAAGACGGCAGCGACGGCGAGACCGGCGACCCCGCGAACCCGACGAGGTCGCAACCCTCGCTCGAAGACTCGAAGGACGCCGGGGACTTCCCCGTGGGCGTGACGCTGGTCGAAGGGGAGGATCGCGACCTGCTGCTCACCGCGAGCCGCGACGATGGCGTACTCACTGCGATCAGCCCCGCTGACTTTGACCGGATCGAGCGCGGGGGCGTGCCGGGCGGTGAGACCGACTTCCTCGTCTCGGGGTTCGAGTTCTACTGGACCGCGGACGGCGCCAACGACCGCCTGTATCAGATCGACCCCGACACGCTGACTCCGACCGACGTCTCGTATCCGACGGGCCTGTTCCCGCGCGACGTCCTGGTGACCGAGGACGCGATCTGGGTGGCCAATCGCGACAGCGACGACCTGACGCGCGTCGATCCGGTCGCTCGATCGGCGCGGGAGATTCTGACGGACGGAGACTTTCCTCGCCGCCTCGCCTACGACGGCGAGCGCGTGTGGGTGGCCTTCAAGTCGTCGGAGAACGTGCAGGCGTTCGATGCCGAGACGGGAGAAGCCGAGGCGCCGATCCAGGTCGGCGGCGAGCCGCATGGCATGTTCGTCGACGGCGACTCGCTCTGGATTGCGAACACCGGCAGCGACGAGATCCAACGGCTGGACCTGAACGATCCGACGACTGGGACCGAGGACTTTCCCGTCTGCAACGAACCACGGGACGTGGAGCTTGCTTTTGGATCCGTCTGGGTCACCTGCGGCCTCGGCCAGGCCGTGCAGAAGCGCGACCCGCGGTCCGGCGGGAGGATCGGCGAAGTCTCGTTCGAGGGCTCGCGGTTCGACACCCAGCTCGAGGCGATCACCTCGTCGGAGAATCCGGACCGGATCTGGGTCGGAGGCGGCGGCAGCGGCCGGGTGTTCGAGATCGACCCGGGCGGCTGAGCCCCGATAGGGTCCCAATCATGCCGAAGCTGGGCCTCAACCTCGGCTACTGGGGGATCGGCCCTCAGGGCGAGGAAGCCGGGGAGATCGTGCGTGCCGCCGAGGCGGCCGGCTTCGACTCGGTCTGGGCCGCGGAGTCCTATGGATCCGACGTCGTCTCGATCCTGGCCTGGCTGGCTCCGCAGACGACGACGATCGGGCTCGGCGCGGCGATCATGCAGGTTCCCGCGCGTCCCCCTGCGGCGGCCGCGATGGCGGGGGCGACGATCGATGCGCTCTCGGGCGGGCGGTTCATGTTCGGGTTCGGCCCCTCGGGACCGCAGGTTTCCGAGGGCTGGTACGGGGTCGACTACGCGAAACCGTGGGGGCGGACCCGCGAGTACATCGAGGTCGTCCGCAAGATCATCGCCCGCGAGGGGCGGCTCGAGCACCACGGGACCCACTACGACCTGCCCATGAGTGACGGCTCCAGCGGCCAGGGCAAGGCGCTGAAGCTGAATTTCCACCCGCTCCGCAACGAGATCCCGGTGTTCGTGGGCGCGATCGGCCGCAAGTCGGTTGAGATGGCGGCCGAGATCTGCGACGGCTGGATCCCGATCTTCTTCTCGCCCGACGCCTTCGACGAGACCTGGGGCGAGCACTTGGAGGCGGGCTTCGCCAAGGGCGGGCGCACCCGCGAGGACCTCGAGGTGTCGCCCTCGATCCAGGTCGCGATCGATGGTGACCTGGACGCCGCCCGCGCCGTGGTGCGTGCCGGCCTGATGCTCTACCTGGGCGGCATGGGGAGCCGCGAGACGAACTTCTACGTCGACCTGACGCACCGCTTCGGCTTCGGCGAGGTCGCCGACGAGGTCCAATCGCTCTATCTGGACGGGAAGCGCGACGAGGCTTACAAGGCGATCCCGGTCGAGCTTGTGAACGCCACCTCGCTGATCGGCAGCGAGGTCGAGGTCGCCGCGCGCCTCGACAGCTTCGGACGGATCGGCGTGGACCGGCTGATCTGCTCGCCGGTGCAGCTCGAGCAGGACCAGCGGCTGCACACGATCGAGCGCCTGGCGGCGCTGGTCGGCGCCCCGGCGCCGGCATAGGAAGAATGAGCGAGGCGCCGAGCGGCCGCATCGTCCTGTTCGGCGCGACCGGGTACACCGGCGAGCTCGCGGCGCGCGCGATGGCGAAGCGCGGCCTCCGCCCGGTCTTGGCGGGTCGCCGGCGCGAGGCGGTCGAAGCCCTGGCCGCGGAGCTCGGGGGATTCGAGACGGCCACGGCCGATGTGGCCAACCCGCCGAGTGTCCGGGCCCTGGTCGAGCGCGGCGACGTGCTGGTCACCACGGTGGGGCCGTTCGCTCGCTGGGGCGACGCGGCGCTCGACGCGGCGATCGACGCCGGCGCGCATTACGTCGACTCCACCGGCGAGCCGCCGTTCGTGCGCAGGGTCTTCGAGGAGGCGGGCCCCCGGGCCGAGGCGGCGGGGTCGCTGCTCCTCACCGCGATGGGCTACGACTGGCTGCCCGGCAACCTGACCGGTGGGCTCGCGTTGAGCGAGGCGGGCGAGACCGCGACCGCCGTGCGGATCGGCTACTTCACCAGGGGCGGCGGGCTCGGGGGCATGAGCGGCGGCACCCGGGCGTCGGCCGTCGGCGCCCTGATCGAGCCGAGCTTCCACTACCGCGACGGGCGGATCGTGACCGAGCGGGGCGCGCGCAAGGTCCACGAGTTCGACTTCGGCGGGAGGTCGAAGCCGGGGATCTCGGTCGGCACCTCCGAGGCGTTCTCGCTGCCGCGCGCGTTCCCGAACCTCCGCGACGTCGAGGTCTACCTGGGGTGGTTCGGCGGCGCAAGCCGGCCGATGCAGGCTTTCTCGCTTCTCGGCGCCGGCGTCGCGAAGGTGCCGGGCGTCCGGGCGGCCATCGGCGCGGCGGCCGGGCGGCTCGTCAAGACGTCGACCGGCGGGCCCGACGCAGAGGCGCGCGCAGCAACCGGCTCGCGGTTCGTCGCGGAGGCGCTCGGCGGTTCCGGGGAGGACTTGCTGGCGACCGTCCGCACCGAGGGGATCAACGCCTACACGTTCACCGGCGAGGCCCTGGCCTGGGCGGCCGGCCGGGTCGCGTCGGGCGAGTCGCAGGGTGCCGGCGCGCTGGGGCCGGTCGAGGCGTTCGGCCTCGAACGGCTCGAGGCCGGCGTCGCCGACTGCGGGATCGCCCGCGTCGGCTGAGCCGGCCTCGAGGCCCTGGAGGCTTGGGTCAGCCCGCCCTGATCGTCGGGCTGTTGTCCGCCTTGCAGCCCGGGATCTTCCCGGCGCGGGCGTAGATCTTCTTGCCGCTCACGCCCGGCTGGCCGATCGACCACTGGTACCTGTCGCCGTTTCTCGAGGCGTTGTCGGTGCCGATCTTGATGTCGTCGCCGCCGCCCTGAGCGCCGCCCTTCTGCCGGTAGACCTTGACCTTCCGGTCGTCCGCGCACCGCTTCGGCTTCGAGCTCTTCACGTATCCGTAGACGTCCCCGCCCGGCGCCTTGATGGTGACCTTCGTGTCCGCGTCGGCCCTTGCGCCGACCGAGCTCGTCACTGCGAGCCCCCCGACCGCGACGATCGCCGTGGCCGCAAGGAATGCCTTGCCCTTCACAAGCGTCTCCTCCCGCATTTGTTTGACGGCGACCGGACGCCGCCGCTCACCGACCGTACCACCCCCCGATCGGGGTGTTGTGACATCGGTCACCGATTTCGGCTTCGCCGGTTTGGATAGTCTCCCGCGGCGCTCGTGACCGGTTCGCGGGCGAGACCAGGAAGATCCCGTGAAGATCGGTGTCCCGAAAGAGACCGCTGAGGGCGAGCGTCGCGTCGCCCTGATCCCCGACGTCGTCGAGTCGCTCGCCGGCAGGAGACTCGAGATCGTGATCGAGGCCGGCGCCGGCGAGGGCGCGGGCCATCCCGACGCCGAGTACACGGCGGCGGGGGCCGAGATCGGCGACCCCTGGGGGAGCGACATCGTCGTCCACGTGGCGGTCCCCACCACGGGCGAGATCGGCAAGCTCGGACAGGGCCAGGTCCTGATCGGGCACCTCGCCCCGCTCACCTCAGGCGAGACGAACGGGGCGCTGGCCTCTGCGGGCGTGACCAGCTTCGCGATGGAGGCGATCCCGCGGATCACGCGCGCCCAGGCGATGGACGCGCTCTCCTCGCAGGCAAACGTCGCCGGCTATGCCGCCACCCTGCTCGCAGCCCGCGAGGCGGGCCGCTTCTTCCCGATGCTGACCACCGCGGCCGGAACCGTCGCCCCGGCCAAGGTCCTCGTCCTCGGCGCCGGCGTTGCCGGGCTGCAGGCGATCGCCACCGCCAAGCGGCTCGGAGCGGTTGTCTCCGGCTTCGACATCCGTCGCGCCGCCTGGGAGCAGATCGCGTCGCTCGGGGGCCGTCCCCTGGAGCTCGACTTCATTCCCGACGCGGAGGCCGAGGGGGGCTACGCGCGGCCCCTGACCGACGAGGAGAACGAGCAGGTACGCGAGGCGCTGGCCGAGAATGCGGCGAAGCAGGACGTGATCATCACCACCGCGCAGATCCCCGGGCGCCCGGCTCCGGTACTCCTCACCAAGCAGGCCGTCGCACACATGCAGCCCGGGTCGGTGATCATCGACCTGGCCGCCGACTCCGGCGGCAACTGCGAGCTGTCGGAGCCCGGCCGCACGGTGGTCTCCGAAGGTGGCGTCAAGGTGATCGGCCCCTCGAACCTCGCCTCCGACATGGCGGCTCACGCGTCGCAGCTCTACGCCAAGAACGTGGAGAACCTGCTCGGGTTGCTGGTCTCCGAGGAGGGCGCCCTCCAGCTCGACTTCGAGGACGAGGTCGTCGCTGGGGCCTGCATCACGCACGAGGGCGAGATTCGCAACGAGCGTGCCGCGGGGATTTGATGAGCGACGCGACGCGCGAACCCGTGATTGCCCGCCTGGCAAGTGAGCTCTTCCGATGGACCTGATCACCGAGATCACGATCCTCGTCCTGGCAGCCTTCGTCGGCTTCGAGGTCATCTCGAAGGTGCCGACAACCCTGCACACCCCGTTGATGTCGCAGACGAACGCGATCCACGGCATCGTCATGCTGGGCGGGCTGATCGTGGTCGGCTACGCCGACGACGCGCTCGAGGAGGTGATCGGGGTCATCGCGATCGCCTTCGGGACGATCAACATCGTCGGCGGCTTCATGGTCACCGACCGGATGCTCGGGATGTTCACGCGGAAACCTCGTGAACAACAAACGCCTGACGGCTCCTCCGCTTCGCGTCCGGGGCCGTCACGGTCCGAGGAGGGACGAGGTTGATGGTCACCGGGGTCCTCGAGCCGGGAGGCGACGCCTCCACGGCGCTCTACATCGTCTCCTTCTCGCTGTTCATCTTCGGTGTTCGCCGGGGCACCCACCCGAGCACCGCGAAGCAGGGAAACCTGATCGCGGCCGTCGGCATGGCGATCGCAGTCGTGACCACGCTCCTGCTCGACGGGATCGGGAACTGGGGGCTGATCGTCGCCGGCCTGGTGATCGGCACCGCGGTCGGCGTCGTCGCTTCGATCCGCGTGCAGATGACGCAGATGCCGCAGATGGTCGCGCTCTACAACGGCGTCGGCGGGGGCGCCATCGCGCTGATCGCCTGGGCGGAGATCCGCCACGGCATCGCGCTCGGGGACGAGCTTCCGCTCGACACCCTGATCCCGATCCTGCTCTCCACCGTCGTCGGCTCGATCTCGTTCTGGGGATCGAACATCGCCTTCGCGAAGCTCCAGGACCTGATCCCCACCCAGCCTCTCGCCGTGCCCGGCCAACAGGTGATCAATGCGTTGCTCTTGGTGGGCGTGGTCGCCGCCTGCGTCTCGCTCGCGATCAACAACGACGACATCTCCGAACCGCTCTTCATCGGGATCCTGATCGCGTCCGCGTTGCTCGGGAACCTGGTCGTCCTCCCGATCGGGGGCGCGGACATGCCCGTCGTGATCTCGCTCCTCAACGCTTTCACCGGCCTTGCCGCGGCGTCGGCCGGAATCGCGCTGGACAACGTCGCCCTGATCGTCGCCGGCACCCTCGTGGGGTCGTCGGGAACGATTCTCACGCTGGAGATGGCGACGGCGATGAACCGCTCGGTGCCCAACATCCTGTTCGCGGGCTTCGGCGGCGCGCCCGCGGCCGCGGCAGGGGGCGGCGAGGAGCGCCCGCACACGTCGATCGGCGCCCAGGACGCCGCGATCAAGCTCGCCTACGCGGACTCCGTGGTGATCGTCCCGGGCTACGGCCTGGCCGTCGCCCAGGCCCAGCACGCGGTGAAGGAGCTGGCCGACGAGCTCGAGAAGCGCGGCGTGAGCGTCAACTACGCGATCCACCCGGTCGCGGGCCGGATGCCCGGGCACATGAACGTGCTGCTCGCGGAGGCCGACGTGCCCTACGAGAAGCTGCGCGAGATGGAGGACATCAACCCGGAGCTCCCCCGCACGGACGTGGCGGTCGTGATCGGCGCCAACGACGTGACGAACCCGGCCGCGAAGAACGACCCCGACTCGCCGATCGCCGGGATGCCGATCATCGAGGTCCACGAGGCTCGGCAGGTGATCGTGATCAAGCGATCGATGAGCCCGGGATTCGCCGGCATCGACAACGACCTCTTCTACCTCGACAACACCGACATGCTGTTCGGCGACGCCAAGCAGGCGGCGGCCGACATCGCGAGCGAGGTCGGGGACCTCTAGCTCGTCAGCGGGAGGCCCGACGAACCAGCGCGTCGATCGGCGCCCGCGACAGCGAAACCAGGTCGATCGACTCGGTCCCGGGTCCGGCGCCCCGGAACCTGGCGCCGTCGATGATGATCTGCTCCCCGTCGATCGCCAGGACCGAGCCCGCGGGCACGACTTCACCCCCCAGGGAAACCGACTCGTCGCCGACCACGATGGCCTCGCTGTTGCCCACCCCGACTATCGTCACGTTCTCGGGCCGGTAGCCGGCCGGTAGCGTGAACACGAGAGCGTCCTCGACCTCGCCCGGGTCGCCGGAGTTGCAGAACGTGTCGCCGCCGGTGTCGCTGTCGGCCGTCACGGCGCCGACCATGTGGACGACGCCGTACGCGTCCTTGTAGAACGCGGCCGGGTTGACCGGCGAGACCTCCCCGGTGGTGAGCTCCCACTCGCAGTCGCCCTGGCCGCCGGTCGAGAAGGGCGGCTGCCCCGGAGCTCCGACCCGCCGGAACGCCTCTGCGTCCGCGAGGTCGCGGGCGTTGATGGAGCCGTTGTCGACCTCCGCCGAGCGCACCGCGTCCTTCCTGATCTCGGACTTGGTCACCGAGTTCTTCTTCAGGTCACCCTTGTCCACGCTGTTCTTGCCCGGCAGCCCGACGGCCGTGCCTGTCAGCGCCGCGATCAGCGCGACCCCTCCGACGACGAGGGCCGGCGACGGGCGCCGGTTTCTCCCCGAGCTCATTGGATCTCCCTGGTCCGTGCTCAAGGCCGGCGACGCTAGTCGAGGCCGGGCCGAGAGTCACCGGGGAAATCCCTAGCCTCCGACCTCGTCCTCGGCGCCGAGCCGTGCGAGCCGCCCGCCCGCCACCCACGCGGCGAGCTCGGTCCGCGAGCGGATCCCGAGCTTCCGGTAGATGCTGCTCAGGTGAAACTCGATCGTCTTCGGGCTCAGGAAGAGCTCCGCCGCGACCTCCTTGTTGGTAGCACCCGAGGCGACCGCACGGGCGATCCGCTCCTCGTGCGCGGTCAGCTCGTCCGGGTCCGCGCCGGAGTCCCGCGAGCCGGCCCCGGCGGCCCGCAGCTCGGCGCGGGCAAGTGCTGCCCAAGGCCGCGCGCCCAGTCGCTCGAACACGTCGAGTGCCGCGCCGAGTCGCTCGCGCGCGTCGAGCCGGCGGCGCGACCTGTGCAGCCACGATCCGTACGCGAGCAGCGTGCGCCCGCGCTCGAACGGCTGCGCGGCTCGATCGTGCGCTTCCAGCGCGGCTTCGAACCGCTCGCCCTCCGAGCGCGCCAGGCCGAGGCAGCGATCTCCCATGGCGCGGGCCAGCGCCGTCCCGTTGGCGTCTGCACGCACTGACAGCTCGTCGGCGGCGAGGCGCGCCGCCTCCTCGCGGCCCGCGCGGACGTAGGCTTCGATCAGGTCGGTCTCCCAGGGGACCAGCACGGGGTCTTCCAGAGCGGCGTCGCTGGCGATCTTCCGGGTGTCCTCCAGTACGGCGATCGCGACGTCGATCGCGCCGGCCGAGAGCTCCAGAAAGCCGAGCGACGCGCGCGCCCAGAGCGCCGTACCGCCGATCCCACGCTCGCGCGCCAGATCCTCGGCTCGCGCGAGATCTGACCGCGCCGCCTCCTCGTCGCCGCGCGCCGCGCGGTGCCGTCCGCGCACCGCGAGCGCGAAGGAGAGCGGCCCCAGCGACCCGGAGTCCTCCGCGATCGCGACCGCCTCGTCGGACTCCACCGCGGCGCGCTCCCAGGCGCCGAGTCGGAACGCGGCGTCCGCGGCGACGAGGAGGTAGTAGGGGAGCATTCCCACCGTCCCCGCCTCGCGGGCCCGGGCGATCAGCTCGAGCACGCCGTCCCGGAGCGCGCGCTCCTGCCCCGTCGCGAGGCGCGTGTGGAGCGCGAGCGAGATCGACTGGGCGCCTGGCGAGACCGGGTCGACGCGGTCGAGAAGGGCCGCCGCTCGTCCGAGAAGCCGCTCGCCTTCGCCCACCCGACCCCGCAGGGCCAGCGCCATGCCGTGAATCGAATCGACCTGGCACCGGACCTGGTCGGCCGCGTCGCCCGGCAACGCAGCCGCGGCCCGGGCGGCCGCGTCGAGTGCGGTGTCGCAGCGACCGGCGACGATCGCCGACACCCCCGCATCGGCGAGCATCGTGGCGGCAAGCGTGCGGTCGATCGCCTCGATCTCCGTCCCCCCGGCGAGTAGCAGGGCGTGGTTTTCCTGGGGGTCGCGAACCGCGCCGGCGAGGGTCAGCATGGCCAGCAGGTGGCGGATCCTCGCCCTCATCGCCGGGTCCTCGACGCTCCCGACCGGCTCGAGCATCGCCGCCGCGCGCGGATACGCGCCGCCGAGCCCGGCCGCCAGGGCCGCGGTGAGCAGGCGGCGCGCGCGCCCATCGGGATCCGCGCTGGCCCAGGCGGCGCGCTCGAGCGCGTCGGCCGCGGCGCCGTGCGCCCCGCGGCTTGCCGCCCGGTATCCGGCCTGCTCGAGCGCGTCGGCGACCGCCTCGTCGGGCCCGGTCGCTGCGGCGGCGAGGTGCCAGGCGGCGGCGTCGGGTTCGCTGTGTCGGGCGAGTACGGCGTGCGCGTGGCGGCGCTCGGCCGGCGCCGGCCTGCGCAGCGCGATGCCCCGCAGGAGCGGGTGGGTGAAGCCGGTCCGCCCGTTGGAGAGCTCGAGGATGCCCGCCCGCTCGCATTGCTCGAGCGCGTCGCCACCGGCGCCGAGCTCGCGGCAGGCAGCCTCGATCGCGGGGGTGGCGCCGTCGACCGAGGCGGCGGCGGCGAGCGCCGCGGTCTGCGCTTCGGGCGCGAGGGCCGAGATCCGCGCCTCCAGGGCGCGCCAGAGGGTCGTGCCCGGCTCGGGCGCGGGGTCGATGCCGGCCTGCCCCCGGCGCTGGCTCTGGCTGAGCGAAGCGGGGAGCTCGAGCAAAGCGAGCGGATTGCCGAGCGCCGCATCGAGCAGCGCGTCCTCGGCGCGCGGCGCCAGCCCGCCGGCGCCCGCGCGCATCACGGCGCGGGCGCTGTCGCGGTCCAGACCCACGACGTCGAGGCGGTGCTCCACCGCGTCGTCCAGCGCCGTCGCGGCCGATCCCTCGCGGGCCGTCGCGATCAGCGCGACCGACGTGCCGGGAAGCCGCCGCGCGACGTAGCCGAGGCACTCGGCCGAGGGGGTGTCGAGCCATTGCGCATCGTCGACCGTGAGCAGGATCGGTTCCTCGGCGGCGTGCAGCGCGAGCAGCCCGGCGAACCCGGCGAACACGGCCAGCCGATCGCCGGCGGTCCGCGGTTCCGCCATCTGCAGCGCCACCTCGAGGGCGTGGGCCTGCGGCGCCGGCAGTCCGCCGAGGCCGCCGAGCAGCGGGGTCGCGAGCGCGGCGAGGGCGGCGAACGGCAGATCGGCCTCGGACTCGAAGCCGGACATACCGGTCACCAGCATCCCGTCGGCGCGCTCTTGCGCGGCGGCGAGCAGTGCCGTCTTCCCGATTCCAGGCTCCCCGAGGACGAGCATCGCGCCGCCGTCGCCGTCCCTGGCGCGGTGCAGCAGATCGACCATCTCCGCCAGCTCGGCGTCCCGCCCCAGCAGCACCCGCTCAATGTACGTCAACGCGGACCGGCCTGACCCGAGGCCGTCGACGGCGAGAACGAAGCTAGGGATCTCCCTGGTGACAGGGGGGCTGCCGGCGTCTACGGTCGGTGACCGAGCGAGACCGGCCGGCACGACTGAACGAGGTGGGGAAGATGCGATGGATCGGACAACTGGCGGTGGCGGTCAACAGGACCAGCCGGAAGCCGGGGAAGCGCCGGGTGCCTGGGATCGGCACCAGCTCTCCCGGAGGGCGACGGCGGCACCGCGGCCCCCGGCGGGGTCGATGAACGCGGCGCGAGCTTCCTTCGCTCTCTCGGCGCTCGCCCTGTTCGTGGCTCTGGGCGGCGGCGCGGTCGCTCTCCAGGGCAAGAACTCGGTGAACTCGGGCGACATCAAGGACAACACCGTCAAGGGGAAGGACGTCAAGGCGAAGACGCTCGAGGGCAAGGACTTCGCCGATGACACGATCGGCGCGGTCAAGCTCAAGGCCGACACTCTCACGGGAGACGAGATCGACGAGGGTTCGCTCTCGCTCCCGGGGCTTCAGCGCGGCGCGGGCGAGGTCGTCCTCGACGGCGGCAGTAGCCCGCTCTTCGACGAGGTCGTCGTCGCCGAGACGCCGGCGGGTCCGGTCGAGGTCAACTGCAGCGGCGCGCCGACGCTGGAGTTCACCAACGAGACCGGCGCGGACGCCACCGTGATCGGCCAGAACCGGGCGATCGTGTTCGAGGACGACGGTGTGCCGGGCAACGGCGCCGTCGGCATGCATCACGACGAGCTCCCCGACGGCAACGCCGAGCACGTCAGCCTCAATGGGCCGGGTGGGCTCGGGTGGGCGGAGCTGGCGGCGGTCGCCGGCGACACGGTCGTGGTCGCCGAGGCGCGGGTCTTCGCGGGCGCGAGCGGCTGCGAATACGTCACCCGGGTGGAGTACTCGCCGGCGGCCTGAACCAGGCCTCTAGTCCCGTCCGCCACGCCGCACGCGGGGCGCGGCCCATCCGACCACCGCTCCCAGCGCCCCGACGATGAGCAGGGCGAAGATCAAGGGGATGGTCGTGTTGATGAAAAGGAACTTCACCTCGACCTCCTGGGCGTTCTGCAGGATCAGGATCGCCAGCAGCACCGCCGCGATCCCGAGCGCGTAGCCCTTCCAGCCGAGACCCTCCTTGCGGGACGTGATCGGTTCGTCCGACATGGGGGAACCGTACCTGCACACGGCGTGCGGAACGCGCGACGCTTGGCGGGCTTGGCGTTCGCGTGCGATCCGAACGCGAGCGCGGGCAGGCGACTCCGGAGTGGGTCGCGCTCGTGTTGCTGGTGTCGCTGGCGCTCGCCGCGGCGCTGGCCGCAGGCATGCGGGTGCCGGGCGTCGACGTCGCGCGGGCGATCGCAGCGCGGCTGGCGTGCGCGGTCGACCTGGGGGAGGGGTGCGACGGCGCGCGAGGGGCGCTGGCGCTGGCCTACGGCCACGAGCTCGCCGCGATGGTCGCCGAGCACGTCCCGACCCTCGCCTACGAGGACGGGATGCGGGCGGTGCCGGTCGACTTTCGCTCCTGCCGGGAGGACGAGTGCGCGGACGGCGCCGCGGACGGCACCGTCGCCTCCTCGCTGGCCGGGGAGCCGGTGACCGCATTCGTGCACGTCGTCGACTGCCGAGATCCGGACTATCCCCCGGCCGAGGGGTTCGACTGCGGAGGCGGGCGCGCCGGCCGCGTGTACCTCCAATACTGGCTCTACTACCCCGGCAGCGCGACCGCCCGGGCGCTGCTCGGCGACGCGGGTGCCCATCCCGACGACTGGGAGTCGTTCCAGGTGCGCCTGCTGCCGGGCGCGGCGCCGGAAGCCCGTGCCAGCTCGCACCACGGCTACAACGGCACCGCCGGCGACTGGCTTTCGGACGCGGGCCTGCTCGAGAAGGCCGGCTGGACCGAATCGACCGGGCGCTACCTGATCTCCGGCGGCAGCCACGCGGGGCGCGTCGGCCGGCCGCCGCAGCCGGGGCTCCCGCGGGGTGGACCCGTGGAGTCGAGCCGGCGCTGGACGAGCCCGCGAGCGATCCGGCTGGTGCCGATCGAGCCGCTTGCCGACGACGGCTGGCGCTTCGCGGTTACTCCGCCCTGGGCGAAGCGGGTATATCGCGACCCCGAGCACCAGGGGACCGATTGAGACGCTGGACGAGCCCGAGCCGGCCCAGGATCCACTCGGTGTGCGCCATGAGCCGCGCGAGCGGGTAGCGCTCGGCGTCCTGGAGCAGAAGCCGGGCGGCGTCCTCGGCGACGGCCTGCATCGTGAGCGCCGCGAGCTCCGCGTCCGGCGGCGGCGTGGCGCCCGCTCCCGACATCACCTCGGGGGAGAGCGCGGCGAGTCGGTCGGTGACGGCCCGGCGGACCAGAACCGTGCGCTCGCGCAGGGTCTCGGGCGTCCCCTCCGGCGGCATCAGGACCAGCCGCCAGGTGACCGGCTCGTCGCGCACCGCCTCGAGGAACGCGCGCATGCCTCCGAGCAGCACCTCTCCGGGCTCCTGGCCGCTGTCCGGCTTCGGCAGCAGGACCATCAGCTGGTCGATCGCGCGTGCCCCCTCACGCTCCAGCAGGGCCTGCAGCAGCCCGGCCATGTTGTCGAAGTGCCCGTAGACGACCGGTCGGGTGATGCCGGCCCGGCGGGCGACCGCGTCGATCGAGATGCCGTGAAATCCACGCTCGCCCACCATCGCCTTGGTGACGTCCAGGATCTGCTCCCGGCGCTGCGGCCCGGTGAGGCGTGTGGGTCTTGTCACGGTCGGGGCGGGCGCCATCTTTGCTAGGCTACACCACTGTAACTTACAGAAGTGTAAGTTACGATCGCCCGAGACCGCGACAAAAAGGACCGATGGAGGCCACGGCCGGAGACAAAGCCCCGCGACAGGTCGCCCCCGAGCGGCCCGATCACGAGGTCGTGATCGTCGGCAGCGGGTTCTCCGGGCTGGGCATGGCGATCAGGCTCAAGGAGGCCGGGGTCCACGAGTTCGTGGTGATCGAGAAGGCCGGCTCGCTCGCCGGCACCTGGCGCGAGAACACCTATCCGGGCTGCGCCTGCGACGTGCCTTCGCACATGTACTCGTTCTCGTTCGAGCCGAATCCGGACTGGAGCGAGATGTACGCGCCGCAGCACGAGATCCGCGACTACCTGGAGCGCTGCGCCGACAAGTACGGCCTGCGCGCCCACCTCCGGTTCAACGCCCGCGCTGCGAGCGCCACCTGGGACTCCGACGCCGCGCTCTGGCGCTGCGTCGTCGACGGCGCGTCGGGGCGCGAGGAGCTGACCGCCCGGTTCATCGTCTTCGGCACCGGGGGGCTGCACGTCCCGGCCGAGCCGGACTTCCCGGGCATCGAGAGCTTCGAGGGCCACGTCTTCCACTCGGCCGAATGGAACCACGAGGTGGACCTGGACGGCAAGCGGGTGGCCGTGGTCGGCACCGGCGCCAGCGCGATCCAGTTCGTGCCGGAGATCGCCCCGCAGGTCGAGCGGCTGGACCTCTACCAGCGCACCGCGCCCTGGGTCTTGCCCAAGCTCGACCGGCGGATCCCGCGCTTCGAGAGGCGCCTCTACCGCCGGTTCCCGGCGCTGCAGCGCGCGTATCGCCGCGGCATCTACTGGTACCTCGAGCTCGCGATCCTGCGCGGCGTTCAGTCGGAGCGCTTCGGCCGGCTGTTCGAGTGGATGGGTCGCCGCAATCTGGAGCGCCAGGTGTCCGACCGCGAAAAGCGGCGCAAGCTGATGCCGAGCTACGAGTTCGGCTGCAAGCGAATCCTGATGTCGAACACCTACTACCGGGCGCTCGACCGCCGGAACGCCGACGTGGTCACGGACGGGATCGCCGAGATCCGCCCGCGGTCGATCGTCGACGCCGCCGGGGTCGAGCGCGAGGTCGACGTGATCATCCTCGGCACCGGGTTCGACACGCAGGCGATGGCGAGCTCGGTCGCGCTGCGCGGCGAGGGCGGGCGGCTGCTGGCGGACGAATGGGCGGAGACCGGGATCCAGGCGCACCGCGGGACGATGATCGCCGGCTACCCCAACCTGTTCTTCCTGCTCGGCCCCAACACGGGGCTCGGCCACAACTCGGTCGTGTTCATGATCGAGTGCCAGATCCGGCTCGCCCTCCAGGCGATGCAGCGCGCCCGCGCCGCCGGCCCGGCCGGGATCGCGCCCCGGGCGGACGTCCAGGCCGCGTACAACGAGCGCCTCCAGGAAGAGCTCAAGGGCGCCGTCTGGTCGCGCAGCTGCAAGAGCTGGTACGTGGACGCCCACGGCCGCAACATCACGTTGTGGCCGCACGAGACGTGGCGGTTCCGTTCCGAGCTGCTGAGGCTGAGGCCGAGCGAGTACGAGCTGGTCGGCGCCGGGGCGACGATCGAGCGTGCGATCGAGCGCCGCTCGGGCCGGGCCTGGGCCCCGCGCTTCGTCGGCGGAGCGCTCGCGTTCCGCGGGATCCTCCAGCCCCTCACCGACCTCCGCGCGATGCGCAGCCGGCAGCTTCCCGAGGCCCTGCGCCTCGCGGACCCGGCCAACGGCGCGCTCGACGGCCAGGACCCGCTGCTGGGCATCGCCGCCTCGGTGCCGGAGGAAGAGCGAGTCGATTGAGCGATAGGCGCCCGCCTACTTCGGCGGCATCCGCAGGGCGCCGTCGAGGCGGATGATCTCGCCGTTCAGCATCGGGTTCTCGACGATCTGCTGCGCCAGCTGGGCGTACTCCGCTGGGGCGCCGAGGCGCGAGGGGAACGGAATGCCCGCACCGAGCTCTTCGCGCGCTTCCTGGGGCAGTGCGGCGAGCAGCGGTGTGTCGAACAGCCCCGGGGCGATCGTGACGACCCTGATGCCGCGACCCGCGAGGTCACGCGCCGCCGGCAGCGTCAACCCGACGATGCCGCCCTTCGACGCCGCGTAGGCGACCTGGCCGATCTGCCCGTCGAACGCGGCGATCGACGCGGTGTTCACGCAAACGCCGCGCTCGCCCTCCGCGTCCGCCTCGTTGGCGGACATCGCGGTCGCGGCGAGGCGCAGGACGTTGAACGTGCCGATCAGATTGACCTTGACCACGTTGCTGAACGCCTCGAGATCGTGAGGGCCGCGCCTCGAGCTCGTGCGCTGGGCCCAGCCGATCCCGGCGCAGCAGACCGAGATCCGCAGCCCGCCCTCCAGCGCCGCCGCCGCGTCGACGGCCGCCTGGACCTGCTCGGCTTCGAGCACGTTGGCCGCGACGAACGTGGCCCGCTCGCCGAGCTCGGAGGCGAGCGCCTCACCCTTCTCGGCGTTGAGATCCGCGATCACGACCGCCGCCCCCGCGTCGTGAAACCGCCTCGCCGTCGCCTCGCCGAGGCCCGACGCCCCGCCGCTGATCAGCGCTCCCGCGCCCTCGACCTTCATCGCCGCGGGAGCGTAGCGGCGCTCGCCGGGCGCCGGAATGTGGGGTTGCCCGTAACGAAATGGCATGCTCGGCCGTCTAACGTGCCGACATCGCGACGACGCCGGCCCCGCCAACGACGAAGAACGCAATCGCCGACCGCCTCGAGGAGGCGCGCCGGCGCACGCTCCTCTTGGTCGAGCCCCTCAACGACGAGCAGCTGAACACCGTCTACAGCGAGATCCTCAGCCCGCTGGCCTGGGACCTCGGGCACATCGCCAACTTCGAGGAGCTCTGGCTGGTGCAGACGATCTCGGGCCGCGAGCCGATGCGGGGCGAGCTCGGCCGCTTCTATGACGCGATCGAGAATCCGCGCGCGACCCGCAACGAGCTGCCGATCCTGCGCGGCGACGAGCTGCGGTCGTACATGTCGGAAGTTCGCGAGCGCACCCTCGACGTGCTCGACGAGGTCGACCTGGACGGCAACGAACGGCTGCTGCGCGACGGGTTCGTCTACGGGCTGATCCTCGCCCACGAGCACCAGCACAACGAGACGATGCTGCAGCTGCTGCAGATGGTCGAGGCCTACGAGCCGGTCGAGCGCGACCCGGGGCCCGCCGGGGAGGCGGTCGCCGACGGCCCGGAGATGGTCCGCGTCGAGGGCGGCGAGGTCGAGATCGGCGACCCCGGCGCCGGTTTCGCCTACGACAACGAGCGGCCCCGCCACACGGTCGAGCTGGCGCCTTTCGAGATCGACCGCACGCCGGTCACCAACGCCGCCTACGCCGCCTTCGTCGAGGAGACCGGGGCGGAGCCGCCGCTCTATTGGGAGCGCGACGGCGAGGGCGGCTGGGCCCGCACGACGATGGGCGAGACGAGGGCGGTTGACCCGCGGCACCCGGTGGTCCACGTCGACCTCCCGGCGGCCGAGGCGTTCGCCGCCTGGGCCGGGAAGCGACTTCCCTCCGAGCAGGAATGGGAGGCCGCCGCTCGGGGGTCCGATCGCGAGCGGGCGAACCTCGATCACCTTGCGTTCGGCACCGCTCCGGCCGCCGCGTACGGCGACGCGGCCGCCGACTGCGGCGCCCTGCAGATGCTGGGGAACGTCTGGGAGTGGACGAGCTCCGACTTCGTCGGGTATCCCGGCTTCGAAGCGTTCCCGTACGACGAGTACTCAAAGGTCTTCTTCGGGCCCGAGCACACGGTCCTTCGGGGCGGTGCCTGGGCGACGCGCCGCGACGTGATCCGCAGCACCTTCCGCAACTGGGACCTGCCGATCCGGCGACAGATCTTCTCGGGCCTGCGCTGCACGCGGGATCTCTAGGGGCGTTCGGATGGCTCCGACCGAGATCACGCCCGGAGTCGAGGTCGACGTCCACCTGCCGCCGGGCGGGCCCCTGTCCGGGATGGCCGCCGACGTCCGGATCGGGCTGACGAAGCCGTTCAAGGAGCTCTCGCCCCGCTACTTCTACGACGAGCGCGGCTCGGAGCTCTTCGAGCGGATCACCGCGACGCCCGAGTACTACCCGACCCGGGCCGAGCGGGCGATCCTCGAGGGGCACTCGCCGGACATCGTCGCCGCGGCGGGCCAGCCGGCGACCCTGATCGAGCTCGGCTCCGGCTCAGCGGCGAAGACCCGGGTCCTGCTCGACGCGATGAGCGACGCCGGCTGCCTGCGCGCCTACGCGCCGGTGGACATCTCCGAGGAGATCACCCGCGACACGGCGGCGCGGATCGCCGGCGAGTACGGCGTCGCCGTGCGCGGCATGGTCTGCGACTTCGAGCGCGACCTCGAGCGGATCCCGCTCTCCGGCCCCCGGCTGATCGCGTTCCTGGGCGGCACGATCGGCAACTTCGAGCCCCAGCAGAGAGCGAGCTTCCTGGCGCGCGTCGCGAACCTGCTGGAGCCCGAGGACCGCTTCCTGCTGGGGACCGACCTGATCAAGGACACCGCGACGCTCGAGGCCGCCTACAACGACACCGCCGGCGTCACCGCGGCCTTCAACAAGAACGTCCTCGCCGTACTCAACGAGCGCCTGGGCGCCGACTTCGACCTCGAGGCGTTCGAGCACGTCGCCTTCTTCGATGAGGAGAACCTGTTCGTCGACATCCGCCTGCGCTCGCTGCGGCGCCAGCTCGTGACCTTCCGGGACCTCGGCATGACGGTCGCGTTCGAGCGTGGCGAGGAGATGCGGACCGAGATCTCGACCAAGTTCGCCCGTCCCGGCCTCGAGGGGATCTACGCGGAGGCCGGTCTGGTCCTGACCGACTGGTGGACCGACCCGGAGGGCCTCTTCGGCTTGTCCCTGGCCCGCGCCGCCGCCTAGCCCGCGTACGGTTCCGGCGTGAGCCTCGGCCGCGCCGCCCGCTTCCACCTGTTCGTCGCGTTCGCGTTCACGGTGATGGCGGACCCGGTCTCGTCGGTCGCGTACGCGATCGAGTCGGCCCTGCGGGAGCTCGACGGCGACCTGGAGTCGCTGTTTCCGACGATGGCGCTGGTGATCGCGACGATCGCGGTGATCGCCGCCACGTACCACCAGCTGATCCGTCGCTTCCCGGGTGGCGCGGGCGGCCCGCAGGGCCTTGCCAAGGCGTTTGGCGAAGGCTTCGCGTTCGCCTCGCTCGGGGCGCTGCTGGTCGATTTCACGCTGACGGCCGCGATCAGCTGCGCGGCCGGCGCGTCGGCGGTGATCGCCTACTTCCCCGAGATGGCCGACTCCCGCGTCCCGCTCGCGCTGGGTCTGGCCGCGCTGGTGGCGGCCGGGATCGGGTTCGGCCACCGGGGGAGGATCGTGTTCGCAACCGCGACGCTCCTGTTCATGCTCGTCTCCCTGGTCATCCTCGGGGAGGGGGCGGACCGCGCCCTCGGTCAGCCGCAGGGCGGCGAGGGCTCGTCGCTGCTCGGAGCGGCGGCGATCGGGCCGGTGCTGCTGGCGATGCCGCTCGGCATGGCGCTCGCGACGGGCATCGAGTCGCCATCGGATGCCATAGCGCAGCTCGGCCAGCTCGACGACCGCGGTCGCCGGATCTTCGGCCAGCTCACGATGTGGCTCATGATCGCGATCGTGGGCGCGCTCACGCTCGCGGTGACCGCGCTGGCCGTCACGCTGGGCGTGGGAGTCCC
>Ga0299914_10000535_pt1 | contig 22938 bp, 20 predicted proteins | sample RVTome_10_FD_201361 | JGI IMG/M metagenome (GOLD analysis project Ga0299914, IMG submission 201361) | Soil microbial communities from uranium-contaminated site in the Upper Colorado River Basin, Wyoming, United States - RVT153D57 (version 2) ...
AAGTTTGCGTGGTTCTGGTGTGAATTGGGATGTTCGCAAAGCCCAGCCTTATTTGAATTATGCTGATTATGAGTTTGATGTGCCGCTGGAGACAGAGGGTGATGTGTATGCCCGTTATCGCTGCCGGATGAGGGAGATGCACGAGAGTTTAAGTATTATCCGGCAAGCCCTGGATAAGCTGCCGAAAGGGCCGGTGAATATTGATGATCGCAAGATTGTGCCGCCGCCGCGGGCCGAATTGGGTCGTAGTATGGAGGCGGTGATTCACCATTTTAAGCTGTGGACGGAAGGCTTTAGTGCGCCGGAAGGCTTTGTCTATCAATGTGTGGAATCACCGCGAGGTGAGTACGGCTGTTATTTACGTGGTGACGGGGGGCCAAAGCCGGCGCGGGTGCATTTCCGTACGCCGTCGTATGTGCATCTGGCTTCGCTGCCACTTATAGGCAGGATGGGTTTCGTGGCCGATCTGGTGGCGATTATTGGCTCGGTTGATATTGTGTTGGGGGAGATTGATAGGTAATTGGGTAATTAGGTAATTAGGTAATTAGGTAATTGGGTAATTAGGTAATTAGGTATTGCGTAATTAGGTAATTGTGTAATTTAGTTCTGGAGATTGCATTGATCAGAGAAAAGTATCCTGCTGAAATAGAAGGGTTGTTGAAGCGGTATCCGCATAAGAAATCGGCCGTTTTACCCCTGATGCATTTGGCCCAACATGTTTATGGCTATATGAGTAAAGAGGCCATGCATGAGGTGGCTGAGATTCTTGACCTGGACCCGACCCATATTCTATCCCTGGCCGGTTTTTATTCTCTCTTTTATGAAGAAAAAGTTGGCAAGTATGTGTTGGAAATTTGTAACGATCTGGCCTGTGCCTTGTGTGGGGCTGAAGAGTTTGTACAAATGGCCTGCGACAAGTTAGGTATTGGGGTAGATGAGACGACCGAGGATGGTTTATTCACTGTCAAAACCGTCATGTGTCTGGCGGCCTGTGACCGGGCACCGATGCTGCAATGTAATTTGAAATTCCACGAGAATTTGAACGAAGCGAAATTCGATCAACTGATCACCCAGTTACGGAGGGAAGCCACTGCCGGTCCGTCCGAAATGGGTGTGGTGGAACGAATTTCGGCTTATGCCAAGCAAGCTTAATCGAGGTTAGCGAATGGCTCATATTTTATTCCGACATCGAGACATTCCCGATATTCATAAATTTGATGTGTATGTGGCTAACGGCGGCTATGAAGGGCTGAAAAAAGCCTTGACGATGAAGCCGTCAGAGGTTATTGATGTGGTGCGGGCCTCTAATTTGCGCGGGCGTGGTGGGGCCGGTTTTCCCACGGGTTTGAAGTGGAGCTTTATCCCCAAGGCGGCCGGGGACAAATATGTGCTGGTCAATTCGGATGAGTCGGAGATGGGCACTTTCAAAGATCGGGAGCTGCTGGAAAAGAATCCGCATCAGGTGATTGAGGGGACGCTCATTGCCGCCTATGCCATTGGGGCTGAATTGGCGTTTAATTATTGTCGCGGCGAATTTATGGATGTTGGGTATGCCTTTGAAGAGGCACTTCTGGAATGCCGGGCCAATAACATTGTTGGCAAGAATATTTTAGGCAGCGATTTCAACTGCGAATATTATACCTATTATGGGGCGGGGGCTTATATTTGCGGGGAAGAGACAGCGCTCATTAAGTCTTTGGAAGGTGAGTTGGGGCAGCCCTGGTCAAAGCCCCCCTTCCCGGCTATTGAGGGCTTGTACCAGAAGCCAACAGTGGTTAATAATACGGAGACGTTGGCCAATGTACCCCCTATTATTGTTAACGGAGCAGAGTGGTACACAAAGATTGGTACGGAAAAAAGCACCGGTCCCAAATTGATGTGTCTGAGTGGACATATTAATAATCCTGGTAATTATGAAATTGAGATGGGTTCCATTACTTATCATGATTTGGTGTATGGCGAAGAATATGGGGGGGGTATTCCAGGCGGCAAAAAGTTTAAGGCGCTGCTGCCTGTGGGGGGATCGGGGCCGATCATTAATGAGGCTGCCCTCGAAGCCTCCATCACCTATGAGGGCCTTAAACCTTTTGGCTCTGATATGGGATCAGGCTCTGTGGTGGTGATGGACGAGACAGTAGATATTGTCTGGGTGGCCATGAAGCTGGCCCACTTTTTTAGTCACGAATCATGCGGTAAGTGTACTCCTTGCCGTGAAGGTACTTATTGGATTGATAAGCTGCTTACTCGGATTCATCATGGTGAGGGGAGTGAGGGCGACTTGCAAACGCTGCAAAGTGTGGCCGGCCAGATTGGCGGCCGCTGCTTATGCGCCTTGGGTGATTTTGCGGTGAGTCCGGTGGCAGGTACGTACCGCCATTTTGCAGACGAGTTTAAGGCGAAGGTAAACGGTAGCCAGTAATCAGTAATCGGTAATCAGTATAGGATAACTGATTACTGAACATTGATTACTGAACACTGATTGTGGATTACTGGAAAAGTATGAGTGATCTCATCACATTGACGATTGACGGCTTAGAGGTGACTGTTCCTCAGGGGACATTGGTGGTAGATGCCGCCAAGCGAATTGAAAACGACATCCCTGTTTTTTGCTACCATCCGAAAATGACTCCAGTGGGTATGTGTCGCATGTGCCTGGTGGAGATTGGCCTGCCGATACGGGATCGGGAATCGGGCGAACTGCTTTTAGAGGAGGATGGTAGTCCTAAGTTGAATTTTGGGCGCGGCCTGCAAACGGCTTGTACGGTGCTGGTGTCTGAGGGGATGGTGGTGCGAACGGCGACAGAGCCAGTGGACGAAGCCCGCGAAGCGGTGATCGAGTTTCTCTTGAGCAGCCACCCATTGGACTGCCCCATTTGTGATAAGGGTGGTGAATGTCCTTTGCAGAATTTGACGATGGCTCATGGCAAGGGCACAAGCCGGATGCTGTTCACTGAGAAGCTGAAGCTGGCGAAGCATGTGCCTTTGGGTGAGCTGATTTACCTGGATCGGGAGCGGTGTATCCAGTGTGCCCGCTGTGTGCGTTTCCAGGATGAGATTGTGGATGATCCGGTGTTGCAATTCCATAACCGGGGCCGCTGGTTGGAGATTGTTACTTTTTCTGAGCCTGGTTTTGACAGTTATTTTAGTGGTAATACGACGGATATTTGCCCAGTGGGAGCCTTGACAACGGCCGATTTCCGTTTTGCTGCCCGTCCCTGGGAATTGACACCGGTGGCCAGTATCTCTCCCCACGATCCGGCCGGCCCTAATGTGACTCTCAGCACCCGCCGTGAAGCGGTGGCAGGGGGCCGTCCGGTTATCAAGCGCATTTTGCCGCGCCAGAATGAATGGGTGAATGAGATCTGGATTTCGGATCGAGATCGCTTCGTACACCATTTTGCTGACGCGCCAGACCGTTTGCGGCACCCTTTGGTACGGAAGAATGGGGAGCTTGTCGAGGCGAGCTGGGATGAAGCGTTGGACCTGGTGGCAGGGTCATTGCAAAAGTATAAAACGGCCGTGGCCGGACTGAGTGGTGATCGCTTAAGCAATGAAGATTTCTTCCTTTTCCAAAAGCTGTTCCGCCAGGGCTTGGACAGCCCCAATATTGATTTGGCCAATCGCCGTTTGGCGGGTGGCGATGTGGTGGCCCAGGTGGGCATTAGCAGTGGCAGCAATTTGAAAGAGATGGGGGTGGGTGATGCTATTTTGGTGATTGCCACTGATTTGCATGAGGAGTCACCGGTTTGGTGGGTGCGGGTGAAGCAGGCAACTGAACGAGGCGTGCGCCTGGTGGTGGCTAATGCCCGACCTACGCGGTTGGATAAGTTTGCCAGCCATGTGGTTCATTATGAAGCGGGCCAGGGTGTGCAGACGGCCTGGCAGTTGGCTCATTTGGCCAAGGTGGATACGGGAACGGCCGATCCCCGTCTACACGGGGAGAACCCCCTCACCGAGGCCGCTGATGCCCTGGTGAAAGCGAATAATCTGGTCATCTTCTATGGTTACGAGGGGCTAACCTTTGCCGAAACGGATTCTGTGGCCCGGCTGATGGCCAATTTGCTGCTGATCAAGACAGAAAATGGTCACGCCGGTCGGGTCAACAATGGTCTCATTCCTGTATGGCCGCACAACAATACCCAGGGAGCCTGGGACATGGGTGTTCATCCTGCTTATGAGCCTGGCTATAAGCCAGTGAGCAACCCTGGCCTGGCTGCCGATGCCGTCTATGCCGGGGTCAATAATGGCGATGTGCAGGCACTTTTTGTCTTGGGCGCGGATCCGGTGGGTGATGGTCTGATGAGCGGACGGGGCCAGTTGGCCTTCTTAGTGGTGCAGGAGCTATTTTTGACGAAAACGGCCGAACTGGCTGATGTTGTCCTGCCTGCCCAAAGTTGGGCCGAGCGAGAAGGCACCTTCACCAGTGGCGAACGGCGGGTGCAGCGTTATTATCCAGCCATTCAGCCGGCCGGTGACAGCCGCCCTGATTGGCAGATTTTGGCCCAGATAGGTGAGCGCGTTGGTTTGGATAAGCCTGTTTTTGCCGCCAGCCTGGTCTTTAATGAGGTTGCCAGGGTTGTGCCCCAATATAAGGGGATGAATTATCGCACGCTGGCCCAAGTGGTGAAGCAGTGGCCAGACGTAGGCGGTGAAGATCTCTATTATGGCGGCACTGCTTATGAGAACAGTCAGGGTTTGGGCCAACAGTGGGCCGTCGCCGCCGAAACTGACCCGGTGGAACGATATGATGTGGCGGCAGCGGCCGGGGAAACAGCCGGTGGCCTTAAAATGATGCGCACGGCTGCTCTGTATACGCCTGGCACTTTATTGAACCATTCGCAAATTTTGGGGCAGCGCATTGCCCAGCCCACGCTCACTCTCCATGCCCAGGATGCGGCGGCCGAGAAGGTAGCTGAGGGGGACAAGGTTTCTGTGGGTGCCGGCGGCCGCACTGTGATGGCGACGGTACATGTGAATGGCAGTACACCGCCAGGGTTGGCTTTGCTGCGTGGTGTCCCTTATTGGCCGGGAACGGCTGTGGCCGAAGTTTATAAACATTCGAGTTATGCGTGAGAGGTAATTGGGTAATTAGGTAATTGGGTAATTAGGTAATTAGGTAATTAAGTAATTGGGTAATTACCCGATTACCTGGTATCCAAATACTCAAGAGGAACAAGTATGTCAACTGGTTCTATCGCCCTGTGGGGTTTGATCGTCGGCTTTATTATGACCTTTGTGGTGATTACCGGCTTTGCTTACACGACCCTCTTAGAGCGCATTGTGTTGGCGCGTTTGCAAGGGCGCGTGGGACCAAATCGGGCCGGTTATATTCCCCTGCCACGGGGTAAAGACGGCCGTGAACGTCGCTTCCTGGGTGGCATCATGCAGCCGGCCGCTGATGCCGTCAAAATGTTCTTCAAGGAAGACCCCACCCCCGATAAAGTAGATAGGCTGACCTATAACCTGGCCCCCATGCTGGCTATTATTCCGGCCATCGTCATTCTGGCTGTCATTCCCTGGGCCGGCAAAATTCCGGGCCTGGGCGATCCAAGTTGGGGTTATTTTGCCATTGCTCCAGGCATCAATGTGGGGGTCGTCTTTATTTTGGCTATCACTTCTATTGGCGTGTATGGGGTGGTGTTGGCGGGCTGGGCTTCTAACAGCAAATATGCCATCTTAGGCGGTGTCCGGGCGTCGGCCCAGATGATTAGTTATGAGTTGGCGCTTGGTATCATCGTTCTGATTCCCATCATGATGGTTGATGCGCCCAATCCTATGGATCTGGGAGTGATTGTGGAAGCGCAGCGAGGTTTGTGGTTTGTTTTCCAGCAGCCTATCGCCGCGATTATCTTTTATATTGGTATTTTAGCTGAGTTGCAACGGGCACCATTTGACTTGTTAGAAGCGGAGCAGGAATTATCGGCTGGTTACACGGTGGAATATGCCGGTTTACGTTTTGGCACTTTTTTTGTGGCTGAATATATGAAGATGATTTCACTGAGCGCGATAGCTGTCGTTTTCTTCTTCGGTGGTTATCGCGGGCCATTTGTGGACCAGGTGCCGGCTCTCGGTTTCCTCTATATATTTGGCAAAATCGTTATCAGCCTTTTTGTTATGATCTGGATTCGAGCTTCTCTGCCCCGCTATCGTTATGACCAATTGATGAGCCTGGGTTGGAAGGTGTTGCTGCCGCTGGCTGTGGCTAATTTTTTGGTAACGGCCATTTTCCTGGTTCTGGCTGAAGAAGGCGTTTTTGAACCGATTGTCAACAGCCTGAGGCAATTTTTCGGTTTAGGGTAATAGACAAGGGCATTTTTAGGCCCTTGCCTGGAGAAAAAGTATGTTTGATGACATTGGAGCGATTGTAACTGGCCTCTATACAACGCTGAAGCACATCATTCGGCCGTCAGTGACGATCCAATATCCCGAATACAAACGGCCGCCGCGCTATCGCTTTAAGGGCCGCCATGAACTTAAACGGTACGATAATGGGCTGGAGAAGTGCATTGGCTGCTCCCTGTGTGCGGCTGCCTGCCCGGCTGATGCAATTTTTGTGGAAGCGGCCGAAAATACGGATCAGGCGCGTTACTCACCAGGCGAACGCTATGCGAGTGTCTATGAGATTAACATGCTGCGCTGTATCTTCTGTGGTTTTTGCGAAGATGCCTGCCCCACTGAAGCGATTGTCCTGGAAAACAACTATGAGCTGAGTTTTTATGACCGGGCCAGCGCGATTTATACGAAGGACATGTTGATTGTGGATGTGCCGGTGAACGGCCGCCCTACCCCGCAAGAAGTCGAACCCGGCATGTTCAACCGGTCCATCCCTGATATGGGGAATCCCCGGTGAATGGTTATCAGTGAACAGTGAACAGTAAGCAGTATTCAGTTTACTGATTACTGATAACTGAATACTGCTTACTGACTACTGGGAAGAGAGGAGACGAACGACTGTATGAGTAATCCCATCTTCTGGCTCTTTGCCCTGGTGGCGGTTGGGGCGGCTATTGGCATGGTGACGACGCCTAATGCTATTCATAGTGCGCTGTTTTTGGTGCTGAATTTTGCTGCTATTGCCGCGCTTTATGTGCTGCTGAATGCCCCTTTCATCGCTGTCGTGCAAATTACCGTATACGCCGGGGCGATCATGGTTTTGTTTCTCTTTGTGATCATGCTGCTGGGTGCAGAAAAGTTGCGCGGGGTAAGCGGGGGTGGGACCTGGCAGCGAGGGTTGGCGGTAATTTTAGCGGCCGTTTTGATCGTCGCTTTTGCTATTACCTTTTTGAGTGGAGATGTGCTGCCTTCGGCTTCGTCAGGTACTATTGATACCAGCCCAACGGCGCTTGGTTTACACTTGTTTGAGGGTTATATTTTGCCCTTTGAGATTACCGGCGTTTTGTTGTTGGCAGCGATGATCGGAGTCGTCATTTTGAACAAGAGCAGGGGAGGTGAAGATGCTTGAAGTTACCACTAATCATTATATCTGGTTGAGCATTATTCTATTCTCCATCGGTGCTTTAGGTGTGCTCTTGCGACGCAATGCTATCATTATCTTTATGTCAATTGAAATGATGCTCAATGCGGCCAACCTGCTCTTCGTTACTTTCTCGAGGCAAGCTGGCGATCTCGATGGACAAGTATTGGTCTTTTTTGTCATTACGGTGGCGGCGGCCGAGGTGGCCGTGGGCCTGGCTCTTATTGTGACGATTTTCCGCACGAAGCGGAGCATCAATATTGATGAGATTAATTTGATGAAGGGGTAATTGCGTAATTAGGTAATTAGGTAATTAGGTAATTGGGTAATTGCGTAATTAGGTAATTACATATTGGCTATCATGGGTATTTTTGGTTTGGCTCCCTTAATATTGCTCTTTCCCGTTATTGGGGTGCTGTTTAATGGTCTGGTCGGCCGTCGTTTTGTCAACAGCAATCGCAGCACGGGTGAGAAATGGTCGGGCTGGTTTGCCAGTGTCATGGCCTTGAGTGCTTTTGTCATCGCCGTGCTCATGTTTTTGGCTTTGCAGGGCAATGGCTTTGAGGCCCAGATTGTGCATGTTTTTGATTGGATGCATATTGAATCGGCCGGTTTTACTATCCCCTGGGCCTTACAAGTAGATACCCTCTCTGTCACCATGATGCTTGTTGTCACCGGTGTTGGCTCTCTCATTCATATTTACGCCATTGGCTATATGCACGGCGATCCCGATTTCTCCCGCTTCTTCACCTATCTCAACCTCTTTCTCTTCTTCATGCTGATTCTGGTCACCGGTAACAACTACCTGATGTTGTTTGTGGGTTGGGAGGGGGTTGGCTTGTGCTCTTTCTTGCTCATCGGCTTCTGGTTTGGCCGCACTGATGCCCAAGGGCAGGCGATGAACGCCAATGCGGCTCGCAAAGCCTTTGTGGCCAACCGGGTCGGCGACCTGGCCATGATTTTGGCGATGAGTCTTCTTTTTTGGACATTCCACACGCTGGAGTTCCAACCGCTGTTTGACGGCGCGGTGGAGATGTTTGAGAGCGATGAGATGGTGCATTTTGGGGCTTTTAGTGCCACGTTGGGATCGGTGCTGACGGCCGTTACGGCTCTCTTCCTCATGGGTGCGGCCGGTAAATCGGCCCAAATTCCGCTCCATGTCTGGCTGCCCGATGCGATGGCCGGCCCTACGCCTGTCTCCGCACTCATCCACGCGGCGACAATGGTAACCTCGGGTATTTATCTTATTGTCCGCAGTAATGTGCTGTTTGAGATTGTGCGCGAAAGTGGGGCGCTCGTTTTGGGGATTGTTTCCTCACCCGATTTAGTGGCTTATGTGGGTGCAGCAACAGCCTTACTGGCCGGCCTGATTGCCTTTACCCAGTTTGACATCAAGAAGGTGCTGGCTTATTCAACCGTAAGCCAACTGGGTTTCATGGTGGCGGCGATTGGCATGGGGGCCTATGTGGCCGGCATGTTCCATCTGGTAACCCATGCCTTCTTCAAGGCACTGCTCTTCCTCGGCTCCGGCTCGGTCATCCATGGTATGGAGCATGGGCATCATGATATTTCGCATGGTCATGGTGACCATCACGACCATTTTGATCCCCAGGATATGCGAACGATGGGCGGTTTGAAGGACAAAATGCGGTCAACTTTCACGGTCTATATGATCGGGGCTTTGGCTCTAGCCGGCATCCCCATTCTGGCTGGATTTTGGTCGAAAGATGAAATTTTAGCCCATGCCAGTGAGCACAACTTTGTCATCTATGTTATTTTGACTCTGGCGGCAATTTGCACTGCCTTTTATATGGGGCGGCAGTTGAAAATGGTTTTCTTTGGTTCGCCTCGCCATGAAGCGGCCGAACATGCCCATGAAAGTCCACCGGTGATGACGACACCACTGTGGATTCTGGCGGGTTTATCGGTCGTTGGCGGGTTCTTAAATTTGCCTTTCCTGACGGAGGGCCTGGCGGCAGCCAATGATCATCATGCGGGTGGCATGTGGCTGGCTCTTGAGGGCTGGTTGGAACATTCGATTGAAGCTTTCCATTTATCAGAAGAGGGTATTGTGCATTTGCCGCATACACCCCTTGTTTTGTCGCCAGTGGTAGCAGGATTGTCTACTTTGTTGGCGGTTGGCGCGCTGCTGCTGGCTTTTTATTGGGTGTATGGGCGTAGACCGGAAACGGCCGAGCAACCCGATCCCCTGCAGCGCACCCCTATCTGGTGGTTCGCCATCCTGCCCCTCGATACTCTCTACATGGGCTATCTTATTCCTGCCTTTAATCGCCTGGCTGCCTGGCTGGCCAATAGTATTGATGAACGATTCTGGCACGACTTCGTCCACAACAACATCATCCGTGACTTCTTTGTTGGCTTCGCCAGCTTTGCCTCTAATGTGTTGGATGCCAAGGGGGTGGACGGTATCGTCAATGGTGCCGGCAAAGTGGCCCAGGGCCTGGCCAACGTTATTCGACAATCGCAAACAGGATATGCCCGCAACTATGCTCTCAGCATTTTCTTGGGCACAGTGGCCTTGCTGGCCTATTTCCTGTTGATGGCTAATTAACAGTAAGCAGTAATCGGTAATCAGTAATCAGTCTGGCATTTATTCCACTGATTACTGATTACTGACAACTGATTACTGGACTTTGGAGAAAAGGATGGAAAGTTCAATTTTAACCATTCTCACGTTTTTACCCGTAGTCGGGGTTGCCGTGATCTTACTGTTGAAGCCGCTATTTCGCCGCGAAACGGATGAGGCGATTAAGGGTGTGGCGCTGTGGACATCCATTATCACTCTGATTGTCTCGATTATCGTCTTGCTGATGTATGACTCGGGTATAAGCGGCTTGCAGTTGGAGAGCCGGGCTGATTGGATTCCTATTTGGGGCATTCAGTATTATCTGGCGATTGATGGCTTGAGCATCCTCATGGTCCTGCTCACTACCTTCATCTCTGTACTGGCAGTGGCTGCCTCTTTCTCGGCCATTGAGACGAATATCAAGCAGTATTACATCTTTATGCTGCTGCTAGAAACGGGCATGATTGGCGTTTTCCTGGCCCAAGACCTATTCTTGTTCTACATCTTCTGGGAATTCACCCTGGTGCCCATGTATTTCCTGATTGGCATCTGGGGTGGCAGCCAGCGGGTTTATGCTTCTATAAAGTTTTTTCTGTACACGATGGCCGGCTCCTTGCTGATGCTGTTAGCTATCCTCTATATGGGCATTACCAATGATACTTTCTCATTGCCGGCACTGATTGCGGAGCGCAGTACTTTTGCCGATGTGCAGCAGTGGTTGTTTTGGGGCTTTGCCATCGCTTTCGCTATCAAGGTGCCGATCTTTCCCTTCCATTCCTGGCTGCCTGATGCCCATACGGAGGCACCAACGGCCGGTTCTATCATTCTAGCCGGTGTTCTGCTCAAAATGGGCACGTATGGCTTTATCCGCTTTAATTTGCCGCTGTTCCCGGAGGCTTCTGTGAATGCGGCGCCCCTCATCGCTGTTTTGGCCATCATCGGCATCATTTACGGGGCGATTGTCTCCTTTGCCCAGACTGATGTGAAGAAGTTGGTGGCTTATTCCAGCGTCAGCCATCTGGGTTTTGTGATGTTGGGCATCTTCTCGTTGAATGCCCAGGGGATTGCCGGGGGCATTTTGCAGGGTGTGAATCACGGCATTAGCACGGGCGCGTTATTCTTTCTAGTTGGTGTCATCTATGAGCAGCGGCACACGCGCCTCATGTCGGATTTTGGCGGCTTGTGGAAGGCAGTGCCGGTGTTCAGCGCCCTCTCCCTAATTGTAGTACTCTCGAGCATGGGGCTGCCCGGTTTGAATGGCTTTGTGGGTGAGTTTACGATTTTGCTGGGTTCGATGGGGGCTGAATCGTTGGGGCCGTCGGCCTGGATTTACACGGCTTTTGCTACGAGTGGCGTGATTTTGGCGGCCGTGTATCTGCTGTGGATGTTCCAACGAGTCTTTATGGGGCCATTGGACAACCCGGCTAACGAAAGGTTCAGGGATTTGAACGGCCGGGAACTGGCAATTATGCTGGCCTTTGTCTTCTTCATCTTCTGGATCGGCATCGCTCCCTCTGGTTGGTTTGGCCTGATGGATAGCAGTGTGGCCAGCTTGGTGAATCATGTTAGCGGGGCGGTGACTGCCCTGGCACCCTAGAAATCGCCTTAAAAATTGATGGGAAAGCGGCTTTGGTTGCCCACGAGCAGCCAAACCCTTACCTCCCGCCAGCCAATGGACGTACAGTTTCCGTCACTCTGAACCGTAGCGCAGGTTTCCGGCCTGCAATGGGTGAGTTAGCTGCTTCAAGCGTCGCCAGAACAGTTTGCTATCCGTTCGTTTGCCCATCTCACCACCTCCAAGTAAAGTTAACTTTACTTGGAGGTGATAATAGAGCCATGCAGAAATGTCAAGTAAACTTAACTTTCTAGCTCGGCCACCAGTTTACCACCGCGAACAGTAGCTCCGATCACCAGGCCGGCGCTGATTAATACGATATTTTTGATGATGTATTGGCCTTCCAATGTGGGTGCATAGGGGATGCGTGTAAAGACCTCGTCGGGGAAGAAAAAGATGGGTGTGATAGTGCCCAGCATTTGGACCCATAGCAGGAGCAAGGTGACACGCATAAACAGGTTAAAAATCAGGCCAATCCCTATCAGACATTCCCAGATAGCTAACAAGATAATGGCGAGGTTGGGGGATATGAGACCAAAAGTAAGTATTTGTATGGTGCGAATGGCTAAATCTTGAGCCGGGCTGAGACCGGGAAAGAATTTCAGCACGCCAAACCAGAAGAAGACAAGCCCCAGGCTGATACGCAATAACAAAACACCATAACGCGCCATCCAGTTGGCAAGGCGGATATCAATAGAGGTGAATAGTTCATTCCTGTTTAGCATTGTTTACGACTAATTCCTTTCCTCAAATATTAGCACGGTTCAACATGCCCACAAAAATAGTACTCTTTGGCAAGCGGCCGGTACTTTCCCAAGTGCCGATGACTTTATAGCCCTATGTTCGCCAACAGGTAGGGGATTTGCTACACTACCGGCTTTCTTATGTATTTGAGAATGTACTTGCGCTTGCCTGTCCGATAGTGTACCCAGGCGCAAACTTTTAATACTTGATTGCCCCTTATGGCCACCAATCCCCTCTACTTTGTCCATATCAGTGACACTCATTTTGGACCAACGAAGGATTATGCGCGGCATGGTCATGCTCCCTGGCCTTGCGCTCAAGAAGTGGTGCGGATTATTAATCACCTACCCGTGCAACCAGCCTTCGTCATTCATACTGGCGATGTGGCCTCTAACCCCGATCCTCGTGCCTATGAATTAGCGGCCGCTACTTTTGCCCACCTGCAAGTGCCTATCTATTACGTTGCCGGTAATCACGACAGTGTCCGAGACATCCGCCACTACTTGCCAATGGAGCCAAAAGTAGATTTGGACAGCCCGGACCGGCTCTCATACACCTTTGACGTAGCTGGCTACCGCTTTTTGGTGATTGATGCCAAGGGGCCGGACGAGATTGATCCCAACGGGCTGCTGCCCAATTCGCAACTGGAAATTGTGCGGCAGGAAGCGACGCCAGATGGCCCGCCGCTTACTGTTTTCATGCACTTCCCTGTTCTGCCCGTGAATTCACCCTGGTATGATGAGCATATGCTGGTATTAAATGGTGAAGCCTTCCACCAGGCTCTCTTACCTGCTCGTGACAGGCTGCGTGGGGTTTTCTTTGGCCATGTTCACCAGCCTATGCAGATGATGCGCGATGGAATTGTCTATGTCAGCACCGCCAGTACTTTTTCCCAATTTGCCGCCTGGCCCGAGGCGCTTGAGCCGGGCCTGGACCCGGATTACCTGCCAGGTTACAACTTTATCCACTTGCTACCGCAGCAAACCATCGTCCATCACCATACTTTCGCTCGGCCGTAAAGTGGGAGACCGGACTAACGATGCGAACTCCAAAAAACCCATATATAATTCTGGTAATTAGCGGTTGAACGCTCGCTGCGGAGGACGACTTGGATCTTATACAGCATAATCGGCGTGCCTGGAACACGCTTGCAGGAGCGGGCATCCTTTGGTCGCAACCTGTTTCAAGTGAGATAATCCACCATGCGCGCCAGGGAGACTGGTCAGTTTCACTGGCCGGACGCGTCGTCCCGGAGTCATGGTTGGGCGACATCGTCGGGAAAGACATTCTGTGTCTAGCCTCGGCTGGCGGGCAGCAAGCGCCCATTTTTGCGGCGGCTGGGGCAAACGTAACGTCATTTGATATTTCCGACGAGCAGCTCAGAAGAGATAGGCTGGTCGCGCAGCGTGAAGGGCTGTCCATCCGCACAGAGCAGGGCACGATGACCGACCTGTCGCGCTTTGATAATGATTTCTTCGATCTAATATTCTTGCCGGTTGCCGTTAATGCAATACCCGATGTTATGCCGGTCTGGAACGAATGTTATCGAGTACTCCGAAATGGGGGGGATTTTCTGGCCGGCTTTATCAACCCGCTTGTCTATCTCTTTGAGGAAAATGATGGCTCGGACCCCGAAGTTGGCCTTCGAGTGATTAACCAGCTACCTTACAGCGAGTTCGACTCCTTTTCTAATGAGCAGCGTAGTGACAACATCGAGCGGGGATCGCTGTTCTTGTGGAGCCATTCGCTTGAGGCGGTGATTGGAGGCCAATTACGCGCAGGATTCGTCTTGGTGGGGTTTCAGGAGGGTAATCGGACCGACGCACGTGCACCGAGCATCAATAGATTCACTACTACGTACTTCTCAACTTGGGCGAAAAAGGATGCAGGGGATCAATCAAGCAAGGTGTATGGCGATGCCTAACAAGATCAATCGCCAGCCTGCCCTGGTTCATCCGCTTCAAAAAGCTCTCCTGATATGCCTGGGAATTGGGTGCAACGGCATCCTCTACGAGCATCCAGACATGATGGAACTGCGGGAAATGTTTGCTAATCTGGTAGAATGGTAATTGGGGATTGAAAGCTTGTCTCTCATATCTAGTTTTCTATCCTCTGCTATAATCCTTGCTAATTACTCAAGAACGAGGTGTCCCATGCTGACCAAAATTTACGGGGCTTGCCCCCACGATTGTCCTGATACTTGTGGTGTGATTACGGAGGTGGAAAATGGCCGGGCTATCAACTTTTATGCCGATCCCGACCATCCCATCACCGAAGGCTGGCTGTGTGCTAAGGTACGGCCGTATTTAGATCACGTCTACCACCCTGACCGCCTGCAATATCCCCTGCGCCGGGTGGGGGCCAAAGGCGGCGGGCAGTGGCAGCGCACCAGTTGGGAGGAGGCTCTGGCCGAAATTGGTGAACGGTGGCGGGGGATTAGGGCTGAGTATGGGGCGGAGGCCATTTTGCCTTATAGCTACAGCGGGACGCTGGGTCTGGTGCAGATGGGGGTGGCCAGCGGCCGTTTCTGGAATCGCCTGGGGGCCAGCCGGTTGGAGCGAACTATTTGTGGGGCGGCGGCCGAATTTGCGGTAGAAAGAACGCTGGGTGTGCGCCATGCGCCGCGCTATGAAGATGTGGCTCACAGCCAATTGATCATCGTCTGGGGGCACAACCCGGTCAGCACTGCGCCCCACTTCATGCCCCATCTCAAAAAAGCCCAGCGCAATGGCTGCCAACTGGTGGTGATTGACCCGCGCCGCACCCGTACCGCCAAAGGAGCGGATTGGCACATCGCTCCCAAACCGGGCAGTGATGGGGCGCTGGCCTTGGGTCTGGCGCACATACTCGTCAAAGAAGGGCTGCATGATGAAGGCTGGCTCCAGGAACACAGCGTTGGCTGGCCTCAATTGCAACAACGTCTGGCAGATTATGTGCCAGAGCGCGTGGCGGCTCTGACCGGATTGCCGGAAGCGGAGATCATCCGGCTGGCACGGCTGTATGGCACAACGCGGCCGGCCCTCATCAAAATTTCTGACGGTGTACAGCGCAATCTCAGCGGCGGCCAAAATGTACGGGCGATTGTGGCCCTACCGGCAATTACGGGGCAGTATGGCCTGCGGGGCGGCGGCCTGGCTTACAGCACAAGCGGTTACATTCAGTGGAACAGCGATGCGGTGGGTAAGATGTCGCAATGTCCGCCGTTGGGGCGTTTGGTGAATATGAATCGCCTGGGCGCGGCGCTGTTGGGGGAGGTGAGCGATCCGCCTATTCAATCGCTCTATGTCTTTGGCTCCAACCCGGCGGCTATTGCGCCGAATGCGGGGCGTATTGTGGCCGGTTTGCAGCGTGAGGATCTCTTTACGGTGGTGCATGAGTTGTTTATGACGGATACGGCCGATTATGCGGACATTGTGCTGCCGGCCACCTCCCAACTGGAACAGACAGATTTACATAAAGCCTACGGCCATACCGCGCTGGCTTACAATCAGCAGGCTATTCCGCCGCTGGGCGAAGCTAAGAGCAATTGGGAGGTGATGGGGCTGCTGGCGGGGGAGATGGGTTTTAGGGAGTCGTGGCTGCACCAGCCGGCCGAAGCGGTGATTGCCGAAGTGCTGGAAGCCACGGCCGTTCGCAATCCTGCGCTGGGCGACATCACTTTAGAACGATTGCAGACGGAACATTCCATTGAACTAAAATTTGAGCCAAAAGTGCCTTTTGCCGGCGGCCGTTTCCCTACTCCCAGCGGCAAAGTGGAACTGTACTCGCAGACGATGGCCGATATGGGACTTGATCCTTTGCCAGGGTACGAGCCGGCAGAGGATACAGGGATGAATGGGGCCTCATGGAATGAGGTCTCATTCCATGGGGCCTTATGGAATGAGGGAGTGTTGAACGGCCGTTTCCTCGCCGGCCAATCGCTCAACCTGATCACCAGTGCCGCCCACCACTTCACCACCAGCAGCTTCGCCAACCAGGCTGATCTGCTGCGGCATGAAGGCACTCCTTTTGTGGAGATCCATCCCGAGGATGCGGCGTGCCGGGGGATTGGGCATGGGGAGCAGGTGATCGTGGAAAACGGCCGGGGCTGGGTGCAGCTTCGTGCTGTCGTCACCGATGCTGTGCGCCCAGGGGTGCTGGCTTCTCCCAAGGGCCGTTGGAGCAAACTGGATGGCGGCCGTAATGTCAACTGGACGGTTTCTGATGCTCTGGCCGACATGGCCGGGCAAAGTACGTTTCATAGCAATCGGGTGTGGGTGAGGAGATTGGGAGATTAGGAGATTGGCTGGTGCATGGCACTTTCCCCCATGTCTTCATGGGCAGTGCCTTGCACCTTTTTGTAGAACATGCCCAAGCGTTTCACTTTTGCCTTCAACTGGCGCAAATCCCCACCGCATATGCTGTTTTTGCAGACCTTCCTCAAGATATGTCCGGCGGACGAACATCCACCACTGCCTGGTGATAGCAACTGGTACGCTTTGTTAGAAGAGCCGCCAGAAAAAGCGATTGAGCGATTTTTGGTTCAGGGGGCTTTGGTCGGCTCATTTCTTTCCGGGAGAACGGCTCCACCAGAATTGCCAGGCGGTTACGGCTTCCTGGCCGAGGTTTAGAGAGAAAGTGCGGCCTGTTCCTGGCCGAGTCTGGTGTTCGCACCGGCCGGGCAAATAGCAACTGCCCCGGCTCTAAGGTTTCGTCCTCGGGCCGGGGCAAAATTTTTACAACGTAATAAATTTAGGCCGTGTCACGTTCAAATAACAACCTGTCCTCCCGGAGGTTCCGTCACTGGAGATGCTCCAGGGCTTAAACCTCCGGGCGGATTACCAAATAGAAGGCTAATCACCAGTGGAAACGGCCGTTTGCGGAACCTGTAATGGGGATGCCTCGGCTTTAGACCGGGTGATGGCCCACCAAAGGAGTACCAATATCAGTGCTACCGCCAGCACCAACTCCCAACCGATATCCTTGTACTGCACAATAATGGGGGCAATGATCAGGCTCACCAGATTGACTACCTTAATCATCGGGTTCAAAGCAGGGCCGGCCGTGTCTTTCAATGGGTCACCAACGGTGTCGCCCACCACACTGGCTTTATGACGCTCAGACCCTTTACCACTGTTGGCCGCCAGATTGCGCGGTTCCGCTTCAATCAGCTTTTTCGCATTGTCCCAGGCGCCGCCGGCATTGGACATGAAAACAGCTAACAACTGACCGGAAACAATTACTCCTGCCAGAAAACCACCCAGGGCCTCTACTTGCAGCATCAGGCCCACCACAATTGGCGTACCCACGGCAATAACGGCCAGGTTAATTAAATCACGCTGGGCGGCTTTGGTGGAAATCATGACTGCCCGGGCATAATCTGGCTTGACTGTCCCTTCCAAAATGCCGGGGAGCTTAAATTGGCGGCGTACTTCAGCCACCATCTGATTGGCTGCCCGGCTCACAGCACGGATGGAGAGTGAGGAGAATAACCAGGGGAGCGCGCCGCCAATCAACAAGCCGATAAACACTGTGGGGACAGAGACGCGAATGCCATTGGCTAAAGCATCGGGATCAATCTTGCTGATATCGGTGATATAGGCGCCAAACAAAGCAACTGCGGCGATGACGGCCGAGCCGATGGCAATGGCTTTGGTAATCGCTTTGGTGGTATTGCCTACGGAATCTAAATCGGCCATGATTTGCCGCGCCCGCTCATCCAGACCGGCCATTTCGCCAATGCCATTGGCGTTGTCGGCGATGGGGCCAAAGGAGTCCATAGCCACGTTATTGCCGGTCAAGGTCAACATGCCAATGCCGGTCATGGCTATGCCATACAGAACGAAAACGGTTTGGGCGGCCGCTGTGGAAACGGCCGTGCCCGCTGTCACATATTGCTCTACAGGTAAACCGCTATAAATGAAAACGGCCGTGCCAATCGTCAGGGCAATGACCAACACCGACCAAACAGTTGATTCATAGCCCACAAACAATCCAGATAATATCGTTGTAGCTGGCCCACTTTCCGTACTTTCTTTAATTTCCGTAACCGGTTTATGGTGCGTTCCCGTAAAATAATCGGTCAAGCGGTCAATGAGAACGACCAAAGCCACCCCGACCGCCGTGGACAAGAATGGCCGCCACCAACCGCCGGGCACCTCCGCCATATAGAAAAAGGCCACCAAACCAAAGAGCACCACTGAAATGGCGGCCGATGTCATAAAGCCACGAAAGATTGATTTCATAGCATCGCCCCGGACTGTTGATTCACCTTTCACCAGATACGTTCCCACAATAGATGCCAGCACACCAATGCCGCGCACCAGAAGGGGGAACAAAATCCACTCAACATGCCCGGTAATGAACATCAAGGCCAACCCTAAAATCAATCCGGCCACAATAGTGACTTCATACGATTCAAAGATATCGGCGGCCATACCGGCGCAATCACCTACATTATCACCGACCAAATCGGCAATAACGGCTGCATTGCGGGGATCATCCTCCGGCATATCTTGTTCTACTTTTCCTACCAGGTCTGCGCCAACATCGGCCGCTTTGGTGTAGATGCCGCCGCCGACGCGCATAAAGAGCGCAACCAGCGTAGCCCCAAAGCCAAAACCTAGCAAAACGTCGGGTGCAGCCTGAGCAAATACCATGAAAATAACCGTGCCGCCTAATAAGCCCAGGCCATCGGTCAACATGCCGGTAATTGTGCCGGAACGGTAAGCAATTTGCAGCGATTTGCTAAAGCTGTGACGAGCCGCAGATGCTACCCGGACATTGCCTTGCACTGCCATACGCATACCAATCTGGCCTACAGCCAGAGAAAAGCAAGCTCCCATGACAAAAGCCACGGCTCTCCCCAGGCCCACAATGAGGCGCAGCCCGTTTTCATCAAGCCCTTGAAAGCGTTGTATCGCTTCTTCAGTGGGCGGGACGATATATACACTAAAAAAGAGGACCAACGTTAGCACGGCAATGAAAGGCAGAATCGTTTTTAACTGCTTATTGAGGTAAGCATCAGCCCCTTCTTTGATAGCCAGCCACACCGCCTGCATTTCTTTCGTGCCTTTGTCTTCGCGCAAAATTTGTTGGCGCAAAAAAAGGGCATAAATAAGCCCTAATATGGCCACCCCTAAGATGGACCAAATGGCCACAATTTCAAATGTAGATAAGTTTAATGTTTGCATTGAGCACCTTTCCTACTGTTGTTTAGTACCTGACTCAGGAGTCCTGAAAAAAGGTAATATTTTGAACCCACTCTATTTTTTATCTTTTCGCCCAAATAGTTGAGTGTTAAAAGTCACTATATTTTTGGTTTATTGTCATATGCGGATAGATTCTTGAATATGTGACAATCATCATGTCTACTAACGGCTTTTTGTAACTATCTAAAAACGCTTATTAGGAACATAATGCTAGCAATAGGATTTGATATTTTGCAGATAGGCATCTTTTTCACCTATCAATGAAAGGAGAATTTCATGACTATACATCTCTATTTATCGCTTATCCCAGAGGCTTTGATCGCTTCTATGTTGCCTCCGGACGAATTTGGCATGTATTACGCCGTTGGCAGCCATAAAAAGCAGCATGGCCAGGCTGTCTTTGCCGAACTTGAGCCTGATTTCAGAAATGACTATTTCAAGATCGAGAAGGGTTTGGAACGGTGTGTGCCCCATGAAGACGGCCGGCCCAAGCGCTCTGTCTATATCTCAACTTATCGCGTTTTAGAGCAGGTGCCCCTGGAGGCCATCAAAAAGTTGTATCTGGTGACTGCTTACGGTGAAGTTTTGGGCCTAGACCCCAGTAATGATTTGCCGGAAAAAAGCTATGGCCTGCACATGTACCAGGAATTGGCCCCCGTAAATCCGTTGGTTGTCAGCAGCGTGGGTCCTGTTGATTTTTACAAATTCGTCGTCCAAGATCCGGATAGTTTGATCCATCTGCCCGCTATTAGCTTTGTCGAGCTGCAACTGGGTGAATTGGCTACCGACCCGGAGTTTGGTGAATTGCGGGATTTACCCTATGCCAATGTGAACCACTTACGGGAATGTTTGCTGGAAGTTCAAGAAAAAGAAGTGCAAACGAAGATGGTAAACCGGGTGCAATCTCCTGAATTCATGTACCGCACGATTGCCAGTGGTCTGTTTATTGGCAATCATAGCGGCCTGGTTTTCTTCCCACTTCCCTCGCGTGAAGCGTTACGTAGCACATATTACCGCTGGTGGCGTTCAGCCAATGCTGCTGTCTAAGTAGACGGCAGCCGCCAGGATGGCCATCTTGCGCCTGGAGCGGATTTCGGCCGTTAGAGGGTTTATGCAAAACAGCGCTGCCCCAATTGGACAGCGCTGTTTTGATTTCTAACCCTCCAGCGCAGGCAGAGGAATAGAGAAAACGAAAGCGCTGACTTATTTGTAGTGGAAACAAGCCACAAGGTGATCACTATCGGCCGCTACCAGCGGCGGCCGGCATGTATCACAGCCAAGTGCCCTGTCAGCGACTCATACAGGCCTTGACGGGCCGGCCATCAGCCATAACCAGGCACTGGGCGCACTGGCCATTGGCGCAAAAAATGCCCTGAGGTGAGCCGTCTTTAGAGTGGTGACCAAAAACGCGCACGCCATGGGCAAAGAGAGCCGAGGTAATTGTATCACCTGCCAGCGCCGGCATATGCCGGCCGCACCAGGTAAAGGGTATGGTTTCTCGCGCTGGAATTTCCAGGATTGGATGGGTCTCTAGCCGCCACTCAGTCATAGACACCTTGCCTCATGTCTGGTGAGGTGTCTCAGCATCGTTGCTGATTTGCCCTCTCAGAATACAGTACAGAGGAAAGGGGTGGCCAGCCAGTGATAAAGGACACCCCTGATTCCGATAAAAGTCACTATCCACACCTGGTTTGTTCTCACCTACTTGTTAGGCTTTCCCTCCGTGCGCAACTACGATGGCTCGTGGACAGAGTGGGGCAGATCGATTGGTATGCCGATTAAGAGATAAGTAACACCAAGTGGCGAATTGGTCTGTAAGTGCGGGGCAAAACTTTCACAGGCATTATCCATTCACCGGGCCTCTCGTTTTTCGCTATGATTACGGCGAATGCAAAAATTAGCGGATTTCTTCTCTCCTTTCTGGTATAATTTCTGAAAAGTTTGAAGTGAACTGAGATAATTGCCAATGCTTCAGCTCTTGCCAGTTCTCTTTTATCCTCAGATAGCTGATGGTTATTGCCTGGCAGCCTGCGCTCAAATGGTACTGCATTATTGAGGCATTGTGGTTGACCAGAAGCAAATGGATTACCGCTATTCGATCTTGGAACGACTTCCATAATGGTTTGTAGAATGAGAAAGTATGCGCCCCAAGTAATTCACGTTTTGGTGATATTGGGTTTGCTTGGCTCCCTTTTTGTTGAGATCGAACGAGTGTATGCTTGTTCCTGCGCCCAACCTGATCGGCCAGAGGTGTCGTTGGAGAGAGCAACGGCCGTTTTCTCCGGTAGAGTTACGGCTGTCGCTAGAGGATTACCGGGTCAGCGCCTGGGCTTCAGATCCGATTATCCCTTCATCTACCGCTACCACGATTTTGACAGCGGCACGAAAATTACTTTTGAAACGGCCGTAATTTGGAAGGGCGAACCTTACCAGAACATTATTATTAACACCGGCATGGGTGGCGGCGATTGTGGCCTCATGGGTGGGTTGACCGCTGGCTCGGAATGGTTGGTGTATGCGTATGGTGAGCAGGAGTTTTTGCGCTCGAATATTTGCACACGTACACGGCCGTTAGCCGATGTCGTGGGCGACTTGAGCGTTTTAGGCGCGGGAGATACCCCTACTATCCCTGGTGTGAATGAACCCGAGCCGACGGTGGTTTTGGGTTGGGCAGTGGGGTCTTGTATGATTGGTATCGCTCTTCTCGTTGCCACATTCATCCTCATCAAACGCCGTCGCCAACCAGATGGCCTTTACGGGTGACTCATCGGCGAATTATGGTATTATTGTGAAAATTAGATCGAACGAGAAGGCCGGAGAAAAATGGAGTTTCAAGTCCCCTCATTGAATGTTTTGCTGGTTCTGCCAGTTGTTATCGTCATCGTCACAGGTGCATTGCTTATGCTCCTCGATATGTTTATCTCTGAAGAAAAGAGCTTGTGGGCACCCTGGCTCAGTGCAGTGGGGCTGGGGCTGGCCTTTCTGCAGAATTGGGGCCTCTGGGGTGGCAGTTGGGGCACTTTTACCCCTACTGGTGGCCACCCCATGATTGTGGTGGACAATTTTGCCACTTTCCTCAACTTTATCTTCCTGTTGACCGGCCTGCTGACTATCCTCATCTCCCACAACTACCTACGCCGCACCGGCCTGAATCGCCCTGAGTATTATATGCTCATGCTTCTTTCGACCGGCGGTATGATGCTGATGGGTATGGCCAATGACCTCATCCTGATTTTCCTGGCCCTGGAGTTATTGTCTATTCCCCTTTATATCCTGTCTGGCTTTGCCTGGCGCAATCGCATCGAATCCGAAGAATCGGCCATGAAAT
>Ga0299914_10000536_pt1 | contig 22925 bp, 25 predicted proteins | sample RVTome_10_FD_201361 | JGI IMG/M metagenome (GOLD analysis project Ga0299914, IMG submission 201361) | Soil microbial communities from uranium-contaminated site in the Upper Colorado River Basin, Wyoming, United States - RVT153D57 (version 2) ...
GTCGACCTCACGGAAGGGATCGAAGCGCATCAACATCACGGTGCTCCTTCCTTTAGGTATTCCATGCTGGGTCTTCGAGGGGTTTCGGTCGGTGCCCACCGGGGGGACGGGGAGGTGGTTAACCGTGCTCGTGTTCAGGGCGTCTGGCCGACGTGTCGGCGGTGGGCGACGTCGTTGGGTTGGGGGCGGCGGCCGAGCAGGATGGCTCGACATGGTGGGCACAGCCACCAGTCCGGTCGGGCGGCTGGGTGCAGGGTGGGATCACCTTCGAACAGCAATCGACACCGACCGCATTGTTGGGGCGGGGGGCCGCTGTCGGCCGGTACCCAGCGGGTGTTGGGCTCGAGCAGGCGTAGGTCCGCTCCGCCAACAAGGGCGTCCGGGAAGTGGAGCATGATGCCTCCTCTGGTTGGGGTACTCAGAGGAGGCATCGGGCTTGTGCGGCGGGAGGCCGGGTCCGGCGGCGCAAGCAAGGCGACCCCACCGAGTCTGGATCCGGTTGAACAGGCGGGTGAGCGTGTTGGTGTCAGTGGGCGGTTCGTGTCCGCATATAGCGGTAGAGGCCGAAGCTCACGATGGCGACGATCGTCACGATGAGGATTTCCATGATCGTTCCCTTCTTGGCCCCGGGGTGGTGACCGTCGACGACAGCCACCACCCCAGCGCTGTGGCCGCACCGTACACCTGAATCTAGTAACAAGCAATATAGTTCTAGAATCTAGGGTAAGGTGTGTGCATGGGAAGTTGGAGCTTCCTCACCAACCATGCACGGGCCCTGCTGTGCATCGCCCGCGACCCGGGCGTGCGGCTGCGTGACATCGCCGCCATGGTCGGCGTCACCGAGCGCAGCGCCCATGACATGGTCACCGACCTCGTCGACGCCAACTATGTGATCAAAGACAAAGACGGTCGCCGCAACCAGTACCGCATCCAGGAGCATGTGCCGCTGCGGGACCCGATCAGCCAAGAACCGACCATCGGCGAGATGCTCGACCTCCTCGTCGGAGTGAACGCCCACCGCAACCCGCACAACCAGGACAGGACCCACGATGGCTGACAAGTCACCCCGCAAACCCAGCGGCAAGAAACCCGGCAAGACGCTCAAAGAGAAACGAACAGCCAAGAAGCTCAAACGCCGGAGCGGGTCGGGCCCGTTCGAGACGGCGGACCAGGGCCGTCAGTGACGCCACCTGTGGGCTGTTGGTATGAAGACCCACAGCACCAGCCCAGGATGGGCTGGTGCCCACTCTCGTGTCATGGTCCCCTGACCCACAGCGAACGAGCCGGCAACGGTGATCAGCACGTCTACTGCGAGGCCCACGCCTACTGGCGTCGCAAGACGATCCGGTTACCGCTCGTACGGCGAATGCGACCTGGCGAGCGCCCCGGGGGAGCTGTACCTCGCTTTGCAGGATGAACGGCCAGCGACTCGTCCGCCTCGGTGGCGCAGCCAGCGAGCCCGGACGAGCACCGTCTTTGCGAAGGTCCTCGACGAATCGTGCGACGGCGACCACGAAGGCCTGCTGATTAGTCGTCAGCGCGTCGCGCGTCAGACCGTGGCGGGCGGTGGTCACCGGCCGTACCGTCGTGCGAGCAGGGGTGCAGCGCCCCGGTCGCGCTACAGATCCACAGGCAACATGGATTCGGGCTCGTCCTCGGTCTACAACCCACGGCTCCCGGGATTACCGTGGTGCCCGTGAAGATCCTCCAGATCGCACCGGCCCTGCACGGGGCCCAGATGCAGTCCACGGAAGGCAGCTACCCGGTCGTCGTCTGGGCCCTCGTCGAGAACGACGACGGCAGCGACGACGTCATCGGCCTCGCCGTCGGCGGCAAAGGCGACAGGGCGCTGATCCCGCCCGAGCCGGGCACCTTCGAGACTTACCGTCAGTCGGGTTGATTGGACCACTGATCCAGGGCTTATTGGTGCTGTCGTACGCAGGCGGGGTTGCAACCCCGCGAACGAAATCGTGCACCGACCACGACCCGGCGAGCATCAGCCCGCCAAGACCTCACACGGTCGCGCCGAGCGGACGCGGCCCGGCCATAGCGGAGTCCACGGTGAACGGGTAGCGATGAAGATGCGTACGCAAGGCGAGCGACAGGAACAGCTGTCGGAATCGGTGCCACCCGAGCCCGTGCCCCCACCCGAGCCCGTGCCTCCCCCCGAGCCCAGACCCCCGCCCGAGCCGAGACCCATCCCGAGCGGGCAACCCCATTTGTGCCGTCGACAAGATGCAGTGCCGTCGAACACCCGATTCCCGCTCGCTCGACGTGCCGGGGTCCTGGGCGATGCACAGCAGCGCTCGGGCGCGGTTGGTGAGGAAGCTCCAACATCTCATGGACTCACACTATAACCCATATTCAAGAAATAGATTGCATGTTTTGAACTTCTAGCATATGCTGCTTGGTGAGCGCCGCAGCTGACTGTCGCCGACGGTCAACCACTCCGGCAGCAGAAAAGGAGCGCCGCATGGAACCATTCCTTGTAGCGATTGTCGTCATCGTCGGCGGCGGCTTCCTGTTCCGTCATCTGCGGGCACGAACCGCGCACTGACACGAACGGCCAGCGTCCGCAACCCCGACTCGGTGGGGTCGCCCCGTTTGAGTGGATGGACCGGACCTCCCGCCGCACAAGCCCGACGCCTCTTCTGAGACCAACCAGAGGAGGCGTCATGCTTCACGCCCCAATCCCTCACCGCTTGGTCGACGACGCCCAGCCCCCGCCCCGGCAATGCGGTCGATGCCGGTTGATGTTCGCAGGCGATCCCACCCTCTACTACCCGCCAGGCCGACCGGCCTGGTGGCTATGCCCGCCCTGTCGAGCCAGTCTGCTGGGTCGCCACCCACACCTCACCGGCGCCGCCCACCGCGTCGCACCGGCGCCGCCCACCGCGTCGCACCGGCGCCGCCCACCGCGTCGCACCGGCGATACGTCGTGAGGACCGACCGACCGACCCCGCTGGCCGACGCCCCCAACAACGGTTCCGATCCAACGTCGACGCATTCTCCCTACCGCGGGCCGTTAGAGGCGGCACAGCGCGTGTGGCACCACAGCCTCGAACTGGCAGACCACTGCGACCAACTCGACCCGTCCGACCAGGCGCTCGCGTTGCTGCGCACGGCCCGCCACGACGCCGACACCATGACCCACGCCCTCGGTCTCGGACGCTCGCAAGCCCGCCACCCCTCCAACAGCGAGACCACCCGCCGCGGCGTCCGGCTGTTAGAACGAGCCATCGCCTTCCTGGGCCTCAAAGCACAGCCAGGCCAGATCGCCAGACCCGGGCCACGCTGAACCCCGCGACGCCGCACCTGACGCCATTTGCCGTCCGGGCGGCGACGCGTGCTCGTGAACACAACCTCCACGCGCCGGTCGGGTCCTGGAACACGCCCGGTGTGCGTCGGCTCATCGCCTCTCCCCCGGTGCCCCCCGTCGGCACTCGCGCTGCACTTGGGCCGTAGCGCAGGCGGTCGTGGCTGGCCGGGAGTCTGCGGATCCGGTAGAGCGGGTCGTCCTTGCGGCCCCGGTGGCCGGTGGTGGTTTGCTGCACGCGGCGGCGGACCTCATCGGGGGCCGCGTTGGCGAGACGGATCACATGGAAGTGATCGACCACCAGGCAGGCATCGGGCAGTCCCGCGGCCACCGCCGTGGCGTAGGGCTGGTAGGGGTCGATCACCACATTGCGGATGCCCGCCAGCCATGGGGCAGGCTTCGCCGTCAACCAGTCGGTCACCGCGATAGCGCGGCGAGCAGGGAGAACATCGACGAGGCGGCCCTCGTCGAGGTCGACGATCCCGGTCACCAACATGGTCGGGTGCTGCGCGGTCCCAGCGAGGAGCGACGTCTCGTCGAGCCCGACCGCGCTGGGGGCGCCGAGGCGGGCGAGGTGATCGACGCGGGACCGGCCGAGATCGCGCACCGCGGCCATCGCCGCGTGCCACAACCCGCCGAAGTCCCGCGCAGCCTGGGCGACGGAGTGCTCAGCGGGACCGACACCACGAGCGATCTCCGCCCGAGCCCGCTCGGTCAGCACGGCCCGTGGCGCGATCTCCTCGGACTCCTCGGACCAGGTCCGGGTCGCACACGCCGGCTCGGCGCAGCGCCACAAGCGCTTGGCCCACACCAGCACCACCGGCCGATCTGCGAGCGGCAGATCCCCCACCACGACCTGGCAGCGGCCATGGCCGATCGCTCGCACGCCGCAGGACTCGCACAAGGTCCGATCCTCGGTGGTCTCCACCGCGAGCGACCACTCGCCGCTCGCCTCGTCGAGCACTGGGCGGACACGACGAACCCGTCGAGCCCAAGCAGCGCTGACAAACCGCTACCGTCGCGTTCCATCCGGGGCCTCCTCTTGATGTAGCCGTCGAACAGCCGCATCAATAGCGAGGCCCCTGAGCGCGCCCGCGGATCCCTATCACTCAGCGATCAGCAGAAACGCTCCCACCCTTCATCGCGAAGAGCCGGTTCACCTGCTGTTTACCTTGTCCCGAACAGGTGTATTTGGTACCTATCGCCACTCGATATGGACCCGAGCAGGATCGAACACTTTGGCCCCCGGCTTGGCGGGCATCACCGTGATGTTGGCGACGAATATGTCGAGGATCGACCGGCGCTCATCGAGGATCATCGCCCCCCAGCCGGCCTGGATGAGCGCCGGGTCCATGACCGTCAACGGAGCAGGTACCGACGCCAGCTCGCTGGTCAGCTCGGCCTTGCGCGTGTCGAGTCCGGCACGGGCGGCATCCCAGGCGGCTGCTGGCAGCTCACCCTTCGCCCACCGCTGAGCCAGTTCGACGTACTGCTGCTCGATGCCCTCAAGCTCCCGGGTCAGCTCGGCCCGGCGGGCCTCGTGGTCGTCCTCCGCGAGCGTGCTCCAGAACTCGTCCCGGTTGAGAGCATCAAACAACTGGTCCACGACATGTTCCTCTAGAGGTTCGGCGTTGACGCCCAGCCGCCCGCAGCCGCCCGTCGTCGTATGACAGAAGTAGATCGGGCGCTTGCCACTCCGGCCGCCTTGGATGCGGCCGGTGAGCCCGTGCCCGCAGCGCCCACAGACGGCGATCACGGAGAGGAGGTACTTGCGGGCCGGTCGGTGCTTCGGCCCGTCGAGGTGGGCGCAGAGCTGGCGCCAGGTGGTCTGGTCGAGAATCGGCTCCCAGTTGCCACGGCCGATGACCTTGCCTCGGTGCTGACGCATCCCGGCGATCGTGGGAGCGGTCAGTGCCCCCTTGACGTTGACGTGGGTCCAGCGGCCACCCTTGGCGGTAGGGATGCCCTTGGCCGCGAAGTCGCGGGCGATGGCCTCCAGCGACCAGCCGGCCAGCACTCGTTCGGCAGCCCAACGAAGCTGCTCGGCCACCTCGGGGATGGGTTCCAGGTTCCCGTCGACGCGGCGGTAGCCGACGTGCCGCCCACCAGGGGGACGGCCTTCGGCAGCGAGGGCATCGAGCGCGTCGTTCACCCGGCCGCGAAGCCTACGAACTTCACCGGCGGCGAGCACAGCCTTGATGCCGGCGGCGTCGTCACCCACCCGCACGATGCCGTCCCGGTCGGTGTGAACCTCGCCGATACCGGCCTCGGCCAGCTCAGCGGCGAGCACGAACCATCCGATCTCCTGCCGTTCGAGGCGGGACTGCTCGACGCACCAGAGGTGCCCGATCTCCCCGTGGACGACGGTGTCGCACAGGAATCCGTAGCCCGGCCTAGCGTCGCCGTTGGCGGCCGCGATGCCGGTGTCGGAGAAGACCCGCATCGGTGGGCCGGGCCACACTCGGGTGGCACCTGCGCAAGGTGTTTACGAAGCTCGCGATCAACTCGCGAAACGGGCTCCACACCGCCCTGCCGAGGCGCGAGCGGGAGGCGCTCGCCTAATCGCCTCCAGTTCGACACATCCGTGGATCGGCGTGCCCGCTGCCGGCAGAGAAGTAGATCGACCTCAACACGGGATCGTGGCTTGGCTTGAAGTCGAGAGCGCACACGATGGCTCGCCGCGTCCCTCGGACACGCCTGCGTTCATATCCCACTTCGCATCAGTTCCCCTCACGACGTCGACGCAACCCATAGCCATCTGGCTGGGGAGGGCGCGAGCGTCGTCGTGCCGCCCCGCGACCTTGGTCGTGGGGCGCGCGCCCATGAGCTTCCGCGCGTTGCCCCGCGACCCCGGGATCGGGAGACCAGGGAGCAGACCAGGGACTCGCCGGGCCTAACGGGCAGACGAGACGAGCAGACTCGTGCCCGTCACCAACTCAGAAGGAGGCTCACATGCCTGTGACGACCGAAGGGCCGGCGGCCTCCACAGCGATCCGGCCGTTCACGTTCGAGACCCCCGAGGCGGATCTCGATGACCTGCGTGCGCGCATCGCGGCCACGCGCTGGCCCGAAAAGGAGCCCGTCGAAGATCAGTCGCAGGGCGTGCAGCTCGCGACGATTCAGGCACTCGCGCGCTACTGGCAGAACGAGTACGACTGGCGCAAGTGCGAGGCAAGGCTGAAAGCCCTACCGCACTTCATCACCGAGATCGACGGGCTGGATATTCATTTCATTCACGTTCGTTCGAAGCACGAGGATGCGTTGCCGCTCATCGTCGCGCACGGATGGCCCGGCTCGGTCATCGAGCAGCTGAAGATCATCGATCCCTTGACCAATCCGACGGCACATGGCGCGAGCGCATCGGACGCTTTCCATCTGGTGATTCCGTCGATGCCCGGCTACGGGTTTTCGGGCAAGCCGACCACAACCGGCTGGGACGCTGTCCGTATGGCGCGTGCCTGAACAGTGCTGATGAAGCGCCTTGGATACACGCGCTTTGCGGCGCAAGGCGGCGATTGGGGTGGGCTTGTCGTTGATCAGATGGGTCTCCAAGCTCCACCGGAATTGATCGGCATCCACACCAATCAGCCTGGTGCTGTTCCAGTCGACGTCTCAGAAGCGGTCCAGTCGGGCCGCCCGGCGCCATCCGGTCTATCCGACGAGGAAAGAGACAGGTACGAGAAGCTGAAGGACTTCTTTGCGACAGAGGTGGCCTACGCACTCGAGATGGGAACCCGCCCCCAGACGCTCTACGGAATTGCGGATTCACCCGTCGGCCTAGCAGCCTGGATGCTCGACCACGACATGGTCAGCTACGGGATGATCGCACGCGTCTTCGACGGTCAGGCCGAGGGGCTTACACGAGACGACGTGCTCGACAACGTCACGCACTACTGGTTGACGAACACGGGGATCTCTGCGGCACGTCTTTATTGGGAAAACAAGCTCGGCTTTTTCGACGTGAAGGGCGTCTCGATCCCGGTAGCCGTGAGCGTCTTTCCGGACGAGATCGATGCAGCACCGCGCAGTTGGGTAGAGCGCGCCTACCCCAAACTCATCCATTACAACAAGCTCGACAAAAGGCGGGCACTTCGCGGCATGGGAGCAGCCGGAGCTCTTCACAGACGAGGTGCGCACGGGCTTCCGGTCGCTTCGCTAGGTAACCGTGTTCGGACGTATGCACATGCCCTCGCTCGGTGGGGCGGCCGCCGAGCTGCGCGGGCACGTGGTCCTCGTGGATTTCTGGACGCTGACGTGCATCAACCGGCTCAGTGCCTCCACAGCCGAGGCTCGAGTGCGCGGTGCCCACTCCGTCCACTGCTCGCCGAGCCACCGTCGAGCCCACTCGTGGACCTGGACGTGATCGGGAAGCGGCTGCCAGGACCGCGGCTCACCGGTGGTGTCGTCGAACCCCTCGCCAGACTGCCGCGCCACCAGGATGCCTGACCGGTACCGATCCGCCTCGGCCTTGGTGCGGAACGCCCGGCTTCGCTGGCGCCCGTTCACCGACCACCGGACGATCCACGGGCGCTTGTTACGCTCCCCCGACCGCTTCTGCACGCTGTAGACCGCGACGTCCGCCAGTGGTCGCCCAGTGAGCGGGAGCGTTGCGAGGGCCATGGGAGGAGACTACGCACGCCCGTCGGTCACCGCCTCTGAGCTGGGCATTCATCGAGATCGAGTGCGACCTCCGGAGCCGTGTGAGTGGGTTCGAATCCCGCCGAGGGCGCTGCACGATCTTGCGGGGCACCCACGCCTGCTCGACTGGACCTCGCGCCAGCGCGGCCCGTTCGCGTCGGACCACGGGACGGTCCGGGTCCGTACCGAGGGACGGTCATCGTTGGAACCGGGGGACGATGCGGCACCGCGGAGCCCCGTCGTACCGTCGATCCACGACCGAGAACCGCTTGCGACCGGGTGGTCGCAAGCCGAGACAGGGAGTCGATCGATGACAAGCAGCACGCCCGCAGGAAGCGAGCCGCCCGACCAGGACGTTGCCCGGAAGGACGCTCTCCGGTGGGTTCGCAAGAAGCGGATCCTCTACACGATCCTCGGCATCTACGCCGTCCTCAGCCTCATGTGGTTCATGATCGACATGGCCGACGGCACCGAGAACCTCTGGTTCTACTGGCCCATGCTCGGTACCGGCACCGCGGTGGCGGTGGTGGCCGTCATCATGTTCGGCATCGGTGGGCTCTTCGGCGCCGACTGGGAACGCCGCCAGGTCCAGCGCTACCTCGAACAACGGAACGAGGGCGGCCAGGGCCGCACGACATAGGACGCACGGGCGGCCGCCCGGGGTCAGGTGCGGGCGTGGACGCGGTCGGCGCAGTCGAGGATCACGTCCGCGGCGAACGTGGCGTCGGCGAGGCCGGTCTTCCATGACGACACGCTGATCCGCATGGCTGTCGCTCCGTCCCATTGGGTGGGACCGCACCAGATGCGGCCGTCGGATTGGACCTCGGCGACCAGGGCCTCGGTGGTTGGGCCGTCGACCATGCGGACGAGAACCTGGTTCAGGACCACGTCGTTCAGGATCGTCAGGCCCCCGGCGTACAGCCGCCCGGCGATCGTCGTGGCGGCGTGGCAGGCGCCGACGACGAGGTCGGCCACGCCTTGTCGCCCGAGCGTGCGCAGCACGGACCAGACCTCGATCTGGCGGGCACGCTGCGAGGACTGGGGCGTGTGGTGCATGGCTTCGAAGCCGGCGTCGGGCGGTAGGTAGCCGGCCGCGGCGGCGAAGGTTCGGCGCAGATCCGCCGGCTGGCGGACGAAGGCGATGCCGCAGTCGTAGGTGACGTTCAGCCACTTGTGCCCGTCGGTCGCCCATGAATCTGCCCTTTCGAGCCCGGCGACGAGGTGGGCCCGGGTCGGATCGGCGAGCGCCCACAGGCCGAAAGCGCCGTCGACGTGCAACCAGCCCGACCGCCCTGACAACCAGTCGGCGATCTCGTCGAACGGGTCGAACGCCCCGCTGTTCACGTCACCCGCCTGGGCACACACCAAGACCGGTCCATCGAGGTCGGGCAGCAGGTCGGCCCGCATCCGGCCCTGGTCGTCGGCGGGCACGACGGTGACCCGTTCGCGTCCGAGCCCGACGAGGCCGAGCGACTTCGACAAGGTCGAGTGCGCACGCTCACCGATCACGACCTGGAAGGCGGGGGCGCCGAACAGGCCCTCGGCCTGCGCGTCCCAACCGAGCCCGGCGAGCACGGCATCCCGGCCAGCCGCCAGGCACGACGCGTTCGCCACCGTGGCGCCGGTGACGAACGCAACGGCGGTGTCAGCCGGGAGGCGAAGCAGGTCGACGAGCCACGTCCGCACGACGTCGTGCAGCTTCGCCGCCACCGGGGACATCACCGGAAGGGCGGCGTTCTGGTCCCAGGCACTCAGCAGCCATGCGCTCCCCAGGGCGACCGGGTAGGCCGAACCGATGACGAAGCCGAAGTAGCGAGCCCCTGTCGTCGCGAGGGTCGCCGGGCTACCGACATCGTGGAGGAGACGAAGGGTGGACAGCGGGTCGGCGCCGGCATCCGCAAGCGCCTCGTCGAAGGTCGCCAGTCCGGCCAACGCCTCGGCGTCGGGAACCACCAGACGATCATCGATCGACTGCGCGTACTCGAGGGCGGCCGTCGCCGCGGCCTGCAACACACCGGCATCGGTGCCGGCGGCGACGCCTGTCGGGTTTCCGGTGGCCATCCCCCGATCCTGCGCTGTGGACACCGGCCTGCGCCAGCGTCGTCAGCATCGTGTCACGACACCCGAGCGCGAGCGTGGTGCGCCGCCACCTTGGCGCGATTGCCGCAAACCGCCATGTCACACCAGCGGCGGCGCCCGCTCTTGCTGACGTCGAGGAACAAGAGGACGCACGTCGGGCCCGCGCACCGCCCTATCCGGTTCGGGTCGTGGCGGAAGATGTCCACCGTCGCAGCCGCGATGTCCAGGCGCAGCTGTTCGCCAGGCGCTGTTGCCCTCAAGGACACGCCGGTGCGCCCGGGGGGCGCCTCGGCGTGGAGGACGCCTGGTGCCTCGCGCAGGACCTCGTTCAACTCGTGGACGGCGCCGGGCTCGGCGACCGTCGGATCCAGCACGGCGCGCAGGCTCGCCCGGAAGCGACGCACGAAACTCAGGGTCCGCGCCGCCTCACGATCGCTGACGTCGAACGCGTCGGCCCGGCTCGCCACACCCGCGAGGTTCGCCCACGACATGACGGCATCGAAGTCGGCGAGGAGTTCGACGCGGTCACCGTCGATGACCGGCTCCGTGTTGCACAGGTCCGTCGCCGGATGGTTCCCGGTCCACAGGAACGGCGGCGGCTCAGGCATGCATCTAACCGTACAACCTCGGAATACCGGTTGCACCCGGCATGCGTTGGGATCTAACCTGTGCTCAGATGGTCAGCGGTTAGAGCTCGGGAGTGTGCGATGACGGCAGCGGCGGTGGACCTGTCCCAGCGGAGCGGCGACGATGCGGGTATCGGTCGCGTCGTCTCCGTCAACGTCGGCACGCCACGAGTCGTCGACTGGTTCGGTCGCCGTGTCACCACGGCGATCTGGAAGGAGCCCGTGGCCGGGCGGGTGCCGCTCGCCGGCGTCAACCTCGACGGCGACGACCAGGCGGACCGCCGCGTGCACGGAGGCCCCCACATGGCCGTGTACGCGTACGCGGTCGAAGACTACGAATGGTGGTCGCAGCAACTGGGCATGCCGCTGGCTCCCGGAACGTTCGGCGAGAACCTGACCCTCGAGGGGGTCGACCTCCATGCGTGCGCGGTCGGCGAGACCTGGGCCGTCGGCAGCGCCCGGCTCCGTGTCACCCAGCCGCGCTTCCCCTGCTTCAAGCTCGGCGTCCGCATGGCCGATGCCGGCTTCGTGAAGCGATTCGCCGCCGCCCGCCGGTTCGGCGCCTACTTCGCGATCGAGGGTGCCGGCACCATCGGCGCCGGTGACGCAGCGCGGCGCCTGGCGCGACCGGACGAGGTGCTGACGATTGCGGAGTTCATCACCGCCAACGAAGACGCAGACATCCGGCTCCTTCGCCGGCTCGCCGACCACGCGCCCGCCCCCGAAGCGTGGCGACAGCACGCACGAAGCGCACTCCGACGTCAGGTCGCCAAGTCATAACGAGGCGCCCCGACGCGTGCCGCGCGCTCGGGGCCTCATTCCTGCTCGTCGCGGTCACCCGCGTCGACGGCACCGGCGCGCTCATCGCGGGCGGCCCACTCGAGCAGCTCGTCGATCGCGAAGACCGCCTGATCGATGCCGTCGTGGAGGTCGCCGAGCTCGGCGTACCGCTGGGGAACGGTCGCCATCGTGAAGTCCTTGGGTTCGACGACGTCGACCTCGTCCCAGGTGATCGGGGTCGACACCGTGGCATCGGGGAACCCACGCACGGAATACGCCGCCGCCATCGTGTGGTCCCGGGCGTTCTGGTTGTAGTCGACGAACAGCGCCGCCGGGTCGCGGTCCTTGCGCCACCACGTCGTCGTCACGTCGTCCGGGGCGCGGCGCTCGATCTCGCGGGCGAACGCCAGCGCCGCTCGACGCACGTCGGTGAACCCGAACGACGGCTGGATGCGAACGTAGACGTGCATCCCCCTGCCACCGGACGTCTTCGGCCAGCCGACAGCTCCGAGCTCGTCGAGCGCCTCGTGCACGACAGCGGCGACCCGCCGCACCGTGGAGAACGGGCAGTCCGGCATGGGGTCGAGGTCGATCCGCCACTCGTCCGGCTTCTCCACGTCGGCGCGCCGCGAGTTCCACGGGTGGAACTCGACCGCGGACATCTGCACCGCCCAGATCACGTGGGCGAGCTCGGTCACGCACAGCTCGTCGGCGTGCAGCCCGTAGCGCGGGAAGTGGACCCGCACGGTCTCCAGCCAGGCCGGCGCCCCGCCCGGCACGCGCTTCTGGTGGACCTTCTCGCCGCTCACGCCGGTCGGGAAGCGGTGCATCATGCACGGCCGTTCCCGCAGGGCGTTGACGATCCCCGGCCCGACCGCCAGGTAGTAGTCGACGAGGTCGAGCTTGGTCGCCCCCGTCCCGGGGAAGTACACACGGTCGGGGTTGGAGATCCGCACGGTGCGCTGCCCCACCTGGACCTCGGTCGCGGGTGACTTCGCCACGGGCCGACGGTAGCGGTAGCCGCGCATCGGGCCACCCCGCGAACTCGCAAACGGGACAGTTGCGCCGCGGCCGACCGTTCCCGAGCTGGGGGTGACGGTGGGTGATCGACCCATGTCTGTCCGCGCGTCAATCCGGGTAACGGCCCAGCGAGGACGCGAGACTGTTCGCGCTATCGGACGGAAGGGTCCTCGATGCTCACTCCCCACGGCGGGGTCGAGTCGCCCGACCAAACCGCAGACGCGCCACCGGGAACGACGACGGGCCGGCGCGTCGCGGGACAACATCCGCGGTCGACCAGGGGCGTCACCGTCGGACGAGGACGCGACATGCGGTGCGGGTGCCCGTCGCTGGGCGCCCATCCTGGACTCATCTTCCTGGCCGTGGCACTGCCCGTACTGGAGGCGCTCATCCTGGGGGTGATCGGCGCCTTCGGCGCCCAGGCCCTGGCACCCCAGGCGTCGGCGCCGGCGCCGTTCGGGGTCTTCCACGACCTCCGTTGGCTCCTGGTCTTCCACCCTTCCTGGCATGCCTTCGCGCTCGAGCTGACCGCCATGGTCGTGGTCCGGTCCGCGATCACCGGGCTCCTCCTCCGGGCCGCATGGCCCATCGGGAAGCCACCGCCCGGTCCACTACGGCTCGTCGTCTGCTCGGTGGCGTTCACCGTGGTCTCGGCGCTGGTGCTCCTGCCCTTCGCCGCCCTACTCCTGGGCATGGCCATCGTCTCGCTGTCGTGGTTGTTCTTCATCGCGGTGCCGTCGGTGCTCGGCGTGGCGGCACTCCTTCACCACGGTGCCGTCGTGCCGACGTGGTGGCGGGAGCGCCCGCCGGGTCGCACGGTCGCGTGGGTTGTCCTGTCGTTCCTCGTGCTGACCATGGCCAGCGCCGTGGTCGTACTGACGCCGGTGCCGTTGCGCCTGCCCGCGGTGGGCGCCGCCGGGCTCTTCAACGCCTGGGCCTGGCACAGCATCGTCCACACGCTCAGCTGCAGCCGGCCGGCCCGACGGTTCATGCCCGTCGCACCGCTCGGCGTGGCCGGCCTGGTTGGCCTCATCGTCCTGGGCGTGAGCGTCGGGCTTTCCGTCTCCTCGCGCAGCGATCGGCCGGCGCAAGCGAGTCATGTCGAGGCCACCGCCGGCGCTGGGGCCGGCAGCGGAAGCGCGGCGAACGCCGCGGCCGACCGACCCGTGTTGCTGGTGTCGGGGTTCGGGAGCCGCTACAGCGGACAGGACGACGGGATCGGCACCTGGGCAGACGAGCGGCGCTTCTCGTATCGGGGCGTCGACCTCGACGGGCGGCCGCTGCCGTATCGGGACGCCGACACCTACCAGGACGTCTCCCGCTCGGTGGCCCTCATGGCCCGGCAGGTCGAGGCGTTCCAAGCCGACGTCGAGCAGCCGGTCACGATCGTCGCCGAGAGCGAGGGTGCGCTGATCGCCAAGGCCTACCTGATGTCGCACCCGGATGCACCCGTCGACACGCTGGTACTGCTGAGCCCCCTCGTCGAACCAGGCAGCGCGTACTACCCGCCGGCCGGTGACGACGGTTGGGGGGTGGCGGGCGGTCTGGGGCTCCGTTGGATCACCGCACTCGTCCGCGAGCTGTCGCCCCTGGACGTGACGACCGACGACGGCCTGTTCCGATCGCTCGCCGACGAGGCCCCTGCGCTGCGGGAGATGCTGGCCTGTCCTGTCGGGGGCGTGGATCAGCTGGCGGTCTTCCCGCTGGCGGACGCGGTGGCAGGAGCCGCGCCACACCTCGACGGCGTCCCCAGTGCCGTCGTGCCCGCGTTCCATGGGGGACTGGCGGACAACCCCGCCGTCCAACGCACCATCCGCACGGTGCTCGAGGGCGACATCTCACCCGGCGACGGGTGGTGGGAGGCGACGGACACGGTGATCCGGGCGGGTGCGGCCGCGTGGCGGGTGCCGATGCTGCCCATCTCGATCAACCCGGCCTGGGAAGACGGCGACGACGCGTCCAGCTGCCGCGACATCGCCGGCCTGGTCGAAGCCTGGGTCGGCTGAGTCAAGTTTGTCGAGGACCGACGCCATCACGGGGTGGCGATCGGGGGCGGGGTCGGACCACCAGCGGCGCCACGACGGTGTGTATCGTCCGCCCGTGACCGAGAAGCGAGTGACGTTGATCGGCGCGCTGGTGATCGCCGGCGCCCTGCTGGCCGGCTGCGGGGGCGACGACAACGATGGCGGGGGCGGAGACGGTCTGTCCACCGGATCGGGGGACGGCGGCGGAGGTGGCACCGTGAGGGTGGTCGCCCTGGACTCGCTCAGCTTCGACAGGGACGACTACACGGCCGACGCCGGCGAGGTCACGATCGACTACGAGAACGGTGGGAACCTCACCCACACCCTGCTCATCGACGGGGTCGACGACTTCAAGCTCACGGTGTCGGCGAACGGCGACGTTGACGAGGGCATCGCCGAGCTCGAGCCCGGCGACTACCGCATCTTCTGCGACATCCCGGGCCACGAGAGCATGGAGGCGACGCTCACGGTCGAGTGAACGTCGCCTCCGCAGGGGCTCTCCGCGCCCGCCGGCGGTGCCGGCGGCTACGCAGCCTGCAGGATGATCTCCCAGCCGATCAGGTAGATCACGGCCAGCAGCACGAACCCACCGATGATCGTGTTGCGGTGATCGTCGAAGGCCAGCTTGTTGAACGCGCTGTCGTACCCGCCGATGTAGCCGAGCGCCGACGCCTCGATGAACGCCCAGATCAACAGCACGATGATCCAGTAGATGACGGTGCTGTTGATCGTCTCCTCCCAGAAGCCCAGGCCGTGGGCGGCAAAGACCATGAAGAACAGCATCGGGATGCTGAAAAGGGTGTTGGCGCGCGATGCCCGGGCCGCCGGCTTGGCCAGCGACGCCGCACGGGGATCGGCCTCGCCGCCTTGAGCCACCCTTTCGGCCGAGCCGATGATCACCTTCTGCGCCCGCCAGATGACGCCCCACACGTTGAGGAACATGGTGACGCCGAGCAGCATGCCCGTGAGAATGGCCGTGCCCCGCTGGCCCGAGAAGTAGTTGTCCATGTCGTCCTGCACGGCGATGATCGACAAGCCGAACAGGAACGTGACCAGGGCCGCCCAGCGGAACCACCACAGCGCCCGCCACGTGATCTTGCGCTGGGCCTCGGTCCGCCCTTCGGCGGACATCTCGGCGAAGGACGGCGTCTGCACGAAGTTGAAGAAGTACAGAAGCCCGATCCAGGTGATGCCGGAAAGGACGTGGGCATAGCGGGACAGCATCTCCCAGGCACCCGCAGCATCAAAGAAACGATTGAACAGCTCCACCGGTCCCCCTGACCGTCGGTGGGTAGAAGCGCCGCAAAGCTAACTATTTGCGCCGCTTGGCTCAACGCTTTCGCGGCCGAATCGCCGCATCCACGCGTCGCAACCGCGGAGCGGGACCGTCCTACTGCTGGTAGCGCTCGACGACCTCGGGGGCGCGCACGCGCGCGTCGTTCGGATCCTGACCCATTTCCCGGCGCGCGCGGCGCTGCCGGAGCAGGTCCCAGCATTGGTCGAGCGCCACCTCGACCTCACGGAGCCGGCCGGCGGCATCGGACTCGGGCCCGTGCTGGCCGGCCTCACGCTCGAGTGCGTGCTCCTCGTCAACCAACGCACCGATGCGGCTGATCACCTCAGCATCGTCCATGGAGCGAGGCTACCTCCGGGTGTCGTACCTCGGATAAGAGGCCCAGCGGATAGGGCGCTCCGAAGGGCACCCCGCGTGGGAGTTTGTTGCTGCGTCGCAGCTCAACAAGCTGGGCCTCCCAGCAGCGCTGACCACCGTCAGCCATGAGAACGTGGCCATCCCCTGATGCTCTACGGAGACTGCCTGCGGCCGCGATCAGTCGCAGGTCTCGCCGCGCGGGGGCTCGCCGATGATGAACGGGTTGGCCTCGGTCGTGGCGGTCGTGGGAGATGAGGCGGCGGTCGTACCGCCGTCATCCGCGGCGGTCGTGCCGCTGGTGTCGCCGGCATCCGCGGCGGTCGTGTTGCTGGTGTCGGCCCCGGTCGTGTCGCTGGTGTCGGCGTCTGTCGTGGAGCCGTTCGCCGCCGGCTGCCCCGCATCCGTCGTGGTCGTCGTCTCGTCGGTCGGCGCCGGCCGGTCGTGAACCGTCGTGAAGTCGGCGCCCGCCACGACCACCACCTCGCCATCGCCCAGCTCGGAGGTCTCGACCAGCGTGGCTGGGGTCGTGAGATAGCTCGCCACGAGCCGCCCGTAGTTGGCCTGGCCCGGGGCGTGCTGGACCGTCGTGGTGGCGGCCGGGTCCGTGGTGTCGGGCTCGGTCACGTCGAACCCGATCCGCTGCAGCGCACCGGAGATGTCTCGAGCGAAGCCCTCCTTGGTCGTGCCGTTCAGCACCGTGACCGTCGCCTCCACCGGGCTGAGCTCACCGGGTGGCAGCCCGCGGAACACGTTCAGGGCCTGCTGCGCGTTCTTCTCGTCCAGGAGCACGCGGTTCTGCGGGTTCGGCGGATACGGCAGCGTCGGCAGGTTGTACGTCTCGAGATCGTCGGAGTCGAAGTCGCTGAAGTGGTTCCCCAGGTCGATCAGGTCGCGGACCCCGATCCCCTTGTCGAAGCGCACGGTGTCCACGGCGATGTTCACGAGGTCGGTCACCCGCAGCGGGTTGGACCGGACCTGCGACAAGGCCTTGGTCAGCGCCCTCTGGATGAAGACCTGCTGACGCTGAACGCGGCTCAGGTCCGAGCGGGGATCCCCCTCCCAGCCATCCGGCGTCATGATCTGGAGCTTGCGGGACCGGGCGAAGCTCAGCGCCATCTCCCCGTCGAGCGGCACACAGCCCGGCGCGTCGACAAAGAGGCCCGCCGACTTGTCACGTACCGCCGTGGGGAACCAGATGGACACGCCACCGACGTCGTCGACGACGCGCTTGAAGCTCTCGAAGTTGACCTCGACGAAGTGGTGGATCGGCACGCCGAAGTTCTGCCGCAGCGTCTCGATCAGGTTCTGCTCGCCCTCCCCCTCGCTGGGCCGGCTGTACGCCGAGTTGATCATCCCGATCTCGCCGGTGTCGGCGATCGTGACCATCAGGTCGCGAGGAAACGACGTCAGCGCCAGCCGATCCGACTCGGGATCCACCCGCGCCACCATGATCGTGTCGGTGTTCCTGCTCGCCTGCCCGTCGCGGGTATCCACGGCGACGATCAGGTAGTTCTCGGGGTCACCCGACGGAGGTTGGTCGAGGCTCAGGTTGTCGACCCGATCGATGCTGTTGTACCTGACCAGCACATAGCCGCCGACCGATGCGCCGGCCAGGCACACCACCACGACGGAGACGAGTGCGGCCAGGATGATCCGCTGCCGCCACGAGCGCCGTGGGCGCAGACGCATCCCCTCCGGATCCCGGCCCGTCGCGAAGTCTTCATAGGCGTGATGGCCCCGCTCGCCACCCCCAGCCGGGCGCCGGCGCGATCGATCCGACGCCGCCGGGGGAGGGCGCTGGCCCGGCGGACCGGAGGCGCGCAGGTGCCGGGGATCGCGGGACATGACCGAACGAGGCTACCCGCCGGGCACCACCGAGAGTCGTCACGCCCGTCGACGCGATAGGCCGCACAGCGAGCGCGCCGCTAGCTTGCAATTCCGTGACCGAAGCACCGGCTCCCGCCAGCCCCCGCGAGCGCTGGACGGCGCAGTGGAAGGAGCTGTACGCCGAGGTCATCGAGACCGGGCTGTGCACCGGCTGCGCAGGTTGTGTCATCTCGTGCCCGCACGACGTCATCGGCTACGAGCACGAGCCGGGTGCCTACATGCCGTTCCACCTCGAGGATGAGTTGGGCCTCGACAACTGCATCCACGGCGAGAAGGGCTGTACGTCGTGCACCCGCGCCTGTCCCCGGTTCCGTGCCTGGGAACCACAGGCCGACGAGCACCTGTTCGCCCGGGTTCGCCAGCCCGACGAGTTGTCGGGGATCTACCAGGACATCCTGCTGGCACGCGCGTCGGACGACATGGTGCACCGCATGGGCCAGGACGGGGGGCTCGTGTCGGCCCTGCTCATCTGGTCGCTCGAGAACGACTACATCGACGCCGCCCTCGTCTCCTACCTCGAAGGCGACGGCCACGACTGGAAGGCGCGGCCCGGCGTCGCCGCCAGCAAGGAGGAGATCCTCGACAGCGCCGGCAGCCGCTACACCTACTCGGCGAACACGCTGGCCCTGAGCGAGGCGCTCGAGCGCGGCCACAGCCGGCTGGCGTTGGTCGGGATGTCGTGCCAGTCGTCGGTGCCGCCGATCATGTGGAGCCGCAAGGTCGGCAAGGTCTCCAAGCCGTTCCTCTTCAACATCGGGCTGCTGTGCTCCAAGACGTTCGACGACTCGATCTTCGAGGAGCTGTTCTGGACCAAGTACGGGCTCGACAAGCGCGACATCGTCAAGATGAACATCAAGGGCGTGTTCCAGCTGTGGACGCGTGACGGTCGCTACCACGAGATCCCGCTCAAGGAATGCCACGCCTGGACCCGCGAGGGGTGCACCTACTGCCCTGACTTCGCCGCCGAGCACGCCGACATCTCCACCGGTGGCATCGGCAAGGACAACGACTGGACGCTCACCGTCGTGCGCACCGACCTGGGCCGGGAGATCATCAGCCGCATGATCGCCGACGGGTCGATCATCGCCCGTCCCGGGGACGACGATCCCGGCGCCATCGCCCTCATGCACAAGCTGGCGGCCAAGAGCCGCGAGCGCTGGCCCGGGTTCGCGGTCGGCGACCCACGAGGACCGGCCAAGAACGGCAAGCGCGGCGACAAGGCCCAGCCAGTGCACGCGTGATCGACGCCGCGTGGACCCGGGACCGCTGCGTGACGCCCTGACGGTGGCGCTCGGCGTCGCCACCGGCGCGATGTCGGGCCTGTTCGGCATCGGTGGAGCGGTGATCTCGACCCCCGGGATCCGCGCGCTCGGTGCATCCGCGCAGACCGCCATCGGCACGACGCTGCCATCCATCATCCCGGGGGCGGCGAGCGGCACCCTGCGCTACGCGCGTGAGGGGCTGGTCGACGGCCAGGCCGTGCGGGCCACCACACCGGTCGGCATCGCCGCCGCCGTGGCCGGCGCACTGCTCACCGAGGTCATCCCCGGTGAGGGGCACGCGCTCATGCTGACCACCGCGGCCCTGCTGGCCGTGAGCGGCGCCCGGATGATCCACAACGCCGACGAAGCCGCCCGAGCCCTCACCGCCCCCTCCCCGGAGACCGCCGCCGGGACAACCGTTCCGAGCCCGGAACCCGCCAGGGTCCCCGGCGACGTCGTGGTGGCCGTCGGCGATCGGCCCCACGGCCGGCCGACGACCATCCGCCTGGCGGCCGTCGGCACGCTCGCCGGCCTCCTGGCGGGGCTGCTGGGCATCGGAGGCGGGACGGTGATGGTGCCGGGCTTCACCCAGATCGCCGGGTTGTCACTGAAGCGGGCCATCGCCACCTCGCTGGCGTGCGTCGGCATCCTGGCCGTGCCGGGCACGATCACCCACGCGCTCCTCGGCAACATCGATTGGCGGTTCGCGCTGCTGCTCACCGTGGGGATGATCCCCGGGGCACGCCTGGGGGCGGCGCTCACCATCCGGGCCGAGGACCGCCGCCTGCACCTGGTGGTGGGGGCGTTCCTGGGTGTGACGGCGATCGCGTACGCCGCCGGCGAGATCGCCGCCTTGGGCTCCTGATCGCGTTACAAGCCGCCTCAGAGGCCGGCGAGCTCGCGGGCCCGCAGGAGCACGGCGTCGAACATGGGCTCCGTGAGCTTGCCGGTGAAGGTGTTCTGCTGGCTCACGTGGTAGCTGCAGACGATCGCCCGCCCGTCCCCCAGCGCCAGCTCGACGCCGTGCCCGAACGGGGGCCGGCGGCGGACCCCGAGGACACTGCACAGCACCTGGTAGCTGAACTGTCCCAGCGGCAGGTAGACGCGCAGCTCCGAAAGTAGCGCCAGTTCCCGCTCCAGGAACGGCCGGCAGCGGTCACGCTCGTCGGGGGCGGGCTTGTTGGCTGGGGGCGCGCAGCGCACGGCAGCGCTGATCCAGGCACCCTCGAGCGTGAGACCGTCGTGGCGATGCACCGCCGTCGGCTGGTTCGCAAAGCCCGTCCGCCACAGGGCCGCGTAGAGGAAGTCGCCCGACCGGTCGCCGGTGAACATCCGTCCGGTTCGGTTGGCGCCGTGGGCCGCGGGCGCCAGTCCCACGATGGCGACGCGGGCGGCGGGGTCGCCGAAGCCGGGCACGGGGCGGGCCCAGTAGTCCTGGTCACGGAACGCGGCCCGTCGCTCGCGGGCTACCTGCTCGCGCCACGCGACCAGGCGTGGGCAGGCACGGCAGCCCGTGATCTCCCGCTCCAGCTCCTCGAGAGCCTCCCGGACCGCGGGGCCGACCTCATCCACAGGCGCCGACGATAGGTTGCACTGCACATGCCTCGAGCCGAGCGAGACCCACGCGCCAGCGGCCTGCGGACCGACCGGCGGCCGGGTAGCCGACGCAAGCCACCGCCCCCGACAGTGATCATGCTCGTGCGTCATGGCTCGACCGCCACCACCGGCACGGAGTTGCCGGGCCGCGCCGGGGGCCTCCACCTGTCGGACGCGGGCCGCGCCCAGGCCGAATCGGTGGCCGCCCGCATCGCCACCATGGGGTCGGGCAACGGGCGCAGTCGCCGCAGCGTCGCCGCCGTGTACAGCTCACCCCTGGAGCGCACGTGTGAGACCGCGGCGCCCATCGCCCACGCCACCGGCTGCCAGGTGCAGGTCGACGACGGCCTCCTCGAGCTCGACATCGGCGACTGGACCGGGCTCGAGCTCAAGGCCGCCCGCAAGCGCCCCGAGTGGGCGACCATCCAGCGCTACCCCAGCGGATTCACGTTCCCCGGCGGCGAATCCTTCGTCGACATGCAGGCCCGCATCGTCGCCTGCGTCGAGCGGCTGCGGTCCGCCCATCCGGGCGAGACGATCGTGGCGGTCTCCCACGCCGATCCCATCCGTGCGGCCGTTGCCCACGCGATGGGCACGCACCTCGACCTGTTCCAGCGCGTCGTGATCTCACCCTGCTCGCTCACCGCCGTCGCCTATGGCGCGGGCGGCCCGATGGTGCTCACGGTGAACTCCAGTGTGGACACCGGTGGCGCGCTGGTGCCGTCCTGACCATGTCCGAGTCACATGACTTCCCGAAGGCGGAGATCTTCTGGCCCGGGGCCGAGGGCCCACCCGGCAAGCGGGTGTTCTTCCTCGCCGGGGGCTCCGACGGTGAGGTCGTGTACCTGCGCTGCGAGAAGCAGCAGGTGGCAGCGCTCGGTGAGTACCTGCTCGCCCTGCTGGACGACCTGTCGCCGGACGTCGAGCCGGTCGAGGGCCACGGAAAGGTCACACCGCTCCCGTTCGACTGGGACGTCGGCTCGATCGGCGTGAAGTACGACGAGCCCGAGGAGCGCATCGTGGTGGTCCTCGAGGAGCTGTCCGGCGAGGACGAGACGCCGGCCACGGCCCGGTTCTGCTTCACGTTGGCGCAGGCCGCCGCGTTCGCCCGCTGCGCTCTGGAGCTCGTGGCCCAGGGGCGGCCCGACTGCGGCTTCTGCGGCCAGCCCATCGATGCCGAAGGCCACGTGTGTCCCCGGATGAACTGAAGCCATGCTCCCCGCTGGCGCTGGAACTGCTGCGCTGCGGGGAGGTCGATGTGCTCGGCCGCATGCCGTGGAGCTCGAACGCCACCCTGCTCGTCGAGGTCCGCAATGGCGCCGACTGCCTGCGCGCGGTGTACAAGCCCCGCCGGGGGGAACGCCCGCTGTGGGACTTTCCCGACGGCCTCGACCGTCGCGAGGTGGCCGCCTACGAGCTGTCGGCCTGGTTGGGGTGGGACATCGTGCCGGAGACGGTCCTACGCGACGAGGGCCTGCCCTTCGGCATGGGCTCGCTGCAGAGGTTCGTGGACTTCGACGCCGAGCAGCACTACTTCACGTTGATCGAGGATCGGGCGCGCCACGACGCCCTCCGCACCATCTGCTGCTTCGACCTCGTGGCCAATTCGGCTGACCGCAAGGGCGGGCACTGCCTGGCCGGGGACGACGGGCGGCTGTGGGCCGTCGACAACGGCCTGACCTTCCACTGCGACACCAAGCTGCGCACGGTCATCTGGGAGTTCGGCGGCCAGCCGATCCCCGACCACCTGGTCGCGGACATCCGGCACTTGGCCGAGGAAGGTCCGCCACGGGCACTGGAGGCCCTGCTGAGCCCGGCGGAACGCAGGGCGCTCGTGCGCCGCGCCGCCTCGGTGGCCTCCCTTGCCGCATTCCCGATCGATCACACCGACCGGCGCTACCCCTGGCCACTCGTGTGACGAAACCTGCCGCGGATCTGGTGGCTCCGGCCACCGTTCCTGCGGTGGGAATCAGGTTTCGGCCTCCGCCTCGACATCGACCTCGCCCGAGCCTTCGCCCGAGCCCTCGTCCGAGCCCTCGGCATCGC
>Ga0299914_10000537_pt1 | contig 22916 bp, 23 predicted proteins | sample RVTome_10_FD_201361 | JGI IMG/M metagenome (GOLD analysis project Ga0299914, IMG submission 201361) | Soil microbial communities from uranium-contaminated site in the Upper Colorado River Basin, Wyoming, United States - RVT153D57 (version 2) ...
CAGGCCCACCAACTCTTCGTATGTGACCTCTTGGAGCCCGGTCACCTCGGGGTCGTGCCCGAGGCCGGCCACGATGGCGCCAGGGTCGTTCTCGTTGACCACGGCGACGAGACCGAACGAATCGTTGACGATGGTGTAGAGGAGAGTCGCCAACGCCAACACCGCGATACTGAGCATCCCCAGGCAGAAGAACTTGAATCCGACAGCCTTCCTCCGCCTGCTTCCCAGATGGTCCCGGTACTCCTCGTCGGTGGGGAACAGCTCCTGTCTGGGCCGCTCGGGAGCTTCCACGCTCATTCGTACACCTGCTGGAAGCGCTTGACGAACCGGCGGCTCAGCGAGTTGAGCCCCAAGGTCATGAAGAACAAGGTCAACCCGATGGCGAAGATGGAGTTGTAGTCGATGGTGTTGTAGCTGAGGTCGCCGCTGGCAGTGATCACCACATACCCGGTCATGGCCTGTGCACCCTGGAACGGGTTGAGGATGTACCCGAACAGCGAATCATCGCCGAGGGTGAAGTTGCGTGGGGATGCCCCCGCCGCAAGCGTCACGACCATGGTCTCTCCAACGGCGCGAGACATGGCTACGACGAATCCGGCCGCGATGCCAGAGAGGGCCGCGGGAACCACGACTCGAGTAGAGACCTCGAGTTTGGATGCACCCATCGCGTATGCCGCCTGTCGGAGTGAGTCGGGAACCGCGCGGAGAGCGTCCTCGGCGAGCGAGCTGATCAGAGGGACGATCAAGACACCGACGACCACTCCCGCCGAGAGGACGTTGAAGAATCCGACGAGGCTCGCCCCAAAGAGTGACCTCAGAAGGGGTGTCACGAAGGTGAGGGCGAAGAACCCGTACACGACCGTCGGAATGCCCACCAACACCTCCAGGACCGGCTTGAAGAACCCGCGAACCCGGTTGCTGGCGTACTCCGAGAGGTAGATGGCCGCAGCCAGCCCGATCGGTCCCGCCACCAACATCGCGATGATCGAGATGAGAACCGTCCCGAGGACCAGGGGCCAGATGCCGAAACCCCCGACCTGGGGTTGCCAGATGGTGGTGGTGAGGAAGTCGACGACACCGACCTCTTCGTCGCCGAAGAAGAGGAACGATTCCTTGCCCAACTCATAGAGGATCCCGATCGTTGTCGCGATCGACAGGGCACCACAGAAGAAGAGGAATCCCCGTATGGCCAGTTCGCCTGGGCGACGGCGCTTCGCGAACCCGGCGCCGCCCTGACCCGATTCCTTCTCAGTCTCGACCTTCATGTCAGCTCAGATCTCGCAGTCGGCAGATGGGGCCCGGCGCCCCATGGGAGGAGAGCCGGGCTCCATCGCGGTAGCACGGGTATCGCCCGTCCTACCAACCTGCCGCGGCTGCGATGTTGTCAGCCGCTCCTTGCAGCGCCTCGTCGGGAGCAGGGAAGTAGCCCACCTCACCGATCAGGTCATTGACGTTGTCCAGGTAGTAAGCCATGAACTCGGCCACCTGAGGCTTCTCATCGATCACCGGTGCCGCCGTGTACATGTACAGCGGCCGTGAGATCGGATAGGAGCCATCGTCGACCGTCTGAGCGCTGGGCTCGACTCCATCGACGGCGACGACTTGGAGGACGTCTGCGTTCTCCTGGAAGTAGGCGTAGCCGAAGTAGCCGATCGCGCAGGTCGTGCTCGTGTCCCCCTCGCTGCAGCCGTCCTCGGAGACACCTTGCACGGTCAGGTTGTCGTCCTCACCGACGATCTCCGCGATGGACGACAAGACGGGAGGCGGATCAGCCTCTTCGAAAACCACTTCGTTGAAGTAGTCGAACGTCCCTGAGTCTGCCCCAGGGCTGAACAGCTGAATGGGGTGTGCGGGGAAGTCCGGGTTGACATCGGCCCAAGTGGCATCTGTCCCTGTCAGAGAGAAGGCCGTTGCCACCTCATCGAGCGACAGTTCCTGAGCGAAGTAGTTGCCGGGGCTGATGACGAGGGAGAGAGCGTCACTGCCCACTCTGACTTCGATGGGCTCACCACCCCAGGTGTCGGTGCATGAGGAGATCTCCTCCTCATCGATGGCGCGCGAAGCGTTGGCGATGTCGGAAGCGCCTTCCACGCAGAATCGCTCCAGACCGCCACCCGACCCAATGGACTCGATGGTGTACTCGGGCCCACCCTCGTCGATCCACTGAGTCATCACGGCCTCGGACAGTGGGAACACCGTCGACGAGCCGGCAATGCCGATGTCGACACCGGGATCCACCTCCAGGGGATCGATGACCGGCAGGCCCCATTGGGACGTTTCGCCACCCATGTCCTCGGTGGTTGGAGTCGCCCCACCGTCATCGAGAGTGGTCTCGACGGATCCCCCGCTGCCACACGCGGCCAGCGTCAACGCCAGTACCGCGGCGAGCGTGACCAATTTCCATGCCTTCATTCCCGTTCATCTCCTTCTCGTCGGATTAGGACCTCCCAGGAATCGAGCGAGAAGCTAGGAAGCCGGGTTAACCCAACGGCAATGTCCAGGTGAACGGGAGATGAACAGTTTCTCTTGGTCGGCGGACGAGCGTGCACCCGTGCGCGGTGAGCGCGCCTACCTGCACGATCGACAAGGCCCGATCAGACCCGGGTGGAGATCTCCAATTCGGCCATCAGGTCGCGGACCCTCTGCTCGATGTCATCGCGGATGGGCCTGACCCCGTCGACGCCCTTGCCCGAAGGGTCTTCGATCTCCCAGTCGATGTACCGCTTGCCGGGGAACACCGGGCAAGCGTCGCCGCAACCCATGGTGACCACGACATCGGCGGCGCGAACGATCTCGTCTGCCCACGGTTGTGGGATTTCTGAGCTGACGTCGATTCCGACTTCGGCCATGGCGGCGACCACGGCCCGATTCACCGAATCTGCAGGCTCAGAGCCACCGGAGAACACATCCACCCGATCGCCGCCGAGATGACGCATCCAGCCTGCGGCCATCTGCGATCGGCCGGCGTTGTGCACGCACAGGAACAGGACGCTAGGGCTGAGAGTTCCTCCATCGGCCTCCAAGCGGATCAGGGCACGCAGGCGGTCGCCAGCGAGACGCTCGGCGAGCAACGGGACCCAGGTGCTGGTGCTCGCTCTTGTCACGAGAGAGTCGAGAGAGTCGTTCAGGAAGCGCTCGACGGTCTCCCTGTTCAACTGGCCGGCGAATCGGCGTTGCAGCCGCTCCGACGCCTCGCGAGTCTGAAGTCTCTCTGCAGTGCTCAGCTCAACAGGCATTCGCCTCCTCCTTCATGCCGGGGACCGGGTTGGGGTGTGGGACGGGACGAGCGACCTCGTGACGAGAGCAGCGAGGAGGCCGGCCAGCAACTGTGCAGCGACGAAGGCGATCACGGATGCCGGGGCGATTCCGGTGAAGGTGTCGGTGAAGACCCGGGCGACGGTGACCGCCGGGTTGGCGAAGCCGGTGCTCGACGTGGCGAAGACGATGGCCGCTACCCAAGCCCCTACGACGGCGGGGACCAGGCCGGCCCGGGATGTGCGCACCAGGAGGAGAATGGAGAGAACGAGGACGAAGGTCCCGATCGCCTCCGCTGTAACCAGCCCGGCGCCGGACCTCACGGTCTCCGACACCGTCATCGCCGAGACACCGAAAGTGAGGTTTGCGGCGATGACACCCAGCACCGCCCCAGCGATCTGGGCGGCGACATATCTCAGGGCCTCTCCCGAAGTGATGTCTCCGCTGCGCCAGAAGGCGAGACTCACAGCCGGGTTGAAGTGGGATCCGGAGGTGGCCTGGAACATGGCGATGAGAGCCGCCAGCCCGAGACCGACCACCACTGCGTGGGTGAAGAGCTGGGTACCCGGGTCTTGGCCGAGACTCTGCGCTGCGATCCCGCTGCCGACTACGACATACAGGAGGAGGCCGGTACCCAAGCCCTCGGCGAGCAGCCGGCCCCTCATGCTGTCGATCCTCGGGCGAGATTCTCGATGCGCCCGGCGATCTCGGCGAACGAGTCGCGGAAGGCGGCCATGGTCCCAACCGGCACCGGATCGCGGACGGACCAATGGATGTGGGCCTCACTGCCAGGCACACCGGACTCGCGTGCCCGGTCGCAGACACTCACCACCAGCCCTAGATCGTCGGGGAGGCGGTCGTATCCCCCCGGCGTTGCACCGGAGAGATCGATGTCGTACTCGCCGGCGACCAGCACCGCCCTCGGATGCACTTCCTCGCTGGGATGGCTGCCTGCACTGGAGGCGCGGCTCCCGGTGCGCTGTTTCCACAGGGCGGCGGCAAACTGTGACCGTGCCGAGTTGTGGGTGCACACGAAGACGACATGACCCTGGCCCGGGGTCCCCGGAACCGGGCCGGTGGGGAGCCTGTCCCGGATGAGCGACACATAGCGGCGCCGCTGGTCACCTTCGGAAACACGGCGCAGGATGAGCCCGGCATCCTCCAGGACGTCGAGGTGATGGGCGAGGAGATTGCCCTTCATCTCGGTGGCCTCAGCCAACTCGGCGACGGTGAGATCTCCGAGGGCCAGACGGTCGGCTATGGAGAGCCGACGGGGATCACCAAGCGCGGCGTGGGCGGTCGCCCGGTCCTCGAGGGTCATACCTCAAACTATATTGACTCAATCTACTTGGAGCAAGTCAGGAGCAGTGGGCTGATGCGCTGCCTGTTCGCCACTCAGAGATGAGCGTTGGCGCGCAACGAAGCCAGCTCCTGGAGAGCCTCGTGGGTGTCGACCATCCCCTCCCCTGCCACCCGGGCCCAGCTGCGGTTGGGTTGCAGCTCCCAGGCGAGAGTGTCGTCGGCGAAGATGACGTCGAAGATCTCGTCCATCCTGAACTGGAGATCGGGGTCCTCGACAGGGGCGAGTGCCTCGACGCGGCGATCGAGGTTGCGCGGCATCATGTCGGCTGACCCGTACAGATAGCTGCGCTCCCGGCTACGGGCGCCGAACCTGTAGATGCGAGAGTGCTCGAGATATCGGCCGACGACGGAACGCACGGTGATGTTCTCGGAGAGGCCGGGGACCCCGGGCACGAGACTGCAGATCCCACGGACACAGAGATCGATCCTGGTGCCCGCCTGCGAAGCCTCGTAGAGGGCCTGGATGATCCCTGCATCCACCAGAGAGTTCATCTTCATGGTGATCTGGCCGTCTGACCGGCCCGCCTCTTGCTCGATGAGGCCCACGATCCTGTGACGGATGCCGTCCGGTGACACGGCCAGCGATCGATAGCGAGTCTGACGGCTGTACCCGGTCAGATAGTTGAAGAGGTCGGAGAGATCGGATCCGAGTGCCGGATCGGCGGTGAAGACACCGACGTCCTCGTAGTTGCGGGCGGTGCTCTCGTTGTAGTTGCCGGTCCCGATGTGGGCGTAGCGAACCACTCGATCACCTTCGCGCCTCATCACCAGGGCGATCTTGGTGTGGGTCTTCAATCCGACCACGCCATACATGACGTGGACGCCCACATCCTCGAGTCGTTGCGCCCACTCGATGTTGCGTTCCTCTTCGAAACGAGCCTTGAGCTCGACCAGGGCCACCACCTGCTTGCCCCGTTCGGCGGCCTCGATCAGGGACTGCATGATCTGACTGTTCCGATTGGTTCGGTACAGGGTCATTTTGATGGCGAGCACGTCGGGGTCTTTCGCCGCACGGGCCACGAAAGCGTCCACGGTCGAGGTGAAGGAGTCGTAGGGGTGGTGGGCCATGAGATCGCCCTGACGGATCACCTCGAAGAAATCCACCGACTCACCGCCGGACGCGGCCAACCGCTGCGGGGTGACACCTGAGAACACCGGGAACTTCAACTCGGGCTGATCGAGATCGAAGACCCCCCAAAGACCGGCGAGGTCGAGAGGGCCGTCGACGCGATAGACGTCGTCCTCGCCGGCTCCCATCTCCCTCATCAAGAGGTCCAACACCTCATCTGGCATGTCGGGGTGGACTTCGAGCCGGACGACCCTGCCGAACCGACGCTGGGTCAGCTCCGACTCGATCGACATCAGCAGATCCCCTCCCTCGTCCTCCTCGACTTCGAAGTCGGCGTTGCGGGTGACCCGGAACACGTGATGCCCGAGCACCTCCATGCCGGGGAAGAGGGAGTCGAGATGAGAGGCGATGACCTGCTCGAGCGGCACGAATCGCTCCCCATCGGGCAGCACCACGAAGCGAGGCAGGATCGGGGGGATCTTCACCCTGGCGAAGCGGGTGAGCCTCGTCTCCGGGTTGCGCACGAATATGGCCAGGTTGAGGGACAGGTTGGAGATATAGGGAAAAGGGTGGGCGGGATCGACGGCCAGCGGTGTGACCACCGGGTAGACGAGCTCGCGGAACTGCTCGTCCAGGAACTCCCGGTCGTCGTCGTCGAGGGTCGAATAGTCGCTGAAGACGATTCCGTCCTTGGCCAGTGCGGGAGCGATCTCGGACAGAAACCGCTTGGAGATCTCCTGATACTGGGCATCGACGTCCAAGCGGATCGCGGAGAGTTGTTGGCTGGGAGTCAAGCCGTCGGGGGTGGCCGACCTCAGCCCGTGGGCGACCTGTTCCTTCAGGCCCGCCACTCTCACTTGGAAGAACTCGTCGAGGTTCGACGACCAGATGGCGAGGAACTTGGCCTTCTCGAGCAAGGGGAAGTCTTCCCGCCCGGTCAACGCGAACACTCGCTTGTTGAACTCGAGCCAGGAGAGCTCCCGGTTGATGTAGGTGTCCGGTGAGATCAGGTCCATGGTCTGTGACATATTCGTCGGCCCCTATGGCCGTTTGGTTAACCGCTCCTTTCCATGGGAGCCCCCAACCCTCCGAGCAGGAACGCCTCCACGCCGCGGGTGACCTCCTGGCGTCGGGTCTCGTCGTCGATCAGAGCACGGGCAGCGGACATGATCGTGTCCTGGATGAGACGGCCGGCGAGGTAGGGGGGCATGGGCCGGAACACACCGTCCGAGACTCCGGTCATGTATATGTGGGCGAGCTCGGTGGCCAGTTGGGCATGTGATTCGCGGATCCTCTCCTGGGCATCGACGCCCATGCGGCCGACCTCGCGATGAAGGATCACGCCGAACACCTTGTCCGTGGCCACGAACTCCACTGTCGTCGAGGCCAGCATCGCGAGCCGGTCTGCGATGCCGAGACCTCGAGGGACGGACTCGATGAGCTCGGCGATGACACCGGGGAGCTTGTCCTCGACCAGTGAGGCGATGACGTCGTCACGGTCGTCGAAGTAGTCGTAGAAGGTCGTCCTCCCCACACCGGCGGCCAGTGCGATCTCGCCGAGCGGCACCTCGGCACTGCCCGCCTCCGCGATCACATGAAAAGCAGCGTCGAGCAGAGCGCGTCTGGTGAGCTCTTTGTGCTCGTCAATCGAGGCAGCGCGAATCTTGGGCACATGTGAAGGCTATCCGACCAGCAGCGAAAGTCATCCGCCTGCGGCATTTCGGATAGCTTGTCCACCTGGAGGTGCGACCGATGCGCAGGAAACCACTCTCGGGAGCGATCATCGGGATCCTCATAGGTGTGGCTGTCGCCGTGATCCTGACGAGACAGGGCATTTGGCCGCCGGATCAGCTGACGGTTTTCCTGCTCCCGGCACTGACCGGGCTACTGAGCATGGCGATCCTGAGTGTCGGCCGCGACAACTCCGCGGCGACCATGGTCGTCGCCTTCCTCATCCTGGCCCCGATGCTGGTCTGGGGCGCTCTGGGCGCAGGTGCCATCGACCAGAACGGCGAGCTCGAAGGAGGTTGCACGGTCACCGCCGGCACCGACACCGACTCGACGACCGTGATCGACACCTCCCGAAGCGATCCATTCGAGATCGACCCCGACGGTGGGCTCACCTGGCAAGCGACATCGCCTGAGGTCTTCATGGACTACGAGTGGGAGATCCATGTCGTCGTGGGCGGGATAGAGGTGCCCATCGAGTCAGACACCGAGCCCAACGAGGACGCCGATGTGGAGAACGGTGGTGCGGTCCCTTCCGTCGGCGCACTGGCCGCGGCGAGGGAAATCGACCTCGACCTCTACACAGGGGTCCACCAAGTCGGAGGATTCGCAGCCGCATGTGAGGGATTTGGGTTCGTTGAAGTCCATGGAGACGGGATCGACGCTGTCACGATCATCGCCATCGTCGTGATCGTGCTCCTGATGGTCCTGCTCCTCATCCTCTTCTTTGCGGGGCGCAAAGCGGCCAGGGAGACTTCCCGCCAGGTGATCGAGCGGAGCCAGAACATCGACATCAACGAGGCTCTAGGCCCCTACGAAGCGGGGTCGGACGAGCTGATCGGAGGCGACGACAAGCGTTGATCTCGTTTTGCCAGAGGTATTCCACACCGCGAATATGGGTGTGTGACCTACGGGCCGACACAACTCGCGACCGAGTTGGTTGCGGACTGGAGGGCCCAAGCTGCCTGCTCCGGCTATCCGAACTCGCTCTTCTTTCCTTCCTCGGACGGTGTCGACGAAGGCTCCACCGAGAGGGCAAAGGCCATTTGTGCCGTCTGCCCGGTGATCGACGACTGCCTCGAGTACGCACTCGAGACGAACCAGCGCTCCGGGATATGGGGCGGTACCTCCGAGAGAGAGCGCAAGTCCCTGCGCAGGAAGTGGCTCGCCGAACGCCGACGCAGCGCCTGAACCGCGCTTCCATTTGCGAACCCATGCCGCATGGGGTCTCATATGCTCGAATTCTCCCGGGCTCGGTGGAAAGATGAGCAAACAGTCCGACTATGTGATGCGAACCGTCGAGGAGCGGGGGATCCGCTTCATCCGACTGTGGTTCACCGACGTCCTCGGCCTGCTCAAGTCGGTTTCGATCAGCCCCGCCGAGCTCGAAGTGGCCTTCGACGAGGGAATGACCTTCGACGGGTCCTCGATCGACGGTTACGCCCGGATCCAGGAGGCGGACATGCTCGCCCGCCCCGACCCCACTACGTTCGCAGTGCTGCCGTGGCGCACCGAGCAGCAGGTCGCCCGCATGTTCTGCGACATCTCCACACCCGACGGCGAGCCGTTCTCCGGCGACCCCCGAACCGTCTTGAAGCGAAATCTGGAGAAGGCCTCCGAGATGGGCTATACCTTCTTCACCGCCCCCGAGCTCGAGTTCTTCTATTTCGCCGACAGTGGTCCCGAGCCCCAGGTCCTCGACCGGGGAGGGTATTTCGATCTCACACCGCTGGACGTCGCCCAGGAATACCGGCGCAAGACCATCAACGCGCTGGAGCAGCTCGGCATCCCCATCGAGCACTCACACCACGAGGTGGCGCCAAGCCAGCACGAGATCATCGCCAGGTACACCGACGCTCTCACCATGGCCGACAACATCATGACCTCGCGCCTGACGGTCAAGGAAGTCGCCCTCCAGTCGGGGATCTACGCCACCTTCATGCCCAAGCCGCTCCAGGAGCACGACGGCTCGGGGATGCACCTGCATCTCTCGTTGTTCGAAGAGGACACGAACGCCTTCCACGAGCCCGGGACCCAGGGCGGCCTGTCCAAAGTCGCCGAGGCCTTCATCGCCGGGCTGCTGAGACACGCCGCCGAGATGACCGCGGTCACCAATCAATGGGTCAACTCCTACAAACGCCTCGTCGGGGGTTTCGACGCACCCGTCTACATGTCGTGGGCCAGGAACAACCAGTCCGCGCTGGTGCGGGTGCCCTCGGTGAAGAAAGGCAAGCCGTCCTCGGTGCGGGTGGAGTACCGGGCGGCCGATGCCGCCTGCAACCCCTATCTGGCGCTGTCGGTGATCCTCGCTGCCGGGCTCTCCGGAATCAAGGAGGGCTACGAGCTTCCTCCCGAGATCTCTGCGGACGTCCATCAGATGACATCGGTGGAGAGGGCGGCGGTCGGGGCCAAGCGTCTCCCGGACACGCTCGCCTCAGCACTCGACATCATGGAGTCATCCGACCTGGTGGCCGAAGCCCTGGGCGAGCATGTCTTCGACTGGTTCCTGCGAAACAAGCGGGCCGAGTGGGCGCGATATCAAAGCCACGTCTCCCGCTTCGAGCTAGAGACCTATCTCCCGATCCTGTGATCGCCGCGGTCTATCCCGAGACCCACTCCGAGGACATAGAGGACGGGCTCACCCTTTCCGGCGTGTCGGTCAAGCCACTCGACGACATCGGAGTGGACAACGCCACGCTTCGTGAGGCCGACCTGCTGGTGGTCGAGTTGGGCAACGGGCCCATCCGCCAGCTCAGGGAGGTGGCCCGTGTCGAGGAGATGCTCGGGATCCCGGTGGTGCTGGTGGCCGCACCCGAGCACCTGGCGCTTCTCGAGAGCAGCGGCGTCGCCGCCGACTTCGTGGTCACCCCGATCGACCCCCTCGAACTCCGCATCCGCGTCCTTCGCACCGCAACCGACGAACCGGGCGACGAGCTCCTGCGGTTCAAGGATCTCGAGCTCAACCCGTTGAACTATCAGGCCAGTCTGGCTGGGGAGCCCATAGACCTCACCTACATGGAGTACGAGCTGCTCCGGTTTTTGGTCGAGAACCCGGTTCGGGTCTGGTCCCGCGAGCAGCTTCTCTCCCGGGTCTGGGGCTATGAGTACTACGGAGGGGCTCGCACCGTCGACGTCCATGTCCGCCGTCTTCGGTCCAAGCTCGGGGAGGAACGTGCCTCCTGGATCACCACCGTCCGCTCCGTCGGTTACCGCTGGGGCTAGCCCCTTCAATCCGTTGTGCACCCATGCGCGCTGAGCGCGCACGCGTGCACAACGGACGGATACCGCTGACCCGTGGCACAATCGCGTCATGGGTTTCCGCACCAAACAAGTACACGCAGGGGTCAGTCCCGACCCCACCACAGGAGCGATCCTCACGCCGATCTACCAGTCGACGACCTTCGTCCAGGACTCCGTCGACGAGTACATGGGGAAGGGATACTCCTACTCCCGCGCCGGCAACCCCACCGTACGGGCCTTCGAGGAGAAGCTGACCGCTCTGGAAGGCGGGGTCGACACCACTGCTTACGCATCAGGCATGGCCGCCACCGTGGCGGTGCTCCTGGCCCTGCTCGAGGCAGGTGACCACATCGTGGTCGCCGACGTCGTCTACGGGGGCACCTATCGATTCGTCGACCAGTTCCTCACCAAATTCGGAGTGGACGTGAGCTTCATCGACGCCTCCGAGACCGAGGCGGTCACGAATGCCATCCTCGAGAACACCAGGCTCGTCTTCACCGAGAGCCCGGCCAACCCCACCTTGAAGGTCACCGATCTCGCCGCCGTTTCCGCGATCTGCAAAGAGCGTGGCATCGTCCACGTCACCGACAACACCTTCCTCACGCCGTACTACCAGCGCCCGTTCGAGCTCGGAGCCGATGTCATCATCCATTCGACGACCAAGTTCCTCGACGGTCACAACGCAACCCTGGGCGGTGCCGTCGTGGTCAACGACGCCGACCTCCACGAGAAGGTGGCATTCGCCCGCATCTCGGCGGGGCTGGTGATGTCCCCGATGGTCGCTTGGCTCACCCTTCAGGGGACCAAGACACTCAGCGAGCGCATGGACCGCCAGTCGGCCAACGCCCTGGCGGTGGCCGAGTTCCTCCAGACTCACCATCGCGTGGAGTACGTCAACTACCCCGGCCTGCCCGGCCACCCCCAACACCAGCTCTCGGCCAAACAGGCCACGGGGTTCGGGGCGATGGTGTGCTTCGAGGTGCAAGGCGGCGTCGACGCCGGCAAGCAGCTCATGGACTCCATCGACTTGTGGAGCCTCGCCGAGAATCTCGGCTCGGTCGAGTCGCTCATCACCCACCCGGTGACGATGACCCATGCTGCCGTCCCTCGTGAGGAACGCATCGCCGCGGGGATCACCGATGGACTGGTGAGGCTCTCTGTGGGCCTGGAAGACTCCGAGGATCTCATCGAAGCGCTGGACAGGGCGCTCGACGCGGTGTGACGGATGGGCGACCGCAGGGGTGTGGTCCTCGCGGTCGCCGGGCTCACCGCCGGGCTCGGGCTCTTCTTGGCTCTGACCGGGCCACGGGTCGACGATGAGGTGACGTCATCGATGCGCCGTGTGGGTGGTGTGTGTCTCGAGTTGGAGCGGTGGACGCTGTTGGGATGGAGCACCGTCGGACAGACCCACAGCGTACGCGACATGCAGAGCAGCAGTTGGCAACCCGCTGTAGAGGACCCTCCTTGTGCCCAGGTCCCGGAGCGAAACTACCTGGTGAGGGTGTTCCGGCAACCGCCGGGTATCTATCGGCTCTGCGGCCTTGCCGACGAGAACGGTTGTGCCCAGTTCAGACGCGCCGAGCCCTGATGAGGACGTCGCGCGCATAGGCGATGTCACCGTCGACCTCGACAGGGCGGCGGACGATCCCACCCTCGACCGTTCGCAGATCGCCCAGCCAGCCCAGCATCAGGTCGAGATCCCAGAGCAAATCAGGGACTTGGGGCCCTCCCACTCCCTCGTCCAGGTTGGAGAGGTCGTGTCCGATCATGAACAGCTCACCCCCGGGCTCGAGCCAGCCGCGGGCCCTTCCCACCAGGTCGGCCAACGCCTCGGCTTCCACCTGCAGATAGGCGATGAGAATGAGGTCGAAGTCGCGGTTCGGCTCCCAGGAGAAGACATCCGCTGCGATGAACTCCACCGCGTCCGACAATTCCCGGCCGCGGTCGAGGGCTACCGAGGAGAAGTCGACCGCGACCATCTCCCACCCGCGCTCGGCCAGCCAGACTGCGTTACGCCCCTCGCCCGAAGCCAGATCGAGACCAACCCCGGGCTCGACATCGGCGAGACGAGCGGCCACGAACTTGTTCGGGGTGGTGGACCACAGCCGGTCGGCGGCCCGATAGCGCTCGTCCCAGGCCTCGGCGTCCACTAGAAGCCTCCCTCGCTAGCCGAACTCGATGCCCTGTGCCAGCGGCAGATCGTCACCCCAATTGATCGTGGTGGTCTGACGCCGCATGTATGCCTTCCAGGCGTCGGAGCCGGCCTCGCGCCCGCCCCCGGTCTCCTTCTCGCCGCCAAAGGCGCCCCCGATCTCCGCACCGGATGTCCCGATGTTGACGTTGGCGATGCCACAGTCCGATCCCGTTGCGCTCAGGAACCTCTCCGCGCTCTTGACCGACTCGGTGAAGATCGCAGAGGACAGGCCTTGTGTCACTCCGTTCTGGATCTCGATCGCCTCGTCCAGTGTGTCGAACTCGATCACCCAGAGGATGGGGGCGAAGGTCTCTTCCTGGGTGATAGACGCAGCCTTGGGGACCTTGACGATGGTCGGCTCGACGAAGAACCCGGAACGATCGATGCGATTGCCTCCGGTCACCACTTCGCCGCCCTGGGACCTCGCCATCTCGATGGAGCCCATCATCTGCTCGATGGCCGTCTCGGAGATGACCGGCCCCATGAGGGTTCCCTCCTCGAGCGGGTCGCCGATGCTCACTTGTCGGTACGCCTCGGCGAGACGGTTGACCACCTTGTCGGCCACGGCGCGGTGCACGAGCAGGCGGCGCAGCGATGTGCACCGCTGCCCGGCAGTGCCCACTGCCGAGAACAGCGCCGCCCGGACCGCCAGGTCGAGATCGGCATCGTCCATGACGATGATGGCGTTGTTGCCTCCGAGCTCGAGGATGGTCCTGCCCATTCTCTGCGCCACTGCCGGTCCCACGATTCGCCCCATGGCGCACGAGCCGGTCGCCGAAACGAGCGGGATACGGCTGTCTCCGGTCATCGCGGAACCGACGGTCTGGCCATCTCCGACGGCCAGATTGAACACACCTTCGAACCCCGACCCCTCCATCACTCCCCGGGCGATCTTGGTCACCGCGATCGCCGTGAGCGGGGTCGCCTCGGATGGCTTCCACACCAGGGTGTCGCCACAGACCGATGCGACGGCAGCGTTCCACGACCAGACGGCGACCGGGAAGTTGAACGCCGAGATGATGCCGACGGGGCCGAGGGGATGCCAGTGCTCGTACATCCGATGGCTTGGACGCTCCGAGGCCATGGTCTTTCCGTAGAGCTGTCGGGAGAGCCCAACGGCGAAGTCGCAGATGTCGATCATCTCCTGGACCTCACCGACCCCCTCGGGGTGGATCTTGCCGTTCTCGAGGGTGACGAGTGCGCCGAGTGCATCGAGGTTCTCACGGAGAGCGTTGCCGAGGCGGCGCACGTACTCGCCACGCTTGGGCGGCGGGAGCCGCCGCCATGTTTCGAACGACGCCACCGAAGAGGCGACCACCTTCTCGTAATCGTCGGCCGATGCCATGGTCACCTCTGCCAGCACCCCGCCCGTTGCCGGGTTGATCACCTCGACCGTCTCGCCCGAGGCCTCGAGCCATTCCCCCGCATACGCACCCGAGTTGTGCGCCCGGATGTCGAGCGCTTCGAAGATCTCTTCAGGGCTCATCCTCATCGGGCCGCCACCACCTCGATCTCGACCAGGAACGCCCCAGGGAGGGCTGCGGCCTGCACCGTCGTCCGCGCCGGAAATTCGCCACCGAAATAGGAGGCGTAGACCTCGTTGACCGAGGCGAAGTCTTCGATGTCTGCCAGAAAGATCGTCGTCTTGACGATGTCTTCGTAACCGAGTCCGAGGTCGCCGAGTACAGCTCCGATGTTCGACATCACCCGATGGGCCTGGGCCGCAACGTCGTCGGGGGTGCGTTCTCCCGTGGAGGGGTCGAGCCCGACCTGACCGGACAGGAACACGAAACCACCCGCCTCTGCCGCTGCTGAGTAGGGCGCCAGCGATGTGGGCGCAGATGGCGTCTCTGGGATGGACTTCGGCAAAGTTCGGATCTCCTCTCGCGTCGGGCCGAGGCTACCCGGTGATCTCGAGTCGATTGAAGCGACCGACCATAAGAGAGAGACCCGGCCGAAGCCGGGTCTCCCAATGCAAGGCCCAGGGGGTTCAGCTGAAAGAGTTGCCGCAGCCGCAACTGCGAGTCACATTCGGATTGTCGATGGCAAACCCTGCCCCCATCAGACCTTCTTTGTAGTCGAGGGTGGCACCACGCACCATCTCGGCGCTCTGAGGGTCGACGAGCACCCTCACATCTTCGAACTCCTCGATGATGTCGCTCTCATCCACTTCGGCGTCGAAGTACATCTCGTAGGAAAACCCCGAGCACCCTCCCGGGCGAACCGCCACGCGAAGTGCCAGGTCCTGGTCGTCTTCGGTGGCGATCAACTCGCGCACCTTGGCGACGGCCGTGTCGGTGAGATTCACGGTCTTCTGAGGCTTGGTTGACTTGATGGACAGAATCTGTGTCATTGGCTCCTACCTGAAGTCTCACTCATGTTAACGCCGATGAGGTATTTCGGCATTCCCTCTGATCGTCGGCGTATTCCTTTCCGACACTATGCGGCTCGCCACGCAAACACTCGTGGCATCCGCGCACGCCGTTTACGCAACCGACCACTCGAAATTACGCTTGGTGTCATGTCGACCATTACCAGGGATCAGGTTCTGCAAACCCTGGAGGGCGTGCGCGACCCCGAGTTGGGGGGCAACGTGGTCGAATTGGGGATGATCAGCGACGTCGACATCGATGGGTCGACCGTGGACATCGGCCTGGCTCTGACGATCGCCGAGTGCCCGCTCCGGTCCCAGATCGAAGGTGACACCCGACGCCGGGTGGAGGCGATGCCCGCGGTCGAGACCGTCAATATCCGCACCACCGCAATGACCAGCCGCCAACGGTCGGAGCTGATGTCGGTGGCCCGTCGGAGTGCCAGGGAGAATGCCGAGCCGACCCAGGTCTCGTCGACGACCCGAGTGATCTCCGTTGCGTCCGGGAAAGGTGGCGTCGGCAAGTCGTCGGTCTCGGTCAATCTGGCCACGGGTCTCGCCGCCCAGGGCTTCGCGGTGGGCCTCTTGGACGCCGACATCTGGGGGTTCTCTATCCCGCGCATGATCGGAGCCAGCGGCAAGCTCGAAGCGGACGCCGCGACCAAGCTCATCGAGCCGGTCGCGGCCCACGGGGTGAAGGTCGTCTCCACTGGTCTGATCATCGAGTCCGAGGAGACCGCCCTGATGTGGCGTGGCCTCATGCTCTCCAAAGCACTCGAGCAGTTTCTCAAACAGGTGAACTGGGGTGATCTCGACTATCTGATACTCGATATGCCGCCAGGGACAGGCGACGTCCAGATGGCCCTGACCCGGATGCTCCCCCAGGCCGAGATGGTCGTGGTGACCACGCCACAGAAGGCGGCCCAGCGAGTCGCGGTGCGAGTCGCGGACATGGCGAGACGGTCGCACATGCCCGTCGTCGGCGTCATCGAGAACATGTCCGGCGACGTGTTCGGTCACGGTGGTGGCCATCAGCTCGCCGAGGAGCTCGGCGTCGCCGTCCTCGGTTCGATCCCTCTAGATCAGGCGGTTGTCGAGGGCGGCGACGACGGCCGCCCGGTCGTCCTCGACCCCGACGCCGGACCGGCTGCCGCAGCAATGGCCAAGACCGTCGAGAACGTCATGGCCGCGGTGCCCCCGGCCGACATGGAGACTTGCACCGGGAGAATCGCCAAATTGATCGCCGATCTCGAAGACGGAGCGGCCTAGCCCGAGCTCTCTTGCCGAGGGGGCATCCAGAGCTCTATGGCAAACGGCTTCCTGTCGGCACCGGTGACCACGTAGGTGTTGATCAGCTTGTCCGCGATCGTCTGCTTCTGCGCGTCGACCAGAGGCAGCAGGAACCCGAGACCACAGACGAGCCCGTCGACGATGTGCGCGAACTTGCGACCGATGCCAGGACCACTTCCGATGATCTCACCATGCTGGTTGACCAGGCGGGTGCCCATGATCGCCTTGCCCGGAGTCTGTCCCGTGGTGCCCTCGAGGTGGCCGATGTACGCCCAATAGGCGGCGCTTGCCAGACCGGCCAAGAGATTGAAGAACGCCACGCGGTAGAAGACCGCTCCGATGATTGCTGCGGGGACCCAGTCGATCAGAAATCCGGCGGCGCGCGTGCCCCACTCCGCCAGGGGCCGAGGGACCCCAGAGTCGGCGGGCTGCGGCTGAGGGGGTTCGGGGGTGGTCATTGCGTTCCTTGGTCGTCGGCTGCGGAGCGACGATAGGCGCGCAAACTGAGACGTCGCCCAGAGCAGCTGTCCCGTCTGTGACTAGTCCCTATGGAGAAGTCACCAACAGTCATTGAGATTTCACTCTCCGTGACGGATAGTCACGCCGAACGTGCACCTAGCATTGCGCTGGGAGTTGGGGGCGATAGGGAGGCTCCTCGAGAGGTGGGACCCGAGAGGGTCCCACTCTCGCGTCTCCATGGTCGGCCGACAGCTGCCGCACCGCCTCCAATTGTCGGCCGATCTTCGCCGAAGTGGCTCCCGGACCCTCCCTCACCACTGCGCCCGGAGACGACCACCGATTCGCGATCAGCAAAGCCCGCGGACCAGGGAGTAGGGATTCACCGCCCCGCCACCGCCCGGGTGATACTCGAAGTGGAGGTGGGGGAGGTAGTCGGGGGCATTGCCGGTGGAGCCGTTGTAACCGATGACCTCGCCTTCGGCCACACGTTTGCCGGGGGCGATGTCGGCGAAGTCGTCGAGATGGGCGTAGTAATAGAGATCTCCGGCGTCGGAGGTGAAGTAGATCGACTTTCCACCGAGGGAACTATTCGACAGACGGTAGATCGTGCCCGAGTAGATGGCCACGATCGGCACACCCCGAGCTGCGATCATGTCGACCCCCTTGTGGGTCCGCCCACCCGAACGGGGCGCACCCCAGCTGTCGGTGAACGAGACCGCCCCGGCCACGGGGCAGGCCCCACCACCCGAGGATGGCGGCGGAGGTGGAGGGCTCGATGCGGGTGGCGCGGTGGTGGTGACGCCAGAAGTGGTCCCTGTCGACCCCGAGGTGGTGCTGGTGGTCGATGTGGCCGCGGCCGCAGCTTCTGCCTCACGTCGTCGTTGCTCCTCCTCTCGACGACGTCTCTCCTCCTCCTCGCGTTGTTGCTGGGTAACCAGGTCGTCATACACCTGCTGGGCGGTCACCAGATCGGTTTGGAGCTCACCGGCCATCCGCTCCAGGTCGGCGGCCAGAACCTCCTGCTCCCCGAGCGCCTCGGCGAGTTGGGTGGTCTGATGGTCCAGCTCTTCGCGGAACACTCGCAGTTGGCTGACCACGTTGGCGTCGACGCCGTTGGCTTGGCGCAGGTACTCCATCCCGGCGGGATAGTCCTGGTTGGTCGCCGTGAACAGGACTGACAACGAGGTGCCGCTGGTCGACCCCATGTACAGCTCCACCGCCAGGTCCTGGAGACGGGCCTCGGTCTCGCCGATCTTGATGCGGGCGTACTCGATCGAGCTCTCCAGATCCTCGATTTGGGCGTCGAGCGCCGCCTGACGGCCATACGCATCGATCACAGCCTGGCCCAGCTCACTCGACTCCTCGGTGAGACTGTTGACCTGTTCGCGGGCGCGATCGATGTCCTCGTCGGTGACCTGCGCAGAAGCAGGCGCCGCGAGAGCCGCGATCAGGAGAGCTGAGAGGAGGCGGGCGAGTTTTTTCATTGGGGATGGGGAACGGCGACCACTGAATCGCCCGCATAGGCTATACGTCCCTGGTCGGTCAGCAATGTGAGGTGAGCCTGAACCGATCGAGCGGCCAACGGGTGGAGTGAGGAGTCGACGTCGGCGTAGACCACGTCCACGATCCCGGAGATCGAGCCGGCTCCACCCGCGATCGCCTGGTAGATCTCCTCGTGACGCTGCTCGCGGTGAGCCAGATACCAATCGATCACCTTGTCGGGGTCGTCCATCTCGTCACCATGACCGGGGTGCAGACGCTCGAGACCGGTTCCCCTGAGCTTCTCCAGGGAGGCCAGGTACGAGCCCATGTCCTCGACCATCACCGACGAGCCGCCCATGATGTGGTCTCCGGTGAACAGAACGTCCTGGGCCCGGAAACAAAGGTGGTCGTCCGCGTGGCCGGGAGTATGCACGACCACGAGCTCGAGCGTGCCCACGTCGAAGCGAGCACCATCGAGAAGCCTGATCTCGGGGTCGAAATTGGGCCCCGGCGCGTGCCCCACGGCGGGGACCCCGAGGTCGCGAGCCAAAGGGTTCGCCAACGGGGCATGGTCACTGTGCGTGTGGGTCACGAGCACCGCCAGGACGGTCCGCTTGCCCACGCTGCCCATGATGGCGGCGACGTGCCTGGTGTCGACCGGGCCGGGATCGATGATCACCACCGAGCCCGATCCGTCGTCGAGCACCCAAGAGTTGGTGCCGGCTCCAGTGAATGGCCCCGGGTTGTTGGCGAGAACACGGTCGATCTTCATGGCACCTCGGCGGGCATGTGGACGGGCAGGAGGGAGCCGTCCTCAACCCTACGGGGGATGATGAGGGTGCGCCCATCGGCCCCGCGTGCGGAGACGAGAGCCTCCTCGACGGACGACCAACGGCTCAGCCACTGCAAGTGGGCGATGGTGGGCCGGATCAACGACCACATGCCCGCCTCATGGCGACCGAGGGCCGCCTCCGGATCGATCCACTCATGAGCCACCAGCTCGTCGGTGTCGATCTCGACCTCGGGTGCGTCGTCACATCCCACGACATAGAACCGCGTGTCGAAACGACGCGGCGCCAGCTCCGGTGTCACCCATCTGGAGACGAGAACGAGATCGTTCACTCCGCTGTTGAGCATGTTGGCCTCGAGCCAGTCGTAGAAGGCGCGGTCTCTGAGCCCTGGAGCTCGGATCGGCCCCGACGACGTGAGAAAGATCCCGGTCTCCTCGGCGAACTCCCTGAGCGCGGCATTCCGGTGGGATAGATCGTCGCCAATGGTGAGACCTTCGGGCACGTCGACGTGGTCGACCTTGCCACCCGGGAAGACGACGATGTCCCCGAAAAAGCCTCTCGAATTTCTTTGCACCATGAGCACTTCGAACCGGCTCGATGCCTGGCGGAGGGCGAGCACGGTGGCGGCGGGATCAGTTCCTGGCACTCGGGCATGCTACGGACACAACCTGGCAAACTCGACCCGTGGCTGACAACCCTTACCGCAATCTGCCCTCGGTCGACGCTCTCGCCGATCTGGTGGAGAGCCGTCTCCCCCGGGCGCTGATCGTGGACGCGGCCCGGGCTGCGCTCGATCAGGCGCGTCGGGACATCGCCGGTGGTGTCGAGACGGACCCGGAGCAACTCACCCGGATGACGGCCAGGGCGGTGGAGCGTTCGGCAGGCGTGTCGGTCGTCAACGCCGGGGGTGTCCTCCTGCACACGAACTTGGGACGCGCCCCGTGGTCGGAGCGAGCAATCGAGCGTGCGGCACTGGCGGCCTCCGGATACGGCAATCTCGAGATCGACATCGACACCGCAGAGCGCAGCCGGCGCGGGGGGTACGTTGAGCGCCTGTTGGTGGCTTTGACCGGGGCCGAGGCCGCCCTCGTGGTGAACAACAACGCCTCGGCCCTCCTACTAACCCTCACCGCCACCTCGGCGGGTCGGTCGATCCCGGTTGCCCGGGGCGAGTTGATCGAGATCGGGGGCTCGTATCGCCTCCCGGAGGTGATGCAGGCCAGCGGGGTGCGCCTCGTCGAGGTGGGAACGACAAACCGCACTCGCGTCGGCGATTTTCAGACTGCGATCCAGACCCACCACTGCGGCGCCATCCTCAAGGTCCACCCGTCCAACTACCGCGTCGAGGGTTTCACCGAGGAAGCATCCGTCTCCGACTTGGCCAAGCTCGCCTCCGAGAGCGGTGTTCCCCTGATCTACGACATCGGCTCGGGTCTGCTCGACACCGACGCCATCTGGGTGCCCCGGTGGCTGCAGGGTGAGCCGGGGGCGCGGCAAGCTCTGCAAGACGGAGCCGACCTGGTCACATTCAGTGGTGACAAGCTGTTGGGCGGGCCACAGGCCGGAATCATCCTGGGGTCGGTGGATCAGGTCATGGAGGTCCGCCAGAGCGCCCTTTCCCGGGCCCTGCGCGTCGATGGGATCACCTACGCCGCGTTGGGTGCGACCCTCGAGCACTATCTCGAAGGCAAACCGACGAGTGTCCCCTTCTGGCGCTATGCCCTCACGGAAGACACGGCCTTGAGATCGAGGTGCTCGGCCCTCGCAACCGAGGTCGGCGGCGTCGTCACCGATGGGTCGTCGGTGGTCGGGGCAGGGAGCGCTCCAGGCATTCCAATCCCAACACCGCAGGTGAGACTGCGAGGGCGTCAGGGCATCTTCGAGTGCCTCTTGGGCGAGGACCGACCGGTGCTCACCCGCCGCGAGGGAGGAGACCTGGTAATCGATCTCCGTGCAGTGGATCCGGCAGACGACGAAGTCGCGGTCGCGGCCATCCGACGATGCCTTTGATCGGCACGGCCGGGCACGTCGATCACGGCAAGTCGACACTCATCCGAAGAATCACCGGGAGGGACCCCGATCGGTGGGCGGAGGAGAAGAGACGTGGCCTGACCATCGATCTCGGCTTTGCCTGGGCGAGCCTTCCGGACGGGACCGAAGTCTCCTTCGTCGACGTCCCCGGTCACGAGCGATACCTGAAGAACATGTTGGCGGGAGTGGAGGCGATAGGCGTCGCCCTGTTCGTGGTAGCTGCCGACGAGGGCTGGATGCCCCAATCGGAGGAGCACCTCGCCGTCCTCGACCTGTTGGAAGTGACCAAGGGCGTCGTGGCACTCACCAAGGTCGACCTCGTCGACGACGAGCTGGTGGAGTTGGCGACGGCGGAGATCGCCGAGCAACTGGCGGGTAGCTCCCTCGAGGGCGCTCCGATACATCCCGTCTCCGGGGTCACCGGGGAGGGGATCGATGACCTCCTGGTCACTCTCGCCGTGTTGACGGGCGAGGAGTCGCCCGATGACGGTCGTCCCCGGCTCTGGGTGGACAGGTCATTCACGATCTCGGGGGCGGGGACGGTGGTCACCGGCAGTCTCCTCGGTGGGAGGTTGTCCGCGGACGACACCATCGAGATATACCCGACGGGACGCCTCGCCCGAATCCGCGGGCTGCAGAGTCACGAGACTTCGCACTCATCGGTCGGGCCGGGTCGCCGGGTGGCCGTGAATCTCGCCGGTGTGGATCACAACGAGGTGGCGAGGGGGGACATGATCGGACTACGGGGCCAGTGGGACCTGACCAGCCGCCTCGCGGTGGGCCTGCGAACAGCCCGCTTTGCCGGGTCCCTGGACCAGAGGGGCGCCTACCAGATCCACGTCGGGTCCGGTGCCCATCGAGTGGACATCATCGGTCTCGACGGAGAGGTCGCCGTCCTCGGAACCGATCGGTCTCTGCCCCTGGCAGTGGGTGACCGGTTCATACTCCGCGACACCGGACGTCATCTCGTGGTGGCCGGCGGCAGGGTCCTCGACCCGGATCCGGGCCCAACCCGACGAGCCCTCGTCACGTCAGCCGGGATTGACCCTGAGAAGGGCTCCGCAGCCATCGCCACGAGGCTCCTCGGCATCCGCCGCAGTGACAGCGTGCAGCGACTGGCGGCGCACAGCGGCGGTGGCTCTCCCCGGGAGGCTTTCGTCGTCGGCGATCAGGCGCTCGACCCGTCCTACCAAGTGGAGCTGGCTCGACGGGCCGTGAAGTTGGTCGAAGGGCAGCACCGACGGCACCCGCTCCGGCCCGGGCTCCCCATTGCCACCCTGGCGGGGAGACTTGGGGTGAGCACCCAGATCGTCGAGGCCCTCGTGGACCGATCTGGGGACCTGACCAGACACGGGCCCGATGTGGCACTGTCTGATCACGAAGCCGCGCTCACCGAGGATCAGACACGGGCTTGGGAGCGGGCCAGAGAGCGTCTGAGCCAGGGACTGGCGGTCCCCGACGACACCGATCTGGGGGTCGACCCGGAGATCCTCCACCTCAAGCTGAGATCCGGTGACTTGGTGCGCATCTCCCCCGGTCTCGTCTATCTACCGGAACAGGTCGAGGAACTGAAGGCTCACATGGCGAGCCTGGGAGCCGACTTCACCGTCGCCGAGTTCAGGGATGTGGCCCATCTCTCCCGGA
>Ga0299914_10000538_pt1 | contig 22895 bp, 23 predicted proteins | sample RVTome_10_FD_201361 | JGI IMG/M metagenome (GOLD analysis project Ga0299914, IMG submission 201361) | Soil microbial communities from uranium-contaminated site in the Upper Colorado River Basin, Wyoming, United States - RVT153D57 (version 2) ...
AGGCCAGTCCGAGCGGTTCGTACAACTCTTCAAGATGCGCGAGGAGCCCGTCGGTGGCGTCCGGGCCGCAACGCACCCGGCAGAGCTGGCTCGCGTCGTAGCGATCCGGGAATTCCGGGTGGGCGTAGAACGTCCCGAAGGGCGTCTCGTGGGCGTGAGCCGGATCGATGAGACCCACGTACTCGCTCTCGCCGAGCCGGAGGTTGCGGTCCCAGTTCATCTCCGCCGATCCTCGCCTCGCGGGGCGGCGGTCGCAGTGACGCGCCCGCCCCGGGCCATCCGCGGCTGCAGGGCCTCAGCCCCCCGCGGCCCCTTGGAGCTCGGCGGCCACGTCCTCGTTGGCCCGCCATACGCGAAGCGTGTTCTCGCCCCACAGCTTCGCGATCTCCTCCTGCGTGTAGTCCCGTCGGACGAGCTCGAGGGTCACGTTGAGGGTCTCCGAGGCGTCCTCCCACCCGACCACGCCGCCGCCGCCGTCGAAGTCCGAGGAAATCCCGACGTGGTCGATCCCGATGAGGTCGACGGCGTAGTCGATGTGGTCCACGAAGTCCGAGACGTCGGGACCCGGGAAACGCTCGTCGATGGCCTCGACGCCGGCCTCCCAGCTGGTCCGCTGCTCGTCGGTCATCGACGAGTAGCCCTCGAAGCCGAGCGCGTCGCGCAGCGAATCGACGGCCGCCTCGCGCTCCGGGGGCGGTGTCCGAACGAAGTCGTCGAGCGCGACGATCTGGATCACGCCACCGTTCTCGGCCAGCGCCCGGAGCTGCTCGTCGTCCATGTTGCGGGGGTGGTCGGCGAGCGCGTGCACGCTCGAGTGCGACGCGATCACGGGCGCCCGCGACAGCCGCATGGCGTCGAGGCTCGCCTCCTTCGAGATGTGCGACACGTCCACCATGATCCCCAGCCGGTTCATCTCCGCGATCACCCGCTCGCCGAACTCGGAGACCCCGCCGTGCTCGCCCGGCGTGTCCCCGAACTCCTCGTTCGGCTGCGCCGAGTCGGCGATGTCGTTGTTTCCGTTGTGCGCCAGAGTGATGTAGCGGGCCCCGAGGTCGTGGTAGGTCTCGAGGAGCGACAGGTCGCGGCCGATCACGTAGCCGTTCTCGATGCCGATGGCCGCCACGAGCTTCCCCTCGCCGTGGATGCGTACGGCGTCGTCGGCCGAATACGCGAGCCCGATCCGCTCCGGGTACATCTCGTCGGTCATCCGGTGGATGGCCTCGAACTTCGTCATCGCGTCGGCCTTGGCCCGCTCGGTGTTCTCCGGCGTGCGCTCGGTCTGGCCCACGTAGACGATGAAGAACCCGACATCGAGCCCGCCCGCCTCCATCTTCCGGAGGTTCACCTGCCGGTCCGCGTCGAGGGGATCGACCTCGGGCGTGGCGAAGTCGAACGGGATGTCGTCGTGCGTGTCGATCGTGAGCACGGCTTCGTGGATGGCGCGGGCGCGCGACTCGAGGTCCGGGTCGACCGCGGCATCGGCCGCGCTCCCCATCTCGACGGCATCGCCCTCGGCGGAATCGCCGGCGCTGGTGCAGGCCGCCAGCCACAGGGCGAGGGTCGCGGTCGCCAGGTCTCGGAACCGGGGTCGTGCGCGCATCGATCGCTCCTCGAGCGGGTCGTTGGTCGGGTGGAGGGAGTCTCCCGACCGAATCTTTACCGGACCGGAGATCGCGGCAACGCCCGGAGACGCGGGCGCCAGCGGCTCGTGGCGGGTCCCCATGGCGTTTCTACGAACCGCAGGAAGCCAGGAACATGACCCCACTCGCAGAGATCGCCCGGTGCGGTCTCGCCGGCGCGACGCGGCGTTGCGCACGGCGGGCGCCGCCCCGCACTCTCGGGGACACCGGCGACACGCCGGGAACGGACGCTTCCACACCGGAAGACGAATACCCATGAGCTCTCCGTACGCCGCGCTTCCGAGATCCGCGCCCCGCCACGCGGCGATCCGTCGCCTCCTGACACCGGTCGCGGTCGTCCTCACGCTCGCCATCGTGTCGTGCTCGCCGGCCGGCGCCGGCGCCGCCGACGCGGCGCAGGAGACGGGAGAGGACCCGCCGCCCATGGCCGGACGTTCGACCGTGTACGCTCCCCACGCGATGGTCGCGACCAGCCAGCCGCTCGCGTCCGAGGCCGCGCTCGGCGTGCTCCGGCGGGGCGGCAACGCGTTCGACGCCGCCGTGGCCGCCTCCGCCGTCCTGTCGCTGGTGGAGCCCCACATGACCGGCGTGGGGGGCGACCTGTTCGCGATCTTCTGGTCGGCGGAGGAGGAGCGCCTCGTGGGGCTCAACGCCACCGGGCGGTCGGGTTCGAACATGACGCCGGAGCGCATCCGCGCTGACGGCTTCGATCGGGTTCCCTACCAGGCCGCGGGGGCTGTCACCGTGCCGGGTGCGGTGGCCGGCTGGGCGGCGCTGGTCGAGGACTACGGCCGTCTGTCGCTCGCGGAAGTCCTGGAGCCGGCGATCGGCCTCGCCGAGAACGGTTTTCCGGTCTCACCGATCATCGCGCGCCAGTGGCAGGGTCTCGAAGAGCTCCTCGCCGCGGATCCCGGCGCCACGGCGACGTTCCTGATCGATGGGGAGCGCGGGCCGCATCCCGGCGAGTGGTTCCGCAACCCCGATCTCGCGGCCACGCTGCGTCGGATCGCGACCGAAGGACCGGGCGTCATGTACGGCGGCGAGCTCGGACGTCGGATCGTCGAGGGGCTCGAGCCCCTGGGCGGCTATCTGACTCTCGAGGACATGGCCGGCATGCGGGTCGAGCGCGTCGAGCCCATCTCGGCCGACTACAAGGCGTGGACGGTGTGGGAGCTTCCGCCCGCCAACCAGGGCGTGGCGGCCCTCCAGATGCTCGAGCTGCTCGAGCCGATCGACCTCGCCGCCATGGGGCACAACTCGCCCGCCTATCTCCACCACCTGATCGAGGCGAAGAAGCTCGCGTTCGCGGATCTCGACCGGTACGTGGCCGACCCGGACCACATGCACACGCCGGTCGAGCGCATGCTCGACGCGGACTACCTCGACGGGCGGCGGGCGCTGCTCGATCCCGCGCGCGCGGCCGAGCGGCCCGAGCCCGGCGAGCTCGCGACGGCCAGCGAGACCATCTACCTCGCGGTCGCCGATGAAGACGGGAACATGGTGTCCTTCATCCACTCCATCTTCGAGTACTTCGGCTCGGGGATCGTGATCCCGGGGACGGGGTTCGCGCTCCAGAACCGGGGCGCCGGGTTCACGCTCGAGGACGGGCACCCCAACCAGGTCGCGGCGCGGAAGAAGCCCTTCCACACCCTGATCCCGGGGTTCGTGACCGTGGATGGCGAGCCGCTGATGGCCTTCGGGGTCATGGGAGGCTCGATGCAGCCGCAGGGCCACGTGCAGGTGCTGCTCAACATGATCGAGTTCGGTATGGATCCGCAGGAGGCCATCGATGCGGCGCGCTTCCGGCACCGGGGCGGGCTTCGGGTCGCGATCGAGAACGTCACGCCCGGGCTCCGGGACGAGCTGGAGGCGTTGGGGCACGAGATCGTTCCGTGGGAGGACACGGCGTTCGGCGGCGGTCAGCTCGTCATGCGGCTGGAGCGGGGCTGGGCCGGGGCGTCGGATGCCCGCAAGGACGGCCTCGCGATCGGGTATTGAGCGTGCCGGGCGGGGTGTGGGTCGCGCTCCGCATCCTCGCGTGCCGGGCCGGGCTCGTCGTGTTCCCGCTCTGCGCGCAGGAGCCGGCGAAGAAGGTGCTAGTCATCGGCATCGACGGCGTCCGACCGGACGTCCTCGCCGGGGTCAGCACCCCGAACCTCGACGCGCTGATCGCCGGGGGCGCGTACAGCGACCGAGCGACCACGACCCGGCCGACCTTGAGCGGGCCCGCCTGGTCGAGCATGCTCACCGGCGTGTGGCCGGCGAAGCACGGCGTGACCAGCAACACCTTCAAGGGCAGCCGCTACACCGAATACCCGGACTTCCTCACCCGGATCGAGTCCGTCCGGCCCGAGCTCGACACGTTCGTGGCGGCCGACTGGCTTCCGCTCGTGCGCGGGGACTCCGTGGCGCCGCTCTTCGGCGATGCACCGGACCGCAAGGTCGTCCTCGACGGGTACGCGCTCGGCTGGGCCGAGGCCGATGCGGCGTCGGTCGACTCCGCCGTCGCGGCGCTCCGCGAGGGGGACCCGGACGCCCTGTTCGTCTATCTGGGGAACCCGGACGAGACCAGCCACCGCACGTTCTCGATCGGAGCGGCCTACCGGGGCGCGATCGCCGAAGCCGACCGGCAGGTGGGGCGCCTGCTGCGGGCGGTGGAGGATCGGCCCGGGTACGACGGGGAGGACTGGCTCGTGCTCGTCTCGACGGACCACGGACGCCGCCCGGACGGCGGTCACGGCGGTGAGAGCGAGGCCGAGCGGACGATCTTCTTCCTCGCGCACGGACGCTCCGTCGTTCCCGGTCCGATCCCGGGGACGCCACGCATCGTGGACGTGGCGGTGACGGCGCTCGCCCACCTCGGAATCGCACCCGATCCGGAGTGGCGCCTCGACGGATCGACGGTGGCCCTCCCCGGCACAGATCGCGAGCCCGCGCGAGACCCGGCTTCCGCGGGGCCCCGGGGTTGGCTCGTGCCCCCTCCGGCGGCCCCATAGGGGCGATTCCTCCGTCAGCCCCGGGGCGTCATGGACGTTTCGCTCCGTTCACGATCGAAACACGTCCCCGGGACCGTTTCCCGACCGATGAGGGGGGTCCCGATCGGCCCCGACGCGCGGTTTTCCACGTAGGACGTGCCGTTCCGCGGGGTTAGTCCTTCCGGAGCTCCCCTGGCGGATGGGGCACGGTTTTTCCGCATTCGGGGGGTGGAATACCACGGCACCGGAGGAACGATCGTGCGTGAGCCACAGGTTTCGCTTCGCCTCTACATCGCCCCCGACACGCTTCCATCCAACCGCGCCATCGCGAACCTTCACCGCCTGTGCGAGGCGCTGATGGAGGCTCCGTCGAACGTGGAGATCGTGGACGTGATCGCCAACCCGGCGCGCGCCGAAAACGCCGGGATCACGCGCGCCCCCACACTGGTGATGAACGGCATGAGGCCGTGGCGCCGGATCGAAGGGGAGCTGGCCGATCTGACCGCGGTCGCGGCGCGTCTCGGTCTGCCGATCCGGTCGAACCGCGCCCTCGCGTGAACCGCTTCGATCGCGCCGTCGGTCGGGACACGGCCTCGGCGCACGGCGCCACCGACATCCGCGCCGCGGCGTTCGAGGCGGCGCGGGACTCGGTCCTCATCGTCGACGTGGAGGGGCGGGTCGTCTACTCGAATCCTGCCGCCCGGGCGCTCCACGGCCTGGAAGACGAGGAAGACGAAGACGAGGTCTCCATTCGGCCCGCTCCCGAGCTCGAAGCGTTCCTCACCGAGCGCGAGGCGCGCCGCGTCCGCGACCGCATCCGGCGCCGGGTCCGGCGCTGGGGCTGGTGGCGTGGGGAGATGGAGGGCCGGACATCCGACGGTGGCACGCTCACGCTCGAAGCGTCCGTCACCGCGATGGGCGACGGCTCGCTGGTGCTCGTCATGCGCGACGTCGCGCAGCGCGGGCTCCGCGAGGAGGCCCTGCGCAGCCGGGAGCAGCTCTTCCGGCTGCTCGCGCAGAACTCCACCGACGTCATCGGGCTCCACGAGCCGGGCGGACGGTGGCTCTACATCAGCCCGTCGGTCGAGCGCATCCTCGGCTACGACCCCTACGAGCTCCTCGGCACGCCACCGACGAACATCGTCCATCCGAGTCACCGGGAGCGCGTCCGACAAGCGTTCGCGCACGCCGACGGCGACGAGGAGGCCCGCGTATCGTACCGCGTGCGGACCCGGAACGGGGAGTTCATCTGGTTCGAGACCCTCGTCAGGGCGGTCGAGCGGGCGGGGTCCCCGCATCTCCAGTCGTCCTCGCGCGACATCTCCGAGCGCAAGCGCTTCGAGCGCCAGCTCAGCTTCCGGGCGCTACACGACCCGCTGACGAGCCTGCCCAACCGCGCGCTGTTTCTCACCCAGATCGAGCAGGCCCTGATGCTCGCTCACCGCGAGCGGAGCCGTGTCGGCGTGATCTTCGTCGATCTGGATGACTTCAAGGAGATCAACGACACCCGGGGCCATGCGGCCGGCGACGCGGCGCTCGTCCGGACCGCCGAGCGTCTCGTCGCTTCCGTGCGCGAGTCCGACACGGTGGCGCGCCTCGGCGGAGACGAGTTCGCGATCCTGGTACACCGGGTCGACGATGGTCGGGACGCGTCGGCGCTGGTCGACCGTGTGCGGGCGGCGTTCCCTCTGGAGATCCGTCCGGACCTCACGGTGCGCACCTCCGTCGGGCTCGCCATCAGCCCGCGGGGCGGAGAGCCCGTCGAGCGGCTCCTGACGCGCGCGGACGAAGCGATGTACGCCGACAAGGGCTCGGGAAGCGACCGTCCGGCCAGCCGCGTGCTCGCGCGCGCCGGCGATCCGGATGTGCGGGGCGCGGAGCTCGCCGAGGCGATCTCGAGCGGCCAGGGCCTCTCGTTGCGCTACCAGCCGATCGTGTCGCTGCGCTCCGGAGACGTCGCCGGCGTAGAGGCGTTTCTTCGCTGGACGACCTCCGCCGGACGCGTGGTCGCGCCCAACGAGATCGTGCGGGTGGCCCGGCAGGCGGGGCTCGCGCCCGATCTCACGCGCTGGGTGGCCGAGGAGGCCTGCCGCCGGATGCGGGACTGGGGCGGGCAGGGGGTTTCTCCCTCGCGCGTGTGCATCAACTCGTCCGGAGAGGAGCTCGCCCACCCCGACTTCGTCCAGACGATCGCCGACGCGATCGAGACGGCCGGCATCTCGCCGTGCGAGGTCTCGATCGAGATCCCGGTGAGCGCTCTCGCGAGAGAGGACGGGCGTCTGCGGGCGCTCGCGGCCACGGGTGTGCGGATCGTCATCGAGCAGGTCGAATCGGTGGAGGAAGCCCGGGATCTGCTGAGACGCCTCCCGGCCTCACGGGTCAAGGTCCACCAGTCGCTCGTACAGAGTCTGCCGTCGGCCGAGGGGAGGGCGGCCGCCCGCTCCGTGGTCGAGCAGAGCGAAGCCCTCGGGTACGAGGTGGGCGGGGTCGGGATCGAGACTCGGGCCCAGATGGAGGAGCTCGCGGCTCTCGGGTTCGCCACCGGACAGGGGTTTCTGCTCGGTCGCCCCCAGGGGGCGCTGTTCCTCGAGGCTCTCCTCGCCCGCGGGGGGCCGGCGCTCGATGACGAAGGGCGCCGCGCCGACCTGCCGGGTCCCCGGAGCACGAGCTGAGAGACGGGCCGGCGCGGATGCCGGCCCCCGAGCGGATCAGCCGCTCTCGCTCGCCGCGAAGCCGCGGATGGCGTCGAGCAGCCTGAAATACCCCCAGCGCGCGTAGACCCCGCCGCCCTGTGCGAACATCGAGTGCGGGAGCCAGCCCACCCCGATCGGGTGCGTGGATGTGCCGTGCAGCCGACCCAGCGTCCCCATCCCGTGCACGGCCTGATAGTGGACGAGGAGGTCGGCGCTCACGTGCCCGGGGTGCGCCGGAACCGGTGGAGGCGCGGGCGGGAGCGGGAACTCGTGCGGGGTGGACAGCAGGCTCGGATAGGCCTCGTACAGACGTTCGGCCACCGGCCCGTGCATCTCGGCCAGATAGGCCCGGATGACCTCCAGGTGCTCCGCGACGCTGGCCGGGGTGTGCTCGGTGGCGTCCACCTGGGCGTGGGCCGGAGCGGCCATGCACAGGACCAGCGCGGCCAGGGCGCCGAACGGCGTGGGGCCGCGTCGGACGAGCGGATGCGGCATCGGAAACCTCCTCTCGGATCGAGCGGGACGCTTCACCAGACGGCGCGCCGGATCGGGCGTCAAGGGCGGCGACGCCCGGCATCCGGGACCCGTGCGTCCGCCCGCGAAAGGGCGGAGGAGTGGAGGTCGAGGCCGCGCTTTCGGTTGCGCGATCCGGCCCTCGTCAGTCGACCAGCTCGAGGAGCCGCTTCGGCGGGCGTCCCACCACCGCGCGAGCGCCGACGACCCCGATCGGACGCTGGAGGAGCGTGGGGTGCTCCGCCATCAGGGCGATGAGCCGTTCGTCCGATTCCGTGCCCGTGAGCCCGACCTCGCGGGCCGCGCGGTCCCGTGTCCTGAGGACCTCGCGCGGGCCGACTCCCAGACGTGCGAGGACGTCGCGGATCTCCGCCTCCGACAGCGGATCGTCGCGGTACTCGCGGTATTCGAACTCGATCCCGCGCTTCGTGAGCAAGGCGACCGCCTTGCGGCACGTGCTTCAGGTGCGGGTGCAGATGAGCTTCACGCTCGCGTTCCTTTCATCCGGGGCGCCCGCCGGGTCTCCGGGCACCGGCCGTCACGGCTCCCCCGGCCTCGCCAGCGAGCGGGCGTGCTCCGTCCGCCGCCCGGACCGCGCGCGCCAGGCGAAGCGGTGCGCCCACCGGTTCTCCCGGCGCTCGACCACGTCGGCGATGATGGGGCCGAGGACCGGGGCGAACTTGAATCCGTGGCCGCTCCCTCCGGTGGCGACCACGAGCCCCGGGCGCTCCGGGTCGTGGTCGATCCAGAAGTCGCCGTCCCACGTGTCGCAGTAGACGCACATCCTCGATCCGGCCACCTCCGCCGAGGCGAGCCCGGGCAGGTTCGCGCGCAGGAAGCGGCGGAAGACGCGTTCCGTCTCCTCGTCCACCACGAGCCCGTCGGAGCCGGGATCGACGCGAGCCCCCTCCCCGTGGTGCGCGACCTTCACCCGACCGTCGCGGAGCCCCGAGATCCCGTACCAGCCGGTGTTCGCGAGATCGGCCGCCCATGGGCTGAACCGGGGCGCCCGGTAGTCGTCGGGACGCTCCGGCCGCAGGTACAGGATGGGCTGGCCCGAGGGCCACATCACGTCGTCCAGCCACGGGAGGAGCCGGGGCGTCCACGGGCCCGCCGCCACGAGGGTGACGTCCCCCTCGACGCGGCCGCTGTCGCGGAGCTCGACTCCCGTCACCCCCCCGCCGGTCTCGAGGAGCCCGGCAACGGCCGCGGCACCCCGCACGTCGGCGCCGAGGTCGCGGGCCTCCTCGATGAGGCGCGTGAGCGCGCGGTCCGCCTCGGCCCAGCCGGCCCGCGGGTTGAAGTACGCCACCGCGTACTGGTCCGGCGTCCAGACCGGGAACCGCGCCCGGACCCCGGCAGGCTCCAGCACGCGCACCGGCACGCCGCGTTCCACGAGCTTCCGATACGAGTCCCCCTCGAACGTCCCGGGCTCGAGCCCGTCCTTCGAGAGGACCAGGAACCCGTCGGGGTGGTACACGGGTTCGGGCCACGTCTCGTTCCAGCGCTCCCACCCGGCGATCGCCTCCAGCCCGAGGTCGACGTAGAAATCGTCCTTCCCGTAGTCGGCCCGGATCACGCGGTTGAGGTCGTTCGACGTGGCCTTCGGGTGAGGTGCCTCACCCTGGTCGAGAAGGACGACATCCCAGCCGCGTCCGCGCAGCGCGATCGCGGCCGCGACCCCGAACACGCCGCACCCTACGATGACCGCCCGCCCGCTCACGGGGCCGAATCCGTCGCCGTCCGAAGCATGCGCCCAATCTGCGGCTCGATGTCGGCCCGTGCGACCGCCGTCGCCCTTTCGCGGGGGAGGCCGGGGGTCGAGGTTCGGCATCCGGCCGCGATCCCGCGATGAAAGGACACGCCATGCGAGCCAGGGCCCGACACATCCTCGTCGATTCGGAGGAGGTCGCCGAGGACCTCAAGCTGCAGATCGAAGAGGGAGCGGACTTCGCCGAGCTCGCGCGCGAGCACTCGTCGTGTCCGTCCAGCCGTCAGGGCGGCGACCTGGGCGAGTTCGGACGTGGGCAGATGGTGCCGGAGTTCGATCGGGTGGTGTTCACGGGAGAGGTGGGGAAGCCGCTCGGACCCGTGAAGACCCAGTTCGGCTATCACCTGATCGAGGTCACGACCCGCACGGACTGACCGCTTCTCCTCAGGACCCCGATCCGGTTCCCGCGCGCTCCATCCGGGCCCGGCAGGCCCTCCACCACTCGTCGCCGAACGGGTCGGGGCCGTGGCCCTGCTCGTCGGCCAGCTCACCACACGCATCCCGGGCCTCGTACGCCTCGGCTGCGCGCTCGATGATGGCGCGCGCGGCCCCCGCGTCGCGCCACCCGCCGGTCTCCACGACCCCGGGGCCCTTGTAGCTCCCGAACCAGGTGTCGAGGATCTCGAGAGCTCCGGCATAGCCGGTCCGTAGCGCCTCGAGGTCCCGGATCTCGGAGAAGAGCCCGTCGAGCGGCACGGCGACGATCTTGTCGTCGTCCTCGCCCGTGTCGAGGAGCTCGAGCACGCCCACGGGCCGCGCCCGCACCACCGAGCCGCGCGGCACGGCCGGCCCGAGCAGGATCACGTCCAGCGGGTCGCCGTCGCCTCCCATCGCCTCGGGCAGGAGCGTACGCGGGATCATGCCGTAGTTGCCCGGATACGCCAGGTACTGCACGACCCGGGGGCCGGTGTCGAGCATCTCCCATGCGATGCTGTCGCCGTCCTTCGTCGTCTCCCACTTCGCGTTCGTGCCGGCCGGGATCTCGATGACGATGTGGACCTCGTCCTCGCCCGCGAGCGCCGGGTAGCCGGTGAGGAAGTTCCGTTCACCCCTGAGCACGCGGGCCGCGTCCTCGCGCCCCTCCAAGGTGGCCGTGGCGGCAATGGACGGAGGGGGGGGTGACGTCGTCTCGGGGGGCGGACCGCAGCCCGCCAGTCCGGCGGCGAGACACGCGACGATCGCGGCCGCGAGGCTCCGCACGCGGAGACCCGCCCCCGCGAGGACGCCGCCCGGACCCACGAACACCATGACGGTCGGGTACCAGGCCGGATCCTGTACGGCGCCCGCCGTGCTCAGCCCCCACATCGCCGCGAGGGCGAGGAAGACGACCAGACCCGCGAGGGCCATCGCGTGCGCCAGCGGAGCCCGCGGCGCGGCGCGCGCCGTCAGGTAGCCGGCGAGCATCGCCACCGCGAATCGGGAGACGAGGCTCCAGGCCAGGAAGCCGTCGGTGGGTGTCGTGCCGGGCTCCAACCCCGAGGCGCCGACCACGATCCGGCCGGCGGCCACCGACCCGAACGTGAGCACGATGAAGCCGACGATGACGGCCGCGACGCCCCGGAGCAGCGTGGCATCCCCCATGCGGGCGACGATGTCGGCCGCCTCGTCGAGATCGCTGCGGCGCTCCGCCCCGGTCGCGCCCTCGTGATCGGGCGCCGCCGAGGGCGGCGTGTCGTCGGACTGCGTCGCGGGCCGGCTCATGATCCGATCTTGCACCCGGTCCGTCCCGGCCAACAGGGGCCGGCGCCCGTCAGGGGTTCGCCACCGACCCGGACGCTTCCTCGAAGGCGCGCGCGAAGGTCTCGTCGATGAACGCCGCGAAGCGCTCGTGGCGCTCCTGCGGGGGGCGCTCGGCCAGCCGACGGGTGAAGTGCGCTTCGAACTGCGAGAAGTCGGCGGCCGCGCGCGCCGCCTCCCGGGTGAGCCCCGCCTGCACCGCGCGTCGCGCTTCGTCGACCAGCGCGTGCGCGAAGCGGCGCTGGACGTCGAACATCTCGCGGTCGCGCAGCACGGGTCCGTGTCCCGGCAGGAAGACATCCACCTCCAGGCGGCCGATCCGGTCCAGCGCACCGGCCCACCCGGCGGGGTAGCCGTCCCCGTACCACGGGAACCCGTCCTCGATCAGGTCGCCGATGGCCGCCACGCGGAGCTCCGGGAGGGCCACGATCACGTCGCCGCGCGTGTGCGCCGGGCCCACCCGCACGATCTCGACGCGCGGCTCGGCGTCGGTGAGCGCCAGGGTGCTGTCGACCACCAGGTCGGGGGGCAGGAGCTCCAGCCCGCGCCGCGCCTCCACGTAGGCCTCGGCGGCCTCGATCTGGCCCGGCAGCGCCGCCTTCTCCTCGTCGGTGAGGGGCGTGCCGTCGTCCCGCTCGCCCCGCTCGAGCCAGCGGCGCCCGGCGGCGAGGCGGTCGTCGACGCGCTCGATCTCATCCCCCAGACGCTGACGGCCGAGCGTGCGCATGTCCTCGGCCGTGGTGACGCCGCCGACGATCCGCACGTCGGGATACCGGGTCCGGAACGCGGCGTTTCCCTGGACGTGGTCTCCGTGCCAGTGCGTGTTCACGACGTAGCGCACCGGGAGGTCGGACACGGCGGCGACGGTTTCGAGGAGCTCCTCCGCCGCGGCCGCGTGCTGGCGCGTATCGACGACGAGGACGTGATCCGAACGCACGACGATGAGGGACGTGGCCCACTGCGACGGGTTCACGCCCTCGCCGACCACCGTCGCATACACGCCGGGCGCGACATCGACGAGCCGGTACACGGTCGATCGCGCGGTGGCCGAGTCGGCGCCGGCCGCGGTCCCCGCGGCCTTCTCGCTCCCGGACGCCGAGTCGTCCGGCCCGCAGGCCACGAGCAGGGCACCGACTACGGTCGCCGCGAGGGCGCGAAGTCGCCGGTCGCTCGCTCGCGAGTGACGCACATCCTCCTCCTTCGATCGAGGAATACGGCTGCGGTTTCGCCGCCCGTGACCCGAAGCTACGCTCCGGCATGACGCACGGCCGCTTCGACTGGTTCCACATCGCCGCGTGGGTACCCGCGGTCGCCTTCGCCGCGGCGCTCGCCTACGTCGCCGGGTTCGAGGGCTGGGGGCGCTGGAGCGCCGCTCCGGTCCTTCTCATCCCCGTCTTTCTCTCGCTCCCCCTCGCCGTCGCGGGTCTCCTCCGCATCCGCGCGGAGCGCGTCAGCGGTGGGATCCGCGCGGCCACGCTGCTGTCGACGTCGGTCGCCGCTCTCCCGCTCGCATGGTTCCTCTGGCGACTCGTGGTCTCCCGATGAGAACGCAGAGACATGGCGTTTACGGACGACCTCCAGACGATCCCCCCTACGACCGCGTCTACGACGTCGTACGGCGCATCCCGCGCGGTCGGGTGGCCACGTACGGACAGGTCGCGCGTCTGGCCGGTCTCGGCGGTCACGCCCGCCTGGTCGGCTACGCCCTCTCGGCCTGCGACGAGGACCTCCCGTGGCACCGGGTGATCAACGCGCGCGGCGAGGTCTCCCCCCGATCCGATAACTGGTACGAGCGACGGCAGCGCGATCTCCTGGCGCGGGAAGGCGTCCCCTTCGACGCGCGCGGCCGTACGGAGCTCGCGCGGTATCGCTGGGAGGAAGGGCTGGAAGATCCGCACTGGTAGTCGCAGGTTGAGCGGGCCTCGTCCCTCCACCAGCCGGAGATCCCGTGACCGTACGCGCCGCGCGCCGCCCCCGTCCCCCCGAAGCGGGAGACCACCCCCCGGCACACGCCGCCGGCCGGACCCCGTGACGGGCCCCCTCGAGCGCCGGCTGGCCGAGATCCGGGCGGGCGCTCCGGACCGCATCGACGCGGATACGCGGGCCCTCATGAAGCGCGCGACCGCCGAGCTCCGCGAATCGTCCGTCCTCGAGGGGCTTCCGGGCGTCGGGGACCGCGCGCCGGGGTTCGCGAGACCCGGTCTGGACGGCCGTACGGTCCGTCTCTCGGCCCTCCTCCGCGGTGGCCCGGTGGTCGCGAGCTTCTTCCGGGGACGATGGTGACCCTACTGCCGCGCGGAGCAGGCTGCTCTGCAGGAGGTACTTCCCGAGATCCGCGCGCGCGGCGCGACGCTCGTCACGCTCTCGCCGCAGCTGGCGGAGTTCGCGCGCGCCTGGCGCGACGAGGACGGGATCGAGTTCGACATCCTGCTCGATCTCGGTCTGGGGGTCGCGCGTCAGTACGGGCTCGTGTTTCGAGTGCCCGCGTACCTGCGGGAGGCCTATGTGGGGATCGGCATCGACCTCCCGCGGTTCAACGGAGACGAGTCGTGGGAGCTGCCCATCCCCGCGACGTTCGTGATCGACACGGACGGGATCATCGTCCATGCGCAGGCCGATCCGGACTACACGGTGCGCCCGGAGCCGGCGGACATCGTGGCCGCGATCCCGTGCCTGTGACCTGCCCGCGTCGCGGGGCCGCCGGGCGGCCCGCATGACCCCGTCGCCGGCCACGGATCGGACGCCGCGCGAGTACTGGCGCCGCAACGTGCGCTACGTGGTCGTCCTGCTCGCCGTGTGGTTCGTGGTCTCGTACGGGGCGGGGATCCTGTTCGCCGGGAGCCTCGACGAGATCCGGATCCCGGGGACCGGATTTCCCCTCGGGTTCTGGTTCGCGCAGCAGGGATCGATCTACGTCTTCGTCATCCTGATCTTCGTCTACGTCGTCCTCATGAACCGGCTGGACCGGGGGTTCGGGGTGGACGAGGTGGAGACGCACCCGGCGTCCGTCGCGCGTCGCGAGGCTCGGCGCTCGCGTCCGAAGGGCCCCGCCGGCGGGCGCACGGCCGGGGGGTCGGACGGTGGGGATGCCGATCCGGAGGCGACTTCGTGACCGTCCTCGCGTGGACGTTCACGCTCGTGGCGGCCTCGTTCGCGCTCTACATCGGGATCGCGATCTGGTCACGCGCGCACTCCACCCACGATTTCTACGTGGCCGGAAAGGGCGTCCACCCGGTCGCGAACGGGATGGCGACCGCGGCCGACTGGATGTCGGCCGCCTCGTTCATCTCGATGGCGGGGCTCATCAGCTTCCTGGGCTACGACGGCTCGGTCTATCTCATGGGCTGGACGGGTGGCTACGTCCTCCTCGCGCTCCTCCTCGCCCCCTACCTCCGCAAGTACGGCGCGTACACGGTTCCCGACTTCGTGGGGGACCGCTACTACTCGCAGACCGCGCGGGTGGTGGCCGTCGTGTGCGCGATCTTCGTCTCGTTCACGTACGTCGCGGGTCAGATGCGGGGCGTCGGCATCGTGTTCAGCCGCTTCCTCGAGGTGCCGGTCGGGCTCGGCGTGCTCATCGGGATGGGGATCGTGTTCTTCTACGCGGTCCTCGGGGGGATGAAGGGGATCACCTACACGCAGGTCGCGCAGTACTGCGTCCTCATCTTCGCGTACACGGTCCCGGCGATCTTCCTCTCCCTCCTCATCACCGGGAACCCGATTCCCCAGATCGGGTTCGGGGGCGCCGACGCGGAGACCGGCACGTACCTGCTCGACCGGCTGAACGGGCTCCACGAGGAGCTCGGGTTCGCTCCGTACACCGCAGGCACGAAGTCCACCCTGGACGTGTTCGCGATCACGGCGGCGCTGATGGTGGGGACGGCGGGGCTCCCGCACGTGATCATCCGGTTCTACACCGTGCCGAAGGTGCGCGACGCTCGCGTGAGCGCGGGCTGGGCGCTGGTGTTCATCGCGCTCCTCTATACGGCCGCCCCCGCCGTGGCCGTGTTCGCCCGTACGAACCTCCTGAGCACGGTCTCCGGGCGCCCCTACGCCGAGATGCCGGAGTGGTTCACGAAGTGGGAGACGACGGGGCTCATCGCCTTCGAGGACGTGAACGGGGACGGGCGCATCCAGTACGTGGGGCCGGAGGCGACGGACGGCGGCGGGGCGCCCCTCCAGAACGAGCTGACGATCGATCGCGACATCATGGTGCTCGCGAACCCCGAGATCGCGCGACTCCCGAACTGGGTGGTTGGGCTCGTGGCCGCGGGCGGACTCGCAGCCGCGCTCTCGACCGCGGCCGGTCTCCTCCTCGTCGTCTCGACCGCGGTGAGCCACGATCTCTTGAAACGGAGCTTCCGCTCGACGATCACCGAGCGGGGGGAGCTCCTCGCGGCCCGCATCAGCGCCGCGGTCGCGGTCCTCGTCGCCGGCTACCTGGGGATCGACCCTCCCGGGTTCGTGGCCGAGGTGGTCGCCTTCGCGTTCGGTCTCGCCGCATCCTCGTTCTTCCCGGTGCTCATCCTGGGCGTGTTCTCGAAGCGACTGAACCGGGAAGGGGCGATCGCGGGGATGGTGTCGGGGATCACGCTCACGGCCGCCTACATTGTCTACTTCAAGTTCGTGAACCCCGCCGCGAACACCGCCGAGCACTGGTGGTTCGGAATCTCCCCGGAAGGGATCGGGACCGTGGGCATGCTGGTCAACTTCGCGGTCGCGCTCGCCGTGTCGCGGCTCACCCCCCCGCCGCCCGACCACATCGGCGAGCTGGTGGAGCAGATGCGGATCCCGCGCGGTGCGGGGGAAGCGCACGAGATCGAGGCCTGAGGGAGGAGCGCCCATGAAGACGAGGATCGCCGCGCTGGTGGCCATGTCGCTCGCGACGACGGCCTGCGCGCCGGGGGACGAGACGGGAGAGCCCGGGACTCCCGCCGACACCGCGACCGCCGTCACGACCGGAGGTCGGTTCGAGTTCACCGAGGTCGTCCCGGGCGTGTACCACGCGCGCGGGGTGGGTGACGTCGTCGCGGGCTCGAACGCCGCCGTGATCGTGAACGCGGACGACGTCCTGCTGGTCGATTCGCACATCTCGCCCGCCGCGGCCAGCGCGCTGCTCGAGGAGCTCGAGGCGCTCACCGACCGCCCCGTACGCGCCGTCGCGAACACCCATTGGCACTTCGACCACGTGCACGGGAACCAGGTGTATCCGTCCGAGGTCGAGATCATCTCGCACGAGGCCACACGAGCCGTGATCGCGGCGGGCGGCTCGAACTCGGGGCGGTCGTACGACTTCTTCATCGGCGGGCTGCCGGGGCGGATCGCGCAGATGGAGACGACGCTCGACACCCTGAGCGATGCGGACGCGCGCGAGGAGCTCCGCCGCACGCTCGACGCGCAGCGCGCGTTCCACGCGCAGGTGCAGGAGGTCGTCCCCACGCCGCCCAACACCACGCTCTCCGAGCGGCTCACGCTCTTCCGGGGCGACCGCGAGATCCGCTTCCTCTTCTTCGGGCGCGGCCACACCAACGGAGACGTCGTGGTCCACCTCCCGCGCGAGCGCGTGCTCATCACCGGGGACCTGATCACGGCGGGCATCCCGTACATGGGCGATGGGTTCGTGGACGAGTGGATCGAGACGCTCGAGCATCTGCAGGCGCTCGACTTCGAATGGATCATCCCCGGACACGGGATGCCCTTCCGGGATCGCGACCGTATCGGGCACCTCCAGGACTTCCTGCGCGACCTGTGGAATCAGACCGTGGAGTTCCACGAGCGGGGGCTGCCGGCGGAAGAGGCGGCCACGCGCATCGACATGCGGTCGCACGCGGACCACTTTGACGTGCAGGAGCCCGGCGTGCCGCTCATCACGGTCACGCGGATCTACGAGCTTCTCGACGGCGGCGTCGGCTGAGGAGCGGTCCGGCACCCGCCGCGGCGGACGGGACACGCGTGCCCGCCGCCGCGTCCCGATCCGGCGACGGGATCCGACACCGCGACGGGATCCGACACCGCGCCGGGTCCCGACACCACGATTCTGGAGACACCATGCCCTCGGATCGACGCGAGTTCCTCAGACACACGGCCGGCGCCGGTCTCGCGCTCGGCCTCGGGCTTACGCGCGGCTCGCCGCTCGAGGCGGCCACCCGAGCGCCCGCCCGCTCCGAGACCGGCACGGGATACCCGGGCTCCGGGCGCGCCATCCGCATCCTCATCCTGGGTGGGACGGGCTTCATCGGGCCGCACCAGGTGCGCGCGGCCCGCGAGGGCGGCCACGAGGTGACGCTGTTCAACCGCGGCCGCACCGCGCCGGGCATGTTCCCGAACGTCGAGCAGCTTCGCGGGGACCGGAACGGCGATCTCGAATCGATGCGCGGGCGCACCTGGGATGTCGTGATCGACAACTCGACGGCCCGGCCGGACTGGGTCGCCCTGAGCGCCGGGTTCCTGCGGGACTCGGTCGGGCTCTACTACTACGTGTCGTCGCGCTCGGCCTACGCCGACTACTCCGCCGTCCCCATGACCTCGGACGCCCCCACCCACACCTGGGAGACGGCCGGCGTGGACCCCGCGACGGCCGACATCACGCGGCTCCCCTACGGGCTCGCCAAGGCCGAGTCGGAGCGCGAGGTGATGCGGGTGTTCGGTGAGCGCTGCGCCATCTTCCGGCCGGGGCTGATCATCGGGCCGGGCGATGAGACCGATCGCTTCACGTACTGGCCGGTCCGCATCCACCGGGGCGGCGAGGTGCTGTCGCCGGGCACCGGAGACGACCCCGTCCAGATCATCGACGTGCGCGACCTGTGCGAGTTCATGATCGGTGCGGGGGCGACCGGGCACACGGGGCAGTTCACCTGCGTCGGCCCGGCCAACCCGCGTCCGATGGCGGAGCTCCTGTACGGCATCCGCGCGGTGACGACGGCCGAGACGACGTTCACGTGGGTGGACACCGACTTCCTCATCGAGCGCGATGTGCGGCCGTATCGGGAGATGCCGGTGTGGCGGCCGCCGCAGCCGGGGTTCGAGGGCTTCGCGCGCTTCGACCTCTCGAACGAGCGGGCGCACGGCCTCACCTTCCGCTCGCTCGCGGACACGACCGCGGCGACGCTCGAGTATCACTTCTCGCGGCCCGCCGATCGCCAGGCCGCGCTCCGGGCGGGGATCCCCGCCGATCGCGAGGCCGAGGTGCTCGCCGAATGGCACGCACGCATGAAGGGCGGGTAAATTCCCGAATCGGGGCGCGGCGGCCTCGCCCGGACCACACGTGAGAGGGGCCCGTCGAGCGTGCGGCCGACGGCCCTCCAGGCGAAGGAGGTGACACGTGCAGATCATCCGGAGGCTTCTCGAGCAGAAAGGCCACGAGATCTGGTCGGTCCCTCCCGCGGGCTCGGTGTACGAGGCCCTCGAGCTCATGGCCGAGAAGCGGATCGGCGCCGTCCTCGTGATCGACGACGGCGAGGTCGTCGGCATCTTCTCCGAGCGCGACTACGCCCGGAAGGTGATCCTGATGGGGCGTGCCTCACGCGACACGCCCGTCGAGGACATCATGACGTCCGCGGTGATCTACGCCGACGGCGGTGACACCGTCGAGGAGTGCATGGCGCGCATGACGGCGAGGCGCATCCGGCACCTCCCGGTGCTCGACGGGGGCGAGCTCGTGGGCGTGATCTCGATCGGCGACCTGGTGAAGTCGATCATCTCCGAGCAGAAGTTCATCATCGAGCAGCTCGAGCAGTACATCAGCGGCTAGTACGCACGAACACAAGTACGACGTCGGCGGGCAACGTCAGCAGCCGGACCCCTACTCGAGGAGTGAGCATGGAGTGGATGGCGAGGCGCCGCGCGACGGCGACGGGCACGAGGCTCGTCCTCGCGGGATTCGCGGTGTTCTTCGCCGTCCTGGCGCCGCGCCCGGTCGACGCGCAGACGGCGCAGGCCGACGCCGCCGACGTGGCCACCCTCGACGGGATCATCGCCGCCTACTACGACGTGGTGTCGGGACCGGCGGGCGGCACGTCGGACCGCGAGCGGGATCGCACGCTCCACCACCCCGACGCGCTCGTGTCGATCACCGGCGCCCGCGAGGACGGGACCCCGTTTCTGCGGACCATGACGCTCGACGAATACCACGACGCGTTCGGCGGGGCGCGCGCGGAGCCGTTCTACGAGTACGAGCTCCACCGCGAGGTCCTGCGGTTCGGGAACATGGCCACCGTGTGGAGCACGTATGCGTCGAGCCTCGAGCCGGAGGGCGAGCCGTTCTCCCGCGGGATCAACAGCATCCAGCTCTACCACGACGGCGAGCGCTGGTGGATCACGAGCTGGATCTTCGACTCCGAGCGCGCCGGGAACCCGATCCCCGCCCAATACCTGCCCTGACCGGAACCCGTCTGACCGGAACCCGTACGCCGGTCATGGGGGCTCCCCCGCCGTGCCGGTGCTAAGCGAGGCCGGCTCCCGCGGCATCCCACCGTCACGGGACGCCACCCCGGACGCTCCCGGCGAACGCCTGGAGTCGCGGGTGAATGCACACGCCATCCCGATGAGGTCCGACCGAACGACGGAGGACGACCTGATACGTCGGGCCGCGGCCGGGGACGTGCGGGCGCTCGAGGCGCTCTACCGCGAGCACGTGGGGGCGGTGTACGCGCTCTGCCTCCGGATGGTCGGCGACGAGCGGCGCGCGGAGGAGCTCACCCAGGACACCTGGGTCCGCGTCTGGGAACGGCTGCCGTCGTTCCGCTTCGAGAGCGCGTTCTCGACGTGGCTGTACCGGGTCGCCTCCAACGTCGTCCTCGAAGCGGAGCGTCGGCTTCGGCGACGCGAGCGCCGCACGCCGGGCTGGACGCGCCCGGAAGACGCCCCGTCGTGTCTGGATCAGCGCGTCGTCGAGCGGATCGTGCTCGAGCGCGCGATCGCCACCCTGTCGCCGCGTGCGCGGGCCGTATTCGTCCTGCACGACCTCGAGGGCCATACGCATCCGGAGGTCTCGGAGATCCTGGACATCGCCGAAGGGACGTCTCGCGCGCACCTGTTCGCCGCACGCGAGCGGCTGCGCCGGGTGCTCGGGTCATGAGGGGGCACCTCGGGCGTCGCACCTTGCACGCGTGGCTCGATGGCGAGCTCGACCCGCGGGCCCGACGGGAGGCGAGCCGCCACCTCGAGCGCTGCCGCGCCTGTCGTCGCCGTCTCCACGAGCTCCTGGCCCTGGACGCCCGTCTCGACGCACTTCGCGAGCCGGTGTCTCCGCACCGTGACCTCTGGTCGGAGATCGAAGAACGCGTGCGCGCGGCGGATCCCGGGTCGCGTCGTGCCGACCGTGCCCCGGGCCGGCGGCCGGCGGGAGTGCACCGTGGGCGTACGCTGGCCGCCGCCGTCGCGCTCGTCGCGGGTGGGGTGCTCTTCCTGGTGCGGGTCGCATCCGACGGGGACGGCGCGGCGGGCCGTTCCGCGGAGCGGGTGGACCCTGGATCCGGGGCGGCCTCGGTGGTCGGGATCGAGCGCGAGTACGGTCCCGCCATCGATCGCCTGACACGGCTCGTCGACGCCAGGTCGCGCGAGCTCGACTTCGACCTCGCGGCCACTGCCGCGGCCGACCTCGGCATCATCCGGGCGTCGCGACGGGAGATCCGGGAGGCGCTGCACGCGGCCGCCGGCGATGCGGGTCTGCTGGCGGAGCTCGAGCAGGGATACCGGAGCGAGATCCGGTATCTGGAGCGCCTGGTCTCGTTCGCGAGCTTCTGATGCGGACCCTGCGCGTCGAAGGTCGTCTCCGCCGGTCGTCCTCCCGCGCCTACCCCCCGGCCGTCGCGATCGACCTGTGCGGGGCGCTCCTGGCCGTCGCGATCGCCGTCCCGACGCCCGCCGGCGCGCAAGGCGCACCGCTGGATCGGACGTGGCCGGCCGCCACCACCGCTCCCGTGGTGGTGCGTGCCCCGCGGATGACCGTCCGTATCGATGTCTGGGACCGCGAGGCGGTGAGGGCGCGTGGCCCGGCGGGCGCGCGCCCGCTGCGAATCGAGGCGACGCGGTCCTCGCCGGATGGGCTCATCGTCGACATCGAGTCACGGGGGGGCCGCGGTGACCTCTCCGACACGGTCTTCGTGACGATCCCGCGGCGAGCGCCCGTGTCGGTCGAGAGCTACTGGGGCGCGATCGTGGTGGTGGGCGCCGAGGGCGACGTGTCGCTGGAGAGCTATTTCGAGGAGGTCGCCTACCGAGGTGGGGCGGCCCGCGTCTCGGTGAGGGGGTTCCATTCCGAGGTCCACGTCGAAGCTCCCCGGGCGCGATCCATCGTCGCGGAGTCCGGCGGTGGAGATGTCCACGTGCTCACGGGGTCCGGCCAGCTCCGGGTCGAGTCCGTGCGCGGCGACATCGAGGTGCGGGCGCGCGGCCCGCTCGCCGAAGCCGACATCCGGAGCACGGGCGGCTCGATACTGCTGTCCGCGTCGCTCGCGGCATCGGCGGCCGTCACCCTCGACACCCATCACGGCTCGATCGACATGGAGCTCGATCCCGGAGCGGGGGCGCGGTTCCGGCTCGAGACCTATCTCGGCGCGATCGAGAACGATCTCGGTCCCTCCTCGCCGGCGAGGAGGCGAGGTCCCGTGCGCGTCAACGCCGTGGACTTCCCGCTCGGCGATGCGCGGGCGCTCGTGGTCGCGTCGACCTGGCGGGGCGACATCCGACTTCGCCGGCGGGACCAGGCGCCGATGCCCTCGCCGGCAGCCCGCATCCCCTCCCCCAGCCGATAAGCGGCGAGGCCCCCGGCGGCATCCCAGATCCGATCGCGAAATCCCGATCGTTCCGAACGGAGGGCTCATGAAACGCATCGCGCTTCTGGTCGCGACGGGCTCGCTGGTGGCGGCGGCGCCGGTCCGCGGCCAATCGATCGACCCGAAGGGGGCCGCGCCGCTCGTGTGGGCGGAGTGCCAGCCGGGGCAGGTGGAGGTCATGATCCTCGGGACCTTCCACTTCGCGCAGTCCGACGACATCGACGTCCTCGAGACGGCGAGGCAGGAGCAGGTCGTCTCCATCCTCGACCGGCTCGAGGCCTGGGCGCCGACCCGGATCGCCGTCGAGTTCCCCCACGCGCGCCAGACCGCGCTCGACTCGTCCTACGCACGCTATCGCGAGGCCACGGGCGACGTTCCGGAGTCGCCGAACGAGATCGCCCAGATCGGGTTCCGGCTCGCCCGCGCCCTGGGGCACGACCGCGTGCACGCCGTGGACGTGCCGATGAACCTCTGGCACGACTCGATCGAGGTGTTCGACGAGGCGTGGCCCGACTCGCGATCCGGACTTCGGGCTCGCTGGCCGGGACGGTTCGCGGACGCGGACCCCGTGGCATCGGACTCCACGCTGGCCACGATCCTCCGGGGTCTGAATCGCGATGTCGTCCCCGGGAACTCGGAGATGTACGGGGGCTTTCTGCCGCTGGTGGAGGACGAGGTCTACGCGGGCGCGCTGAAGCTGAGACCGTGGTACGACCGGAACCTGCGGATCGTCCAGAACCTGTTCCGCGTAGCGGATCCGGCCGGGGACCGCGTCCTGCTGGTGATCGGGG